>RCUQ01000196.1_pt1 | contig 38669 bp, 34 predicted proteins | sample 2166351 | NCBI WGS metagenome assembly RCUQ01 (sample SAMN09932597, study PRJNA488358) | compost metagenome | feature: garden; material: soil; isolation source: compost soil in acetonitrile-enriched culture | place: Germany: Experimental Botanical Garden Goettingen | collected 2016-01-27
GCCGAGACCCGAAACTACGTCGCCAAGATTACCCAGAACATCGGCCTGGCCTAACGTCGAGGGGGCGGATCCACCGGATCCGCCCCCTTCGCTTTTGGCATGCCCTTAGACCGCCCACTTGTCTCCTGGCCGGGAATAGTGCGCGCGTGCGGCCATCGCCTGGGCGGGAGTGGCCTGCCAGAAGCTGAGCTTGCGCAGGATCCCCCAGGTGCGATAGGCCTTCAGCAGTTCCGCGGGTTTGCGAAGCTGCCAGGCACGCTCCATCGCCAAGCTCCAGAGTGACTTATGCGCCTGCTCAGGCTGGATGAATTGCGAGAAGCTCAGGTTCATGGCCCAGTACCGCTTGAAAGCCTCCTCTTGGCTGAGAGGGGCGACGTCGTGCATGCGGCTCGAATAGTCGAGAACCACCTGATAGCCTTCGCAGAGCACGCGGTAGGCCCATTGGCGATCCACGCAGACGGAGAGCCGTTCGTCGAAGGCATAGAGGTTCCAGACGTCGCGGCGCACGGCGAGGTTCTCGAGGCAGAGCCCGAACTGCGGGGCGCAAAGGAAGCCGGCAAGATCCTGGACGTAACTGGGCTGCTGCACGGAGAGCTTGCCCGGCTCCCAACCCTCACCGGAGACCGCCGCGATACGCGTGTCCGAGAAGTGCTTGAGGAGATGGTAGAGCCACTGACCGTCGCGTGGCAGGCGCTTGTTGCTCACGATCACCATGTAATCCGATTCGGAGCGCTGGGCTGCCAGGTTGATGCCCGATCCCGGGCTGGTGCCGGGCGTCAGGGCGAGCGTGGTGATGGGGTACTCGGCCTGCACCTCAGCAAGATCGACCGGCGGCTCATGATGGACGACGGTCACCTCCATGGCTGGGTTGCGCTGGTCGTAAAGGTAGGAGACGAGGGGCTGAATGCCCCCCTGGGGATGGTCAACGCGGATGATGATCTGCAGCGTCGGAGTCATGGCCGCCCTCCTCATCGGATTCCCGCTAGCACGCTTCCCGGAGACCTAAGGCCCGCTTGGGTGACTGTGCCCATCTTCGTCCAGGGAGCAAGCGAGGGGAACGGCCAGGCTGGCCCAGCGCTGTTGGTGGTTTTGGAGAGACGTTGAGGCGTCGCCATGGCATGCGCCACGCGCGTCATGCGGAGGCGGAAGCGGGCACGAGCGGGAAAAGGCGAGGGACGTGTTCGGCTAGAAGACGCCTTCGCGCCGCAGGCTGGCGATCGCCTCCGGTGCATACCCCAGCCGCGCAAGCGTTTCCAGGGGATCTGCGGCCTGCTCGGAGGAGGAGGCGAAGCCGCTGAAGCGCGGCCCCTCTCCGGCATCGAGGGTCACTTGCTGGCCCAAACCGAAACGCTCCCGGTGCAGCAAGGCGGCGAGGATCCCGCTGATGGCGGCCCAAGGCAAATCTGCTTCGGCGGAGCGGCAGATGATCAGCATGGGGTTGTACTCTTGCAGCAGGGCGAGGTCGACATCCTCGCGGGTGACGAGGACATCGACTTCCTGAACCAGCATGAGCAAGATGCGTCGCCCTTCGGGATGATCGAGCCGTAGGCTGGGCGGTGGCATCAGGCGCTCAGCCCCCCAGAGGCCGAGGACCTGCGCGCAAGGGGAGCCCTCGCGCGGGGCCGAGAGGTCGAGGATCTTGAGACCGGCTAAGGGCAGGTTCGACATCAGGGCGTCTCCTCGTTCGGGTTTCGCCATTGTAGCGCAAGTCTCCCCCTGGCGGGGCAGGGGTGAAGATTCGGCAAGGGTATGGTACGCTGCTTGGATTCAGCGCCCGCGGCTGTTGTGAAGCGCCTGCGGCCAAAGGTTAGTAAAGCGCGCGTTAGCCGTCACATGCGCGAATTGGACGGGGATAAGATAAGCTGCTGTCCTGCAACAACGACGTTCGCTCTAGAAAAGGGGATACCTCATGCCAGTTCTCGAACTCAACCGTCACGAGCAGAAACTTCTTCAGGAGGCCGTCCAGAAGTTCATGGACCAGAACCGGACGCCGGATGTCTGGCTTCCCGGCCAGCAGACGCTCGCGGCGCTCAACGTTCGCGCCAAGGGCCCGGCGGCCATCAAGGCGCTTTTGCCGCCGCAGGCCGTGGGCTTGATTCGTGCGGCGATCGCCGGTAACGAAGCCCAGGAGGCCGCGAGCATCCTCGCCAAGCTTCCTTCGAAGTAACTCTAACTAAAAAAGGGCCCGGGGCAATTGCCCCGGGCCCTTTCTTGCGAGGGTTTACTTGACCGCCGCGAGCTTCTTCATGCGCTCGACGACCAGGTCGCCGATCTGCGCGGTGGTGTCCGCGACCGGCACGCCCGCCGCGATCAGCGCGTCGACCTTGCCCTGCGCGGTGCCCTTGTTGCCGGAGACGAGCGCGCCGGCGTGGCCCATGCGCTTGCCTTCGGGAGCGGTACGACCCCCGATGAAGCCGACGACCGGCTTGGTCATGTGGTTCTTGATGTAGTCGGCGGCGTCTTCCTCAGCCGAACCGCCGATCTCGCCGGCCATGACGACCAGCTCGGTCTCGGGATCGGCCTCGAAGGCCTTGAGGACGTCGACGAAGTTGGTCCCGATGATCGGGTCGCCGCCGATGCCCACGATGGTGGACTGGCCGTAGCCGCGGTTGGTGAGGTCAGCCGCGATCTCGTAGGTGAGGGTGCCGGAGCGGGAGACCACGCCGACGGAACCCTTCTTGAAGATCATCGCGGGCATGATGCCGAGCTTGGCTTCACCGGGGGTGGTGAGGCCGGGGCAGTTGGGCCCGATCAGGCGGCTCTTGGACTTCTCGAGGACGGGGAAGACGCGCATCATGTCGAGGGTGGGGATGCCCTCGGTGATGCAGACGATCAGGGGGATCTCCGCGTCGAGCGCCTCGAGGATCGAGTCGGCCGCGAACGGGGGCGGAACGAAGATGATGGAGGCATTGATCTCGGGATGTGCCTCGAGGGCTTCCTTGGCCGTGTTGTAGACGGGCACGCCGTGCTCGGTCTTCATGCCGCCCTTGCCGGGGGTGAGACCCGCCACCACCTGGGTGCCGTACTCGATCATCTGGGAGGTGTGGAAGGATCCCTCGCGGCCCGTGATGCCTTGCACCAGGAGGCGCGTGTCGTTGTTGATGAAGATGCTCATTCGTTAAACCTCAACTATCCAATCACTAGCGGACGGCAGCGCCGTAGCCGACTTCGACCACCTTGCGGGCGGCCTCCTGCATGCTCGCGGCGGGAATGAGCTTGGTGCCTTCCAGCAGCTTGCGGCCTTCCGCCTCACGGGTGCCCGAGAAACGGACGACGATGGGCACCTTGATGTCCATGGTGCTGGTGGCTTCCAGGATGCCCTTGGCCACTTCGTCGCAGCGGGTGATGCCGCCGAAGATGTTGATGAGCACGGCCTTGATCTTGGGCTCCATCAGGACGACCTCGAGGGCGTTGCGCACGACTTCGGCCTTGGCGCCGCCGCCGATGTCGAGGAAGTTGGAGGGCTGACCGCCCTCGCGGCTCACGGCGTCCAGGGTGGTCATGACCAGGCCGGCGCCGTTGCCGATGATGCCGATGTCACCGGAGAGGTGAACGTAGGTGAGGCCGCGGGTGCGCGCCTCGTCCTCGATGGCGTTGTCCTCTTCGGACTCCTGCCACGGGGCGAGCTCGGGCTGACGGAACAGGGCGTTGTCGTCGATGTCCATCTTGCAGTCGGCGGCGATGACGTCGCCTTCCTTGGTGATGACCAGTGGGTTGATCTCGGCCAGGGTGGCATCCGAACCCACGAAGGCGTTGTAGAGGCCGCGCAGGAACTTGGTGATGGGCTTGACGTAGTTCTTGTCGAGCTTGGCGCCGAAGATCAGGTCGCGGATCTGGTAGTCCTGCAGGCCCATGGTCGGATCCACCCAAACGCGGGCAATCTTCTCGGGGGTCTTCTCGTTGACTTCCTCGATGTCCATGCCGCCCTCGGCCGAGACCATCACGATGATCTGGCGGGTGTCACGGTCGAAGAGCATACCAAGGTAGTATTCCTTATCGATGTTGATCGCACCTTCGACCAGCACCTTCTTGACCTTCAAGCCCTTGAGGTCCATGCCCAGGATCTGCTTGCCGACTTCGAAAGCCTCAACCGGGGTCTTGCCCAGCTTGACGCCGCCTGCCTTGCCGCGGCCGCCGACGTGGACCTGAGCCTTCACGACCACGGTTCCACCGAGCTGCTCGGCGATCTCCTTGACCTGGTCGGGGGTATAGGCAACCTGACCCTTGGTCGTGGCGACTCCGTACTTCTGGAGGACCAGCTTGCCTTGAAATTCGTGGATCTTCATCCTGTCGATCTCCTTGTGGTGCGATGGAGGAGCGATCGGCCTTGCAGCCGAGGCTTGCTCGTCCATGATACCAACAAGAGGCACTCTATGCCAGGGTTTAGATGAGGTAAAGGAGCTCGTGAATCGCATGGGGCAGGGAGCGACAGCGCATTGTTCGCGTCATGGAACTGTCCTAGACTTTTCCCCACGCATCCCATCTCCCCCAAGGAGGAAACATGAACAGCCAAACCGTGAAGAACCTGAGTGTCATGGCGTTCTGGGCTGGAGCCGCCTCCGTGGTCGTCTCCGGTGGCATCTACTTGGCGGATCTCATGCGGGGCTCCACCAGCAGCAAGCGCCGCGAAGGCAGCCTTTTCGTCGGGCTCTGGGCGCCGTCCTTCTTCGCGCTCTCCGAGATGCTCGATCGCATCGCCGAGCAAGACGATCACTACATGGGCATCAGCATCACCGAGAAGAAGGTCGGACTGCCCCTTACCGAGCAAGCTCGGGAACTCATTCGCCGTTGACCCCCGGGGGGAGCTTCAGGCTCCCCCGCCTTCAGGAGGGACGCCATGCTTGCACGCGCGGCCTGTGGCCTGGGCATCGGTCTCGTCGCCGGTTTGGTGGGAACCGCCGCCATCACGCTCTCCCAGCAGATCGCCATGCGCTTTCAAGGGAGGAAACCCTCGTCATCGCCCGTCAAGGCGGTATCGAAGGTCTTCGGCATCCAACCCATCGACATGGCGGCCGAAGCGCGACTCAACACCTTGGTTCATTGGGGTTATGGCACCACTTGGGGGGCGGCACGCGGTCTCATGACCGTCTTCGGGCTTCGCGGTCCGTGGGCTGACGTCATCCACTGGGGCGCCGTCCAGGGAACGGCGATGGTCATGCTTCCGGGCTTGAAAGTCGCCCCGCCGGTACGGGAATGGGGGGCCACGGATATCCTCGTGGAGGGCCTTCACCACGTGGTTTACGTCACCGCGGTCGGCCTCACGAGCGACGCGCTCTGCCGCAGCCTTGCTTCCGCGCAGCCGCCCTCGCGGCTTCCTTGGGCCATGCTTGCCTCGGGGGTTCTCGCCGAAGGCCTGCGGCGCACGTCCCGGCGACGTCCCGAGCGAATCTCCCGCCTATCGGATCGCGTCCGAACGAGCTGGCATGAGGTCTCCGAGCGCCTCCCCGTAGGCGTCGGGAGGTAAGGATGAAGACGCTCGGAAAGACGGCCTTCTGGCTCACTCTCGCCGGGGGAGTCGCCCTCGCCGCGACCCGACTCGGCGCGAAACGGGAAGCGTCGCTGGCGGACCATGTGGTCCTCATCACCGGCGGGTCGCGAGGCCTCGGGCTCTTGATGGCTGAGGAGTTCGCACGCCAGGGGGCCCGAATCGCGATCTGCGCGCGGGATACCCTCGAACTGGATCGCGCGCGCCAGCGTCTGGAGGCCATGGGAGCCGAGGTGCTGGCGATTCCTTGTGACGTCTCTCGTCAAGACCAGGTGGAAAGCATGGTCGCCGAGGTCGAGGAGCGCTACGGTCGGATCGACGTGCTCGTCAACAATGCCGGGATCATTCAGGTTGGCCCCCTCGCGACGATGACGGCCCAAGACTTCGAAGCCATCATGGCGGTGAACTTCTTCGGAGCGGTCTACACGACGCTGGCCGTCCTGCCGGGAATGCGGCAGCGAGGCTACGGGCGGCTCGTCAACATTGACTCCATCGGAGGGCGGGTCGCCACTCCGCATCTCATCCCGTACGACGCGGCGAAGTTTGCCCTGCGGGGCTTCTCCGAAGGCATCAGAGCTGAGCTCGCCCAGGACGGGATCAGCGTCACGACCGTCCTTCCCGGTTTGATGCGCACGGGGTCTCCCGAGAACGCGCTCTTCAAGGGACGCCAAGCCGCCGAGTACACCTGGTTCGCCATCGCGGACTCGCTTCCTTTGTTTTCGATGGATGCCAACCGAGCGGCCGAGCGTATCGTGCAAGCCTGTCGGCGCGGAGAAGCGGAGATTGTCCTGACCTTGCGCGCCAAGGTCATCGGTCTGCTACACGACCTGGCTCCGTCCTTCACCATGGGGCTTTTCTCGATCGCCAACCGTTTCCTCCCCCAGCCGGACGGCGCAGGCAAGGTCGCTGCCCGCGGCATGGATCTCGTGAGCCCGCTCGCCCCGTCGTGGTGGACCCATTGGACCAGCGATGCGGCGAAACGGACCAACCAGTTCGGGGGCGGCCATGTGCCGCATCCTGAACATGCCGAGCGGATGGGCCTGAAGCCGCGCGACTGAACTCGCTTCCCGGGGGACGCTGCGGGATCGGATCCGGCGGATTCCGCGTGGAAACTTGGTTGCAAGGTTATTGATGTAGTAATGTTTAATCGAATTTGAGTCTGGGCATGCAGGGAGGGTGGACGTACCCTTCATGGAGGGCCCCATGACATGATACGCATGACGTATTCAACGACTCCCTTGCCTCATCCGCCTCCCGACCAACGAACCGAACCGGATCTCCCGCTCGCGTCCGAGGAAAAAACTGAGCCCTCCAAGTCTCCCGAGCCCGACGTCAGCAGGACGATCTGGAAGGGTATGGAGGCGCTACTTGCGATGAGCGTTGCCAAGAAACCCAAAGGTCTCAACGTCGTCTTGCAGGGCCAAGGACTTAGCAACGCCTGCGGCACGACGAGCCTCGCCATGCTCTTGAGCTACTGGGGCATCCAAACGAATCACGGTACGATTGACGCCGTGATCCGCCGTACGAACATGCCGACCGCTCCCGATGACCTCGTCCGGTACGCGGAAAGCTTAGGCTTGCAGGCCAGCCTGAAGACGGATGCGAGACTCGAAGACCTCGCGGCAATGCTCGACCAGGGCGTGCCGGTCCAGGCGCTGATCGATCCGATGGATCCAAGCGGCCACCCTCCCGGTAATCCCAATGATGCGATTCTGCACTACGTCAATGTGACGGGCTACCAGCGGGGCCCGGACGGCCGAATCTCGCGGCTCACGATTTGCGACCCGGGAAATGTCGGGCGCCGATACTCCATGACGGCTGCGGAGTTCGAGAAAGTCTGGTCCAACCTCAAGCTCATGGGCCTCGACACGGGCATCAACCGGCTCATGATCGCCGTGGCGCCTGCCGACGATCGTGTGATCGTCGGGCTTGACGGCAAGTCCCGAAAGGCGTGTGACCTCTACTTGCCCAAGGCTGAGGGGCGCGAGGCTTTCTCGCCCGCGATGCCGGCTCGGGTGACGATGCAAGGCCTCGCCAACGTCATGAACGGATGGGCAGGCTTCGACCTGGGTTCGATGCTCGGCGGGAGTATCCAGTTCCTGGTCGGCGGGATGGCGAGCCTGCCGGGAGCGGGCATCCGTGCCCTCGTCAAAGGCCTTTGGGGATCCGACGCAGTTGCCGACATGGCGGGAAAGGCCGTCTCGACGGTCATGGCCCCGTTTGCCGCAATGGGAGAGGCGGTCGGCGGCGCGGTGCAGGCCGTGGGGAACGCTGTTTCGGACGGGCTCAAGGCGGTCGGAAACTTCTTGAAGTTCTGGTAGGTCGGCCCTGAGCGGGGCCGCCGCAATGCGAAGGCCTCCGCCCGGAGGCGGAGGCCTTTCGCGAGGTTGCGATCAGCGCTGGCAGAGTTCGAGTAGCACGCCGCCGGTCGATTTGGGATGGACGAAGGCGATGAGCGCGCCGCCGGCTCCCTTGCGCGGAGCCTCGTCGATGAGCTGGGCGCCTTCGGCCTTGAGCTTGGCGAGAGCGGCCGCCACGTCCTGGACGCCCAGGGCGACGTGATGGATGCCTTCCCCGCGTTTCTCAAGGAACTTCGCTACCGGGCTGTCGGGGCTGGTGGGCTCCAGCAGTTCGATCCGGCTCTCTCCGACCGGGAAGACGGCGGTGCGAACCTTCTGGTCCGCGACTTCCTCGATCTCATGGAGTTCGAGGCCGAGCATGCCGGTGTAGAGGGGCATAGCCGCCTCGATGGAGCGGACGGCGATGCCGAGGTGATCGATCTTGCCGATCTGGGCGATTTCAGGATTCAGCATCTTAGCCCTCCGCAGCCCGATAGGTGCCGAAGACGCCCCGCAGGGTGTCGCAGATCTCGCCGACCGTCGCGTACTCCTTGACGGCCACGTAGATGGCGGGAAGCAGGTTCTCGGAGCCCTCGGCCCGGCGCTTGATCTCGGCCAGGGCCTGGGTCACGGCGGCGTTGTCGCGGCGCTCGCGAAGCGCGGCGAGGCGCGCCTTCTGGTCCTGCTCGACCGAAAGATCGATCTTCTGGATGGCGACATGCTCCTCGGACTCCGACTGGAAGCAGTTGACCCCGACCACGAAGCGCTCCTTGCGCTCGACCTGGCGCTGGTACTGGAACGCGCTCTCGTGGATCTCGCGCTGGAAGTAGCCCTTCGAGACGCAGGCGATCACGCCGCCCTGCTTCTCAATCTCGTCGAAGTAGCGCTGAACGCCTTCTTCGATCTGGTTGGTGAGGGCTTCGATGTAGTACGAGCCGGCCAGGGGGTCGACCGTGGCGGTGGCGCCGGATTCGAAGGCGATGATCTGCTGGGTGCGCAGCGCCGTGAGAGCGGACGCCTCGGTGGGGAGGGCGATCGCCTCGTCCTTGCTGTTGGTGTGCAGGGACTGCGTGCCGCCCAGCACCGCCGCGAGGGCCGACAGGGCCGTCCGGACGATGTTGTTGTCGGGCTGCTGGGCCGTCAACGACGAGCCCGCGGTCTGGGTGTGGAAGCGCAGCTGCAGGGACTTGGGATCCTTGGCTCCGAAGCGCTCCTTCATGATGCGCGCCCAGATGCGACGGGCGGCCCGGAACTTCGCCACTTCCTCCAGGACGTCGGTCCAGGCACAGAAGAAGAAGCTGAGCTGCGGGGCGAACTTGTCGACGTCGAGTCCCGCTTGAACGGCGGCTTCGACGTAGGCAATCGCATCGGCCATGGTGAAGGCGACTTCCTGGATGGCGGTCGCTCCGGCCTCGCGCATATGGTAGCCCGAGATGGAGATGGTGTTCCAGCGGGGCATGGTCTCGGCGCAGTAGGCGAAGATATCGGTGATGACGCGCATCGAGGCTGCGGGCGGGTAGATGTACGTGTTGCGGGCGACGTACTCCTTGAGGATGTCGTTTTGAATCGTGCCCGTGAGCTTGTCGGGGCTGACGCCCTGCTTCTCGGCCACGGCTTGGTACATGCAGAGCAGCACGCTCGCCGGGGCGTTGATGGTCATCGAGGTCGAGACCTTGTCGAGCGGGATACCCTCAAACAAGAGCTCCATGTCGGCCAGGGAGTCGATGGCGACGCCCGTGCGGCCGACCTCGCCGCCGGCGAGGCCGTGGTCCGAGTCGTAGCCCATTTGGGTGGGCAGGTCGAACGCGGTGCTCAGGCCCGTCTGTCCTTGCGAAAGCAGGTACTTGAAGCGGGTGTTGGTCTCCTTGGCGGTCCCGAAGCCCGCGTACTGGCGCATGGTCCAGAGGCGGCCGCGGTACATCGTCGGCTGCACGCCCCGGGTGTAGGGGTATTCGCCCGGATAGCCGAGGTCGCGGTCGTAGTCCAAGCCGGAGAGGTCTTCCGGGGTGTAGAGCCGGTCGACGGGCGTGGCGGAGCCGGTGAAGCCCGCCTCGGGACGCTCGGGGTTCTTGGCGAGCCGGGGCTCGACGGCCCGGGCCTCCCAGTCCTTCTTGCTCATGTCTTTCGTCTTCATTAGGCAATCACCGCGAGAACCGCGCCTCCTTCGACCGTCTGGCCGGCCTCACAGCCGAGCGACTGGACGACGCCGGCGACGGGGGCCAGGATTTCGGTTTCCATCTTCATGGCCTCGAGCACGAGGAGGGCCGTACCGGCCTCCACGCTCTGGCCGATCTCGACGAGGACCCGCTGGACCATGGCGTGCATGGGGGCGGTCAGCGTGCCCGAAGCGGCTCCGCCGCCGGCGGAACCGGACCGGGGGCGCTTCGGCTTGGCCGCGGCGGCCACCGTGGCCGTGGCGGTGCCGCCCTTCTCGGCGACCGAGACGGTGAAGAGCTGGCGGTTGACTTCCACGCGGAACTCGCGAGAGGGGCCGAACGCGGGGCCTTCCTCGGCGGGAGCGGCCGACGGAGCCGCCGGCGCGAGCGCGGCGAGCTCCTCGCGGGTCAGGTCCTGGCCGATGAAGTGGGTGGACATGTCGCCCGACAGGAACTTGGGATGCTCGAGGATCCGCTTGAAGAGGGGCACCGTGGTGGGGACGCCTTCGATTTCGAGCTCGTTGAGGGCGCGCTTCATGCGGGCGATCGCCTCTTCGCGATCCGAGCCCCAGGTGACGACCTTGGCCAGCAAGGAGTCGTACATCTCAGGCACCTTCCAGCCCGAGTAGACGGCGGCGTCCACGCGGATGCCGGGGCCTTCGGGGGCCACGTAGCGGGTGACCAGGCCGGGGCTGGGGCGGAAGTTCTGGGCGGGATCCTCGGCGTTGATGCGGCATTCGAGGGACCAGCCGATGGGCTGGAGACCTTTCAGGCGCTCGGGCACGCGGCCGCCGGCGGCAATCCGGATCTGCTCCTTGACGAGGTCCACGCCGTAGACCATCTCGGTGACGGTGTGCTCGACCTGGATGCGGGTGTTCATCTCGAGGAAGTAGAAGTCGCCGTCCTGGAAGAGGAACTCGCAGGTGCCTGCGGAGTCGTAGCCCACGGCCTGGGCCATTTTGACGGCGGTCTCGCCCATGGCCTGGCGCAGCTCGGGGGTGAGGGCGACGGAGGGGGCTTCCTCAATCAGCTTCTGGTGGCGGCGCTGGATGGAGCATTCGCGCTCGCCGAGGTGGATGACCGTGCCGTGCTTGTCGGCGAGGATCTGGACCTCGATGTGGCGGGGGCGGCCCAGGTAGCGCTCCATGTAGACTTCGCCGTTGCCGAAGTAGGATTCGCCTTCGCGGATGGCCTTGGCGAGGGCGGCTTCGGCGTCTTCGGGGCCGTTGACGACGACCAGGCCGCGGCCTCCGCCGCCGGCGGCGGCCTTGATGGCGACGGGCCAGCCGTGCTCATGGCCGAAGGCGACGACGGCCGCGGGGTCGGTCACGGCTTCGGTGGTGCCGGGGACGATCGGGACGCCCGCTTGCTTGGCGACGCGGCGGCTGACGGTCTTGGAGCCCATGAGGGCGATCGCCTCGGGCTTGGGGCCGATCCAGGTAAGACCGGCGGCCTCGCAGGCGCGCGCGAAGTCGGGGCTTTCCGCGAGGAAGCCGTAGCCGGGGTGAATGGCGTCGGCGCCAGCGCGCAGGGCGATCTCCACGAGGCCGGGGATGTCGAGGTAGGAGGTGGGCAGGTGGAAGGCCTGGTCCGCGAGGCGGACATGGCGGGATTCCCGGTCGGGGTCGGTGTAAACGGCCACCGTGGCGATGCCGAGTTCCTGGCAGGCGCGGATCACCCGGAGGGCGATCTCTCCACGGTTGGCGATGAGCACTTTCGAAAGCATGGTGGATATCCTATTCGCAAGGCTGCGTCGTTGCAGCGGGTGCGCCATGTCCTTGATCAAGACGGGCCGTCCCCATGATACCAGCAGTCAGGAGGGGTTCAGTAGTCCCGGCGCAATTTTTCTGAGGCCGAGCGAGGCCGCGGGGCCTTGCAACCCTAGCCCGACTCCTGCCAAGACCCCTTGGCCAACTGGATCTCGGCAAGTCCGAGGGCCGCGCCTATGCTGGGGGCGATGAGAGCGAACTTCGGGCCGATGGGCCAGGCAATCTTCGGGCACGGGGGCATCGCGCGCGGCGGCCTTGGTCCCGGTGCGGCCGTGCGTAAGCGGCTGACGCGGCCTTGGGGGCTGCTTGCGCTGCTGCTTCCCTTGCTGGGGGCATGCGCGACGCTGACGACCTCTCCCCCCGAGCCCGGTCCCGCGTCGCCGGCGATCCCCGCCCCCTTCGAGAATTACGATCCCGTGCGCCCTCCGGCGTACAAGCGGGCCCCGCAACCGCGCCCGACGCCGGCGTCGGGCGAGCGGCGCAAGGAGGCCGAGCCTGCTTTCAGGGGCATCCTGCGTCCGGCGCCCCCCGCCACGCCCGAGGGGCGGGCTCAGCGGGATACCAAAGTCGAGTAACGGGGACGGCGAGCTATGCTCCGGTTCGTTATCAGCCGGAGAAGGGCCGCTTTCTTGGCGTGCGCATTGCGGCGGAAGCCCAGGGCGAGGTAGCATGGCCGCATGTCGACGAACGTTTCTGATTCTCTCACTCCCGAGGCCTTTTCCACCCCGTTGCTGCAGTGGTTTCGTGCTGAGCAGCGCGCCATGCCGTGGCGGGGAGCTCGTGATCCCTACTTCATCTGGGTTTCGGAGGTCATGCTCCAGCAAACCCAGGTCGCCACGGTCATTCCCTATTACGAGCGCTTCATGGCGCGCTTTCCCACGATCCAGGCGCTGGCCGAGGCTCCCCTCGACGACTTGCTGAAGCACTGGGAGGGCCTGGGGTATTATTCGCGAGCTCGTAACCTCCAGAAGGCGGCCCAGCAGGTGGTCTCCGAGCATGAGGGTCGCTTTCCTCGGGACTACGCGGCGATTCGGGCGCTTTCGGGGATCGGGGATTACACGGCGGGGGCGATCGCCTCGATCGCGTACAACGAGCCTCGGCCCGCGGTGGATGGCAACGTCTTGCGCGTGCTCTCGCGCTGGTTCCGGATTGCCGAGGACGTCACCAAGCCTCAGACGAAGCGGATATTCGAAGAGCTCGCCGTCCGGCTCATTCCGGAAGGGCATGCCTGGGAGTTCAACCAGGCGTTGATGGAGCTGGGAGCGTTGATTTGCTCTCCGCGACGCCCCCGCTGCGCGGCCTGTCCGGTGGCGGAAGCCTGCCGGGCGCATCTGGTCGGGGATGTCGACGCCTATCCGGTCAAGACCAAGAAAGCTCCGCCCCGTCCGGTTCGCTTCGCGGTGGCGGTGCTGGCGCGTGGGGAATCGGTCTGGATCGTGAGGCGGCCCGCTGAAGGCCTCCTTGGTGGCCTTTGGGAGTTTCCGGCGTTGCCGATGGATGAGGATGGGGATGCCGCGGCGCTTCTCGAGGCCGGCCTGAAGCTGAGGCGGCTGAACTGGGCGCCCTTGTGCACGGTCCAGCACACGTACACGCATATGAAGGCCACGATGCAGGTCCTCAGGGCCGAGCTGCCTGACGGCCATGACCTCGCCCCAGACGACGATCGGCGCTGGGTGCCGGTCGAGGACCTCGGGTCCTACGCCTTCTCCAACGCCAATCAGAAGATTATTTCGGCCCTCGATTTGGGCCCCTTGTTCAGGCTGCCGAAAGCCTAGCGCGCGCCGCCGGGAGTCTCGGTGGCGACCAGTTCGGCGCGAACGGCCATCTGCGCCGCGATGTAGCCGGCCAGCATGCCGTCCTCGAACTGAAACCGGTTATCGGCTTCGAGCTTCGGGAAGTCATGAGGGTTCAGGAGGTCGTCCCCGCCGATTGCGGGGTAGTGCTCGCGGGCGATGTTCAGGATCTTCTTGCGCTGGTAGGAGATCATTTCGTCGAAGAGCTTGTCCAGTTTCTCGCGGAGCTGGGTGGAGTTCGAGCTGTCCATGGGTCTCATCCTCTTTGGCGGAGCGTTTTTTGGCGTCACTGCAGGGGACGCCCCGTGGATCCTAGCACGAATCCAAGCGGGAGTTCACGCGGGCCGGTAGAATAGGACCGAATCGAGAGGAGTCCTGATGCCTGAATTGCCTGAAGTTGAAACCATTCGCAACGATCTGGAGCCGCTTTTGGTCGGGCGACGCGTCACCCGCGTCGACCTGCTCGTCGAACTCGACTTCCAGGCGCGCTATGTCCGGCTCGACGAGGCCGTGGGCCGCAGCATTCGTGCCTTGCGCCGCCGCGGCAAGTACTTGATCGCCGACCTCGGGGACCGCGAGCTGATCGTCCACCTCGGCATGACGGGACAAGTGGGCGTGAAGGCCACGGATCCCGGGCTCAAGCATCTTCGCGTCGCGTTCACGCTGGATGACGGAGCGGTTTTCTTCTTTGCCGACCAGCGGCGCTTCGGCAAGATTCACGTCGTGGCGCCCGGCGACTACGCGGCCATGCCGACCCTGGCCGAAATGGGCCCCGAGCCCATGGAGAAGGAGTTCCGCTTCGAGCCCTTCGCGGCGGCCATGAGCACGGCGTCGAACGTCAAGGCCGTCCTCTTGAGTCAGAAGCCGGTCTCAGGACTCGGCAACATCTACGTCGACGAGGCCTTGCACCTGGCCAAGATCCATCCGGCGCGCGGCCACCTCACGCGCGCCGAGGCCAAGCGACTCTTCCAAGCGATCCCGCAGGTCCTTTCCACCGGCATCACGAACCGGGGGACGACCTTCAAGGACTATCGCGACGGAATGGGCAACTACGGAACCAACCAGGATTTCCTGCTCGTCTACGATCGTGCGGGCGAGCCATGCCGGACGTGCCAAACCCCGATCATCAAGCTGCGGGTGGCCCAGCGCGGGACCTATGTCTGTCCGCGCTGCCAACGTCCTTAAAGCTGGTGCCGGCGGGGTTCGGCAACCCTGACGCCGTGCCGCTCGGATGCTAAGATAGGGAGTCTTCCTCGCGTCCGACAGGAGGTTCGACTTGGCCCGAACGCGCGTCCTCATGCTTTCCGCCGTCCTGGCGCTGGCTCCCATGACGCTGCCCGGGGAGGCGGCCCCGAAGGCGAAGCCGCCGCTCAACGTCGCCATCATCTGGCATCAGCACCAGCCGATGTATCCCAAGGAGCCGGCCTCCAACATCTACACGATGCCCTGGGTGCGCCTGCATGCCGCCAAGGACTACGTGGACATGGCGGCGATCGCCGAGCGTTACCCGTCGCTTCGGATGACCTTCAACCTCACGCCGGTCCTGCTCGAACAGGTCCTCGATTACGCTAAAGGCGCCACGGACCGCGCCTTCATCATCGCCCAGAAGCCGGCCATGGCTCTGGATGCCGACGACAAGGCCACCCTCGATGCCAAGTTCTTCGACGTCTCCGAGGCGATGCTCAAACGCTTCCCGACCTACGCCGCCCTCAAGGCCAAGCCACGCAAAGCTTACACCATCCAAGACTGGCGGGATCTCCAGGTCTGGTTCAACCTGGCCTGGCTGGATCCTGACGTCCTGGCCGATGAGCCGTTCAAGGACATGGTCCGCAAGGGCCGCGGTTTCAGCGAGAACGACAAGGCGCGCGTGCTCAACCAGCATCTGGCGATGCTCAAAGCCATCGTCCCTTTGCACCGCCGGCTTCAGGACAAGGGCCTGATCGAGGTCTCGACCACTCCCTACTTCCATCCCATCCTGCCGCTGATTCACGACACCGATTCCGCCCGGGAGGCCATGCCCGGGGCGCGCCTGCCGCTCGCCCGCTTCCAGCAGCCCGACGATGCCCGCCGCCATGTTCAGATGGCCACGCAGCATTACCAGGACCTCTTCGGGCGCGCCCCGCGCGGCATGTGGCCCGGGGAGGGCTCCGTCGGGCAGGCGCTGGCCCCCATCTTCAAGGAGGAGCGCATCTCCTGGATCGCGTCTGACGAAGAGGTGCTCGGGAACTCCATCGGCACGACGCTTCGCAAGGGCGAGAGCCTCGCACGCCCCGACTTGCTGTACCGTCCCTATCAGATCAAGGACGGCCCCGCGATATTCTTCCGCGACCGGCGCCTGTCGGATGATATCGGCTTTCGCTACTCCAAGATGTCCGGGAAAGCCGCCGCCGCCGACCTGCTCGGCAAGTTGAAGCAGGCGTGGACCACCTCGCCGGCGGGCGAGTCCAGCCTCGTGACGATCGTCCTCGATGGCGAGAACGCCTGGGAAAACTACCCGGATGACGGCAAGGAGTTCTTTCACACCCTCTACAAGGGCCTCACGACGTCGAGCTGGGTGAAGACCGTGACTCCGAGCGAGGTCCTCGCGAAGCAGAAGCCGACGCCGCTGCCCCACCTCTGGGCCGGCTCATGGATCGGGGCCGACTTCTCCACCTGGATCGGCGAAGACGAGGAGAACCAAGCCTGGGACTTGCTCGAAGCCGCACGTGATGCCCTCGATCGTTACCGGATGCGCCATGGAACCAATGCAAAATTCGAAAAAGCGCGCCGCATCTTGATGGCAGCCCAGGGCAGCGATTGGTTCTGGTGGTATGGCAAGGATCAGGACTCGGGCCGGGACGAGGAGTTCGACCAGGCGTTCCGGGGCCTCCTCAAGGAAGCCTATGCCGTGATGGGAGAGGTGGCTCCGACCGTCCTCGACGTCCCCATCGTCCAGGTCGCGACGGCGGTGGACCGGGCGCCCGAGGCGCTGATGACCCTGCCCCTGGATGGCAAGCTCGGGCCCGAATGGGATCTCGCCGGCCGCATCAACGCGACGGGCGGAGCCATGGCCGAAGGCCAGCGGGTCTTCGACTCGCTTCGCTACGCCTGGGACGATCAGGCGATCTACCTGGCCTTCGCGTATGCCAAGAAGCCCGTCCCCATGGACCTCTACGTGGGCTTGCCCGCAGGAGGTGAGGCCAAGATGACGCCTCCCATCCCGTTCGCCAGCCAGTTCCGGATCGCCGTGAATCCGACGTCCCGGCAGGCCGAGCTTTGGCAGGGCGATCGCAAGCTCCAAAAGCTCGACGTCGCGACGGGTGCCACGCATGTCGAGCTCAAGCTCCCCTGGAGCGTACTGGGCGCCCAGCGGGGAGAGCCGGTCTTGCTTGCGGCCAACGCTGCCGGGTCGCTCTTTCCGTCTCGTCCCCTGAAGCTCGCGGCACCACCCCCGAGCGGTCCCATGCTCGTGGCCTTCGACGATCCGGAAGGCGACGCCCTGGGGGCCGGCAAGCTGGTCCCCCCGGCCAACCCCGTCTTCAAGCTTCCGAACTTCGACCTGCGCCGGGTCGAGGTGAGCGAGGCCGATGGCGATTGGCTCTTCACATTCCGGCTGGGGCAGATCGACAACCCCTGGAACTCTCCGACCGGATTGAGCCTCGCGACCTTGGACCTGTACCTCGCGACCGAGGAGACCTCCGAGGGCTTGAGCGCCTTGCTGCCGGGCCGGCGTGCGAAGTCCGCGACGCCTTGGACCCATGCGCTCTGGATCGAGGGCTGGCAAAGCGGCCTCTACCGCGGGGACGGCCAGAAGATCACCGAGATCCGAACTGTCGTCGATCCCCTGGGTCGCCGGGTCGTGGCCTCGGTGCCCAAGACGCTGCTTCCGGGGCATCCCCGTCAATGGAAGTACCTGGCCTTCACCTTGGCGCAAGATGGCTTCGCTTTGGGACGTGTGCGAACGCTGACGTCAAAGCAGAACTTCGAGCATTTCGGCGGAAACGCCGCCCCGATCCTCGACTTGCTTGCCGAGGGCGAGGATCAGAAGACCCTCTTGAAGCCGATCGCCGACAAGACGATCCTGCCGCTGCGGGCCGCACCGTCGCGCGACTGAGGGGATTCAAAGGCCGGATGCTGGGCTGAGCTGGCCGACGCGAAGGCCCCGCGGCGTCGTCGACGCTGCGGGGCCGATGGTTTGAGCTGGCTTAGAACAGGTACTTGAGGATGTCGAGCACGTAGCTGTCCGAGATCGTGCGGCCGTCGTTGGCATCAACCAGCATGGCGGGATTGTTGCGGTAGTCGAAGAAGACCCAGATCGGCCCGAGGAAGTAGATGTCGAGCAGGATGGCCTTGATGGCGCCTTGCGACGGCGCTTCGAGCCCTGCCTTCTTGGCCCGCTGGAAAGCGGCCTTGCCGTCGAACGCATAGTTATAGTTCGGCTCACGCAGCAGCTGCCGGATCAGGGCGCCGCCGTACGTCATCGCCAGGTTCTCGGTTTCGGTGCGGTCCTTGAGCGTCCCCCAGAACCCGTAGTCCAGGGTCAAAAGCTTCTTCTTGCGGGGCGACCAGAAGACATGGCGCGAATGCCCCACGAAGGTCAGCCACTTGAAGCCCCAGCCGAGGTAAAGCTGCTCGGCGTCAGACGCCCATTCCTGGGCTGTCTTCACGGCCTTGCCCTGCGTCGCGTCCGGGGTGGCCATGACCCCGTAGGCCGACTCCTCGTCGATGTTCGCTCCCAGCGTGTCGAGATCCTGGACGACCGCACCGTGCATCGCGACGGTGCGAAGGTCTGCCTCCAGGCGGGCCAGCGGCGTCTCCAGGACGACCGGCGCGCTCGGAGCGGGAGTCTTGCCCTTGACCTCAGGAGCCGCGGCCTCCGTGACCAAAGCCGGCTGAGAGTTGAAGCCGGGAACGGTCGTCGCGACGAAGGAACGCTGACCGCAACCCGTGGCGAGGATGGTGGAGGCCATGGCGAGGAGGGCAAGCCTTTTCATGTGGGAAGCTCCTTACGGATGAAGAAGAGTTTACCGCAACGTTAAGGAGGTTATCGAGAACTTAATCTGAAGACTTGCTAATTAAGTTGGAGATTGTCTCGAAACACGGATGAGACGTGCCTTGCTTGCGATTCGTCAGGATGCCCGTTAGACTCAACGGGTGGCCCCGTCTCGTCAGAAAGGTCTTGCCATGGCGTCTCGAGTCCAGCTACAGCGAGAAGCGAACGTCGTTCACCTCGTCATTGACGGGGATTCGCCGCTCAACATCCTTTATCGCGAGACCCTGGTCGAGCTGCGCCAGCACTTGCTGACGCTCACCGAGGAAGCGGATTGCGCGGCCTTGATTCTGACGGGGGCGGGCTCGCGGGCCTTCAGTGCCGGGGCCAACCTTCGCGAAATCGCCGAGCTGAATCCCGCGACCGCCCTCGAGTTTTCGCATCTGGGGCAATCCGTGACGAGCCTGTTGGCGGATTTTCCGGCTCCGGTCATTGCGGCGCTCAATGGGCTGGCCTATGGGGGAGGGCTGGAGCTGGCGATCGCCTGTGACTTCCGGATCGCCTCCGAAGACGCCCGCTTCTCTTATCCTTCCAGCAAGCTCGGCATCCTTCCCGGCTTCGGCGGCACCCAGCGCTGCCCCATGCTCATCGGGCCCTCGCGCAGCAAGGAGCTGATGTTCCTCGGCCGGGTGATCGACGCCGAGGAGGCCCTGAGCTGGGGCCTCGTCAACGCCGTCGTCCCTCCCGAGGACGTTCTCGGCGAGGCCCATCGATGGGCCGAAGACCTCGCCCAGCGCAGCACCTACGCCATTCGACAGGTCAAGGAATGCATCGGCATGACCGAGCGCGCGGACTTCTTCTTCGAGCAAGAGGCCTTCGCCAACTGCTTCCGCCACCCCGAGGTCCAGGAGCAGATTCGCGCTTGGCTCGACTCCTCGACCGCGAGCCAGGCTCCCTCCGCCAGCGAGAAGGCCTAGTGGACGTCGCGGAACTGACCCGACGGATGCATGACTTCGTCGGTTCCAAGGGCTGGTACGATGCCGATTCCCGCCGTCCCCAGACGCCGCCGAACCTCGCCAAGTCGCTCGTGATCGAGGCCGGCGAGGTGCTCGAGCTCTTCCAATGGAATGACAAGGCCGATACCGAGGCCCTAGAAGGCGAGCTCGCGGACGTCTTCCTCTACCTGCTGCAACTCGCGGACGTCTCGGGCATCGATCTTGAAGCCGCCACCTTGCGCAAGCTCGCCGTCAATCAGGATCGCACCTGGGAGCGCCCTTCCGATAACTGAGCCGGGGTAGGCCCTAACCGGGCGACTCCGTGCCCTCGTAACCGCGTGAAGCCCCGTGCTGGCGCGGCGAACCGGCTTATGCTACGATTTTAAAGTTGGGTTAAAACCCTCCCTTGAAAGCACCAGCCGCCCTTACGCGGCCAGTCAAACTTGCACGAAGGAAGGACGAGGATGTCTGAACGTCAAGCGCGAAACGTGATCGTCAGCGCCGTGCGCACGCCGTTTGCCAAGATGAGCGGCTCGCTCTCCAGCTTTACCGCCCCCGATCTGGGTGCCATGGTCATCGGTGAGGCCGTTCGCCGCGCCGGGATTGCTCCGGAGTCGGTGGACAACGTCCTGATGGGCCTCGTCCTCCAGGCCGGCGTCGGCCAGATCCCCTCGCGCCAGGCTGCCATCAAGGCGGGCCTCCCTCCTCAGACCTCGTCGATGACCCTCAACAAGGTTTGCGCGTCCGGCATGCGTGCCGTGACCCTCGCCGACCAGCTTCTTTCGGTCGAAGACGGTGAGATTATCGTCGCGGGTGGCATGGAGTCGATGACCAACGCGCCCTACCTGCTCAAAAAGGCTCGCAGCGGCTATCGCATGGGCCACGGCGAGCTGATCGACGCCATGATCCACGATGGCCTCTGGTGCGCCTTCCATGATGTTCACATGGGCATCCACGGCTCGACCGTCGCCGCCGAGTTCGGCATCTCTCGCGAGGAGCAGGACGCCTGGTCTGCCCGCAGCCACCAGCTCGCCGACCAGGCCTGGCGTGAGGGTCGCTTCGAGCAGGAAGTCATGGCCGTCGACGTGCCCGTCGGCAAGAAGGAGACCAAGTCCTTCAAGCAGGACGAGTCCATCCGCCCGGACACCACGGCCGAGACCCTCGGCAAACTGCGTCCCGCCTTCTCGCCCGACGGCACCATCACGGCAGGCAACGCCCCCGGCGTCAACGACGGCGCGGCGGCCCTCGTCATCATGACCGAGGACAAGGCCAAGGCGTTGGGCCTCAAGCCGCTGGCCGCCATCGTCGGCCACGCCAAGGTGGGCGAGCTGCCTCCGTACCTCGCGACGGTCCCGGCGTTGGCCATCCAGAAGGCCCTTAAGAAAGCCGGCCTCTCGGTGGACGACATGGACCTCTTCGAAATCAACGAGGCCTTTGCCGCGGTCACCCTCACCTCGACCAAGCTTCTGGCCGAGGGCGACGAGGGCCGCATGCAAGCTATCCGCGAGAAGACCAACGTGAACGGCGGCGCGGTGGCCATGGGCCACCCGATCGGCGCCTCGGGCGCCCGCTTGGTCTCGACCCTCGCCTACGAACTCAATCGGCGCGGCGGACGCTACGGCGTGGCGGCGATCTGCTCGGGCGCAGCCCAGGGCGATGCCATCATCCTCGAGCGTCTCTAGTCGTCCCGTCACAGAAAGGAACCTCGCATGAACCTCAACCTCATCGCCGTCCTGGGTGGCGGGCAAATGGGATCCGGCATCGCTCAGGTCTTCGCGCAGAGCGGCTTCAAGACGGTCATCTACGACCTCGCCGCCGGCGCCCTGGACAAGTCCAAGGCGGGCATCACCAAGAACCTCGACCGCGCCGTGGAGAAGGGCAAGCTTTCCGCCGAGGATCGCGACGCTACGCTCGGCCGCCTCACCTGGACCTCCAACCTTGCCGACCTTTCCGAGTCGGATCTCGTCGTCGAGGCCATCATCGAGAAGCTCGAGACCAAGCTCCAGACATGGAAGCAGCTCGACGAGCTTTGCCGCCCGACCGCCATCTTCGCTTCCAACACCTCGAGCCTTCCCATCACCCAGCTGGCTGGTGGCGTCTCGCATCCTGAGCGCTTCATCGGCATGCACTTCATGAACCCCGTGCCGGTCATGCAGCTGGTCGAGATCATCCGCGGCTACATGACCTCGGATGCCGTCTACCAGACCATCTTCGACCTCTCGAAGACCCTGGGTAAGGTGCCCGTCACCGTCGAGGACTCGCCCGGCTTCATCTCGAACCGGATCCTGATGCCCATGATCAACGAGGCCATCTTCTGCCTCTACGAAGGCATCGCGACCAAGGAAGACATCGACACGGTCATGAAGCTCGGGATGAACCATCCCATGGGCCCCCTGACCCTCGCGGACTTCATCGGCCTCGACACCTGCCTCTTCATCATGGAAGTCCTCTACCGCGACTTCGCCGATTCCAAGTACCGTCCCTGCCCCTTGCTCCGCAAGATGGTCCAGGCGGGTCAGCTCGGCCGCAAGACCGGAGCCGGCTTCTACACCTACGACACGGCCCCGAAGGCCGTCGCCGCCAAGTAATAATCGGAGACCCTCATGCATATCGAGTTGTCTGATAACCAGAAGGCGATTCAGGAGATGGTCCGCGAGTTCGCCGCTCGCGAGATCGCTCCGCATGTCGCCCAGTGGGACCGGGAAGAGCACTTCCCCGTCGACGTCTTCCGCCGGATGGGCGAGCTGGGCCTGCTGGGCCTGCCCCTTCCCGAGGAATGGGGCGGCGGGGGCGGCACCTTCGGCGAGTACGCCGTCGCCATCGAGGAGCTCGCCAAGGCCGACGCCGGCCTGGCCTGCGCCTATTCGGTCCACGTCTCGGCCCATACCAACTCGGTCTACGAGTTCGGGACCGAAGAGCAGAAGCAGAAGTACCTCGCCAAGCTCTGCTCGGGCGAGATGATCGGCGCCTTCGCGCTGACTGAGCCCAGCTGCGGCTCGGACGCCTCGGCTCTCCAGACCAAGGCCGTCGAAGACGGTGACTTCTACGTCCTGAACGGCACGAAGCAGTGGATCACCAACGCCAAGAGCGCAGGTCTCTTCCTGCTCTTCGCTCGGACCAACCCCGACGAGCCCGGCGCCAAGGGCATCACCGCCTTCCTGATCGAAGCCGGGACTCCGGGACTCACCCTCGGCCGCAAGACCCACAAGATGGGCATGCGTTCGAGCGAGACCTACGACCTGGTGCTTGAGAACTGCCGCGTGCCGAAGTCGGCCATCATCGGCAACCTCAACGAGGGCTTCAAGATTGCCATGAAGACCCTCGACGCGGGTCGCGTGGGCATCGCCGCCCAGGCCCTGGGGATCGCGCAGGCGGCCCTCGACGAGGCCAAGAAGTTCGCCAACGAGCGTCAGGCCTTCGGCCAGCCCATCAACCGTTTCCAGGCCATCCAGTGGAAGATCGCCGACATGGCGGTCCGGATCAACGCGTCGCGCCTCCTGACCTACCGGGCGGCGACGCTCAAGGATCAGGGCCTTCCCTGCACCAAGGAAGGCGCGATGGCCAAGCTCTTCGCGAGCCGCACGGCCCGTGAGGCGTGCAACGAGTCGCTGCAGATTCACGGCGGCTACGGTTACACGGATGAGTTCGCCATCGAGCGCCATTACCGCGACGCGAAGGTGACCGAGATTTACGAGGGCACGTCCGAGATTCAGAAGATCGTCATCTCGCGCGCCGTGCTCGGTCAGACCGCGACCCGCCAGCCCGCGAAGGTCTAAGTAAGGAGTAACCTATGGATTTTCAGCTTACCGAAGACCAGAAGATGATCCAGGAGATGGCGCGGGACCTGGCCAACAAGGTCGTCGCGCCCCGGGCGGATCAGATCGACAAGACCGGCACCTTCCCGATGGAGAACTTCAAGGTGCTGGCCGAGAACGGCCTCTTGGGCATTCCCTTCTCGGAGAAGTACAACGGCGCGGGCGCCGACTACGTCTCCTACGTGGTCGCCCTTGAAGAGATCTGCCGGGCCTGCGCCTCGACGGGCGTCACGATGTCGGTGCAGACCTCGCTGGCGTCGGCGCCGATCAATCAGTTCGGCACCGAGGAGCAGAAGCAGAAGTACCTCGCGCCGCTGCTTGCCGGTGAGACCATCGGCGCCTACTCGCTTTCCGAGGCGGGTGCGGGCACCGACGCCGCGGGCCTGAAGTGCCGCGCGCTGAAGGACGGGGACGATTACGTCCTGACCGGCACCAAGATGTGGGTCTCGAACGGCTACTACGCCGACACCTACGTCGTTTACGCCACCCTGGATCCCGAGCTCGGTCATAAGGGCATCACCGCCTTCATCGTCGAAAAGGACACCCCCGGCTTCACCTTCGGCAAGAAGGAGGACAAGCTCGGCATCCGCGGCAGCTCGACCTACGAGCTGATCTTCGACGGCTGCCGGGTTCCCGCGGCGAACCGCCTCGGCGACGAGGGCCAAGGCTTCAAGATCGCCATGTGGACGCTGGACGGCGGCCGGATCGGCATCGCCGCGCAGGCCATCGGTATCGCGCAGGCGGCCCTGGATGCGGCAGTCAGCTACACCCAGGAGCGTAAGCAGTTCGGCAAGCCCCTGTCGGCGAACCAGGCCGTGGCCTTCTCGATCGCCGAGATGGCGACTGACATCGAGGCCGCACGCCTCTTGATGTACCGGGCCGCCTCGCTCAAGGACCAGGGCCAGAACCACACGCAGGCCGCCTCGATGGCGAAGCTCTTCGCCTCCGAGACCGCGATGTGGGTCAGCACCAAGGCCGTCCAGCTTCACGGCGGCTACGGCTACACCACGGATTACCCGGTGGAGCGCTTCATGCGCGACGCGAAGATCACCGAGATCTACGAGGGAACGTCCGAGGTGCAGCGCATCGTCATCTCGCGCAACGAGCTGACGAGCGTCTAGCTCGACCGGATGAGGGCCCTCGACCCAAGAGGTCGGGGGCCCTCGCCTTGTCACAAGGTGGCATGGCTGCCTCGTTTGCGTGATCGAGAGCCTGCCCGCCCGTGTGCCGACTTGCAGAAGGGCCGACGCTTGGCCTAGAATCAACTGAATTCATCGGAAAGGCCCCATCATGGCTGAAAGCGTCATCGACTACGCGGCGCGGGTGAAGGCGGGCGATCGCCGCGCCCTCGCCCGCCTCATCACCCTCCTGGAGAACCGCCATCCTCAGGCCATGCAGGCCGTGTCCCAGCTCTACGCCGACACCGGACGGGCTTGGCTCTTGGGGATCACGGGGCCTCCCGGCGCCGGGAAGAGCTCGCTGGTCGACCTCCTGGTCACCGCGATTCGTCGTGAGGGCCTCAGCGTCGCCGTGGTGGCGATCGATCCCTCGAGCCCGTTCTCGGGAGGAGCGATTCTGGGCGATCGCATCCGGATGAAGAGCCATGCCTCGGATGCCGGGGTCTTCATCCGCTCGATGTCCAGCCGCGGTCATTTGGGCGGCCTGTCGCTCGCCACCAAGGCGGCGTGCCGGGTGCTCGATGCGGCGGGTTTCGACGTGATCATCGTCGAAACCGTGGGCGTGGGCCAGTCCGAGGTGGAGATTGCCCAGGCGGCGGATACCACCTTGCTGGTGATGCCTCCGAACCTGGGGGACGGCATCCAGGCGATCAAAGCGGGGATCATGGAGGTTCCGGACCTCTTCGTGATCAACAAGGCGGATCTGCCGGGAGCGCAGGCGGCGGCCAACGAGATTCGCTCGGCCCTGAGTCTCGAGCATCCGGGGGACTGGGATCCGCCGGTCCTGCTCACCGAGAGCACGGCTCCGTCGTTTGAGGCGTCGCACCTGCAAGAGGTCTGGGAGGCCATCCGGCGTCACCGGGCTTACCTGGAGGTTTCCGGGGAACTCGTTCGCCGGCGCGCCGTGACCCTGCGCGAGGAGGTTTTCCAGGAGGCGCTCGGACGCCTCTTGGACATGACGCGCCAGGAAGTGGCTTCTCCGTTTTTCGAACCGGTGGCGCAAGAGCTGCTGGAGCGTCGTATCGATCCCCAGGAAGCCGCCGAGCGCCTACTGGGAAGGCTGGTGGCCTGTTTGAGCCCTGGCCCGCAAGTCTGATTGTTTGGAGGTGAATCCGTGATTCTCGAAGTGTTGACCGTTCGACTGGACCCCGCGCAGCGCGAGGAGTTCATCGCCCTGGACCGGGAGGTCTGGACCGAGACCTTGCGCAAGCAGCCCGGCTTCTTGCGCAAGGAGGCCTGGATTGGCGAAGATGAGGATGAGGTCACCTTCGGGGTCTGGTGGGAGAGCCGTGAGGCGCTCGCCGCCTTCCCCGCGGCGGTCACGGCCGAGTTGGATCGCCGGATGGAAGTGATTCCCGCGACGATCGTCGGCGTAAGGGTCATGGACATCGCTCCGGTCTCTTGCTGCGAGGCGTAGCAATTCGTTAGCCTCTCGGCAATTGATTTCCCGGTCCGGGAGGACTAAGGTGAGGGCAGTCGCAGATGCGCTGCCCCTTTTTTTAGGTGGGCGTATGCCTCTGTAAGGATATTCCGTAGGTGAGTCAAGAGGAGGCTGTCATGCGCATCGTGGAAACCCCTTGGGGGTGCTGCCACGAGAGCTGTGCGCTTCTCGATGCTCCCTGCCGGAACCGCGCGGCGACTCCCTTGAGCCGCATGCGACATGACTTGCCGCTTCCGACCTGGTCTCACCGGGCCGGGTTTTGCTTCATTCCGCCCTACGAGGCCCCGCCTCCCGTCTAGCTTGGCCAACGCCCCTTCACGCCAAGGAGACGAGAGATGTCGCACTCGACCGGGACCACCCGCTTAACTTTGCATGCCCCCCAGAGCCTGAAGGGCGACCTGATGGGCGGCTTGACCGCCGCCATCGTCGCCTTGCCGCTCGCGCTCGCCTTCGCCGTCGCCAGTGGCGTCGACCCCAAGGCGGGCCTCTACGCCGCCATCGTCGCCGGGATCATCGCCTCCCTTTTCGGCGGTTCGCCCGTCCAGATCACCGGTCCTACCGGCGCCATGGCGGTCATCTTGGTCGCCCTCGTCAGCCAGTACGGCCTCGAGAAAATCTGGATCGCCGGCATCCTCGCCGGCCTCATGCAGATTGCCCTGGGCTTCCTCAAAATGGGCAAGCTCATTACGTACTTCCCCTATCCGGTGATCATCGGTTTCACCAACGGCATCGCGGTCATCATCTTCTCCGGCCAGCTCGGGGCCTTCTTGGGAGTGAAGGCCGACGCGGGGCATGGCTTCCTGCCGATGATGCAAGGCCTTTTCGGCATGCTGCCCCAGGTGAACGTGGCAGCTATGGGCATCGGCGCCCTCGTGATCGCGACCATGCTCATCTGGCCCCGGATCAACGCCACCCTCCCCGGCTCGCTGGTGGGGCTGGTCGTCGCCACTGCGGCGGCGAGCCTGCTTGGCCTGGACGTCCCGCGGATCGGATCTATTCCCCAGAGCCTACCGCTGCCGCAGCTTCCCGAGTTCGACCTCGCGATTCTCAAGGACCTCATCAAGCCGGCCATCGCGCTGGCGGCCTTGGGCTCCATCGAGTCGTTGCTCTCGGCGGTGGTCGCGGACGGCATGACGGGCCAGAAGCACAAACCCAACCAGGAGCTCATCGGGCAGGGCCTCGCGAACGTGGCGGTGCCGTTCTTCGGAGGGATCCCCGTGACGGGGGCGATCGCCCGCACGGCTGTCAACATCCGCTCGGGTGGCCGCACCCGACTCTCGGGCGTCATTCACGGCGTCGCCCTGGCCGTCATCGTCCTGGCCTTCGCCCCCCTGGCGGCCCAGATTCCCCTAGCGGCCCTCGCCGGCATCCTGATGGTCACCAGCTTCCGCATGCTCGAATGGCACCAGGTCAAGCTCATGGCCAATTCCACCAAGTCCGACCTCTTCGTTCTCCTGCTCACCTGGGGAGTTACCATCTTCTTCGACCTGATCCTGGCCGTGGAGGTCGGGTTGATCGCGGCAGCAGCCCTCTTCCTGCGCCGCATGTCGGATCTCCACCTGATCAAGATGCCCTCCGAGAAGATCCTGCCGCCCGGGGACCCGACCTTGATTCCCCCGGACATGGCCGTCTACCAGATTGCCGGGCCCCTCTTCTTCGGCGCGGCCACGGAGTTCGCCGATACCCTCAAGGAGCAGCGCCAGATCCGAGTCCTCTTGCTGCGCATGCGGGCCGTGCCCAACATCGACGCGACGGCCGCGGTCTCCCTCGAAGAGATCGTCGATACCCTCAACGCGCGCGGCATCCGGGTCGTCCTGAGCGGGCTCGACCCGCAGGTCTCCTCCGTGCTCGAGCGCATGGGCGTCCTGGCCAAGGTCGGCCGCGAGAACGTCTTTGAGACCTCCCTGGACGCCATCCACGCCATTTCGCCGCCGCCGCCGGAAACCATGCCGCAGCCGGCCTCCTGAACGCGTCCCCCTATCCCCCTCGAAGGCCGTCCTTCAGGGGATTCGGACGGCCTGGGTGGCACGTGGCCTGCATCCGAGCTAGAATAGAAGCAATACGCGTAACGTCGGCGCTCGCGCCAGTTCATACGGAGTAATCATGGAAGCTACCGCCAGCCGGTCCCCGGATAGCCGCAATCTTGCGGTTTCTCCCTACCAGACCCGTCACAAGGTCCGCTTCGTCACGGCCGCCTCGCTCTTCGACGGACACGACGCCACCATCAACATCATGCGGCGGATTCTCCAGTCCACCGGCGTCGAAGTCATCCACCTCGGCCATAACCGCAGCGTCGCCGAGATCGTGGACACGGCGATCCAAGAGGACGCGCAGGGCATCGCCCTCACCTCGTACCAGGGCGGTCACCTCGAGTACTTCAAGTACATGATCGACCTGCTGCGCGAGCGCGGCGCCGGCCATATCAAAGTCTTCGGAGGTGGCGGCGGCGTGATCGTCCCGTCCGAAATTGCCGAGCTGGAAGCCTATGGCGTCTCCAAGATCTTCTCGCCCGAGGACGGCCGCCGGATGGGCCTGCAGGGCATGATCGACCTCATGGTCGAGGCCTGCGACGTCGACATGGCCGAGCAGCTTCCGCCCCATGGCATGGAGGTGAAGGTCGGCGACGTGAACGCGATCGCCCGCCTCATCACCCTGGCCGAGGCCGAGCACCGCCATGAGGACTTCCGGGTCCGCGACCTCCTTCACAAGATCCAGGAGAAGGCGCAGGACCGCTCGGTGCCCGTCCTGGGCATCACGGGCACCGGCGGCGCGGGCAAGTCCAGCCTCACCGACGAACTGGTGCGGCGCTTCCTCATCGACTTCCCTGAGAAGACCGTCGCGATCCTCTCGGTGGACCCCAGCAAGCGCAAGACCGGCGGTGCCCTCCTGGGCGATCGCATCCGGATGAACGCCATCTACAACTCGCGCGTCACCATGCGCTCGCTCGCCACCCGGGCCGCGCACGTCGCCACCAGCAAGGCGCTCTTGGACGCGATCGCCATCGTCAAGACCGCCGGCTACGACCTGGTCATCGTGGAGACCGCGGGCATCGGCCAGTCCGACTCGGCCATCGTCGACATGGTCGATGCGTCGCTCTACGTCATGACCTCGGAGTTCGGCGCCGCCACCCAGCTCGAGAAGATCGACATGATCGACTACGCCGACCTGGTGGCCATCAACAAGTTCGATAAGCGCGGAGCCGAAGACGCCCTGCGGGACGTCCGCAAGCAGTACCAGCGCGGTCACCACCGCTTCACGGACGCGGTCGAGACGATGCCCGTCTTCGGCACCATCGCGAGCCAGTTCAACGACGCCGGCACCAACTGGCTCTACGTCAACCTGGTCGCGGCGATCGCCAAGAAGTGCAGCCTCGACTGGGAATCCAAGCTCGACGTCACCGAGAAGGAATCCCGCAAGCAGGCCGTGATCCCGCCGGAGCGCTCGCGCTACCTGGCCGAGATCGCCGACACCGTCCAGGGCTACAAGCATCGCGCGCTGGCTCAGGCCGAGCGCGCCCGCGACGCCTACGGCTTCTATCACTCGCTCAAGACTCTGGGAGACGCCGTCCCCGTGATGGCCGGCCTCTACGACCAGGCCCAGCTCACCGACGAAGCCGTCGATCCGGTCTTCCGGCTTTTGCGCCAGCGCTACCAGCAGGCCCTGCTCGACTTGGACGGCGAGTCGCTGCGCTTGCTTCAGACCTGGAATGAGACCCGCGAAGCCTATACCAAGCCCGTTCACTCGTACACGGTCCGCGGCAAGGAAATCCGGGTCACCAATTTCACCGAATCGCTCTCGCACCTGATGATCCCCAAGATCGCCCTGCCCAAGTACCAGGACTGGGGCGACCTCCTGGCGTGGCTCCTCTTGGAGAACGTCCCCGGCCGCTACCCCTACACCGCGGGCGTCTTCGAGTACAAGCGCACGGGCGAGGATCCCACCCGCATGTTCGCGGGCGAGGGCACTCCCGAGCGCACCAACAAGCGCTTCCACTACGTCTCGAAGGGCCAACCCGCGGTTCGCCTCTCGACGGCCTTCGACTCGGTCACGCTCTACGGCGAGGATCCGGACCTGCGCCCGGACATCTACGGCAAGATCGGCAACTCGGGCGTTTCGGTCTGCACGCTGGATGACGCCAAGAAGCTCTACTCGGGCTTCGACCTCTGCGCGCCCAATACCTCGGTCTCCAAGACCATCAACGGGCCCGCTCCGATGCTCCTGGCGTTCTTCCTCAATGCGGCCATCGACCAGCAGGTCGAGAAGCACCTTTTGGCCGCCGGCCAATGGGAAGCCGCCGAGGCCAAGATCGAGAGCTACTTCCGTGAGAAGGGCTTGCCCCGGCCCGCCTACCTGGGCGCCGACGTCCCCGAAGGCGAGCGCCTCCTGGGTCTTCGCACGCTCGGAATCACCGGCGACATGCTGGTCGACACCGAGACCTACGCCAAGATCAAGGCGGATACCCTCTGCGCGGTTCGCGGCACGGTGCAGGCCGACATCCTCAAGGAGGACCAGGCCCAGAACACCTGCATCTTCTCGACCGAGTTCGCCCTGCGCATGATGGGCGATATCCAGCAGTACTTCATCGACCAGAGCGTCCGGAACTACTACTCGGTCTCGATCTCGGGCTACCACATCGCCGAGGCGGGAGCCAACCCCATCAGCCAGCTGGCCTTCACCCTGGCCAACGGCTTCACCTTCGTCGAGTACTACCTGAGCCGCGGAATGAAGATCGACGACTTCGCTCCGAACCTCAGCTTCTTCTTCTCGAACGGCATCGACCCCGAGTACTCGGTGATCGGCCGCGTGGCCCGGCGCATCTGGTCCACGGCGATGAGGGACAAGTTCAAGGGCAACGATCGCAGTCAGAAGCTCAAGTACCACATCCAGACGTCGGGCCGCAGCTTGCACGCCCAGGAGATCGACTTCAACGATATCCGAACGACCTTGCAGGCGCTTTACGCCATCTACGACAACTGCAACTCGCTGCACACCAACGCTTACGACGAGGCGATCACCACTCCGACCGAGGACTCGGTTCGCCGCGCCATGGCCATTCAGCTCATCATCAACCGCGAGCTGGGCCTCGCCAAGAACGAGAACCCCTTGCAGGGGGCCTTCGTCATCGAGGAGCTGACCGAGCTGGTGGAAGAGGCGGTCCTCGCCGAGTTCCGCCGCCTCTCGGACCGCGGTGGCGTGCTGGGAGCCATGGAGACCATGTACCAGCGCGGCAAGATCCAGGAGGAGTCGCTCCACTACGAGCACCTCAAGCACTCGGGCGAGCTTCCCATCATCGGCGTCAACACCTTCCTCCGGGAAGGCGGCCACGACTCCACTCCTCAGGAGATCGAACTGATGCGCTCGACCGAAGAAGAAAAGCGCCAGCAGATCGCCAACCTCGAGGCCTTCAAGCGTCGGAACGCCGAAAAGGCCGAGAAGGCGCTCGCGCGCCTGCAGCAGGTGGCCACCTCGGGCGGCAATATCTTCGCCGAGCTGATGGACACCGCCAAGGTCTGCTCGCTGGGACAGATCAGCCGGGCCCTTTACGAAGTCGGCGGTCAGTACCGCCGCTCGATGTAGGAGGCCCGGTGTCGGAGGCAAACGGAAACCTTGCCTTCTCCGTGAGCGAGCTGACCCTTTCGATTCTGGAGGGGTTTCTCGCGGCGGCGAGCTTGCACCTGGGCGATACCAGCCCGGAGGGCGTTCGCTTGCAGAAAGCCGAGCCCATGCAGGCTTGGCTCGCCCTCAAGAGCGCCGGCGCCCTCATGGATCAATTGGCGCCGGTGATGCACGAGGATGTCCGGGTTCCTCTGCATGCCCGTCTGACCTTCCTCTTCGAGCGCCTGGAGGCCGCAGTCCCTCAGGTGCCCGTCGAGAGCCGTACGCCTCCCGTGGCGTCCCTTCAAGACGTGGTCGAAGCGGCATGGAAGGAGATGCAAGCTGCTCCTGCCAACGGCCGGCCGCCCACCGAGGCTCCCCAGGCCCCGTCCATCCCCGGAATGGGCCTGCCCAAGCGCGGCTCCGGCTTGCTCTTCCCGCCGCGAGGACGCTAGCCATGCCTGAAACTCAACCTGAGCTCCACGTCGGTCAGCTGGTGGCCGACGCCATCAATGCCTTCCTCTCGGCGGCGGCGCTTCACCTGGGGGAGTCCACCGCCCAGGGTAGCCGGGTGGCTCAAGCGAACCCCACGGAGGCCTGGCTGGCGCTCATGGGAGCGAGTGCGCTCGTCGGCGAGCTCTCGCCTCACATGGCGGAACCCATGCGCCAGTACTTCAGCCAGGCACTCGATGCCCTGCTGCTCACGTTCGGCGAACGCTTTCCGGACGAGATCCTTCCCCTGCCGGGGCTCTTGGCGGATCCCGTGGGATAAAGGACCTGACGGTTACCGACTCGAAAAAGTGAAGGGGCCTCCTCAACGATTGAGGAGGCCCCTTCGTCTTACTTCTTGGCGAGCTCTTGTTGCTGCTTGGCCTCTTGCGTGGCGTCGAGCACCGTTTCCACGCTGCGCTGTCCGGCACGGGTGTAGTTTTCGAACGTCTTGTTCACCATGGTCCCGAAGCGATCGGCGATCGGCTTGAGCGGATCGTTGATGATCTCCGCGATCTTCGTGCCGCGCGTGATGCCGCTGTTGATGCCCTGCACCAGGGGGTTCTTGTTCATGAATTCGACGGCCTTCTGGAACTGCGCCATGTCGCGGGTCTTGAGTCCCCGGACCGCACTCTTGGCCGCGAGCTTGGTGGTGAGGCGGGTCTTCTTGGCGTTCGAGGAGACCTGCTTGGCCAGGTCGCCGGCGGCCTGCCCTGGGTTCTGGAGGGCGTTCGTGGCGGTTTCTTTAAGTCCCTGGAGGGTCTGGCGGAGCTGCCCCTTGGTCACCAAGGCATTGCTCTTCAGGTGGCTGGCGTAGTTCTGGGCGTAGTTCTTCGGGTTCTTGAGGAAGGCCTTGGTTCGGCCGAGGCGGGCCAGGTCGTCTCCTGCCGCCAGCGGAGCCTTGAGCGCTTTGGCGCTGTTGACGACGCCTGCGACATCGAGGCTCTGGAGGGCGCGAGCGCCGTCCATGACCTGATCCGCGCGGGCGGCGAAGGTGCCGACCTTGGCAAACTTGCTGCTGGCATTGGCGCCGGTCGCCGCGGAGGATCCGCCGCCCGTCACGAGCATCGGGATCACGTTGGCGGCGACGTAGCCGGTACCGTAGGCGATGTCGAACTTGCCCGTCTGAGGATTGACGAAGGCTTCGTCGACCAGGGCCTTGCCCACGGCCTTCAGCGTGTCGGTATCGCCGGTGACCACGGCCTTGCCGATGGTGTAGAAGCCCTTGGCGGCCTGGACGGGCTCCTGAATGATGAATTGCAGGCCGTCGGTGGTGCCTTCCAAGGCGCCGCCGACCCCGTCGACGAAGCTGTTCGCGACGTTGCCGACCTGATCGGCCACGTCTTTCACGATGTCAGCCGCTTGCTTGCTGCCGGACTTGACGGCCTTGCCCATGTCCTCGGCGCCCAGGGCTTCGAGGCCCTCACCGACGAGGTGACCCGTCGTCTCGATGGCGGCCGCCTGGATCTTGCCGGTGGTGTCCGCAACGAAGTCGATGCCGTCTCCCAGGAGATCGACGGCCTTGCCGGCGGTCTTGCCCACGAAGCCGACGCCCTCGCCGACGAGGTCGATGCCCTTGTCGAAGAAGTCCACGGCGCCGCCCACGACGTCCCCGACGGCGCTACCGAGTTTCTCGAAGAAGCCCATGCCCTTCTTGGCCACGTCCTCGATCTCACCCTTGGCCTCTTCGAGGGCCTGAGGACCTTGAGCCTGGATGGCCGCGCCGAGTCCGGTCTTGTTGGCGATATCCGCCATCTCGGACTGGAAGCCCTTGACGGCGGCTTCGGCGCCTTCTTTCTTCTCCTTGCCCTTGAGGTTCTCGGTGATGGACTCCTTGGCCCAAGCCTTGACCGTGGAATCGACCTTGCCCTTGACGGCAGGGTCTGCGGAGTTCTGTAGGGGCGCGACGAGCTGACCCAATGCAGGGTTTTTCTTGACGTCCTCCAGCTTCAGTCCGCCTTCGCGGTTCAAGACCCCGGTGGCCACCTTGTCGATGGACGCGTTGAGCTTCGGATCGCCGGCCTGGCGAAGCTTGGTGAGGTTACCAGCCATTTCGGGGGAGTACTTGGAGAGGTCAGGCTCTTTGTCGAGCTGTTTGGAAAGCGCCTCGGGATCGGCCTTTTCGGCGATCGCCTTCACGTCTTTCTCAAGTTTCTCGGCGACCGGACTCTCCTTGAGCACGCTCAGATCCTTGATGGCGCCCTTGACCTCGTCCGGATTGGACAGGAGGCGCGCCGTCTCGGAAGCCTTCTCTTCGGGGCTGCCTTCCAGGGCTTTCTGGCTCGACTCGAGCTTGGCGACGGCTTTGTTGGCCTTCTGTAGATCGTCGTCGGTCTTGCCGATCTCCTGGCGCATCTTCTTGTCGATCCGCGGATCTTCCGTGGCCTTGATGCGTTCGTTAAGCGTCTTGGAGCGATCGGCGGCCTTCTTGACGTCCTCGGGAGTCTTGGCCTTCGATATGTCGTCCTGGACGCCCTTCTGTTCGATCTTGGCCTCATCCGGCTCGATCGGTTTCGCAGGCTTTTTGAGGGCCTTGTCGAGGGTCTTGTTGAGGCCTCGGTTGGTCAGCTCCTCGGCGGCTCCCTTCTGGGAGACCTCGGGCGTGTCGTCCTTCTTCTCAGCCTTATCCGCTTTGTTCGCCTTCTCTGCCTTCTCGGCGGCTGCTTTCTTTTGAGCTTCCTCAGCCGCCTTCTTCTTGGCTTCCTCAGCGGCCTTCTTACGCGCCTCTTCGGCGGCCTTCTTCTTCGCTTCTTCAGCGGCCTTTCGTGCGGCCTCCTCAGCAGCCTTGCGACGGGCCTCTTCGGCGGCCTTTCGGGCGGCTTCCTGGGCGCGGCGCTGGGCGGCCAACATGGCGGCGCGCGTGTCGTTATGTCCGATAGGTCCGGTTGCCATATGCGAAGTCCTCTCGAAGGCGTAGCGGCGAGGGAAAATTGCGACTAAGAACTACGTTCCCGCTAGGGGTCGGAAATGCGCTCACTTGATGAGAATTTAACAGAGCCTAACGGGGACTCTGATGGAGGCTTAACGCTCGTTCCGCTTGAAAAGCCCTTTCAGGCCCTTCAGCCCTTGCGGCAGGAGGTCGCTCGTGGCGTCGAGAAGCGTGCGGCCGAGAGTAGAGGGGGGCTCGGCAGGAGGCGCGCTCGGAGGAGTCGACTTGCTCGACTCCTTGAGCTTGCCCGTGGAGCTAGGAACCCAGCCGTCGAGATTGCCGGTCTTCGTCCTGCCCGCCCAGGGAATCTGGTTGGCATCCAGGGGAGCCGTGCCGCGGTTCAGGGTCTCGGGGGGAGTGAAGCCGGCCTCACCGGGCGGCGGCGCTTCGCTTGAAGCGTCCGAGAGGTCGAACTGGGCGAAGTGAGCGTCGATGCGGGCGATCGCCTCGCCGGCTTCCGCTTGGAACTCGGGCACGTAGGCGATCGCCTGGTAGTAGCGGCGGGCCTTGCGCAGCCACTTGCCGCCTTCACAGATGCGCGCGGCCTCCAGGTAGCACGGCCAGTGGGTCGGATGCTCCTTGATGGAGGTTTCGAAGGCCTTGAGTGCCTGCGCGAAATCCGAGATGGAATTGAAAGCCTGGCCCAGTCGCTCGTAGATGGGGCCGTCGACGCTTTCGAGGTCCATGGCGCGGCAGTACTCGACGATGGCCTGACGGTAATCCTCTTGATAGAACGCCATGTCGCCCATGAGGAGGATGGCCGGCACGTAAGTCGGCTCGCGCTGGAGCAAGTAGTGGAGTTGCGTGGCGGCGCGGGGCAGTTCACCCGACTGAACGAGCGTCTCGGCGAGGTAGTAGCGCGCCGTCGTACTCTGGGCGTCCCGCAGGAGGGCCTGTTCGTAGGCACGGATCGCGTCGGCGAAGCGTTCCTGAGCGTTGAGGGCATGGCCGAGCATGACATGGGGATCGGGGCTTGTGGGCTCGCGCCGGCTCGCCTCCAGGAAGGCTTCCTCCGCAGGCTTGAACCGACTTTGATGCATCAGGCTCTCGCCGAGCAGCAGGTAGGCCTCGACCGTGCGCCGGACCGCGAGCGCTTGGCGGAGATACGGCTCGGCCTCCTGGGGACGGTTCGACTTCAAGCAGATGCGCGCCAAGTAGGTCCAGGCTTGGCCGCGCTCGCCAGGGTCGCCGTCCACCTGCGTCAGGCATGCTTCGGATCCGTCCAGGTCTCCCTCTTCGAAGAGCCGGATGCCGCGTGCCAGGACGTCCTCATTCCGTGCCATGGGCCCTCCTTTTCCGAGGGGTGATATACCCGGAAAGCAGGCAAGGGGCACCCGGAAAAGGGATTAAATGGCGCAAAAGCTCGTGCAGAGGGGAACGACGATGAACGGGAGAAGAGGCATCGCCATCACGACGCCGATGCTGCCCAATGCCAGTTGGTAGTTGAGGGTGGGGCGCGCCAGGACCTCATGCCAGCCATGATCGTCGGTTCCTTGAGCGCCCAGGAATTTCCCCCGGGCCGAGCGGAGGGCGCGATCGCCCCCGAGGGTGGCGATCGCCGCGTGATCGGCGGCGTCTTCCATGGCCGCTTCCAGCCGATCCCATGCCCCCTGGGCCCCGGGGACTCCCTTCAGGGAGGCGAAGAAGCCCGAGCCCAGCCAGCGCAGGACGCGGTCGTTGCTGCGCATGTGAGCCAGTTCGTGGACGACCAGTGCCTCCCATTCCGCCTCGTCGAGTTGGTCGAAGACCCAGGTGGAGACCACCAGCAGGGGACGTCGGCCCAGGATGCCGAAGGCGAGCGGAGTGTCGAGGGGAATGGCCCGCAATTGGGGAAGAGGTGCCCCTAGATTTTCGGCCAGGCGGCGGAGAGAGGCGAGGCGTTCGGGATCGTCGACTTCGATGGAGGCGGTCTCGGCGAGCTTCCGGGTTCGGTGGGCGCGGTGGAGGTTCCCAGCCATCCCGGCGAACAGCGCTCCCGCGCTCAGGACGGCCAAGCCGGCTCCGACTCCCATCCACGAGGCGGAGAGGTGTGTGCAGCCGTCCCATGCCATTACCGCAAGCCCGAGTCCGAAGGTAAGAAGCAAGGAGAGGGGGAGCCCCAGGAGGGCCAGGGAGGCGGCGCCTCGGGCCGTCAGGTCTTGCGAAATCGATTGCGGCAAAACGGGAAGCGCGCGACGGAGCGTGTGGATCATGACTGGGGTTGGTTGACGGCGCGCGCGAAGTGGGCGATGGCGGGGGCACTGAAGTCCTTCATGAGTTCTTCGACGATCCGGCCGACGGCCCGCTCGGTGAATTGCTCATAGGTTTCAGTCGCCCGGTAGAGATGGGCTTTTCCGCTCTTCTCGGCTTGCAAGAGACCTTTGCGCGCGAGGTTGCCCATGACGGTCATGACGGTCGTGTAGGCAATCTTGCGGGAGGCCTCGAGCGCTTCGTGAATCTCGCGGACCGTGATGGCGGCATCCCCTCGCTCCCAGACGGCCTGCATGATATCGGCTTCCAGATCCCCGAGGAGCTTGCGAAGGCCGGGGCGCCCGGGATGAAAGGCGCTACCTTCGGTGTCGAACGGCGACATGACGTCTCCTTGAGCGCCTCGTCCCCTTCGGAGAGGCCTACGTAGTGGCTTCGTACGACGCATAGTCGTAGGTATCCCCATTATACCCGGTCACGCTCGCTAGAAACGGCGCTCAGGCATGCCTTCCGTTCAAGGCCCTGGAGCCTTTCGGAATCCTGGCGGCTGGCTTGGAAGCTTGTAATAGTGCGGTTTTATCGGTATGGAATCGACACAATGCTTGACTTGACGCGCTTTCGCGAGGCTCCTATGGTGGAGAACGAAGCCACATCTGTGGCAGGAGCCTTTTTGCCTTGATTTCCCATCAAAGCCGCCAACCGCTGCTCAGCCGCCGAGAGCTCGCCTTGCTCGGCATCACGGTGATCTGGGGGGCGACCTTTCTCATCATCCAGCAGGGCCTCGCCGTGAGCGGTCCCCTCTTCTACGTGGGGACCCGCTTTGCGGTTGCAGCCTTGTTGATGCTCGTCGCATCCTTCCCCTTGTTGAAGGGCTTCACGCGTCAGGATCTGTTGGCGGGGCTTCTGATCGGCCTTTGCACCTTCGGAGGGAATGCCCTGCAAACGGCCGGTTTGCAAACGATCACCAGCAGCAAATCCGCCTTCATCACGGCGCTTTACGTTCCGATGGTGCCCTTGCTTCAGTGGGTGGTCCTGAAGCGTCTTCCTCCTTTCATGCGCTGGGTCGGGATTGTGCTGGCCTTCGCGGGGCTCGTCCTGTTGGCGGGACCCGAGGGACAGGCGGTTGGCTTCGGCACGGGCGAGATGTTGACCCTCTTGTCCGCGGTCGTGATCTCGGCCCAGATCATTCTCATCGGGAAGTACGCGGGAGTGGTGGACGTGCGGCGGGTGACGGTCACTCAGCTGTCGGCAGCCGCCATCCTTTCCTTTGTGTCGATGCCCGTACTCGGTGAGGCGGTGCCCGCGTTCAGCTGGCAGTTTGTGTTTTCGGCCGGAGGGCTCGGAGTCGCCAGCATCGTGATTGCACTCGTCATGAACTGGGCCCAGCAAGAGGTCTCGCCGACGCGCGCCACGCTCATCTACTCGGCAGAACCGGTTTGGGCCGGCATCTTCGGCCGAATCGCCGGCGAACGCCTCCCGGCGATGGGGCTTCTGGGGGCCGCGCTGATCGTCATCGGGGTTCTCGTCAG
>RCUQ01000202.1_pt1 | contig 36519 bp, 29 predicted proteins | sample 2166351 | NCBI WGS metagenome assembly RCUQ01 (sample SAMN09932597, study PRJNA488358) | compost metagenome | feature: garden; material: soil; isolation source: compost soil in acetonitrile-enriched culture | place: Germany: Experimental Botanical Garden Goettingen | collected 2016-01-27
GAGAGCGGGGTGACGGTTTAATGGATGCTGGCACCCAGGATTACGCCCGTCCGTAGAGCCTCGCTTTGCTTGATCGGCGGGCGTGATGACGGTATGATGGGGGGAATGATAGCCCGATCTGGGCGAAGTCCACCTGAGGAGCCCGTATGCTACAAACTTCCGTCGCTACCAAGGTGCAACTGGTCGTCGTTCCCCATGCCCAAGGGGCCCGTGAGGGAGCGCTTCCCTTCGAACACGCCCGCCTCAATCGGGTTCGGCTGATCGACCGGCTGCTCGAGATCTTCGCCACCGATCCGGAATACACCCATTTCCTCCTCGACGTTCAGACCGTCATCCTGGACGACTACCTGGAAGTGCGCCCCGAACGGGAAGCCGTGCTCCGGGAGCTGATCTCGGCGGGCAAGCTCACCGTGGGGCCCTGGTACGTCCAGCCCGAAGAGTCGCTGGTGAGCGGCGAATCCCTGGTCCGCAACCTCCAGATCGGCGTCGGCAGCGCCCGCCGCTTCGGCCGCGCCTTGGAGCTGGGCATGCTCGCCGGCTCGTTCGGCCATGCGGCCCAGCTTCCACAAGTATTCGCGGGTTTCGGCTTCGACGCGGGCTGTGTCTGGGGCGGTGAGCCCGAAGCCTGGATCTGGGAGGCCCTCGACGGCTCGCAGGTGACCCTCCATCACCTGCCCACGGGCTTCGACATGCCCGAGTCCTTCGAAGAAGCCCTCATGGCCCTGGACCGCGAGGCGGAGATCCCGGGCTTCGGCCGCATCCGCGTGCTGCTGGCCGAAGGGGTTCCCGAGCCCGACTTCCCCCGCTACTTCCACTCGCTGAACCGCAGCCGCGTCCGCGAATGGGAAGTGGTGCAGGCGTCCTTGCCCGAGGCGATCGCCCGGGCCCGCCGCGAAGCCGGCGTCCTCGCGACCCGCGCGGGCGAGCTCCGCGAGTCCAACCAGACCGGCATGCTCTCGGCACGCACTCCGCTCAAGATGCGCAACGCCAAGGCGCAGACCATGCTCGAGCGCTGGGTCGAGCCTTTCTCGGCCTTCGCCTCCCTGGCCGGCCGCGACTACCCCCAGGCCATGCTCAAGCACGCCTGGAAACTGCTGCTCCAGAACCATGCCCAGTCCTCCATCGGCGGCCTCACCGTCGACGAGGTGCATCGCCAGATGCTCACCCGCTTCGAGGGGCTCGAGGTGCTCAGCCGGACGCTTCGCGACGAGGCCTTCTGGACCCTGCAAGGCGAGACCGCCAAGGGCATCGCCGGCATCGGCGGCCTCACGGGCTCCTCGGCCCCCAGCGCGGAGCAACTCCGCCAGGAAGGTCTGCGCCTCTACAACCCGCATCCCTGGGAGCACCTGGCCCCGGTGGAAGCGAACTTCACGCTCGACGTCCCCGCCAACGAGGAGCCGATCTTCTCGCTGCTCGACGAAGAGGGCCTTCCCGTCTCCTACGAGATCCTCTCGCAGGAGCGCGGCAGCCGCCCCTCGCCCGACGGCGACGTCGCGACCGTCACGCTCAGCGTTCGCTTCCTGGCCACCTTGCCCCCGCTGGGCTACCAGACCCTCAAGATCGAGCGCCAGGTGGGCGACCAGCCCCGCCACCCCGAGCTCTACCACGGCTCGGACTGGATCGAGAACCGGTACTTCAAGGTCCGGATCCTCGCCGGCGGCATCGAGCTCTTCGACAAGACGCTCGAGGAGCGCATCGTGCATACCTTCGAGGACTGCGCGGACCAGGGAGACGCCCTCGCGTTCAAGCCCCTGCCCGGCGACGAGCCGGTCGACTCCCTCACCTGGGAGTGGGATTCCTGGCAGATCGTCCACGCGGGCTCGGCCCTTCGTCTCCTGCTCAAGGGCACCTGGGCCCTTCCCCAGGGCCTTTCGGCCGATCGATCGGCCCGGGATGGCAACGCCCCCTTGCATGTCCAGATGGCGATCGCCCTCCATGCCGGTATCCGCCGCGTGGACGTCTCGACCACCTTCGTCAACAAGTCCGGCGATCACCGCTTGCGGGCGGTCTTCCAGACCCCCGACGCCATCGAGCAGACCCATGCCGACACCGCGTTCGGTTGGGTGAAGCGCGACACGCTCACTCCCGACGGCAGCATCTTCCCGATGCAATCCCAGGTGCTCATCGAGCGCCCCGAGGGTCTTGCGGGCCTCGCTGCCGTGGGCCTTCACGAGCTCGAGGCTCAGGGCAAGACCCTGTACTTGACACTCCTGCGGGCTTTCGGGCGTCAAGATCGGCTCTCCGTGCCCGAGGCGCAGTGCCTTGGCAGCCATACCTACCGCTACGCGTGGGTTTCGCAGGATGCCGACGAGCCCTTCGGCATGGCGATCCGCCGGGGCCAGGAGTTCGTGGTTCCTGCCATGGCGAGCCCGCTGGCCGACTGGAAGGGCCACCGGATGGCGGAGCTGATCGAGATCGATCAGCCGGCCTGGCAGTTCAGCGCCCTCAAGCGCAGCGAATCCGGCAAGCACCTGGTTCTTCGGGTCTTCAACGCGAGCCCCGAGCCCCAGGCCGGAACGGTTCAATTCGGCTTCCCCGTCGACCGCGTCGTGGCCGCTCGCCTTGACGAGACTCCCGGAGACGAGCTGCCCCTGGGGCCCCGCCAGTTCACGGCGGAGCTGCGCCCCTACGAGGTCGCGACTTTCCTGGTGGTTCCGCGGAGCCGCTAAGTCCCGCATGACGGATCGGATGCAGCCCTCGACGATTCGCATGGCGATCGTCGAGGACGACCCCCTGTTTCGAGACCTCCTACGCCTGGCGCTCACCTCGCTGCCGGGAGTGGAGGTCTTGGCCGATTACGGCAACCCGGACCAGGCCCTGGCCGAGATTCCCGCCTTGGCTCCTGACGTCCTCTTGCTGGACATCGACCTCGGGCACGGTCGCAATGGCATTCACCTGGGCATGGAGCTGCGCCGCGCGCTGCCCAACGTGGGAGTACTGCTCTTCTCCAACCACCGAGACCCCGATTTCCTGGGGGCGATTCCCTCCGAGCAGCTCGCCGGCTGGTCGTACTTGCTGAAGACCTCCGTGCGGGACGTGGCCACGCTGGAGCGGGCGATCCGGGGCTCGGCCATGGGCTTCGTGACGCTGGATCCGCGGCTGACGGCGGCCTACCGCCCGCAGCAAGCCCAGGAGGCGGGGCTGACGGAGCGTCAGATCAGCTTGCTTCAACATATCGCGCAGGGCTTCAGCAACAAGGCGATCGCCCAGCGCCTCTTCCTCTCTGAGAAGACCGTCGAGAACCAGCTCGGGACGCTTTACCGCCAGCTGGGGATCGATACCGCCGATACGGCCACTCACGCGCGGGTGCAGGCGACCCTGCTCTTTTTGCGCTGGCTCGGGGACTAACCGCACCTCAATCAACCAGGCTTATGGCCTCCTCGTTCCCGTCGGGTCATCCGATTCTCCCCCATCCTCATGCAGCCAAGATCAAGACGGCCGGCCGCTCTCAGAGCCTCCGCCCGCCGCTTCGCCGATCATGTGGAAAAACCCTTATTCAAACAATAAGATTTCGAATTGCCGTCAAAACCCTATGCTCATCTGCTATAACCAGAGGGCATTAGTCACATCCGTCAGTTGGAGATCGAAATTCCGCCGCTCCATCCCGCCGGACTTATTCAAAGGGAAAATCACGTTAAATGAGAACGAGACCGGCACCTACTTCGGTCGAGAAGGTCATGCGGGAAGACGACTTCATCGTCTCCAAGACAAACACCAAGGGAATCATCACCTACGGCAACCGCACCTTCATCGAGTTCTCCGGCTATTCGGCAACCGAGCTCCTGGGTACCAATCACAACATCATTCGCCATCCCGACATGCCCCGGGCTGCCTTCAAGCTTCTCTGGGAGACCATTTCGACCGGCAAAGAGTTCTTTGCCTACGTCAAGAATCTGGCGAAGGACGGCAGCTTCTATTGGGTCTTTGCCAACGTGACCCCGGATTTCGACGCGAACGGCCAGATCATCGGCTACTTCTCGGTGCGACGGAAGCCCAAGGCAAGCGCCATTCAAACCGTCAGCGAGTTATACCGCCTCATGGTGGCCGAAGAGCAGCGCCTGAGAGGGCGAGCTGGCATGGAGGCCTCGACAGCCCTGCTCCTCAAGATTCTCGCCGATAAGGGGATGAGTTATGAAGAACTGGTCCTTAGCCTTTAGGCTGACCGCTCCTTTTTGGATCGGCTTTGCGCTCTGGGGGGCCCATCTGCTGATGGGACTCTCGTCTCATGGGTTTAGGGATGTCCACGGTCTGCTGTTCCTCGGGGGAGCCGTCGCTGTGGCGGTCTGGGGGCAGGTCGCACTTGGACGTTGGGTGGCGCCGCTTTCGGAGCTTGAAAAGATTGCGGAGAAGCTGAGCGCGGGGCACTTTCATGACCGCATCACGGGGGTGATCGATCGAGATACCATCGGTCGTGTTTGCTGGCATCTCAACGACATGCTCGACCAACTGGAGGCCTACTTCCGCGAGCAGGCAACCACCTCGAACTACCAAGAGAACAAGCACTTCCGGACGCCGCAGATCGTCGGCTTGCACGGAGACTTCCGGTACGGCCTGGAACGTCATAGCGTCATGTTCGCAAACCTTCGCCAGATCGTGGCGGAGGTCCGCTCGACGGCGAATGAAGTGGCCCTTGAGGCCGATAACCTCAACCGATCCCGCACCGATCTTTCCGAACTGATTGCCCAGCAAGCGGCTATCAGTGAAGAGACCTCCCATGCGATCGCGAGCGTGACGCAGAACACCAAGTCCGTGGACGGGCACGTCCATGTGCTGGATCAGCAGGTCATCGTCGTCGAAAATCAATCAAGCGATCTGGCGGCTGCCGTCTCGCAAACCAGCAGCTCCATTGCGGAGCTTGCAGCCTCGATCCAGCAGGTGGCCCAAAATGTGGGCCATGCCAGCCAGGTCTCCGAGCAAGCGGCTCACGCCGCCAATTCCAGCGAAGGCTCGGTGACCAAGACGATCCAGGGAATGCAGGCGATTGCCGATACCATGGGGGAGACGCGCATCGCCATCCAACACCTGAGTGAGCGCTCGAATGCCATCGGGGCGATTGTCGAGGTCATCGACGAGATCGCGGCCCAGACCAACCTGCTTGCCCTCAATGCGGCGATCGAAGCCGCACGGGCGGGCGAACACGGTCGGGGCTTCGCGGTCGTCGCCGACGAGGTCCGCAAGCTCGCTGAACGCTCCAGCAAGGCGACCGGTGAAATCGCTGGGCTGATCAAAGGGATTCAGACGGAGATCGCTCAAGCCGTCGACGTGACCCAGCAAGGCTCCCTGCGCGTCCAAGAGGGAACGCAGCTGGTCACCGAGACGGGATCCGCCTTGCAACGGATCAAGGTTTCCGCGAGCCAATCGGCTGCGTTGTTGCAGGAGTCGGCCCTGGCCACCAAGGAGCAGGCGCTGGCCAGCCAAGCCATCGTGCAGGCGGCTGAGAACATGGGGCTCATCAATGAGCAAGTCACCCATGCGATCGCCAAGATGGAGGAGATCTCCCAGTCCGTCACGACCGCCACCACCGAACAGCGTGTCGGCTCGGAGCAGATCCTACGGGCGACCGAATCCCTGCATGTGAGCTCCCAGCGGGCCACCCTGGCGACCGATCAAGTCTCTCGGGTGACCGAAGCCCTGATGTATCAAGCGAAGCTGCTCCAAGACTCCATCGGGTTTTTCTACGCCGGGGAACGAGCGGTTGAGCGCCAGATTTTGCGGTTGCCGGCGGCCAAAGGAGGCCAAAGGTCCGGTTGATTTAGGTGCGGTAGGTTTCCGCCGGGGCTGCCGAGAGGCGGATCCGGATGCCTGAGCCCTCGTCGCCCTCGAGGATCTGCCAATCGCCGTCCAGCAGGGCCACGCGGGCCTCCAGGATGGCGAGCTGACCTTCCCGCCGCGCGCGCTCGAAATCGAGGGCTCCGCGGGCTCCCATGACTTCCAGCGTGAGGCGGGGTGCGTCTCCGGCGAGGCCGATCTGAATGGCCCCGGCGCCGCTGGCGGCCGCGTTCTCAAGCAACAATTCCACGATGCGGTAGATCGTGAGGCGCAGCGGGGGCGAGAGCGCCTCCATGAGGGAGACCTCCGTGGGAATCCCCATCTCGATCCGCCCTCGGTAGCGGCGCGCGAGGCCCCGCAAGGCGGGGTGCAGGCCGACGTCGATGATCGAGGGATGGGTCAGATGGCTGAGCTGGCGGATCTCGGCGTCGCGGAGGCGATCCAGGCGATCGCAGAGCGCGTTAAGCTCGTCGGCCGAGAGCGTGGGACGCGCCAGGCTGGGAGCGAGGCCCCCATGAAGGGCGGCGAGCTGCGGCTCCACGCGCTCGTTGAGGATGCGGTGAAGCTCGTCGCGGCGGCGATCGCGGGCCTGAATCCAGGCTTCGCGCGACTCGAAGAGCGAGCGGACCGCGCGCCGGCTGTCCTCGCGCTTGAGGAGCGCCGTTTGCTCGAAGTGGGTCTGCAGATCCAGGACGACGGCCACCATCAGGGCCCCGTAAGTGCAGAGGCCGAACTCGACGGCCAAGAGCCATTCCGAGGCGGAGGGCCCTTCGATGCTGAGCATCATCTGGCCTCGGAACACCCCGATCGCACATCCGGCGAGCCCGATGCCTCCCAGGTAGAGGAGCCAGTTCCGGAGCTTGGGCTCGGAGGTTTTCCAGCCGGCCGTTTCCAGGCGCTTGAGAATTTCCAGGGCCCCCATGATGGCCGCGAGACCGAGTGCGCTCGCGCCGACGGGAAGCACGATGGCCATGAGCGGGGAGACGACTTGTCGCTGGGTGGCGATGATGATGCTGGCGATGCTGATCGCGCCGAGGATCATGCCGGAGCTCCAGGCGAAGATGCGTCGGCTAGGTAGGACGGGACCGCGTCGAATCATGCGGCTTCCCGCTGGTGCACGCTCCTCAGCGGGAGAGCGAGGGAGAGGGTGGTGCCGCGTCCGGGAGCGGAGTCGAGCTTCCAGCTTCCTCCTTGGGCCTCGAGGGCCGTTCCCAGCCCCGAGAGCCCGAGGCCCTTGGCATGCGATCGGGGATCGAAGCCGCTGCCATCGTCCTGGACGCTGATCGTGAGGCTTCCCGATGGGGCGGAGGCGAGGCGTACCACAATGCGCGAGGCGCCGGCATGCCGGAAGGCGTTGAGTAGCCCTTCTTCGACCATGTATAAGGCGGCCGCGCGAAGCTCGCTCGGGAGGCCGCGTTCCAGCGAGGTGACGGGGGGATCCCGCTCTACGCTCACGGGAATGACCGTGCGGAAGCGCGCGATCAGCTCGTCGATCCGTTCCGAGAGGGGGCGATCGGTGAGGCCCAAGAGGAGCCGGGCATGGTCCAGGCCTTCATGCCGGAGTGTTGAGAGCTGGATGCGGGCCTCCTGGATCAGCGCTTGCCGCTGCTCGGCCTCGCCTCGGGCTTGATCCAGGAAGGCCCAGGCCATGAGCAAGCGGGACTGGATCTCGCCGTGCAAGTACTCGGCGGCTTCCCGGCGGAGTAAGTCGTCCGTCGTCACCAGCTGGGAGCGGGATTCGGCGAGTTCCCGCTGGCGGCGTGCGCTTTCCCGTTGCCAGTTCTGCTGGAAGACGATCCGGGACGCCAGGGCTTCCATCCCGGCGATCGAGATGAAGAGGGTCACGAGCATGCTGCCGGCCAGCGATCGGAGGACTTCCGGCGGGATCGCCACTCCGGTGGCCCATGGCGCGATCAGCGACCGAAGAATGCTGGCGCCCAGCGCGAGTCCTCCGTAGACTCCGGCGTAAATCCACCAGTCGCGCTGGGGAGAGCCGCGGCCCAGCAGGGGTTTCAGCAGGGGGGGGGCGGCGAGGAGCAGGAGGTAGAAGGGGATGCTGAACAGCCCCCAGTGCAGGGCGACACTCAGGCTTTGCGCTCCGAAGAGCCCGCTCACGACGTGATAGACGCAGAGCAGGCCGATCTGCGCGGTGAAGAACAGGACCGCCCATGGGGGAAGGGGGGTGGGAGGGCGGTGGGGAAATTGAGGAGCGCGTTCCTGCATGTCAAATTTTTACCCGCTGAAATCGGGGGCTAACCCCCTACATTCGGGGGGAGCCACCCTTGCTATTGCTACCCCCCTGTTGATTATGCTGGAGAGGTTGTCTGCCATCCGCATGAATAGAGGATGTTGGTCTCTTTTACCGGGTCGGTCGCCATTAGATGAATGGGCGATCGTACCCGGTTAGGCTCGCGTTGGGTGCAAGGCATCGAGCTCACTCCCAGCGGGGAGTTCGATCATGAGGGTCCTGTCGAGATCGTTCCCGTCGTTTCCTAGGCCAGCGAGGAGATTCCATGCGTAAGGTTACGCTCAGCTTCACGCTTTCGGTCGGCATCGCCCTCGTCGGCTGTGCGACTCTGACACCCTTGACGCCCACTCGCGGGACGTCGCCGAGCTTGGTTTCACCGGCCTACGAGCCGGGGGATCTGGTGGTGAACCTAAAAATCCGGGGCTCGCGCACCGTCCAGGACGCGCCGGACGTCGTCGCGATCTACAGCGCGGAGGACGTCAAGAAGCTGGAGATCATCCCCATGCTCAAGGTCGGGGAGGGGGATTACCGCCCGCTGGGTAAGACGGGCGGCACGACGAGCGAGGGGAGTGCGGATCAGCTCAAGCAGGTCATCGAGACTCCTGACGGCATTCCGCGGATCGTCCTGAAGAACCTGGCCCCCAACAGCACGTACCGGATCCGGGTCCGGGCCTTCGATGCCCAGGACAGGCTGATCTCGAAGGATGCGCAGAGCGTGAGCGCGGACGTGACGCTCACGAACCTCCCGGTGCTGCCGCGGGCGGACGTGCCGTTGCACTTGGAGGACAAGACCTTCGAGACGACGGCTCGGGCTTACGTCGGATTCGAAGGGGCGCCGGGGGAAGCCGCGCAGGTGCGCCTCACGTTGCTGAAGAAGGTCGGAAACGATCCCGAGGTTCCGGTCGGCCAGCCGCTCGTGCTGGACGCGTCCACCTTCCCCCGGGCGATCGATCTCGGGGGCCTGGGTCCCAACGCCACTTACGCGCTCAAGGCCGAGGCCCTGGACGCGCAGGGGAACGTCTTGAAGGAAGGCCGCGTGGAGTGGGGGGTCGGAAACGATCGGACGCTCGCGGCGAAGAACCTGAATCTGGCCATGGAGCTCCGCGCGGGCACCTACGTGGGGCCGACCGGAACCTTCTCCACGGCGACCCTCGGGAATCCGCGGGCCCTCGTGCAGGCCGATGACGGCACCTTGTACCTCTCGGTGGGCGGCCATCCCATGTCCTCCGTCCCGCAACTCCTCAAGATTCGCCCTGACGGATCCATGGTCCCTCTGATCACGGATCTCGAGCCTTCGCAGATGATCGTCGGCATGGCCCTCGGTGGGGACGGCTTCCTTTACATGCGGATGTCCAATGAGTCCGAGGTGATGCGGGTCGATCCGAACACCGGCACCAGGACGACCGTCGCGACGCTTCCGAGCGCGGCTTTTTACGGCGGCATGACCCGTGACGATCAGGGGAGCCTCTACGTCACGAGCGGCAAGACGATCTACCGGATCACGCCCGGCGGGCTGGCTGGAGTCGAAACCTGGGCCGACGCCTCGGCGGTTCCCGAATTGGAGGACTCCAGCCTGGGGGCGATCGCCCGTGACGCGGCCGGCAACCTCTACGTCACGGCCCATAAAAACGGCAGCCTGGTAGGGCGGATCTTCAAGGTCTCGCCGGACGGGCTCTCCGTGACCCTGCTCGCGGGAAGGGGCGCCAGCAGGACCATCGATGGCGATGCCCTGACGGTGGCGACCTTCCAGGCTCCCGAGGGCATCGTGGTCACGCCGGACGGCTCGACCGTCTACGTCTCGGATCAGCATTCGATTCGTCGGATCAAGGACGGCATGGTGACGACCCTCCTGGGAGGAGGCCGCATCCCCAATGCCGCGGCCTACATCGACGGCTCCGGCGCCGACGTGAGATTCCACAACCCCAAGGGCCTCGCCTGGACCTCCGACGGCAAGCTCTTGGTTGCGGATTTTGATAATGGCGCCATCCGGATCGTCGATCGCTTCTAATGCGCGACAAGGAGTTCATCGTGAAGCATCACGTCATCGCGTTCGCCTCGCGCCTTCTGGGCGAGAGGAGTTTCGATACCCAAGCGTGCTCAGCAAGGAGAACCATCCATGCGTAACCTGATCGGGGTGATGACGGCGGCCATGCTCTTGGCCGGCTGTACCGCCTACGCCCCCTTCGATTCCCTCCAGGGTACGAGCGCTCTTCTGGCCACCGAGGGTTCGGTGACCGTGAAGGCGACGTTCATGCCGGGCGGCTACACCACCCCGACCCCCGCTCCGGCGGGGTATCGCACGGCGGCAGTCTTGCCCCTCCTGACGAAGGCTCAGATCGATCATGTGAAGCTCAGTTTCTTCAGCGTGGAGGGTCAGGTCGAGACGCCCCTCAAGGATACGAGCGGCGCGGATCGAGTCACGACCGTGACGGCAAGTGACATGGAGTCGGGCCTGGTGGTCGGGGGGCTCACGATCGGCAAGGCGTACCGGGTGAAGGCGACGGCTCACCAGGCTTCGGGGTCGAGCCCGATCTCCGAGGAAGTCACGGCGGAGTTCAAGCTGGACAAGCTCAAGCCCACGGCAGAACTGAACATCCGGCTCAAGGACGTGCTTTTCAACGGGGAGGTCACGCCGGGCATCGAGATCACTCCCAGCGGAGAGCTCGATCACGGGGGGCCCGTTGAGATCGTCCCCGTCGTTTCCTAGGCCAGCGAGGAGATTCCATGCGTAAATTCACTCTCAGCCTCACGCTTTCGGTCGGTATCGCCCTCGTCGGCTGCACGACCCTGATGCCCTTGACGCCCACTCCCGGGACGTCACCGAGCTTGGTTTCACCGGCCTACGAGCCGGGGGATCTGGTGGTGAACCTAAAAATCCGGGGCTCGCGCACCGTCCAGGACGCGCCGGACGTCGTCGCGATCTACAGCGCGGAGGACGTCAAGAAGCTGGAGATCATCCCCATGCTCAAGGTCGGGGAGGGGGATTACCGCCCGCTGGGTAAGACGGGCGGCACGACGAGCGAGGGGAGTGCGGATCAGCTCAAGCAGGTCATCGAGACTCCTGACGGCATTCCGCGGATCGTCCTGAAGAACCTGGCCCCCAACAGCACGTACCGGATCCGGGTCCGGGCCTTCGATGCCCAGGACAGGCTGATCTCGAAGGATGCGCAGAGCGTGAGCGCGGACGTGACGCTCACGAACCTCCCGGTGCTGCCGCGGGCGGACGTGCCGTTGCACTTGGAGGACAAGACCTTCGAGACGACGGCTCGGGCTTACGTCGGATTCGAAGGGGCGCCGGGGGAAGCCGCGCAGGTGCGCCTCACGTTGCTGAAGAAGGTCGGAAACGATCCCGAGGTTCCGGTCGGCCAGCCGCTCGTGCTGGACGCGTCCACCTTCCCCCGGGCGATCGATCTCGGGAGGCTGGGTCCCAACGCCACCTATGCCCTCAAGGCCGAGGCGCTGGACGCGAACGAGATCGCGTTGATAGAGGATCGGGTCGAGTGGGGGGTCGGAAACGACCGGACGCTCGCGGCGAAGAACCTGATGCTGAACTTCGAACCCATAGTGAGTACCATTTCGGGGAGCACGGTGGGTTATATCGCCAATATCGTCGAAGACGAGTCCTTGAGCCAGGCCCGCTACAACATGCCGTCCGGTATGACGCTGGGGGCCGACGGAGCCGTCTACCTGTCGGATTACGAGAACAGGCGCATCCGCCGCCTCGACCTCGTGGCGGACAAGGTCTCGACCTGGGCCACGCTCTCCCATAAGCCGATTATGCTGACCAAGAGTCCCGATGGGAGCCTCTACGCCACAAGTACCGACTGGATCAGCAATGCTTCCGTCTCCAGACTCTACCGAATCACCGCCAAGGATACGCACGGCTACTATCCCGGGGTGGGTCCTGGCGAGCAGATCGTCTATCTGAGCGGGGTTTGCCTGGATCCCCAGGGCAACCTCTACGTCTCGGCAAGCAATGCGATCTGGCGCTACTCGGCCCCCCAGCAGCTCTGGGAGAAGGTCGCGACGTTTGCTGCGGGTACGAACTTCACGTCGCTGGTGGCTACCCAGAATGCCCTCTACGCGACGGTGTACGCGTCGTCGCGCATCTACCGGATCTCCCTCGAGGGCCCGGTGAGCATGGAGACCTTCGCGGGAGGTGACACGCAAGCCGTCAAGGACGGTGCCGTGGCGACGGCGCAGCTGCACTCTCCCAGGGCCCTCGCGCTTTCGGGCGATACCCTTTACTTCTCGGACAACGGACGCATCCGCCGGATCAAGGGCGGGATGGTCAAGACGATTGCGGGCGGCCTGCCCGGCGCGTCATTCGTGCCTCCCGCCAACGGCAAGGGCTCTGAGGCGACCTTCAGCGAGTACATCGATGGCCTCTTGGTCATGCCGGACGGCGACCTCTTGGTCGCGGATTCCTTCAACCACCAGATCCGCAAGCTCACCTTCGTCAAGTCGTCCGCCAACTAGCCTTTCGCAAGGAGTTCATCGTGAAGCATCAAGTCTTAACGCTCGCCTCGAGCCTCCTGCTGCTGGCGGGGTGCGCCATGGGGCCGCAAGCCATCCCTGCGGGCTCCGGGGCGAGCCTGGCCCTCACTCCCGAGGTCGTTTCCGGGGGGTACCGGACGCAGGCGCCGGCGTCCGTGGAGCCCTACTCCCAGGCGGATATCACGCATATCACGGCCATGCTCTACACCGTTTCGGCGGGTATCGAGGCTCCGGTCGAGCAGCATGGCGTACCGGTGACGCGCGTCATTCCGAACGCGGATCTGGGCAAGCCGGTGGTCTTCGACCGGCTGCGGCCCGACACCACCTACCGGGTCAAGTGCCAAGCCTACATGGTAGAGCCGGCTCTCACCCGCCTCATCAGCACGGATGACGCCGATTCGACCACCGACATCGTCGTGACGAACGACGATCGTCCGACCGTAGGCAAACTCAAGGTCAAGCTGAAGGCCAGGCCGTTCAGCGGTGAGGGGAGCTTCGATTTGGACGTCAAGGACGGCAAGTTGCTGGGCGGCGGTTCGGAGACGCTCACGGACAAGGGGGCCGCGAACTAGCGCCCCCCTCGAGACTCTCGCCGCCGGCTGCTTGCCGGATCCCCCGTTTTCCTCTGGTTTTCCGTCTCGGTTTCACGCATTGAGAGGTTCATCGCATGCAACGTTTCCCCCACCATGTGTTCTTGGCGGGTTCTCTGCTCACGGCGATCGCCATGCCGGCGATCGCCAGCCCCACGCTGGATTCGGCCCCGCTCAACTCGGGCTGGACCGCGGGGGCGATACGCTTTGCCCCCGCCCACCTGGATCGCTCGGGAGAGGCGGACGTCTCGCTTCGGCAGTCGTTCGACCAGTACTCCACCATGCAGGGGCCGAGCACGGCGCTCAGCCTCCAGCTACGCGCGCTACCCAGCGTCTTGCTTTACGCGGACTACGGCAAGCTGACGCAGCTCGGCCTTCGCGGCCCGCTTTCCGAGCTGGGAGGCGTTCAGCTGGGCTGGGATGCGGCGCTGCGGCATGACACCTACATGCTCAGCCAGACCGGGGCGCAGGTGCTCGTCCCCTTCACGTACCTCGACGCCGTGGGCTGGGGCGGCGATTTCCGGCTCAACGGCAAGTCCGCGCTCGGCGGCATGAACCTCTACTACGGCCCCTTGCTCTCAGTGATGAGCAACCGCTGGGGCGTGGGGCTCGAGGCAGGCGTCGAATACGACCTGGCCGGCTGGGTGCTCGGCGCCAACGCCGGGGCGCGCTACCACTTCGGCTTGAAGGACGCCCCCGCCTACTCGTACGTCATGCAGCCCTTCGAGGACATCCTCGGCCTGGGCGTGCGCAAGGCGCTGACCGACACCTTGGAAGCCAACGTCGCCTTCCAGTGGCAGCCGGACAACGCCTACGGCATGTGGAACCGCTCGTACACGGCAGGCGTTTCGTGGCGGATGGCGCAGAAGGCCGCCGAAAAGCTCCCTGCTCCCAAGCCCGTCGCGGTCGCTCCGACCCCGGCTCCCACTCCCGCTCCGGTGGCGACTCCGGCTCCGATGAAGGCTCCTTTGAGCCAGGGCTTGATGCTCTCGGGCCGGGTCTTCAGCTCGCTGAACACGGGCGGCCGCCTCTCGGGTCCGGTCACGGTCCGCCTGAAGCACCGCGCTCCTGGCGAGACGGGCTTCGTGACGATCCCCAAGACGCTTCAGGCGGATGCCAACGGGAACTTCCTCTTCATCAACCTGGCGAAGGGCGACTACCAGGTCTTCTTCAAGGACGAGAGCGGAGATCCGACGCTGGTGGACTACGCCTTGGCGGACGCGACGCCTCCCGGTCCCGAGGGTCAGGTTCCGCAGGTGGATCTGGACGTGGCCTGGAGCGGAATCGACGCCCTGGCGGACGACTCGGCGGTTCAGGTCAACTGGCAGACCAAGCCCGGCCTGAGCGGAGCGATCTACCAGGGCCTCGTGCGGGGCAACCTCGCCGGTGCCCCCGTGGACTTCACGAACTTCCCCGCGACGCCCTCCGAGGTCACCCAGGGCCGTTACGAGGTGACGGCGGGCATGCGGCAGGCGGATTCGGTAAACGTGGTGATCAAGTACTGGAAGCCCGGCAATTCCTTTGCCGGCTCGGGTTTCTACGGCCAGTCGAAGCCCATCCTTCCCAAGCGTGCCCAGTAAGGAGTGCCATCCATGCGTAATCTGATCGGTGTCATGACGGCGGCCATGATCTTGGCCGGCTGCACCGCGTATACCCCCTTCAGTTCCCTTCAGACCTCGGGCGCTCTGTTGACCACCGAGGGGACGCTGACCGTGAAGGCCAGCTTCGTGCCGGGCGGTTACACGCTCCCGACCCCCGCTCCGGTGGGGTACCGCACGGCGGCGGTCGTGCCCAACATGACGAAGTCGCAGGTCGATCACCTGAGGATCAGCCTCTTCAGCGTGGAGGGCGAGACCGAGACCCCCCTCAAGGACGCGAACGGCGCGCCGCTGGTCAAGACCGTTTCGGCGACCGACGCCGAAACGGGGTTGGTGCTCGGCGGTCTGACGATCGGCAAGTCCTACCGCCTCAAGGCGACGGCGTACAAGACCTCCGAGGCCACGGAGTCGAATGCGATCTCGGCCGAGGCCGCGTCGGACTTCAAGTTGGATAAGCTCAAGCCCTCGGCCGAGCTCAACATCCGGCTCAAGGACGTTTTCTTCAACGGAGAGGCCGCGATCCCGGTCATCGAGATCACGCCCAGCGGCGAGCTGACCCATGAGGGGCCCATCGTCGTCGAAACCCCGATGCCGGTTTAAGGGAGAACCCATGCGCAAGTACACGCTCAGCCTCACGCTTGCGGTCGGCCTCGCCCTCGTCGGCTGCTCGACCCTGGCACCCCTCACCCCCACCCCCGGGACCGTATCGCCCCAGACTCAGCCGGCTTTCGAGCCGGGGGACCTGGTGCTGCGCCTGCAAGTCGGCGACTCGCGGACGCTCCAGGCGGGCGGCAGCCCGGTCGTGGTCTATGACGTCAGCGACGTCGCGAAGCTGGTGATCACACCGTACCTCAAGGTGGGCGACGCCTTCGTGCCGATGAGCACGACGGGCAAGCCCACCACCGAGGAGGCGGGCGATCGCCTCAAAATCGATACCACGGACCGCCACCAGCGCTATTTCGTCTTCAAGAACCTGCCTGCCGATCAGACCTACCGCTTCCGGGCGCAGGCCTACGACGCCCAGAACACCCTGATCTCGAAGGACGCGGACAGCTTCTCGGACGTGACGTTCACGCGTTTCACGTATGCGAACACGCCGACCCTTCAGCTCAAGCTGAAGGACAAGCCCTTCGTGGGCACGGCCAAGGCCACCGTCCGCTTCGCGCTCGACATGGGCGACACCCACCACGTCGTGGTCGAGCTCTACAAGAAGGGGACTCCCGACGTGAAGGTCGGGACGGCGGTCGAGATTGCAGCCGCCGACTTCGGCAGCGGGCGCATGCTCACGCTGGGCGGCCTGGCTCCCAAGACCACCTACCTCCTCAAGGCCGAAGCCCGGGCGCAGAACGAAACGGTACTGACCTCGGGATCCGTGGAGTGGGTCGTCGACGACGATCAGGAACTCGCTGACCAGACCCTGACGCTGTCGTTCGAGCCCCAGGTCTCCACCTACGCGGGCTCGACGTCGGGGGATCAGGACGGGACGCTTGCCACCGCCCGCTTCGGCCAACTCGCCTCCATGGCCAGGGCGCAGAACGGCGACCTCTACGTCGCGGATTCCGCGTACCACCGCATCCGCCGGATCGACACCGCAGGCAACGTGACGACCTTTGCGGGATCCGGAGCCATGGCCAACGTGGCGGGCAACGGGACGGCGGCTTCCATTATGAATCCCATGGGCCTGGCCATCGACTCGCTCGGAAACCTCTTCGTCGCCAGCCATGGGGGCAACGCCATCCTCAAGATCACTCCCAACCAGGAGGTGAGTATCTTTGCCGGGTCCGGGATGCCGGGCTCCGCGGAGGGTCAGGGAGCGGCCGCGAGCTTCAATCGTCCGAACGGACTCTGCGTCGATTCGCAGGATAACCTCTACGTGGCCGACGCGGAAAATCACCGGATCCGCAAGATCACGCCCGGCGGGATCGTGAGCACCTGGGCGGGAAGCACCCTAGGCTTCAACGACGGCAACGGCACGTCCGCGCAGTTCAATTACCCTCTTGGCCTTGCCATCGATGCCGCCCAGAATCTCTACGTCGCCGATTCCAGCGGCCTGCGCATCCGGACGATCTCGCCGACGAGAGACGTGGCCACCCTGGCGGGGACGGGCCTCTCTGGCTTCCAGGATGGTCCCGCGTCCAGCGCGACCTTCTTGGCGCCCTTTGCCCTCTCGGTCGGCCCTGACGGCTCCGTGTACGTTTCGGATCTCCTCCGCGTGCGACGGATCAAGGGGGGCCAGGTGACGACGGTGGCGGGAGGAATGATGCCCGGATCCGTGGACGGGCCCGGCGCTCAGGCGCAGTTCTTCCTGGCCTACGGAAGCCTCTTCCTTCCCGATGGCTCGCTCCTCGTGGCCGATACGTCCCGGATCCGGCGAATCGTCAACCCTCAGTCGGCCGCCAACTAGCGCCTCGTAAGGAGTTCAACGTGAAGAAATCTCTATCCCTTCTCGCTGCGGGCCTCTTGCTGGTCGCGGGATGCGCCGCGGGGCCCCAGGTCGCCACGACCGATTCGGGGGCGATGCTCGTCCTCACCCCTGAGGTGGTCTCGGGTGGCTATCAGGCACAGGATATGCCCGCCGTCGAGCCGTACACCGAGGCGAACATCAATCGCCTGGTGGTGAAGCTTTACACCGTGACGGACGGCGTCGAGACGGCGGTCACCGAGCACGGTTTTCCGGTGATCCGCGAGATCCCCCGGGCCAACTTCAGCAACCCGGTGATCTTCAACCGGCTCAAGCCTCATACCACCTACCGCGCCAAGACCGAGGCCTATGGCTACGAGTACCTTTACACGGCCTTGATCGCTGACGAGGAGAAGCTGCTCAGCACGAACGACGCCAACTCGTTCACCGACATCGTCGTGACCGACGACGATCGCCCCACCATCGGCAAGCTCAAGGTGCGCCTCAAGGCTCGTCCCTTCAGCGGCCGGACCGACTTCGGCGTGGACATATCGAAAGGGGGCCTGGTTCCCGGAGCCTCCGAGTCCCTGACACTATCTAACCCTCCGAGTTAATCACCTTCCCTCTCCCTGCGGGCTTCGCCTGTCGGGAGAGGTTTTTTTCTTTTGGTTCCCGCCAAGGAGATCCTATGCGCCAATTTACGCTCAGCCTCACGCTTGCGGTCGGCGACGCCTTCGTGCCGATGAGCGCCACGGGCAAGCCCACCACCGAGGATGCGGCCGACCGCCTCAAAATCGAGACCACGGACCGCCATCAGCGCACCTTCGTCTTCAAGAACCGGCCTCCCGATCAGGCCTACCGCTTCCAGGCGCGGGCCTATGACACCCAGGAGAACCTGATCTCGAAGGATGCCGACAGCTTCTCGGACGTGACCTTCACCCGCGTCGAGGTTGCGAACACGCCGACCGGCCTACCGTGGGCAAGCTCAAGGTCCGCCTCAAAGCTCGTCGGTTCAGCGGCCAGACCGATTTCGGCGTGGACATATCGAAAGGGGGCCTGGTTCCTGGAGCTTCCGAGTCTTTGACGCTCGAGGAACTTCCCAAGTAGCGCCAACCCAAAGCAAAAACTCTCGCGCATAAGGAGAGCCAACCATGCGTAATCTCATCGGGGTGATGACGGCTGCCACGGTTCTGGCCGGCTGCACCGCCTACTCGTCCCTTGATGCCCTCCGGCCTACGGCGGCCTTGCTGGCTCCTGCGCCCACGCCCTCCCCGAAGGACGACCCTGTGCCCTTGGGCCCGCCTCAGGTCTCCACCTATGCGGGATCGACGCCGGGCGATGATAACGGGACGCTGGCCACCGCGACCTTTTTTGCTCCTCACGCCTTGGTCAGGAACGCGACCGGCGATATCTTCGTTTCGGATCCCACCGGTCGCATTCGCCGGATTGACACCGAGGGCAACGTCTCGACCTTCGTGGGGAAGGGAGACGGGCTGAACACGCCAGGCATCGGGACGGGGGCTTCCATCTACGCGCCCATCGGTCTGGCTCTTGATTCCCACGGAAACCTCTTCGCCGTCAGCAACTCCGGCAACCGGATCCTCAAGATCACTCCTTCCGCGGTCCAGAGCCTCTTCGCAGGCATCGGTTTGCCCGGGGCCACGGACGGCTCGGGTGACGAGGCGGAGTTCAGGTCTCCGGCGGGCCTTTGCATCGACGCACAGGACAACCTCTACGTGGCCGACAGCAAGAATCACCGGATCCGCAAGGTCACGCCCTCCGGGCACGTGAGCACGGTGGCGGGAAGCACGGAGGGCTATTCGGACGCCAAAGGCAGCGCCGCACAGTTCAAGGCTCCTTACGGACTGACGATCGACGCCTCCGGGAACCTGTACGTCGCCGACACCGGGAACAAGCGAATCCGGAAGATCACGCCCGATGGGACCGTGAGCACCGTGGCAGGGACGGGGGCTTCCGGCTCCGAGGACGCTCCGGCCTCCAGCGCGACCTTCGAGGAGCCCTTGTCCCTCGCATTCGCCCCGGACGGCTCCTTGTTCGTTTCGGACGGTTCCCGCTTGCGGAAGATCCGGAACGGCCAAGTGACGACGGTCGCGGGATCCGACGCCGGATTCGAGGATGGGACCGCCGCCCAAGCTAAGTTCGAAAAACTCTACGGACTCCTCTTCCTGGCTGACGACTCGCTGCTCGTGGCCGACTGGCGAAACCACCGGATTCGTCGGCTGGACTTTCCCACCGCGAAGTAAGGTGTCCACCCCCCTTCCTCCCGGATCTGCGCAGGTCCGGGAGGAAGGTTTTTTTTGCTTGCTTTGCCCCTCAATTCAAGCGATTTCTCTGCCTTGGAAGTACAATTCGTAACTTTTTGGAGATATTGGCGTCACCCCTAAGTAATTTCTTCGAGATCACGAAAATTGCTCGCTTCAACCCTTGAAAGGTCGGTGTTTGGCCTGAAAACGGAGGGTAATCCGTAGCAGGGGCTGCAGTTGCTGCCTAGAACCAATCCCTGAATTCGAAGGAGACACCTTTTGCTTAAAGCCAAAACTTCGTTCCTGACGCTTTCGAGTACGATGCTCGCGCTGTCGGTGCTGGCCGGTTGCGGAACCGCACCGACCGCCATGACGCCGGCCGTCGATCCGGGCCCGCTTCCGGGCGCGTCGGGAGTCGCGGAGCCCGCTCCGGCTGTCGAGCCTGCCAAGGCGCCGGCCCAGCCTGCTCCGGCTTATTCGGCCAAGGCCGTTCCCGGAGAGATCGTGGTCAAGCTGAAGAAGGCCATGGGCATCCAGTCGGTTCCCGACATGATGCGGATCGAATCGATCGAAGCGCTGGGCAACACCAGCGTTTACAAGGTTCCCGAGGGTGAGACCGTCGAACAGGCCCTTGAAAAGCTTCGCAAGGACCCGAACGTCATCTACGCGGAGCCCAACTACATCTTCCGCGCCTTCGACGTCTCGGCCAAGCGCACGGTCGCTGCCAAGAGCTTGGTCGCTGCCAAGAGCTTGGTCAATGATCCGAAGTTCGGAGAGCTCTGGGGGCTGACGAAGATCCAGGCTCCCCAGGCCTGGGATACCACGACGGGCAGCGCGGACGTGCTGGTGGCCGTCGTGGATACCGGCGTGGACTACAACCATCCCGATCTCAAGGGCCAGGTCGTGAAGGGTCCCGACTTCGGCAACAACGACGCCGATCCGATGGATGATCAGGGTCACGGCACCCACGTGGCCGGCACCATCGCCGCTCTGGGCGACAACGGCACGGGCGTGGTCGGCGTGGCCTACCAGACGAAGATCCTCGCCATCAAGGTGCTGGGCGCGGACGGCTCGGGAGACATGGCGGCGATCGCCAAGGGCATCCTGAAGGCCCAGGAGATGGGTGCCAAGGTCATCAACCTCAGCCTCGGCGGTGAGCAGGATGCGCGGACCGTCCGCGACGCCGTCGACCAGGTGACCGCCAAGGGCGTGCTCTGCGTCGTGGCCGCCGGCAACGAGAACACGACCCGCAACACCTATCCTGCGGCCTACCCCAACGTGCTCTCGGTCGGCGCCTCGGACACCCGCGATGCCCGCGCCTCGTTCTCGAACTACGGCACCTACGTCGACATCGCCGCGCCGGGTACCGGCATCCTCTCGAGCACCGAGAAGACCTACAAGAAGCATGACGGCACCTCGATGGCCTCGCCGCATGCCGCGGGCGTCGCCGCCCTCTTGCTCGCCCAGAAGCCCGACCTGACCCCACAGCAGCTGCGCGGCATCCTGGAAAGCAGCGGCGATCCGACGACCGGCTTCAAGAACGGCATCAAGCGCCTCAACGCCGTGAAGGCTCTCGATATGCTCAAGAGCGGCGAACTGCCTGCGCCCAGGCCCGAACAGCCCAGTCAGCCGGATAACGGTGGCGGCCAGCCCTACCCGGGGCGTCCGATGCCCGGCCAGCCCATGCCGGGTCAGCCTTTCCCCGGACAGCCGGGACATCCGATGCCGGGTCAACCCTTCCCCGGTCAGCCGATGCCTGGGTACCCGATGCCCAACCCGGGCGGCCGTCCGATCTTCGAGCCCGGCCCGATGCCTGGCTACCCGATGCCCGGTGATCGCATGCCGTTCCCGTGGCCCGGTTTCCCCTTCGACGAGAACTAACCTCCCGACGAAGACGGGGGCGGATCCGATTCGGATCCGCCCCCGTCTGGGTGACTAGGGTTACTTTTTCTGGCTCGCGTTGTCCAGCCAGCGCAAGGGGCGGGTGATCAGGTCGATCACGTCGATCGTGACCGCGAAGGGAAGCGCTACGGCTCCGGCCGCCTGGCCGATCGGGTTCTTGCTGTTGGCGAGTTCGGCCGCCCCCTGGGTATTGCCGAAGATCGGGCCGGAAGCGCTGTTCGACTTCGCTCCGGAGGTCGAGGCACGGGGTGCCGGGGGGTTGAGCTCATATTCGACGTGGCGCACGCGCGCGCCGAAGTCGAAGAGCTTGCTGCTGGCATCCGTGCGCTTGTCGAAGTCCAGGGCCTTGAAGTCGAACCAGGCCGTGTTCATGAGTTCGTCGGCCGCCTTGGCCTTCGCCAGCTCCTGCTTGGCATCGGCCAGCCACGCGATCTTGCCCTCTCGATCGGCGGGAGGCGCGGGGTAGCTCTCGAGCGCGTCGATCAGCTTGCGGGCTTCCGGCAGGACCGTCTGGAAGAACTCGGCCTTGACCGCTCCGTCCTTGTCCAGCTTGGCGATGGAGTTCTGGGCCTCCCAGACCTTGCTCCGGAGGTCGGCGTAGGTCTTGAAGTCCACTCCGTCCTGGCTACGGGACTTCTGGAGGGTATCCATGGTGGTCTCGGCCGTGAGCAGGCGGCTGTAGGCATCCATCAGCCAGGGCGTCATGTCCTCGCCCTTCTGGGGCTTGGGAGGGAACTTGAGGGCTTCCTGGACGATCCGGACGCCTTCGCCGGTGGGGGCCGATTGGGTCTGGAGGCGATCGCCGGCCACTGCGGGCTTTGCCTGGGGCTCGGCCGTGGGTTGGGGCGCCGCCTTGGCCTTGGGGCGGGCCGTGGGGGTGGAGGTCGTATTCAAGCGAACGTCTGGCATCGGTAGCTCCTCTTCGCCCCAGCGCCTGCGGCTGTCTCACCGTTGATGGACATGGGGCCTTTCGTTATTGTTCCCAGCTTAGGTTGTTTTCCGTCGCAGGGAGAGCGATCTTGCTTGAACTAAGCGATCTCGATCCGGACCTTGCCGGCCTTGACCTCCCAGCTGCGCCCGAGGCCGTCCACCCGCTGATCGGCCTCTCCGGCGTTCAGGAGCACGAGGATGCGCGCGTCCGCGGCCTCGCGGACGAAGGCCAGCGTGCGCGAGCGGTTATGGGCATGGACCCAGCGCAAGCTGCCCGTGCGCAGCACCGGGTTCTCCTTGCGCAGCCGGATGTAGCGCTTGAATGCGGCATGCAGCCGAGCATCCCAGGTCGCCGGATCCCAGGGCATGGGAGCGCGCGACTGATGCGCGTTCTGGCCGCGCATGCCGACCTCGTCCCCGTAGTAGATCATCGGCGTGCCCGGTAGCGTGAACATCAGGGCGATCGCCATCTCCATCGCGTCCTTGCGGTGGCCGAGCTGCGAGTAGAACCGCGACGTGTCGTGGTTGCTCAGGAAGTTCCAGGATTGCAGGGCGCCGTGCCAGGGGTAGGTCTCGGGCACGATCGACAGCCGCCGCGCCAGGCTCTCGGCGGCGAGATCCTTCGCGAAGAACGCCTCGATCGGCTTGCGGAACATGAAGTTCGTGACCCCGTCGTAGAGCCCTTGGGCGATGGCCGAGCCGGAATGCTCCCATTCCTCGCCGATGATCAGCCCGTCGAAGCGATCGCGAAGCCGCCTCAGGAAGCGCTCCGGCAGGAGATGCGAGGCGTCCAGCCGCCAGGCGTCGACGCCTGGCCAGTAACCGACCACCTCCGAGAGCGCCGCGACGACCTCCTCGCGGTCGAGATCGAGCTTGGGCATCACCCCCCAGTCCATCCAGGTCTCCGGCTTCCCGTTGCGCTTGAGGCAGTAATGCGTCTCGAGGTGATCGCGAAACCATGGGTGATCGAAGGAGGTATGGTTGAAGACGCCATCCAGGATCAGCTTCAGGCCCGCTGCTTTGAGGTCCCGTACCAGGGCGTCGTAGTCTTCGCGCGTTCCCAGGTGGGGATCGATCCGGAAGTAGTCGTCGATGTCGTACTTATGGGTGCTCTTGGAGGCGAAGATGGGGTTGAGGTAGAGGGCCGTCACCCCGAGGTCGACCAGGTAGGGGATCTTCTGGCGGATGCCCGCGAGATCCCCCCCGTAGAAGGTATGCTGGTGCCCGGAGTCGCTGGTGAGGCGCCGCGGATCGCTCGAGCGGCGCACGGGCTTGCCCATCCAGGTGAAGGCGCCCGGCTGGACGTCGTTCGAAGGGTCCCCGTTGCAGAAGCGATCGGGAAGGATCTGGTAGATGATCTCGTCGGGCCAGCGCAGCATGCCTCCAGCATAGCTCCCTCGTCGCCCTTCGGCTACCGGTCGTGCCGCTGGCGGGCCCACCCTTGTGACGGAGATCTCTTGTCATTGGGAGCGAGGTGACGTATGACCTTGGGAACGTAAATGCTACTGGGCCAAGGAGTCCAGTTTTGCTTACGTTGCCAACATCGTCGTACGGAGGAAGTTTATATGCAGAAGATTCTGACTGGTCTTGCGCTCGGTACCGCGCTCGTGGTGGGTCTCCAGACCAACGCCAACGCTCAGATGAAGACCTCGAAGCCCGCTTCGACCTCCATCTACTCGTCCGCGGCCTCGACCGAGAACCATCTGTTCGGCATCGGCTACAAGCTCGGTAACGGCCTCGACTTCGCCGGTGCGGATCTGATCGTCAACCCGCTGCCCAACGTCTCGCTCGACCTGCAGGCCGCGATGGTCGACGGCCGACTCGGCGTCGCCCCCGCCATCCAGTACCACCTGGACCCGGCCGGCGGCCCCTACATCGGCGCGGGCTACGGCTACGTCCGCGGCAACGACACCGTCGCCAGCAACCACGCGGCTTTCGCCAACGTGGGCTACCAGTACAAGCCCGTCTCCAACGTGGGCATCATCGTCGGTGTTGGCTACCGCCAGTTCCTGCGCCCGACCACCGAGGGCAGCTTCAACTACGAGGCCGGCGTCCGCTACTTCTTCATGTAAGCGCGAACCCCAACGGGAACGGGAGGCGCCGCCTGCACGGCGCCTCCCGTTTCGCTTGCTCGATACAGCCTAGTCCCAAGGCTCGCGAGGCTAGCGTCCCGCCAGCCTCGGGACCTGGGGAGCGGGGATCGTCCGCTTAGCCTCCGCTTCCTGGAAGAAGGCGATCGCCGCTTGCAGCGCGTCGGCCTGCTCGCGAAGCGCGCCCGACATGCGGTTGAGGTTCTCCACGGCATGGACCACCTGCTCCGAGCCCTTGCGCTGCTCGGAGGTCGCCGTGCTCACCTGCTGAGTCATGCGGCCCATGGTCGCGATGGCCTGGACGATCTGCTCGGAGCCCTTGGCTTGCTCGCGGGTGGCGGCCATGACCTCCTGGGTCAGGCGGTTCATGGAGTTGACGGCCTCGCTGATCTGAGCCGCGGCCCGGTTTTGCTCCTGGGTGGCCTGGCCAATCTGGGCCCCGATCACGAGGCTCTGCTCCGCGGCCTGGACGATCTCGTGGATGGCCTCTCCGGCCCCCCCAGCGAGCTTCGTGCCCTGGGCGATCGCCTCCTCCCCTTGCCGGGTGCTCGCGACGGCCTGCTCGGCCTCCTTTTGAATCCCCTTGATCAGCGTGGCGATTTCGCCCGTCGCCTTGGCGGAGCGCTCGGCCAGCTTACGAACCTCGTCGGCGACCACCGCAAAGCCCCGGCCATGCTCCCCGGCCCGCGCCGCTTCGATCGCCGCGTTCAGGGCCAGCAGATTGGTTTGCTCCGCAATATCGTCAATCACCGCAACGATGGTCCCGATTTCCTCCGAGGACTGGCCCAGGTGCTGGATCACGGTGACGACGTCAGTCATGACGCCCTGGATGCGCTCCATGCCGGCAATGGTCTGCTCCACCGCCTTGCTTCCCATCTGTGCGGCGCCCTGGGTCTTGTAGTTGCTTTCGCTCGCGGAGACGACGTTCTCGGCGACCTGGCGGATGCTGGCGACCATCTCCTCGATGCTGGCCGAGGTCTGGGCGACGGCGGCTCCGAGGGTGTCGGCGTTCCCGGCGACCTGCTGGATCGAGGCGTTCATCTCCTCGATCGTGCTGGAAGTCTCCTCGACGGCGGCGGCCAAGGACTGGGCGTTGCCGGAGACCTGGGTGATCGCGGCGGCCATCTCCTCCATGGAGCTGGAGGTTTCCTCGATGGCCTCGTTGGAGCGTTCGGCGGCCTGGGAGACCTCTCCGGAGGCGCCGCGGACCTGCGAGACGACCTCCCTCAGGCTCGTCACCATGCCGGAGATGGCCACGCCGAACTGGTCCCGGGGGCTCTTGGGGGTAATGCTTCGGCTGAGGTTCCCGTGCGCGAGGGCGTCGGCGACGCCGGCCACCTCCTTGAGGTAGGTGGTCATGGTTTCGAAGGTGCGGGCCATGGCGCCGAGCTCGTCGTCACGGGAGACCGCGACCTGCTGGTCGAGCTCGCCGGCGGCGATGCCGGCGGCGGCCTGCTGGATGCGCAGCAAGGGCGTCACGATGCTGCGGACCAGCCCCACGGTGAGCAGGACGCCCGCGACGAGAGCGACGACCAGGAAGCCGATGGCCATGGCGAACGTCGTTCCGACCATGCGAGCGGCTGCTTCGTTGCGCTCCTTGGCGATCGCCTTGATCGCGTCATGCACCTGGGTAATGGCGGCCTCGGCTTCGAGGAAGCGATCGCGCCCTTCGCGCTCCATCATCCAGGCCGCCTCGACGGGGCCCCGGGCGGCCTTGACGGTGCCGGCGGTGACGACGACGTCCATGAAGGCCTCGGACTTGCGGTTGAAGTCCTCGAGCGAAACCGCGCCCTCTTGGAAGAGCGCCTCCTTGGTCGTCTCCTCTTTGAGGGCGGCGAAGTCGTGGAGGTCTTCCTGGAGGGTTTTCTGGATGGCCTTCTCCTTCTCGGAGGAAGGGGCGGCGATGAAGCGCATGGCTCCGACGCGTAGGTTATGCATCTGGCCGAGCAGGAGGGCGGTCTGATCGAGCGCGTGGAGGTCCTTGTCGTAGGTCTCCTCGAGCAGGGTCTGCATGCTGCGCATCTGGGTCATGCCGCCGATGCCGAGGCCCAAAAGGATCAGGATCATCAGGCTGAAACCGGTGATGATGCGGGTTTTGACCGTAAGTCTCATGAGTTCTCCTTCGGGGATTAGAGCATCAACTGCCAGAGCACGAGCCCCAGGTCATTGGAGCGCGGGGCGGAACCCGAGATTTCCTCGTGGATGAGGTTCACGGCGACCTTGGAGGCTCCGCTGAGGGCCCAGTTCACTCCCAGGGTCGTGTTTTGCTGCTTGCCCGCCTGGGCTTGGTCCGCGTCCCATTCCTCGTAGCGCAGGACGGCGTTCACGGTAGGGGTGAAGGTCCAGAGCCCTTGTCCATACCAGCCTAGCCGTTGCACGGGGCCGTCCGAGCCGCTCAGGACCTCGCCCGAGAGTTGCAGGGGGCCGAGTTCGGTAGCGGCGTTCGCGCCGAGCCGCTCGGTAAGGGTGGCTGACGCTCCGCGCGCGCCGCGCAGGTAGGAGGCGCCGAGCTTGAGGGCAGAAAACGGTGCGTAGTCGAGACGGCCCGCGACGTCCTTCTGGTGGTTGGTCTCGACCTGGTTGCTGCCATGGCCGTTGAAGACGCCGACGGTCGTGCTGAGGCCGGGAAGCAGGGGGCCGCTCACCTGTAGGCCGAGATCGCGGTAGAAGCCGAAGGAGTTCCCCTCCAGGAAGAGGGCGCGTTTCGCCAGGGGCAGCCGCGGGGCGGGGTTCAGGGCCTCCGCTGAGACGGGCGGGCGGAACTGGCCCATGGAGGCCTTCCAGCCCCCGCCGAGCTTGGCGGTCATGACCGCGTCCTGGAGGATCTTGGTGTCCCCGGAGTTGCTGACGGTCACGCCGGGAACGGGCTCCCCGGGAGACAGGCCGACGCTCGGAAGCGCCGGGGTCTTGGCCGGGTTGATCATGACGGCGTAGGAGAGCTCGGGGGTGACGTCCCCGGAGAAGTACAGGTTGACGCGGCGCAGGGTGAAGGCGTCGGGGGCATTCCGGTCGAAGGCGTACCAGCCGGTGAGAAGGGCGCTGACCTTGGGGGCTTCGAGCGCGAGCGCAGGGGATTGAAGCGCCGACAACGCGACGAGGGCGCCTACCGCTAGCTTGTGGGGATGCAAGCCAATCTCCTTTGAGGCACGGAGGGGGCGGGATTTGGGTTCCAAGACTCTCTCTTACCCGCTTATGGGCTTGCTTTCGCAGGGGCGGAGGGGATGGGTGCAGGCGGGCAGGGGATTTTAGCCCGTTCGGACTAAAAAACCGAGCTGCCGAGCTATTTTTGGCGCGTTCCCGAAGGAGGAGAAGGGGCGAGACTTTACAAAGCTTTAGGCCCGGCAGGCGATCCGGTATGATGCAGGAAGGATCGGGCGAGCCTCAAGGCCGCTGGAAGGAGGCAGGATGCGCAAGCGATGGATGCCGTTGACCCTGGCGTTGGTCTTGTTGGCCTGCGGGACGCAGTCCGGGGCCGAGACCCTGCCGCATCCGATCCGCCTACCGAAGGGCTTCCACCTCTCGGTCTTCGCCTCCGGCCTGGAAGGCGTCCGCATGATGGCCCTCTCTCCGCAGGGAGACCTCACGGTGACCCAGCCCCGCGCGGGGCGGGTGCTGATCCTTCCGGATCGTAACGGGGACGGCAAGGCGGAGCGGACGGTGGTCTTCGCCAAGGACCTCAATCGCCCGCATGGCCTCGCCTGGCGGGACGGGGACCTTTACGTCGCCGAGACCGGCGCAGTGGTGAAGCTGAGTGACGCCGACGGGGACGGCATCGCCGAGACCAAGCAAACGATCACCCGGGACCTGCCGGAGGGCGGCATGCACTGGACCCGCACGCTGGGCTTCGGGCCGGACGGCTACATGTACGTCTCGGTAGGCTCGTCCTGCAACGTCTGCGTCGAGGAGGACCGCCGCCGGGCGACGATCCTGCGCTTCAAGCCGGACGGCTCGGACCTGACGATCTACGCGCGAGGCCTGCGTAACGCCGTGGGTTTCGCCTGGAGTCCCACAACCAAAGAGCTTTGGGCCACCGAGAACTCGCGGGATCGCTTGGGCAACGACATCCCCCCCGACGAGCTCAACGCGATCAAGTTCGGAAGCCATTACGGCTGGCCCTATTGCTACGGCAACCGCCAGCCCGATCCGGCCCACGACGAGGCGGACTTCTGCGCCCGGACCGAGCCCATGGCGCTCGGCTTCCAGGCCCATTCCGCGCCTCTCGGCATCGCCTTCTACACGGGCAAGCAGTTCCCCGCCGAGTACCGCGGCGACGCCTTCGTGGCTTTCCACGGCTCCTGGGATCGCAACCCGCCCACCGGCTACAAGGTCGTCCGCGTCCGCTTCGAGAACGGCAAGCCGAAGCGCTACGAGGACTTCGCGACCGGCTGGCTGCGCGGCCGGACGGATTGGGGCCGTCCAGTGGACGTGCTGACCGCCCCCGACGGCTCGCTCTTCGTCACCGACGACTCCGGCGGCCGAATCTACCGGATCACCTACGGGCGCAAGTAAAGCGGGTTATTTGCGCCGGCGCAGCTCCTCGAGCTGGAGGGCGGTCTGGACCCGCAGCTCCTTGGGAGCGTTCTCCCAGAGGAACCTCAAGAGCTCGCGGCGCTGCTTCGCGCTGAGCCGCTGGTAGATGGGCTCCAGTGCCCCCCAGGTCGAGCCCGTCTCCTCCTGGCGAATGGCTTCCAACTCGGCGTCGAGCTCGGCCTTGGCGATCGCCCCCCGGAAGATCTGGGCGACGAACTGCTCGCGCTCGTCGTCCGTCAGGTATGGGCTCTCCGCCACCGCTTCCAGCATGGCGATCCGATCGCGAAGGTCCTGGCGCGACCAGCTTCCGCGCACGCAGCCGTCCAGGAGCCGCTTGCGCAGCGCGCCGTCCGAGACCGCCTTGAGTGAGAGGGCATGCCCCTCCGAGATGGCGCCGCGCTCCACCGCGTCGAGCAGGGCCTCGGGCATGCGATGCAGGAGGGCCATCTTGCGGTTGACGAAGTCCACGGACTTGCCGATCGCGCGCGCGACCTCTTCGCGGTCGAGCTGGTCGAGGTCGATCAGGGCCCTGAGTTGCTTGGCGATCCCCACGGGCCCGTAGGAGGAGCGCTGGAAGGCCGTCCGGAAGGCGATCAGGCCCATCTCGGCATCGGACATCTCGCTTGATACCGCCGGAACGGCTTGCCAGCGCGGGTCGGCGGGTTCGGCCTCGCGGTTGAGGCGGTAGGCTCGCAAGCGGCGCTCGCCGTCGCTCACCTGGTAGCGGCCGGGCAGCTCGGGATGCGGACGAACCTTGATCGGGTAGTCGAGGCCGCCGTGCCGGATCGAAGCGGCCAGCTCGGCCAGCTCGTCGGGATCGACGCTGAGGCGCGGCTGGCGGGGATTGGGATCGATCGTCTCCAGCGGGATGGCGAGCAGGCGGCCTGCGGCGGATGTTGCCAGGGAAGGGTCTTGGGACGGGGTCATGGGTACCTCGGAATTTAGCGCCTGCGGCTGTTGCGAAAGGCAGCGAAGCTGACCTGTAGCAACGTCAGGCTAGGAACGGGCCTCGAAGGCCATGCCAGCTTGTACCCGCTCCCCCGGCCCAGGAAAACTAGTAGATCGTCTCCTTGCGCCGCAAGAGGTCCATGGCCCAGTCCAGGCGCTTGAGGCGGGTCTCGGCTTTTTTGACGTTCTGGATCCGGTAGAGGAGCGCGTAGCGGTTGGTCTTCGTCAGGCCCTCGAAGAACTCCCGCGCGTCGGGCTCGGCCTCCAGGAGGGCCTGAAGGTCCTCGGGCACCGTCATCTGGCTCGACGGCGCGTAGGCCTTCTCCCACTGGCCGTTGCGTTGGGCTTCCTCGATCATGCGGAGGCCCGGCGGCTGCATCTTTCCGGCCTCGATCAAGCGCGCGACGTGATCCCGGTTCACCTGGGACCAGACCGAGCGCGGCTTGCGGGCCGAAAAGCGCTGAAGGAAGCTCCCGGCGTCGTAGGTTTGCTTGGTGCTGTCGATCCAGCCGTAGCAAAGGGCCTCGTCGAGGGCCTCGGCGTAGGTCACCGTGGGCGTGTTGCTGCCCTTCTTGTAGATGCGCAGCCAGAAAGGGCCGGCGTCGGCGTGGTTTTGATCCAGCCAGTCGCGAAACGCCGCCTGGGACTCGAAGGCGAGGATGGGCTGCTCCTTGAAGGTCTCCATGGGGAACGGGGCTCCTTTAACGGGTCTCGGGGCGCGCTTTCGGCTCCAGGCCGAAGTCCTTGAAAACGGTGGCGGTATCGGCGCCTAGCGTAGGCGCGGGCTTCAGTAGCTGCCGGGGCCAGCCCTCCAGGTAGGGCCCGGGAGTCTCGAGTTGCCCCCCGCCGGCAAGGGGCGTGGCTTCCATGCGGGCCTGGTAGTAGGTTTCCTGGCGGGCGCCATGCAGGTCGTTGACCGCGCTCAGCGGAAGATCCCGCTCGGCGGCCAGCCGCAGCCAGGTTTCCCGCGGCTTTTGGGCGAAGCGCTCGGCCAGCATGCGGGTGGCCTCCGCGCCGCGCGGGCCGATCGCCAGGCCCGCCTCGGCCAGCTGGGGAAGCTCCAGTTGCGTGACCAGTTCCCGCCAGAACTTGGGCTCGATGGCGCCCATGGCGAGGCGTTGGCCGTCCGCACAACGGTAAACCTGGTAGCTGGGGCTCTCTCCGGCGAGCACATGTTCCAAAACCCCCGTGCCTCCGGCACTTGCGTTGGCCCAAGCCCATGTGAGAAAGGGCAGTGGGGCAGTGGCGAGGGGCTGATCGAGCTTTGAGCCGCGCTGGGTGCGGGCACGCAGCAAGAGCGCCGCGAGGATCGAGCTGCTGGCGAGGATCCCGGTGGTGATGTCGGCGATCTGGATGCCGGGGATGCCCTCTCCGGGAAGTGCCGAAAGCAGTCCCGAGAAGGCCTGGAGGTTGAGATCGTGGCCTACGCCGCCTTCCTGGCCGAATCCGGAAAGGGAGCAGATCGTGAGGGCGGGGTTTAGCGTCTGGAGGGCTTCCGGGGCGAGCCCCCAGCGGGCCATGGTGCCGGGCCGGAAGCTCTCGATCAGGACGTCGGCGCGCGCGGCCAGCTGGCGCAGGGCTTCGGCGCCTTCGGGGGTCTTCAGATCGAGGACGACGGATTCCGCTCCCCGGTAGAAGGCCTGGAACCCGGCTCCCGTTCCGTCGGCGAAGGGAGGCGCGAGGCGCATGGGGTCGCCGATGCCGGGCTCCTCGATCTTGATCAGGCGCGCGCCCAGATCGACGAGGATCCGGGCGAGGACGGCGCCGGGGAGCATCCGAGAGAGGTCGAGGACGACGGTGCCAGACAGCGGAAGCATGCCGGTCATGGGGACCTCCTTTCGCAGGGGGACGTGGACTCCCGCTTTCGCGGGAGTGACGTGCCCGTCCTTGATAGCGCCTTACGCCGAGGGGCTTGCATCCTGGATTCCCGCCTGCGCGGGAATGACGTGGAAGCGCCTGTCTCCCTGGGCCATCTCCACCAGCAGGGGAGCCGGCGTGAAACGGGGGCCGTGCGCCTTCGCCAGGGCTTCCAGCCGCGCTACGACCGTCTTGAGCCCGAGGGCGTCGGCGTAGCGGAAAGGCCCGCCGTGGATGGGCGGGAACCCGAGGCCCATGACCGCGCCGAGGTCGCCGTCGGTGGCATCGCGGAGGATGCCTTCCTGGAGGCAGTAGGCGGCTTCGTTGACCATCATGAGGACGGGGCGGTCGACGAGGTCTTGCTTCGAGGGCGTGCCCGCGGAGGTTGCGCCTTGGCGGAAGAAGCCGTAGATCTCGGAGTTCACGAGCTTGCTCTTGGAGGACGTGCCTTGCTGGTCGTAGCAGTAGAAGCCCTTGCCGTTCTTTCGGCCCTTGTAGCCCGCCTCGACCATGCGGAGCATGGCCTCGGAGGGGACGATGCCCCGGTGGGCGAAGGCCTGACCGAGATCGCGGGAGACGTGGGCGGCGACGTCGAGGCCGACTTCGTCGATCAGGGTGATGGGGCCGACGGGGAAGCCGAAGTCCTTGAGGGCGCGGTCGATGGTTTCGACCGAGGCGCCTTCGGCCAGGAGGGCGGCGGCTTCGTTGAGGAAGGGCGCCAGGATGCGGGTGGTGTAGAAGCCCGGCCCGTCCTTGACCACGATGACGGTCTTGCCTTGGGCCTTGCCGGTGGCCATGGCGGTGGCGATCGCCCAGTCCGCCGTCTGCGGGGTCACGACGACCTCCAGAAGCGGCATCTTGGGGACTGGAGAGAAGTAGTGCATGCCCAGAACCCGTTCGGGGTGTTGGGCGTGGTCGGCGATGCTCGCGATCGGCAGGGCCGAGGTGTTGGTGGCGTAGACGGCATCGGGGGCGAGGACGGCTTCGGTCTCGGCGAGGACCCGGCGCTTCAGCTCCAGGTCTTCGAAGACCGCTTCGACCACCAGGTCGCAGCCCTTGAGGTCGGCGGCGTCGCTGGTGAAGCGCAGGCGGTGCCATTGCGTGTCGCGCTGGGTGCTCGTGAGCGAGCCCGACTTCACGCGCTTGGCGAGGCCGCCGTGGAGGTTGCGGGCGGCCTTGCTGAGGGTCTCATCCGAGACGTCCTTGAGGACGACCGGAACGTCGGAGATCGAGACCGAGGCGATGCCTTCGCCCATGAGGCCGGCACCCAGGACGCCGATCCGCTTGACCGGCCGGGGCGTGTAGCCTTCGGGAAGCTTCTTCTTGCCGGAGGTGGCGTGGAAGAGGCCGATCAGGTTCTTGGCTTCGGGGCTCGAAACCAGGGCTCCGAAGCCCAGCTCTTCTTGAGCTTGGCCTTTGGCGAAATTTCCTTGTCTAGCCGCAGGCGCATGAGCGAGGCCGACGCGGACGCAGTCGAGGATCGCCAGGGGAGCCGGGTAGAGGCCGCGGGTCTTGGCGATCACGCCCTCGCGGGCCTGATTGAGCACCATGCCGCGCAGGGGGCCTTGCAGGAGCTTTTCCTTGAGACTCGGCTTGGGGCGCTTGGGAGCGCCTGCGGCTTTCGAACCAGGGATCTTGCCTTCGGCGAGCATGAGGGCGGCTTTGGCGGCGGTCTCCTCGATCCCGAAGGGCGAGGTGAGGGCGTCGACCAGGCCCATCTTGTAAGCTTTGGCGGCGCGGATCCGCTGGCCGGTGAGCAGCATGGGCAGGCCGCGTTCGATGCCGACCAGGGGGATGAGGCGCTGGGTGCCGCCACCCGCCGGCAGGAGGCCGAGCTGGACCTCGGGCAGGGCGAGCACGGTCTTGGGATCGTCGCTGGCGAGCCGGTAATGGCATGCGAGGGCCACCTCGAGGCCGCCTCCCAGGGCGGGACCGTGGATGGCCGCGACGAAGGGCTTCTTGCTGGCGGCGATCCGATCGAGAAGGGCATGGCCTTCGCGGGAGAAGGCCGCAGCCTGGGTGGGCAGGGTCATGGCCAGCAGTTCGTCGAGGTCGGCTCCGGCGATGAAGGAGTCGGGCTTGGCGCTGGAGAGCACGCAGGCCTTGAGGTCGGGGTCGCGGGCGATCGTGTCGAGGTGCGCCGCGATCTCCGCGAAGAAGCGGCTCGATAGGATGTTGACCGGGCTATCGGGAGTGTCGAAGCGCAGGATGGCGACTCCGTCGTTCCGCTTGATCAGGTGGATGGCTTCCATCGTTCTCTCTCCAATCGTTTCTTCAGGTCAGCTTCGCGTTCCTGAAGTCCGGCCGCAGGCGCTGCGAAACAGCCGCGGGCGCTCCCCCTTAAATCCGGCGAAGCGTCATGGCATGCCCGAGGGCGCCTGCCGCGCACGCCGAGATCAGCCCCCACTCCGCGTTCTCCTGTTTCATCCGCTGGGCCGCGGTCATCAGGAGTCGGGCTCCGGTGGCTCCGAAGGGATGGCCGATCGAGAGCGAGCCTCCCCAGGCGTTGAGCTTGTCGGACGGAATCTCCCCGACTTCCCGGTCCCGGCCGAGCTTCTCGCGGGCGAAGCTCTTGTCGGCCAGGAGGCGCAAGTTGGCGAGCATCTGGGCGGCGAAGGCCTCGTGAAGCTCGAAGACGCCGACCTGGTCGAGGGTGACGCCCGCGGCGTCCAGGGCCTGGGGAATGGCGTAGGCGGGCCCCATCAGCAGTTCCTCGTGCGGGTCGGTGGCCGCCATTGCGAGGCTCGATATCTCGGCCAGGGGCTCGTAACCGAGCTCGCGGGCCCGTTTCTCGCTCATCAGCAAAACGACGGCGGCCCCGTCGGTCAAGAACGAGGAGTTGCCCGCGGAGACGGTGCCGAAGCGGCGATCGAAGACCGGCGGCAGGCTCGCGAGCTTTTCGGGGCTGGAGTCGCCCCGGATGCCGTTGTCGAGGCGCAAGGGGGTGAAGCGGGGCGGGACCAGGGCGGGGACCATCTGGGCTTGCAGGTAGCCGCGCTCGGTGGCCGCCGCCGCCCGGCGGTGCGAGCTGAGGGCGAAGGCGTCCTGGTCGGCGCGCGAGATGCCGACGCGCTTGGCGAGGCGCTCGGCGGATTCGCCCATGGTGTGGCCGGTCGAGAACTCGGCGATCGCCGGCATGTCGGGCGCGAGATCGCGCATCCCGAGCCCGCTGAGGAGCTTGAGGTAGTCGGCGGGCCCGCGGGCCTTTTGCGAGGCGATGAGGCGCTTGCGCAGGGCGCGGCTGAAGCGGATCGGCACGTCCGAGAGGGTCTCGGCGCCGCCCGCAATCACGATGTCGGCGGTGCCGGCGGCGATGGCTTCTACGGCGGAGGCGATCGCCACGTTCGACGAGGTGCACGCGGCCGTCACGGTATGCGCGGGAAGGCTCTGGGGAAGGCCGACCGAAAGGGCGACTTCGCGGGCCAGGTTGGAGGTCCGGGGCTCGGCCACGACCGTGCCCATGATCAGGCGATCGATCAGAGCAGGGTCGAGTCGGGAGTGGTGGAGGAGGCCCGCGACGGCCATGGCGCCCAGTTGGTAGGAGGGCATGTCGGCGAAATCCGTCTGCGATCGCAAGAAGGGAGTTCGGCAGCCGTCCACCAGGACGACGCGGGATCCGGAGAGGGGTTGCGCGGGCATGAATCCCTCCTTGTAAGGCATGGCGGAAACCCCTTCATGAGGCCATTCGACGGAGGGAATGTCAAATGAGGTCGGCGTGAGAGCCCGTGCTCAAGCATGGGTTTGCGATTTATGATGAAGTGTTGTAAAAATAGGCATTCCCTTACCGCACCTATCAGAACCAGGCATAGGCTCTCCTTTGGCCGCCGCGGGCGGCTCGAAGGAACCGTTTTGTTAGGCGCTCTTCGCCTGTCGAAGGAGGATCGCATGCCCGAGAGAGGCCCTCGTAGACCGCTCCTTGCCCTGGCCGTGGCCGTTTCGGCCGCGCTGTCCTCGACCGCCGTGACCGCCCAGGAGAACGTGCCCGATCAGGGGCCGACCAAGCATCCGGCGAAGCTTCCCGTCCCGGCGCGCGGCACCACGAGTTTCATGCCCGTGGCCGAGAAGGACGACATCGACGCCACCATCAAGAAGTTCAGCGCCGGCAAGAACGGCGTCATGAACCGCCAGAAGTCCCTGCTGGAAAGCCGCTACGACCTTGCGGACCGCCGGACCTCGTTCGCCACGATGAGCCGTGGCAAGCCGATCCAGGAAGGGGTTCGGATCAAGCTGCCCGCGGGCGTCTCCTGGCAGCAGCTCGCGGGGATGTCCCCCGACGAGATCCGCCGGCGCGGCCTCTGGCCCAAGGGCTTCCTGCCGCTGCCACATCCCTTCCAGGAGGAAGGGGGCATGGTCTTTCCGAAGTTCCAGATCGACGAGATCAAGAAGCAGGAGAACCGGGACCTCACGCGCTTCGACGTGGACTACGACCTGCCGACCCACTTCCTCCCCGAGTTCCCGCCTCCGATCTACCTCACGACGCGCCCCGACCTCGGGGACGTCTCGCAAGGAGAGCTCGTCACGAGCCAGAACTTCTTCCGGCTCTTCAACGGAATCCTGAATCCGAAGCAGCTCGACGGCCTGCGCCTCTTGGTCTCGCAGTTCCCCCAGCAGCAGTTCAACCTCACGGGGGATCGGCGCAGCGCGAAGCCGAGCATCGGCGTTTCATGCTTCGATTGCCATGCCAACGGCCATACCAACGCCGCCACCCACTTGGTGGGAGACATCCGTCCTCAGCCCTTCCGCCGACGCATCGACACTCCGTCCCTGCGCGGGGTGAACCAGCAGCGTCTCTTCGGCTCGCAGCGGGCCCTGCGCACGGTCGAGGACTTCACCGAGTTCGAGCAGCGCGCGGCGTACTTCGACGGCGACCCCGTGATCGCCCAGAAGAAGGGCGT
>RCUQ01000203.1_pt1 | contig 36270 bp, 36 predicted proteins | sample 2166351 | NCBI WGS metagenome assembly RCUQ01 (sample SAMN09932597, study PRJNA488358) | compost metagenome | feature: garden; material: soil; isolation source: compost soil in acetonitrile-enriched culture | place: Germany: Experimental Botanical Garden Goettingen | collected 2016-01-27
TCATGTACCAGGATTCGAAATGTCCGCCCCAATCGAGCAGCACTTCGTCCATATCCGTGAGTATCAACTTTGTCATATAAATATCCTCATGTTTAATTAAAACTTTACAATACCTGGTTCCTAAATGTCAAAATTCATTGTGTATGAGCTTATCAATCCTTTAACTAATGGTGTATTCTATGTTGGCTATTCGAGTAGAGGTGAGAAGCGAATCAAAGAACATTTAGGCTTTGGAAAAAGATGTAACACTCTCACTGCGAATGTTATTGCCCAAATCAGAAGCCAAGAATTAGGAGTTCAGTACAAAATAGTTTTAGAAACCGAAAATGAAACCGAAGCGTTGAATCTAGAACGAGAGCTCATTGCAAAATATGGCCGTATTCAAAATGGCTCTGGCACGTTGACAAATCGTACAAGTGGTGGACAAGGTTGTAATGGTATGATTCCTAGCGAACAAATGAAAGCAAAGCTTTCAAAGTATCGAAAAGGAAAAACATACGATGAGCTTCATGGCGTGGAGAATGCGATTAAGTTCAAAGAACGTCAGAGCAAAAACCAAACAGGAGATCAAAACTCAATGTTTGGTAGACGACATTCCGAAACAGCTCGCGCATCAATGTCAGCTAATAGTCGAGACAATACTGAATATGAATGGACACATGCGGACCATGGATCACTAAGATGCTCACGACATGCACTGATTGAACAATTCGGTAACCTTTCAGTTACCGAATTGGGTAGAGTAGCAAGAGGAAAGCTGATCAAGTACAAAGGATGGATGAAAGGTTAATCCTTTGTGGTTTCGTCATCGGATGCTCCTGTTGTCGGACCAGCAAGGCCCTTCAGTTTCTTATAGTTTTCAGGATCTTGTGTGCCCCACTTCTTCAGTGCTGCACCAATATCTGCTTGGTAACGATCGACGTAGGATCGGAATGTCTCGGCATCGGAATGCTGATCCGCAAATCGGTTCTTGATAACCTTGCCGTTGAGCAGGTCGATAACAACGGTCGCCATCGTCATCAAACGCTTATTGACGTTGTCGGTGATGACCATGTTCTCGAGAGTTTCCCAATTATCGGGATCCGTCGACACTCCCTTCTTGTTGCTGTGAATGCCTTTGGCAAGACGAGTGACATGGGTTACGGCGAGATAAACGCTACGCTGGGACATTATTGAATTTCCGAAAGTTGAATTACCGTGGCTGCAAGGTTAATCTCTGAGTCCGCGCACAAAGCGTGGTTACGAAGACCTGATGCAATAGTGAGAACAGCGTTCTTCTGACCTTCAAGGTTAGCCGAGAACATGTCCAAGTGAGTATAGAAGTAGCGATAGATCTGATCGTATTCGTCGGTCTTGGCAATACCGCAGATATACATGCGGGCTTCTAGGAACTTCCTTTCACGGAATAGTTCAGCGAACTTTTCCATATAATCCAAAGAGGTTTCCTCTTGGGTTTCCATTGGATGAAGCTTACCGCCCTTCGAGAACTGATCAAGCAGGTTGATGCACTTGCGAAGGTCTGGATAGCTGAAGCTTACAAACTGCTCGATATCATCGGGGTTGAATTCGATGTTCTCGGTGATTAGGATGCTGATCATGCGCTCCATAAAAGCTTCGATATCAAGCTTGTTGATGTGGAAGCTCTGCATACGTGAATGTAGCGCTGGCATGATCTTGTGCGGATAGTTACAGGTCATGATGAAGCGTACGGAATCCGCATACTTCTCGATTTCGTTACGCATGATGCCCTGCGCATCCTGGGACATGCGATCGACCTCATCCAGTAGGATGACTTTGTACTCGCCGACCGGCCAAGTTCCACAGAAATTCACGATCTTGTTTCGAATCGTTTCAACGCCGTTTTCACGCGAAGCGTTAATTTCCAAAATGTCACCGGCCTCAACACCCAACAGGTTGATTAGGATACGTGCGAGTGTGGTCTTACCGGTTCCCTGCACGCCGCTCAGCATGAGGTTCGGGATTGGGATACGCTTCTTGTCGGGATTGTCGATCCATTCGCGGATCTGAATCTCCATCATTTTGTCTTTGAAAACATAGCCGTCAAGAGTATCGGGGCGGTACTTTTCAACCCATAGGTCGTGCATGGAAAATTCCTACGTTTTTAATTGTTTTCTAAATATAACTGAGTAGGAATCAGATAGTCAATTTTAAAACCAGCGGAGCTTGAACAGCGTAGCAAGCTCAAGGGTGGTGAACAAAATAGCTTCACCACGGATTGCCATCTTCCAGGTCCGCGCTCCCACAACGGGAGGGTTTTTGGCTTCCCATTCATCGTGGGAACCAATCGTTTCGATGCCCTTTGGCACCTTACATGTGTCATAGTAGGGACGGTCTAATTGACGGAAAGTATTAATCTCGTACCCAACATTCTCGACTAGCCAGTCGTAGAGTTCCAACACGGGCATGTGCCCGTAATGAGTTTGCTCGATGAAGGACTTCTCATAGACGTTGAATTGAAGACGAACAATCGTGCCAGAAAATACGAGATGTTGGTGGCTCCGAGGAAGGTCGATGCGAATCATCAGTTTTGGAACCACTTCAGTTTGAATTGCATCGCTGCTTTACGACTGGCAAACCCCACAACCGTATGCAGGAGGATTGCACCATTTTTGTAGACGTGCGAATTTTTGGGGTGGTATTCACTCCAGCCGTGTGAAGTATTTGTGTATTCAGTTGCACTCTCCGGATGACCATCCCCGGCAAGTTCATTACAATCCTCAACCATACGAGAATAATCGTATTGGGACACGAAAACGTCGATAGTCCAAGGGAAGTTGCGTTTGAAAGAATCCAGCAAGTGGGACATTTCTTTGAGACTTAACGTATGAAGTTCCGCATAGTAGGTCTCGGAAATAGAATACATTGGGCACCACATGTAAAGGATTGTTAATCCTTTATGTTTAGGTTTGAGCCGAAAGTCAACTGAAAAGGTGTGGTTTACTCTCACGACCACGTTAACTTAAACAGGGCTGCTTTTGTTCGATCTGTAAACATGAATGTGTAACGGCCCCGACCCTTTTTACCACCCACAAAGTGGTATCCATAATAGGGGTTGGCGACTAGGGTCGGAATGTCTAGAGCTTCTGGGCCAACTTGATCGGCAAGCCACATTCTAGCTTCAGCCGAAAGAAACGCACTGTTCGAATAAACATTGAACAGCAATGCAGGACTTTGCTCGTTGATGTTGACCAAGATGGTCGAACGCAAGGTCGTTGGTTTCATCCAAATGCAATCTTAAACAGTAGCGCGTCCTTGGAGCGCTTAAACTCAAATCGTGACGGAGCATCTCCAGAAATACGCGCGAACACCCAATGCTCGGGCATATCGAGCCCCATCATTCCAAGCCAATTCGCGGCTTCTTCAACCCGATCCGCATATTCTTGCGCGCCATAGGAAGTCACGGTGTCGGGCAAAGCCACGTCAACTTCATACGGATAGACATTTAATAGGTGCTTCATGCGCCCGACTCCTTTGATGTTCCAACTTAGTGAAAAAACAACACCAAGTCAAACGCTTTTAGAGCTTGAGCATCATTACCGATGGAAGTCAAATATGGAAATGGCCGGATTTTACTCCGGCCATTGCGCTTAGATATCCGAGGGTTTTTCCGAACTTACACCGAGGATGCCTTCAACATCTACTCGCTGCAAATAAATTTCCCTGGTTTCTTCGCCATCAGTGAGTTCCATCGGAACGCCGAAAGTCCAACGACCATGCTCGATGAGGATCCACTCACCCTCTTTCACATAATCGATGTTGGAACCAACCTTGTAGACTTGGGCCCAACGCGGGCGAATGCCTCGGTTGGTACCGTTGTCGTCGGTGATGATGATGCCGCTCTTTGTGAGCTTATCACCTTGTTCCATGTTGTGGATCAGAATGTGATCCTTCAACGGGCTTACGTCACGATCTAGTCTGTAGTAGACATTCGCTGGCATTAATTAGTCGTCCTTCTCTGTAAGTCTGCGAGCACGATCTTTGTTGAGTACATTCTTCGGAGGCTCAAGCCCAGACTCAGCTGGAGTTTCAAAAACATCAGCAATTGGGCTGGACTTTGGAGCCGCAGGCTTCGGTGCTGCTTCTTGCTTCTCAACACGAAGACGCTCAAGAACCTGCTGAGGTGTTTCGAACGTGTCAGCTTCTACCGCACGGACGTCTACACGCTTTGCATTACCGTTTAGCTGGGTGTGATAATCTGCGTCAATATCCTCGCGCTTGCGATCGATACGTCCGCCGTTTGCGAGAGTATCGCCACGAGCATTCATACGAAGTTGCGCGCCACGACCAGTAACCGCAACGGACTGTTCGTTCTTCGCACGCATCTCTTCCATGTTGATATGAACGCCGCGCATCGAAGTATGAACTCTCGGTGGTGCAGGTGGTTTAGCCATGTGATCTCCTTAGTAATGTTTGTACTTATTTATCAATTCAGAAATTCATCAAAATCGAGGTCATAAGCGATAGAATTAACCCTATGAATACCAATCAAATACAGCACATAGGATGCAACCGAAGAACCACGTCCGACACCCCAGACTGTCTTGTTCTTCTTGAACACGTCTACGAGATAGACGAGACTCCGAAGCATATCTTGGAGTTCGTACTTCTCGAATACATTTAGTTCATAATTTACGCGGGCGCGCTCTTCATCCGTCTTACAGAGCTGATCCAACCATACCCGAAGGTCCAAGCTTTTATAGCGGTCCGGAATAGCCCAGGAAGTCCTGTAGGCGTTCATATACGCGTCTAACGGCTCGGTCGGCTCCGCGTATATAGTCGGAAGTAGATCCTCATTGTCGAGTGCTCTACACGTCTTTATGAGCTGCTGTACTTCGGGTCCATCTTCGAACAGGAACTCGTCTGCTTTGAATCCCTTGAGGATCAACGGGAAGACGTGTTTGACTTTGAAGAATACCTTTCCGTAATCATCAACAGTTCTGTTCTCGAGTTCGACCATTATTTCACCATGTCATTTTGAATAGTGTTGCATGTTTGGCATGACGGAACCTAATGAGGATCTTCGGGTTGTAGGGATCGTACTTGAACTCTGTTGGTTCAGCGTAGAAATCGACCTGCCAGTTCTTCTTACCCAAGCATTCATCTGCCCAACTAGCAAAGTCCTCCCGAACCATGTAATCGGACACCGTCATGTAGAAATCAGCAATCACAAAAGTGTCAACCCAGAGCTCGTATTCGAAAGCTGGGAATCCAAAGAAACGTCTAATCGCAAGCCATAGTTTCATGCTCCACCCCATGTCAATTTAAACAACAAAGCCTCTTTCTCATCCTTAAAAGAGATGCTGTTGCCGTACATATCGTCGTAATACCATAAGTCGTTACAATTGGCTTCAAGCCAATTATGAACTTCCTCCACCAACATGTATTCGTCCATGAGGAACCCAACATACCGACGGACTATGTTGTAGTTAGTGATTTGGACTTTATGGTATTCTGATCTCATTTTAGGACCACGTCAGCTTGAATAGCATTGCAGCGTTTTCGTTGTTGAAATAGAACGTCAATACGAGGTCATCGCTATAATCGTCCTTTAGGCGTTCATCGAACATCCACTCATTGCCAACGGTATCAGACAGCCAATCTATCACAGCATGTGAGATACGAAAATCACCCCACTCGGCATTCCAAAAACCTAGCTCGGATCTGAAGTCGAGTTCGACTTGATATTTCGGCTTAAACGCCGTCCAACCCACCATTGATCACCGTCGGTTTGAAATTGGGACGAATTACTACGGCTTCTTCACCCAACTGCTTCTTGAAGCTTTGGCGAATGAAATCCAAGCTATATGCGAACGATGGCTTCTCATCCAAGTTTGCTTCATCGCCTGGGATCAAATCAATAGTTGAGGCATCATCACGAGCCCACCAAGGCTTGTCGAAATATGTGCGCTCACCGATCCAATCCGTCATTTCCGGCAGATTGTTTTCGCCATCACCCGTAAACATATAGGACAGATTGGACTTGTCGTCGCTTGTCAACTCCATCACACCAAACTGGATGTGCTTGCCGCCGAAAGCGTTCATCTTGCTGTGAAGCAACTCTGCGATCAGATCATCCGTGGGTGTAGTCGGAGCCATCACAATGTTATTTCCGGTTGTGCATTTTCCATCTTCATCGAAGAAGCTCTCAAAAGCCCATTCGTTTCCGATGTCGATGATCAGCGAACCACCCAAGGTGTGTTCGAGCCAATACTTGATCTTGGCAATTGCGATCTTGATTTCCAAGTCGCCATCGGGATCCTCTTCAACACCATCGTCCTCGTATAGGACTTCTGCTTGAATGTTCCAATGCGTTGGAATCATGCGGTTGTCGACGATGCGGATTGCTTTAAAATCCAGGCCAAGCTTGACGATGAATTCAGGGTATTCGTATTCTTCAGACATAGAAAATCCATTGCATAAAAGAGTATTAACTCTATCATACATGGCAGGGGCCAGAAATATCAATTGAAAAAGTTTTGTTCTGGAGCTGCTAGTCCCAGATTGTTAAGAATGAGTAGTCTTTGGTTGGGCCCAACCATTTAGCCAACGCTTTTGCAAGAACGGGTGAGCAGCCAATTAAGGTGTTCTTGCTTTGTGTTGCTAAAGTATTTATGTTCAGTGAGCGCTCAGAAAGCGCTCACTTCTTGTAGACCTTATTAAAAGTAGGTGCATTTGCTGGACGTTCCGGCACACCTTCCTTTTTCTTTTTGTCCTTGGGATTCGCAGCCTTCTTTGCGGCTTCGGCCCCAGGCTTCAAATCAGGTTCAGTCTCGATGACATCTGGGAATTGTGCATCCCAGGCTTTCTGCATCTGAGCAGCAAAGCGAGCCTGTTGTTCGAACTCAATTTGTTCCATCATCGACTCCAGCTGAGCACGCATGTCGTAACTCATCCCCATTGCGTGAGCCGCAAACAGGCGGGTTTGGAGGTTCGAGAGTTTCTCTCTTAGCTCTTCATCATTGAGGGTGCTGGGGTCGAAAAATGGACTCATAGGGGTTCCTTAGAGGTCGCCGGCTTTGCGGATTTCACTGCGAGAAATTTCGAAGTGGCCACCTGGATAGCGAGCTTCAAGCTTGCGAATGTTTTCTTCAATGATCTCGTAGGGATCCAAACGGAGAGCCATACAAGCCTGTGCGAAATACCACATAACGTCGCCGAGTTCGCGCTTCATGTGAAAGACATTGTCGTCGTTGAATGGTTTGCCCTGGAAAGTGATCTTCTTGACGATTTCCATGAACTCGCCGCCTTCGGCTACAAGACCATCTGCCGCAGTGTGCAGACGTGCAACATCGCAACCCTGGTCATACAGTTCGCCGATGCGAGCCAAAAATGCCTCTTTGTCACGGGATGGTTCGCTAGTGACGGCGTCAACGAACTTGAGATATTGGTTCAAAAATGGTTCGGACATACTTACTCCTTTAAATCCTATGTATAAGATATAACAGAGCTTTCTGTCCTATGTCATTATTTAAACCAGTAGAAGGCACCCAATCCAAAGGCGCCTACCACGAGACCATCTTGGGCAAACGCAACAGCGCTACCGAAACGATGGTTAGCCGAAGCATTACTCGCTTCGATCCAACTGTTTGGGGTCGCACTAACGCCCCAAACGTTGTTGTTTTTTTCGTAGATATATGCTATACCTCTGTTGCCATTTCTGTTAACAGAGCCTACTGCAATAACATCTCCGGTTGGATTAATATCGATGCTCCATCCGAAAGAGTCGGTGGTTTTCATCAACGGATCTTGGATGAGTTCTGTACGGTCTGTTTTGACCGTGAAAATCTTTTGCAAGTTTGGGCTTGCGCCCGAAAAATCATATAGAAATACACGTCCGGGATGAGCGTCAGCAGCATTACCATAAGGAGCAGCAACTAGAATAGAATTGCCACGTACTCGTACAGCCCAGCCGTAACCATCCAAATATGTTGTTTCCGGCTTAATGAGAATAGGAGCTGACCAAGTTGAGCCAGTACGTTTGCTGACAAACGCCACACCATTGCCTTTACCTAATGTATCACCAGAACCACCTACAACAAGGTTATCACCATGAACCGCAATTTCGATGCCTAGATTTTGATTAGTACCACTTCGCGTTTGGTTTGTAGCCACGGTAAGCAAATTACCCTGCTTCGTCCATGCAGTTCCACTCCAAACGTATATATGAGCACCGCCAACTGAATTCGCCTTTGTATGGCCAACAGCAAGTGTTCCATTGTTTATAGAAATTGAACCGGCGAAACCATTACCGAGGCCGATATCTGGATTATTTAAAGTTGTGTGTTCCGTGGTCTGCCAAACGCCGCCAACTTTACGATAGATGAAAACTGAACCATTACCACTGGTCGGCGTATTAGCAACCGCAGCCCATTCGCCATCAATTGCCACCTTGAAACCAAAACGCCCAGTTTTGGTAAACTCGCCAGTCTTGTTCCAATTAGTTCCATCAAACTCGTAAATGAATGCTTTGGATGAAGAGTAAGCACCAACAATGATTTGGGTATCATCACTGCTGATATTGTAACCAAAAGCTTTAGCCGTGCTAGTTGTTCGCGAAAGCTCCGCGACAATATACTCGGGTCCGGCAATTTTGGCTTCGATGCTTATTTTGCCGGACAGAGTGAGACTAGTGAGATCCAAAAATGGCATAAGTCGGTTCCTTAAATACCGCCGCCGACCGCGAGGATACCAATGCGACATCCAGCGACAATGTTTGGCACAGGCGTGTTACCAAACTGCGCACCATAACGAACTTCACCCCAGATGCTCTTATATTGGCGTTCCGTTCCTTCGCCGTACATCGTGATTTTGATATCTTGGGCACCAGCAAAGGCCGCAGCATTAACTAGGCACATCAAGTCGAGCTCATCCAAATACAAGTGACGGCGTGTTGCAAAACCGTATGGGAACTTAACAACGTGGGCGTTATTGTCATACAGATTCGGGTGAGGCCAGTTCAAAGAAATCTTGAACATGTTATAACGTGAGACAATGTTGGTGTCACCAATATACAAGCTCGGAGAAACGTCCTTTTCACGTACAACACCCCATTCAAAATACGAATTGGATGATGTCGCGGCATGCCACATAGCGAAAATCGGCGCTTTTTCAGTAACCGCAGTTTCACCATTTGTTGGATTTACCGGACGCTGGAATACACAGAAACCTTGGCCTGCACTGGAGTTAACTGCGGACGTTGCCCAGATTCCCATAGCAAATCCACGATCTGTTAGTGTGATGCGATAATTTACCTCTTGCGAAACCGATGGTAGGTTCGTCGAAGACATCATCGAGAAAATTGGTGTACCAGTCTGGACGATAACGTCGTCGTTACTTGGATTCAATGAAATCTGGCTAGCATCACCAAAAGTGAATGTCATACCAACATAGTTAGTTCCTGATTTAGAAACACTAATAAGCAAGCGATATGTCTGCGTTGTGTCAGTATTCAAATATACATCAACTCCTGGTGCAGACTCCAATAGAATCTTACGGGTATTGATTGGTGCAGGAAGGTCAAGATCGGCAATTTGTGTAAACCATGTTACAGAATTACCACTCTTAAGTGTGTTGATGATATCATTAACGAGCGTGTTAGCGTTCGTTTGTGCAGTGAGCTGTCGTGTATAGCCGGCCATAGAATTTCTCCAAAGGAAATGTTTTCACTATTTAGTTTATCTGAACTTGCCAATCATTCTTCCATCTTGCCGGATGAAGAAGTTATTTTCAGGCTTGCCGCCCCAAATTCGTCCAAATGTACGTGTATCAACTTGGGTTAGCACTACTGTTCCACAACGCCAACGGCGTCCATTAATATTCATTGTTGGAATAATCTTACAGCTTAGGCGTGCTTCGCTACCTTTATATCTAAATGACCCAATCGGAATAGTACGAATTGTACCACAGGTCTTGTTACCACTTAGGTTTTGTTCGTACAGTGGATAAATCTTGCAAGTCCAAGCTCCAACACGTGGAACTTTTACACCACTTTGTGCAATAATGTCGAATTCACTCATATGGAGTCGGATACATACTCGACTTGTTGCATAGAGTGATGTATCTAGAATTCCTGGGATTCTGCAAATTCCAAGATTGATACGTGTACGGAGTGACAAAGGCTGAATCTTTGTTAGAACAACAACCTTACACGCCCAACGCGAATCGACCGACATAATCGGAAAAGTTCCACAAAGACGTCGGAACTTTGTAGTTTTAATTATCGTTTCATCTGTATTATATCGGTTACGACAAACACGTTTAGCTATTAGATCAGTAGCTAACAAAGTTTTGCTACTCAGACGACACGTGTTTCCTTTAACGAGCGTAACGACCTTGGTAAAGTTTATCGCACAACGATTACCACGTTTCAATACGTATGAGCTAGAAGCCGTTGCAGGAAACTTGCACGAATAACTGTTGATGCGAATTACATTTCCAGGAAATATTACTTCCGTGGAAGCCTTAATTGTGTTGCAAGTTCGCTTCACAATGACTTGGTCAGAAGACACTGGTGATATTTTAGAGCACCGGTTAACATTCTTTGTGAATCTCGTAAACTTAGGATATACGACTAGTTTTTCACAATGAATGTTACCAGGCTCTTCACGAAACGTATTATATTGGTTTATCGCAGGGCATTTATAACGAATTGCAACATCGAACGGACCAAATTCGTAAAGTGGGACATCATCGTCTGCCATATTATTCCTTTCGATTTAATCCGTTCGATGTTGCATTTTCGATACAGTGTAAAGGTACAGAAATTATTCTGCACCTGTACCGGAAGTCATAATAAAAATACGGATTCCAGAGTCATAATTGACCACGCCCATGTGCTGGTTATTCGAGTTGAATGCAGTGTACTGGCGAGCGTCATTATAAACAGTTACTGGCACCGACTGGCTATGCTGGTAAGCATCTGCCTTCGAAACCGCAATTAGATCAATTTCATCACTAAACGCGAATCGTCCCGTGCATAGACCGAATGGGAACAATAGAATATATTCACCAGTATCAGTTGTGACTGGTGTTTTCCAGCGTGTTGGGAAATAGTTCAATGACTGACCCTGTGGTTCATTTTCCGCGCTAATGCAGTTCGTGTTATATTTGTAGCCATTGACATCTCCTGGGCTTTGCGAACCAGTAAACGACTGCCAGCTTGGGCGGGATTGAGTAGTGTCTGCTTCACGAATAATGCTGTAGAACCATAGGTTACGTGGACCATCAGTACCATAACGACCAGTTGCAACGCCAGAGCCTGTAGCAGAAACGTTAGTGACCATATACAATGGCTTCTGTCCAGTGCTTGAAACCGTTCCATCGCACCCGACACCACGCTGAATGCACATAACGCCCATCATACGTGTGTCTTCTGTAAGAGCTTGACTCCAAAGACCGACAACAAACCCTCGCTCAACAATTGTCAAAACGTAAGCCATTGGGGTACGCGCACTAATGCGTGGATTCTGATCGTCAAGATTGATAAGTTGGTATTGTTCAGTTTCCAAAAAATAGAACTGATCCGGAATCAACGGATATTCGTAAAGTGACGAAGACATACCCGCGATAGTTGCAAGCTGTGTATCCGAACCAACTCGGAAATACAAGCCACGATTCTGTGGGTAAATGTATGTGCCGCCAACCGGAGCCAATGGGTTCGGTGCACGGGAAGCTCCGCGAACTTCAAAATACACGTGCCACTTGTCCGTAGCCCAAAGTGGATCAACAGCCAGTGATGGACGCATAATGATTTTGGTAGCTTCGCGAAGGCCACCCGCGCCACCGTTATGTTCAACAAGCTGGAATCCGCCAGCCAACATATCAGTCCAAAGGTTGAATGCAAGAGCTTGGGAAGTAGTCAATGGATTTCCAGCATCATCCACGCTTCCTGTGGGAGCAATCTGAACTGTGAAACCTTCTCTAGTAGTTGATGGCATTGTGATACCTCTTTGTTAGGAATTTGTTATATTTATGGCTTAGGCTACTGAGACAATAACAGTGATAATTCTAGGTGAAGTATCATCATTGTAGACGCGCCAATACGTGTTGGAGCTCGTAGTGTCTTCCATATTGATGAGCTGAACAAAACGCTCTCCGTAGAAACGTGTACCAGCAACCGTATAGGAACCATCATCGACTAGATGCGTATTTACGGCCTTGAATCGATATGGGTTGGTATCCGTGCGTGCGCTCATTGCATGGCATTCTAGAGTCGCTGCGGATGTTACCTTTGCCTCGACTAGGACCACCTTGCCACCGGTTTCGAATGTGAAATCAGCAAAGCCGCCAACTGCCAAAACAGCCGTTGTGAATGTGAAAGTACGAATCTTGGAAGTGTTTGCGTTACCACCACCGGAACTTGCACGTCCGATTTCACCAATGTAAACCCAACCCTCAATCCAGATTCCATTCTGCTTTGCGAGTGCGGGGATGCCGTTAGGGAAGAACAACACACCAGTGTTGTAATCGAATGTCCATTCATAGCCTTCAGCCACTGCACTCAAACGCTGAGGCAAGTTGATGAGATCGCCAGGCTTACCGGCCCAAACTGTAATCGTGTAGGATGGATGGAAACTTGCTGGAACCCAATTACGAATACGCTTTTCCTCAGAAATACCCGTAAGAGTATCAGTCATTGCATGAAACGCTGTATTGTCCGTTGACGGATCTGCAACCATCTGAATCGCAAAAGTAGCTTTGCGCGGGGTGATTACATCGTACCAAAGTTCATTTCCAGCCGGTGTAATAGTTGTTGGAGCCGGAGTCGGAATGCGATCGGAGTCAGTCCAGAAGTTTTGCTGGAATGTCGGATCAGCCGAACGAACTGATTCGTTATGAGCAGCTTTGGTTTCGCTTGTTGGAGAAACACCCTTAAAGTGCTTCCACAGCAAGTCTAGTTTATCATTGGAATCAATGCTCATTATCGTGCCACTCCACTAAAACGAAGACCTGTAATTGAATCGCCTGCATTGAGACGGAAACGAACAAGAATCAAATTGTTCGTGCTAACAGAGCTGCTTTCGTAACCGAAAGTTGCTGTTACTGTCTGCGATCCGCCGAAAGCTGCGAGTCCTACTGCGCAACCACCGAGAACTTCGCGACCTGGGACACCCCAACCCTCATAGTTCTTTGTGCAATCCATCCAACCATTTGAGATTTTACTCTGGTCCAAAAGACCTGGGAGCTTAACCCAAAGACCCGAATAACGTCCTTCAATTTCAATGTTCAGCAAGTTTACGTGCTTGCGTTGGATCATGAAAGTCGCATACTGAGTATCTGCCTTACCACTATAATCGGGGCCGGATGGCAAATATGTCGTGCTGTAGTTTTCCTTGGTCCATGTAATCGCACCACCAACAACCGCAGCTTCGTGATCTGCTAGAACACCTGCTGAATCCCATGGTAGAAGTGCGCCGACATCGACGGCCGGATTTACGTTGGCTGGAAGCTCAACGCGAGTCGCATACAAAGAGAAGCCTGCCTCGTATGTGCCCAAATTGCTGACTGGGATACCAGCTTCGTCAACTGGAGAAATTCCAGTTGGCTGGCCACCACGCATGTAATTGATTTTTTGTGTACCGGTGAGTTCAGTCTTACCGTTTGCGTTACGAGCGATTGTCTTGACTGTAACGGTGCCGTGACCGACATTGCCTTGATAATCTGCGATCGTGAACACAATGTTGTTTGCCGTATAGGGCTGATTCTTTTCGAGAACCGCAGGCAATCCATAAGAACCCGGATACGCCCAAACATTAGGGCCAGCCATCTTCGGAACTGTCTGGAACTCAACGTTCTTGGTGTCCAAGTGAATATCTGTGGCCAACCCACTTACTGAAGCCGAGAACAAAATCTGAGAACCACGAGCATAATGGGGAACACCACTCGAATAAACAATATCCACGCTTGGTGTTTCCACAGCGTTTGTCCAATTGATCACTGGCTTTGTTGTGATAGAATCACGAACTAGCCATAGTGTGTTTGTGGAACCTGTAACCGAGTGTGTGAGGTTCAACGCATTCAAGCCCAGCGGAAGATCCAAAGCGACTGCGCGAGCTGTCAATGTTTCAAAGAAGCTAGTGTTGGTACCAGCGTTGGAAACATCTTGGTTCAAGTCGAGCTTGCCATAGATTCCACTGTTGTCGCCGTCTGTGAGATTTACAAGACCAACGCTCGTGTTGTTGAGTTCCACGCTGAGCGTACCTTGCTTGCCATCACCGAATGGACCCACATATGTGGTTTCCAAGTTGATACCCGCAACACGTTCGACGGTGTTACCAGGAGCCGGTTTGAAGCCGATGATATTCGTGTTGTCGATTGCACCTTCGGACAATACGACGTTTGCATCGTCAATAACCGAAACTGCACCAGGCATTTCGATAAGCAATTCCGCAAGTGTGATTGGAGCTTTTGGAACAAAGTCCAGCAGCGCACGGTTGATCTGATCAACGGCGTCTGCGATCTTGGTTTCGTTCTCAACAAATCCCGGAACGTAACCGCCGGAGAAATCTCCACCCGTGACATCGCCGAGAACGTCGATGACTGTTCCGCTGAATGTTGGGTTAAGACCCTTCGGTCCGATGTAGCGGTAGCCCAGAATGTAAACTTCTGTGATTGGATCATCAACGTCGATTGTAGGGAACCAGAGAATACCAGATGAGTAATCGAACACCCAGTTGGTTTCGTCAGCGCTGTTGAAAATGCGCTTAGTCTTTGCGGAATCCGCATAAACACGAATCTCGTAGGATGGATCAAACTTTGGATGGATGAAATCACGGAGACGATTTTCTACCGTGATACCAGTCGCATAAACGTTTACTGCAACCCAAGCCGTGTTATCGGTGACCGATGGTTCTGGGCGACAACGAATGTCGACGAACTCGACAACGCCGGGAACCGATCCAGCGGTTGCTGGAATCAAGTTGTCCTGTTGCCAAATATCAGTTGCACGAAGTTGATCGTGGGAACGTGTAAGTTCTTCATAAGCGGTTTTGGACGGATCAGTAAAAGAAACTCCGTATTGGAGTTTCTTCCAGAGCAGGTCCAATTTTTGTGTATCGTCGATGTAGGCCATCAAATGTCCCCAGTTAGATGAGTCGAATACCAGAAATCTCGTCAGTACCAGTGAGAACAAAACGAACCAAGATTATATTCTCTGTTGAATTTGCAGAGCTAATGTTACCGAAAGTCAAATCGACTTCGCCATTCTCTGCATTGATCAGGCATCCATCACTTGCGTTGGCGTGACCTGGCCAATTCAACGGAGCGTGATCAGCTTGTTTTGTTGCATCCCACCAGCCGTTAACAGCATTTGGCATTTCATTTGTGATACCTGGGAGCTTGATATACATGCCCGTGTAGGTTCCAAGAATTGCCAACTTTATTCTGTTACTTATACTCTGTAGCTTGAAGGTCACATACTGGGTCGTTGGTTTGCCGGAGAAATCAGGTCCAACTGGGTGATAACCCGTCGAGTAATTGGTTTGATTTACACGCGCAACACCGCCTACGATTGGTGCTTCCCAGAGTTCCAGATCACCTAGATCGCCAGCCGAGCCACTGTCGAAGTCCGTATCCCAGTCAATCGTTGCGACTGCTGGACGATCGCCTGAGTCCAAAGCAACACGTTTTGCCGATTGCACGGACATTCCAGGATTATCACGAAGCTTGCCGTGATTGGAACCCAAAAAGTTGATCTTGGTTCCGGAACCCAAAGCGGTACGAGTCAGTGCATTATTAGCGAAGAACACGAGTTCGTCCGAGAATGCTTCACCAGTGTAATCCAAAACGTATTGCTTCGCGGTAGCTGTGATTGGTCCATTGTTGAGAGTCAAAGCAGGAAACTCAGCGGAACCCAACTTTGTGGAGAGATCAACTGAAGTACCAAAGCCCAAAATAAAGTTGTCCGAATATGTACGACCCACGCAATTGGTTGCGGTCATTCCGTATGTGAATGAAGAGCCATCGGTAAGGTGAGGTACACCGCTTGAATATTCTACATTTGTGATAGCCGGTGTAGCTGAGGTATCCGAAATTACTGGCGCAGCAATTGCCAATTCATTCACAAACGCAACGCTATTGGATCCAGTCCAAGAATGTTCGATGTGGAATTCGTTGATGCCATCCGCAACAGTCTTCAACATGCTGATGGTAAGTGCCTGCCAAATGCCAGTCGTTCCCTGTGGGAATGCCACATCCGAAATGATAGCCATATCCCCGTAGGTTCCAGTGTCATCATTGGGAGTCAGATCGACCGTTCCGGAATCAGTTCCGTTGATCTTGAAAGTAAGAGTTCCAACGTTACCGAGACCAACACCAATAAGTGTAGACGAAGCATTCAATGTGCGAACCGAAATAATCTCGGAATGCGCTGGGAATGTCTTACCCGTTACATTGTTTGGAATCACGCCATCGGCTAGCTTGAAGCTAGTGTGGCCGTTGCCTTCGAGACTCAGATTGTCTACGATAGTGAACGAACGTGCATCGCCAGCCATGCCCATGATTGCATCGGAAATTGCCGTAGGTTGCTCTGGAAGCGCCTTAACAAGCATTTGGTTAAGTTGGTCTAGAGCATCGTCTTTTCGAGTAACGCCAACAGTCCAACCCTTTACAGCGCCTTCGCTGTAGGAACCATCTGTGGGTTCACCAAGGAAATCAGAACCACCGCCAGTTCCACCCATATCGTAATCGGCGACCTGGTTGAAACGTGCAAAAATATTATCCTGTGCAATATCCTGGAACAGTCCAAGAGGAACTGGGCCCAACACTGGTAGGCCGAATTCATTTAGCGTGAATACAATACAACTACCAGATGGAATGGATCCATCCAAAGCAAGAGTTGTATCCAACATTGCATTGTAGGAATCAACGTCCTCGATGATAACGCTAATGTCTGAACCAGTAACGCCAATAATTTCAATGATCTTTAGCGCTTTGCCTTCATCCGAGCTCGCAACCCAATCACCTACTTGGATATACGACGCATCATAGCCGTAAGTCCAAGTCTCAAGTGGGATACCAAGTGGTTGAGGGTTGATATTAATTGAAGCTGCCCATTTAAAGGCAGCTCCATATGCAGGGTGTGTACTATCGGCATTGTAGTCTGTCGCGCCCTCGATAGTGAGGCTACCCGACAGCAGACGTGCTGGCAAAACAGACATTTACTAATCCTTAACGAAACACAACTTCGATAATCGCGTACTGGCTGTTCGCTGCGCCTGTAGTAGAAGCAGTCACAGGACCGAGACCAAAAGTTGTAGTGGCTCCCAAAGCAGGGAAGAATGTAATACTATCCAAAGTCTTCTTAACAAAACCACTTGCAATTGGGCTCGGCGCTACTTGCGATGGGTTGAAACCATACGCATAGATTGCATGAACAGTGCGTGCCGTATCCATAGTTACCGTCAACGAAACGTTGTTGGTATTGGAGAGAACAACACTCCAACCTGCAGGAAGATCTTGTGTACCACTTACGTTCGCAGCCGAGAAGTTTACTCGGAATGTACGTACTGTAAGAGAACCGCCACCTCCACCCGATGGTGGATCAACGAATTCAACGCCTGTTGCACCAGCATTGACAGCAACAAACTTACCAGCCTGTCCTACGTAATCGGTTGGAGTAACATCTGGGAGATTCAGGAATGTCGGAGCATCAACAAATTCCAGAGCATTATTGCCTGCGTTTGTGCGTACAAACTTGCCAGCACCAGCGAATGCCGATGGCGTGTCGGTGAGTGCCAGGAATGTTGTTGATCCACCAGCAGCCGCAGCAAACTCAAGACCAGTACCACCAGCGTTTACACGGACGAACTTACCGGCTTCGCTCTGGTAGCTATTTGGAGTATCTGTGAGTTCCAGGAAGTTATCAACTGGATCGATGAAGATCACACCAGCTTCACTTGGAGCTACTGCAAGAATACGACCCTGCTCACCAGCGTAGGAGCTTGGGGTATCTGTGAGTGTGAGGAATGTGGAAGAACCACCACCACCGGCTGTACCAAGAACGAACTTGTTGCTTGTGGAGTCCCAAACAACAGCCTTACCGTTGTCTGCACCAGTCGGAGCAATAGTTACGTCGAGAAGGTCAACCAAATTGTTCTTGCCGATTTCGCCAGCATCAAGTGTTCCACCTGTGCTCAGCGAAAGGATCAAATGGCTCTGTGCGTCTATAGTTGCGCCAGTGATCGAGTCACCGTCATCGCCATCAGCACCGTCGGCTCCTGCAACACCTGGATCGCCCTGTGGACCCTGTGCACCAGTTACGCCGATTGGACCCTGCGGACCGATTGGACCACTAAAGTCACCCATGTCGACCCAAGCATTTGCAATTTCAACAAATACCCAAAGGTGATTCTGAACAAAATACGCATCGCCAGGAACGTTATCAACTGTTGGTAGAGACTGCTCATCTGGTAGAGTTCCAAGAATTCGGATACCAGCAGGACCTTCTGGACCCTCAGGACCTTCCGGACCAGCAGGACCACTAATTGGACCACCGTCTACGAATGTACCGCCGGTGAAGATCCAAACATGGGAATCAACGATCCAAGCATCACCTTCGGTGTTACCAGTTGCTGGTAGTTCGGAAACATCATCAGCCGCACCCTTGAAGGTTAGCGATGTTCCATCTGCACCGTCCGCGCCAGCAGGGCCTTGAGGGCCAACTGGGCCAGCAGGACCGGCCGGTCCTACAGGACCTTCAGGACCAATGCCGCCTTGTGCAGCATAAAGACCATCTGCGCGAACTTCGAGACCGTTATCGGCATCAGCAGAAACGTTGATGTTCAAGCGATAGAAATCAGAACCAGCAAGGGAAGGATCATACGTTGTAATGAATGGATCGAGACCGTTGCCTGTTACCGAAACAGTTTGTGTGCCTTCGATGACAGTCGCAGGGATATACATGGCCAGACGGCTTGTAGAACCAGGAGTGTGATCAGCGGGATCAAGTTCCTTGAAGAGGTTTAGAGTTTTTGGGTCAAAGCCCCATGATGCAGGACCAGCAGCAACGTTGACCGAAGTGAGGAGCTTATCTACACCACCGTCATTAACGTAGCGGAGCCAATGAGCACGATTGGTATCGTATAGCTCAATTGGGCCACTCGAACCACCACCTGTGCCGGTGATAACAATTGTGTCAGCGGTCGAAGTAATGTTGATGCCAGCGCCGGCAGTGATCGACTTGAAATAGAACGTATTGGATTCACGACGTCCATAAACACCATGTCCGGTGCCTAGGTTGCCCATCTGAATCGCGTTTAGGAGATCCTGTCCGAGCCCAGCTGTTGGGTCCTCAGGAACAGCGGTCGATCCGCCTGAAACGAAACTATTAGGATTGCCCTTGGCGCGACGCTTTGTGACAGCGTTAGGATCAGTTACGCCACCTGGGTTATCCTGGGGGAACAGTTCTCCAGTACCATACTGGATACCGTATTTGTCGATTGTGCTCATTAGTATGCGCTCCTGATGAAACTTGCTTTGTGTTATTTATTCTTTGGAGCGGATGGCGCTGCAAATGCAGGATTGCTCACAGAATGAAGATGTCCGCAAGAAGCACAGTAAAATTCAAGCTTTCTGAATACCATTGCTGTCGTATCGAATGAAATTTTTGCATCGCATCTCGTGCATTCGAACGTCCAAGGACCCAAATGAAGCTGATTGTGAACTACGTCTGGTCGCTCCAATTTTAGAGCTAACCTATTATTTCTTTTAGACTGAGCAGCCAAAGGAAACGGTATTACTGCCATAACACGCACCTGAAACCCATTTAATAACACTGCTCGATGATATTTATCGTGTATTGGGGTAGAGCAAAGCTATATGTTTAGTGGCGTCATTATGGCAATATAGTAACCGTGTTATTGTCCAAATAGTAGGACTTGCCCGTGGATGGATTTGTGATCTTGCGGGGCTGACCAAGTTCAGTAAAGACATTGCGAGCCGGATTGTGAACCCAAGCGGAACCCGTGTATTCGTAAACCTTCGGTGGATCCGAAGTGATGTCGTAGACAGTGGATTGGTCAAGTCCGCCAGTGAACGTGACTACATCAAAATACGCAGCATTTTGACTCTGACACAAGAAGCCATATGAGCAATCCTGATCAAAAATGCTACCTGAGGGAATAGTATAGGTAAGCGTCGTAGTCGGATCCAGAGCTTCACCAGTACCACCTGTGAATTGCGAGCATGTTGCGGTAATGTTTCGGCCATCACGCTTGACTCTGATAGTTGTGGGACCACTAGCTCCCCATCCGCCAAGAGGATTCTCTGTAGAATTAGGATAAGCCGATGTCGCAGTAGAGGAGCCATCTACAAGGATCGTTGGGGTATTTGCGGCAACACTAATAATAGCCCAAGTTCGTCCACCAATAGATCCATTGTTGGATCTAACTGCACAAAGAGTTGTTGGTACTCCTGCATTCAAACCAAACGCGATGACTACACCAATCAAATCATCATCGGCATTTGTGGATCCAAGCTTCGTCGTAATATCGAAAAAGCTAATCGTTTCTGGACTAATGAAACCAATGTAGTTGACTGAATTGACTGTACTTGTGATTTGATTGGAGCCGGAGTCGTAGTTCCAACTCAAAGCTTCTCCCTGTGGTGGAGTACCTGATGGGTACCAATCTGGACCAGCGTATCGACCCCAATCCTCGAAAACGTCTTCGGGTGTTGGAGGCGTCGCAGATGGACCAGTTGCGGAATTCAACTCAGCTGGGGTATTGACAATAAAAGCTTGGCCGTCCGGATATACATATCGGATACCATTGGCCAATAACACTGAGCGAAATTGAAATCCTGATCGCATCGTTAAGCCTGTATAAAGGAGCGTGCTCCTACCCATGTTGCGCCAACACGAAGGAACGTGAATACTGAAACTTTACCAGCACCAGTAGCGGCGGGCGGTTGACCACCAACTTCCGACCACAAAATACCGCCAGGGGCTGAGAATGTAATCGTGTTCGAACCGCCCGTTCCCTGACGAACCAAGATGGTCACACTGTTCGCGTATGAACCAGCAAACGCTGGGATACCATCGATGCTATAGGAATCCTCGGAGATAGACACCGTAGTGTTGGAGTTAAGCGTCATATCCCAAGTACGTGATACCGAAACATTTGCATCATACGATCCCGTCAGCGTTACAGTCTTTGTGGTTTCCATAGCATCGACGCCTGGAGCACCACCATAGATTTCGCGATTGCCGTTGACAGTGTCGACGTTTGGTAGACGATCAACATTGCTGAACACATAATTACAGGTTCCAGTTTTCTGAATTGTAGTTGGAACTTGATAGCGTTGTTCACTTGGATAACGCATGACTACGTTGGTGAGAGCCAAGTAATTCATGTTGTTTGCCATATAGTTGGCTGTACTGCGAATACCATCCTTCGGAAAGCCCATGGATTCCAAGTCATCAGTTTCAGGATCGATGGAATCCCAAAGTGCGTCTGACCAATCCCCTACAACACCCGAAACGTTCTTGATTTCGAGGGAGCCGCCGTTGTGAATTGCCTGCTTGATCAGGTACGCACCAGCAACTTCCGTTAGAGAATCTGGACCAGTGACAATCGTCAATACGTTTGAAATATCCGAAACTGTGTTTGTGATACGAACGCGACCATCTTGGAAACCACCAAAATCATCAAACACCAAGTTGTTCTCAAAGATACCATTGAACTTACAGTTGTTGAAATGAACCTGACCGCGTTGGGTTCCCTGTAGACGAATGATTGGACGAGCACGACCATAATCGGTATCGTCTTGGGTGAACCAGCAATTCTCAACAGCAAGGTTTTGTAGACCTAGATCCGCTGTCATAATACGTTGGATTGCAGGATCAGTCAGATTCGAAATATCGAAGTTTACGCCCTTGATGACAGTCTTACCCATTCCATCAGAGATCTGGAAGTGTGTACGAACAATGGTCATTTCAGGACCCATCATCGAAATGATCTGCACGTTAGGACGGTTGATCATGAACATTGATTCTTCGTAAACGCCAGGAAGCAATAGGATCTGATTGAGGTCAGGAGAACCAACTGGAATATTGAAGATGGCAGCGGCAATCGTACGGAATGGCTGATTAAGCTGGCCACGGCCTGGGCGCGGTGTGTCCGAACCATAAACGGGGTCAACAGCGGCAACCTTAGGCATGCTGAATGTAAATGCGCTGATTGAGTTGCGGTACAACTCGTTATTGGCGTCCATCGCAACCAAATAATCCGAGAAGATATCTGGGGATTGAATTGGCTCCGCAGAGAAATCCAAGTTGATTGTACCAGTTGTCGTGATCGAACCCATTGGATCGAATCGAACACCAACGCCGGGATCGATCTGTTGAACACCACTTGCGCCGATCGCAGTCTTGTCCCAGTACATTTGGCCGTTGACGTCGATCTTCATGAACGCATTGTTTGTGCCAGCTGTGATTTCAGCTGGTGTGAATACCGGTGGCTTCAACGGAAACTTCTGATCCTTGATAACCCATTGATCCTCTGGCAATGGAACTGAGCCATCTGGATTGTTTGGGTTGTAGAAGTTTGGATCGATAGTTTGTGTGTTTCGGATAATGAGTGGACCAGCATCACGAGTATCGAGTACAATACCGTTGATCTTGTTACCGACGATTTTCTTTGCACCCAAAGTCAGGTCGCCACCGAGTTCCGGAGCAGGATCATCCTTGACCTTGAATGTCATAACAGGTGTTGTCGAGAGACGCGACACATCCATTTTGTATTCGGCATTGGTACCCGCATCCCAAAGCACAACTTTAGAACCCGCTGCAATTGCCTGACCCGTAGGGAATTCTGGAAACTTCGTCAAGTCGAACTCAACGATTGGGTTTGCCGGATCCGTGCTTACGGTAATACCTTCACCCGCAACAACCGAGATAACCTGTGCTGGATTGATCGGCGGAGCATCGGGAATCTTGCGCCATTCAACGCCCCAGGAATTACCTGCAGCAGGACGCCAGGTCAACACATACATTTCAAGTGGATTGAAAGAGATTTGCGGCAGTGCAAATGCACGCGCACCATCTGTTTCATGACCCACAATCAGATTGCCCTTGGCCAGTACATGACCTTCAAGGCCAAACTTCAAAGTGGAAGCTGTGTTGTTGGCGACTGTGAGCGTGCCGTACTCATCGAAGGTCAAAGCGGGCACTGTCATTTCACGAGTGTTTCCGCCATATGTCGTAACTACGGAAGCCGCTGCTTTGAATTCACCAACGACGCTAGGACGAGTTGGCACATCTGCGGTTGCCAAGCTTGTGATTCGACCCTTCGCATCAACTGTCAGGGTCATTGTCTTGTTTAGAGTCTCATATGTTCCCGCAGTCACACCAGTCGCAGCAAGCACCAAGTTGATTGGTGCAGGTTGAGTCAAAGAATTGCCGAGAATTCCACTGATGCCCGTTGCATCTCCAACAACTTCGATACGCTTGTCCTGCAGATAGGTCAGTTCCTTACCTGCGGTTCCCAGACCTTCTTTGATGCGGGCAAAATTAGTTCTGAAACCTTCGGACGAGTTGTTCACACCCGCTACCGGATATGCCTCGTTGATTGTAGTCAGAAATGTATCATTGATTGCAGATGTCATCGGATTACCTGTATGGGTTAGCCAAACGATCCGCGAGGATCGGAGCGTCGTCTTCGAACTTATAATATTTACCAGTTTCAATAGTTTTCACATCGAAGAGTGTTTGCTGAACCAGATGGCTCAAGTCGTCTCCCTGATGGTTTGGAATAGTCGGATCATCGAAAATTGTTGTTGGTTCATCATTCACAACGTCGAAACGAGTCGTAACTTTGGTCACGATATCCGAAATGTAATAGCGATCCAATATAAACTCTCGGCCTACAAATTCCCTGTTGTAGCCGGCGAGAACCAGTTTATTCGCAAGCTCTTGGCCCTTCCCGGCTTTCACGTATGCGACAACGATTGCCGGTGTGAATCCAACAATCTCTGGGCGTCCCTTTGCGCGTTTTGCTCTCATCCAAAGTGGCAGTCCTTCTTCACCAGCAAGTCCGAGACCTTGGCGTCCACCAACTGTTGAAATCAAGTCATCGCGTGCGTTTTCGATGCTATTGGGGAAGTAACGGGATTTACGTGACTGCGGATTCCAAAGCGTTGTATCGTATGGATTCTTCTGAACCTCTTCAAGAGTTTCCTCAGTAAGATCCGCTGTGAATCCACCAGTCTTCTTGAGTGGATCAGTTACGCTCATGTAGATGACGTCGTAGGCATAGAACCCCGAAGGATCATACGCAGGAGCCCAGGCCAGTGGGCCGAACAGCAAGTGCATTCGCTTGTGATAATCTTTCAGGAAATCCATAACCTGAGTCGGCTGTACCACTGAGGTACCACTCAACACGTACATGTGTGGGTATTGCGGCGCACCATAATAGGGATCGCTCGGGCGGAAAATCTGATCGTCCGGAAGTACCTCATTCGCAACCGTCCAGTCTCGAATGTCAAGACGATCAGGGCCCATCATGTTGGCTTTGAAATTCAATACGCTGGCACCCTCATATTGAGAGATAATGGTCAACGAGAATTCACGGTCAACGAAGCGTGAACCAACCATTGCACGAACAATGAAGTGATACTCGATTGTGTTGTCAACGAATGGAGCAAGACCCGTAATAAGACCCGTGTTTGGGTCAACTTCCATACCATCAGGGAGAATGCCACCGGCTGGACTCAGCGTGTATTTGACTGGTGTGCCTTCGGGGTTACGAGCTTCCACATACAAGTGGCTTGCAAACGTCTCATAGATCTGTCCGATATTTCCAGCGGGTGTGATCCAAATGATCTGGTCACTTTCCTGCAGAACGTCTTCGGAAGTATCCAAACGCAGAACAAAGTCTTGATGAATTTCGTTATCATCGAGATCCGTGACCTTGATACGGAAGAAATACAGACCAAGTGGTGCGGATGGATCTACAATGCCTTGGATTTCACCATCGTTGTTCAGTCCAAGACCTGTCGGGATTGCACCGTTAATGATGCCCGGACCGTCGATTACCGATGGGACAAAATCAATCGAATACACAAGTGGATCCGCATCCTTGTTGATGACTTCGATGCGCTTGTAGTAGGAGTTACCAGCCGACGCTGACCCGAAGAATTTTACACCAGGATAATCGATGGAATAATCATAGAGCGACGACAGCCAAGACGGTGTGAAATAATGGATCTCATTGACGTATTCGCAAGTCAAAGCAAACAAACGCTCAGCGATCATCCCATTGCTTGCGGTAGCGCGAACCATGAACTCATAGACACGTGGCTCAGTGCTATAGGGCACGCTGCTGACGCGACCACGGAGAAACGCACGGGAGTTTGCGGAGTCATTTACGAATTGCAAACCCGGAGGCAACGCATTTGATGGTGTGATGCTGTAGGAGATACCGAGACCATCACTCTGTGTTGCGATGAACAAGAAAGTGTCCGCGTCGAAGAGATCACCTTTATGCACGGGTGTTGGCATGATGTTACCGGCACCTGGAGAAACCCAAACAGGAGCTTCAGGAATATTAAGGGTTTTGATAACAAAACGACGTGCGCTTGTTATACGACCATCATCGGCGAGAATCGCATAGAGGCCAGAAGTGTCAGTGGGCACCGTAGGCGCGTTAATACGGAAGTTTGCAACGTCGGCGTTGACAGCGATGTTTCCGACATTCTTGACGTATTCCAGCGTCTTGTAGAACGTAATGAACCCCGCAAAGTTATAATCGGTTGGAATATCTAGGGGCTCATAGGACAAATCGACTCGTTCGGAATCCCCGTAATAGTCCGTGGAACCCGCAGTGAGCGTGAACAGCAAACGATTGGCCTCACCAATTTCAGGTGCGTAATTTTGCTCAGGCCAAACGATACGAGTATTGGTGTACCAAGCGTAAGCGAGACGATTCGGTGAATAGATCTTCTTGTTTTCGATCCCAGCGACTGTGATGGCTACACCATCGTCAGTGTATCGGGGAGCATCAACGCGATCGTGTTCGACTTCATTGGAGTTGAATGGATTCACAGTGGCTTGAGTGATCAGCTTATCACGTATTGCGATGTGTGTTAGGAGAGGTTCAGCTTCCAAATGCAGCGCAGCAATACCGGCGACCATAGGCGCTGCCATTGACGTTCCTGATTTCAACGCGAACGAACCCGTGCGAGACAAGTCAACGCCTTCGTTGGTCAGCTGAAGAGAAGCTCCGTAGATTTCAGCACCAGGTGCGAACAAATCGACAGTGCTACCCCAATTGGAGAGATTCCAAATTTTGTCCTCAGCGAAAGCCGTTGAGTGCGGATAAACCGAAGCGCCTACAACGATTGGCTTGACTGCCGGATCAACTGTATCTTCGAGATAGAATTTACCGTTGACTTCAACAAGATCACGAGTTACACCAGCATTTGCTGGGCTGGCCGTGAATGCGTCAGTTGCATCGTTACCCGCTGATACCACACAGATGATCCCCGCTGCAATCATCGCGCCCATAATGGTGTCCGCGATCGTCTTCGCACCCAAGTTGGAATCTGAAATCGCCAGACTTAAATTTGCAATACTTGGACCACCCACGGCGATATGCGTTTGGATGACCCAATCCACTGCATCCAAAAGGTGTTCACTTGTGGATTCTTCAAAATTGGAAAACGCACGGACACTTACGATTGTGGCTTCGGGGGCCACACCAACAGTTGAACCCGCGATTAGACTCGCAACATGTGTGCCGTGATCATCACTGAATACGGAGCCGTTTTCCGTTTTTACGAGAAGGCTTGGTTCCCCATATAGGGGATCGGACGGGTCTCTGAAGGCATCAAACACTAACACATCGCTGACTCTACCAACGAGTTCGTCGTGATTGCTTTGAACACCAGTATCGATGACGAATACGCGGGTTCCAGCACCTGTTCGTGTGAATTTGATGTTCTCGAAGAAACTGTTGGTGCGGTGCGTAATACGCTCGACGCCCCAATTGTGTCTTTGCAGATTCAGGACTCTGGAGGATTCGCGAATCGGATTTGTATTGGCAACCACGTTTGTGATATTCGCAAATACGCCGCCGGTTGGAATCAACCCCATGAACTCCACGTATTGGGCCATGGTCAGAGTCACAAATAGACTTGTCGGATAGCTGCGGTACGAGTTTACCGTGATATCCATACGACGAAGGATTTCAAGACGAAGTGTGTTGATGACACCCGGAGAGCTTGTTTGGATCTCGTACTGTTGGACTTCATCCTCATGCAGGTAAATGCCATGAGTTTGGTCAACCGAACTGATAAACGGCTGCAAACGGATCCATTCGGCTTGCGCTTGAGTCAGCGATACATTCAGGAGAAGCGGAAAGCTCTTCCAGCTTTTGATGTCAACGAGCGATGATTGTTCGAGCTGTTCCCGAACAGCTTCGACGTGTTCAATCGCATCTACAATGATATGGTAACGCTGACGACTCTGCATGATAAACTCCCGCTAACGGGATATTTATCAACAGGTTATCCGTGTCGAACCGCTTTAAATGGAGACTTCTTGGCTTGTAGAGAAGCCGCATACTTCCACAGGATTCCGACCTTTTCCCGTACATTGCGCAGGGAATGTTCTGTTCGCCTCACACGGATATGCGGCACGATACTGGCGTGCGTAACCGTGTCGATCAGATATACACGGATTCCAATATCAGGAGCCGGCGTGTAGGTGTTGTCGGGTTTCATACCGCTGCGGACTTGAATTGAGTAAGGCGTGCGTGGAATACTGGTCTGCCAGTACACCTCGCCCGTTGCATCACGCTGAAACTCCTGGAACCCCATGGTCTGAACCATGAGGTGTCCAAAAGCGTGAACGTTGTCGGAGAAACTTTTCATTCAACTCCCATGATCGTACCGGAGAGCTTGGCGATGAACATCGACTTCTTCAGGTGATCAGTGAAGCCCGGATAGATCTTCTCGACCTCGACGAGAACATCGTTTTCGACCTTCAAGTCGATATCGCGATAGCCCTTGTTGCGCTTTTCGCGGGTGACGCGCTTGACTTCGTATTCGTTGGAGTTGGCGTCCGAATACTTCGTGAACTGCTTGAACTTGAGCTTCACGAGCTTCTGTGCGCCGCGCGGTCCCCAAAAATTGTAGACCTTGTCGCCGATGGTGAACCAACCCCAGATCTTATCCGAGGTGTTGTCCTTGAACCATCCGAAATGCCTGAACTGAATCTCTGTAGCCATACGCGATCTCCTTGGCGTTTATTTTGTCCAGTATAACACTGGCTTCCATTGTGTCAAGGCTGCAAAACTCCTGTTTGCATTATGCGTGGCGCTTACGCAGGTGCTTGCGGTGCAAGTCACTATCTGCGAAGAACAGCCGATCGCCGACATTAGCTTTGTACCAAGCACGAATTTGCTTACGAAGCAAATCCTTTTGTGCCAACGGAATCTCTTGAGTAGCAGCAAGCACGCGGAGCACTCGACGGATAGTCTCGTCTTTGTCGCAAGTTACGCGAATCAAAACGGCCAAGTAACGCATTACTTGGGGATGCTTGAGCATCTCTACCAGTGTGTTGTGGGCCCGAACGTTGTTTGCTTTGTTTTCCATACTTCTAATGTAACAGAGAATAGGAATTTGTCAACCAGGTTTCCTTCCTGAATTTAGCCGAACACCAATTTATAAGCTAGAGCATCCTTTGTGTTGCAGAACTCCAACCCCACACTGACAGAGCTACCGACGTTGCTGTGACGGCAGATTATGATCAAATAAGTGGAACCGCCGGTGGAATCCTTGAGCCAATCCAAAATGTCATCACCGTTGATGCGAATGTAATCGGTGGATTGGCTTAGAAATTTAAGATCAATTTGGGCCTCAATTTCATGCTTGTAACTGGAATAGTTGAAGCTGAGAAGTTCACGTTTGCGCTTGATCATCCAAATGAAATTGGCGATTGCATTGTATCGCCAACGTGTGACAAAACAATGGTAGATCCACTCCTGCGAAACCTGGTAATGATGGGTGCTACCAATACCCATAAGAACGCTTGTGAACTCATCAGAGGTAAAACGAGGTTCTTCACGAGTGTTTGGCTCGATGCGCCGAACGATGCGGAAGTCATGAGAAGGACCCAATAGGCCCACATACTCGCAAAGCCGTTCTGCCAGACGCCTGATGCCATTGCGTAGAGCGAATGTATAGGGAATACGCATCATAACTCCATATGTGTCAGACATCTAATAGCTGGTAATACCAAAGTAGTCAAGGAGCTATACATGGGATTATTACGTGGGACTTCAAGGAGTCATTTCCATGGACGGTTTGGCTGGCTATTTGGTGGGAAATTAGCTCGGCTACTAAGAACAAAAGCGAAGCGTATATGATTTCCTACAGACTAGAGGGCATATTAATCCCCCGGATAACCACAACGAAACACAAATCCATTGCAGTTATCCAGGGGATTATGGGAAAGACTTCCTACGAGCTATCAGGCACCCTCTTTGGCGATGTCACATAGGCGGTGTTCATTTACCTACAATTCGCCGTAATCCTGGCCGAAGCCAAACACGGTCGCGGGGCTTACCCGCACCACTACAAGTCGCAAAGAGGGCTCGACTTCCTGTAGTGTTGATGTTCCCTGGTCTCATCAGGAATAGCATCAATCATTATCTCTCTACCATCAGTAGAGGCGACCATTTCACACAAAGTGCCTGGCGGTCCGCACATTTGGGAAGTCCATTGCAAGAGGGCCCAATGTGGTTTCGTTCCAGTCGTACGAAGCAAACGTACTCATAGCGCCCGTCTAAGTCCGAGAATCGCCGTTTAAAATCAAATGCTTATTGCTCCAGAATATAACGTAAGGGGTTCCTGGTTTGCAATATTTAGCAGCTTCTGATTTTGACGATTTCCAAATCAATCGTATTCGTAGACGGTCACGCCGGGGCTGCGGGCAGTGACCATGAGCACCTGCTTGTTCAGCAGCAAATTGTGGATCAAGTCAGTCGCCTCTTCCGTCGTGATCCCGTTGAAGGCATGACGGTGATGGTTTGTGAACGCCGGAAAAGAATCGATCTTCGATTCGATAACACTGAAACGACCCATGAAAGTACGATCGATCCGGTCCTGTGTGTAGAAGTCCAAGATGCCCGATTTTTCCATGTGCTGGAGATGGCTGACCGTCTCGAAATAATCGAGATCATGCCGCTGACAAAGCTCACGAGCACTCAAGAACTCGTCGGGTTGAACCGAAAACGAGAACTCACCCTTCGCGAGCTTCACCAGCATATCGTTCTTGCGCATGTCCAAGAACAATTCAAGCTGTTCAGCGCAGTTTCGCTTGAACGTTCCCGGTGACAGTGAATTCAAGCTCTCAAAATGACTGAGAACGTCCATGTAGGGGTTACCGAGCGTACCCGAATAATTGCTCGCATACTGCCGGAATTGCACAGTCTTGAAAGTGTAGTTCATTTCGTCTCCAGCGTATTGGGAACCCAGTTCTTGGTCCAGTGTTCATTGGTAGTGACGTGATTCGCCCGAACATACTTGGCAACGTTCAGGGAGAAGTTAGCAGTTGTGAAGCTGTCGGTGTTACGGACGACAAGTCCTTCACCTCCCCTTGCAACCACATCCTCGCAAAGCTGTCGGATGACCTTTTCGTCCCAGAGTCCCACGTAAAGGGTTGGAACCAGTTCGAGACCGAATTTGCTTGCGATCAACTTTGTGTCGGACCAATTCAAGCAGAGGTCGCCCTTGTAGATGCCGAAGACTTCGAAGAAGGACTTCAAGTCCTCGTAGGCGATGGAATGGCGGGCAAACAGATTCTCGCCGCAGATCCTAACATCCGCATCGAGCGACCAGCAAACTTCACGCCACTTTCGTGTGATCCAGCTTTGGTATTCCTTGCCGGTTCCATCAACAGAACGCGCATGAACATAGCCGTCCGCGTAAAGCGTGGTGTTCTCACCATCACGCTTTTCCGTCACAACGATGAGCTGGTTCGCAAACTGGTTCGCATTCCGGATGATCTTGTCATCGGAAGTTGCACCGGGTGACCAGGGCAAATGATACGTGCGTGGGTATGCGAACCGATCCATCTGTGTGTTCCTATTCTAGTAGTAATAGGAATCTAACACAGGATCCCAATGTGTCAACCGTGCCCCAAAGGCATCTTCCGTATTGGGTTCACGATCCGGATAGTTGACGCGGATTTTATCAATGGCATCTTCAAAATCAACGGCCCGAACAAATATCGTATCGCAGTTTTCAAAGGGAAGTGTAATTTTCCAAGTCCAAAGGTTATTGTCGAATGACGAGCCAATTGTCATGGTTTAGACGGTCTTCCGTAATATTGGTGCGCTCGGTAAAGACGGCTGCAACCAACAGGTGAACAAGATCAAAACGCTTTGCTCGATTTACGATTTCGGCGTGGATTTTGTCACCATAGTAGTGAATGAATTCGATCAAATGGTCGTGAATTTCTTCTTCGGGACGATCGTCACAGAATCGCTTGAAGAACTTTTCGGTAACACGGAAGCTACGACTGGGGCCTGAAATAAGCCCAGCAACTTCAAAAGCAAAGATCTCAGTATACCATCCACTGAATTCAAAGCCGCGACCGGTGATGTCTAGACGTCCCTCTGGGCCGTTCAACTGTTTCAACAGGTCTTCCATCGAAAGTAGACTCCGGCTGTACCAATCATCGCCCGAAAGCTTTGATAACATACAGAGTGCCTTGATCGCCTTGAACACACGAAGCAATGAACCACGAGTCGGGCTGTGACAGCCTTCACGGCGAAGCTTTTCATAGACTTCGGCGAAGTCATCTTGATTCTTGTATCCGCGTCCGTAGTCGATGGTATCAGCGAGAATGAACATACCGGTATCCTTTTGTCCGATATAAATTTTGACATCCAGTGTGTCAACCGCGCATTTAAGCAAAACCGGCTTCACATAAATAGAAGAAATTGAATTCCACATTTCCCAAGGGAGACCATTACCAATGGGTGTTAAAGCTACTGATTTCGGCAGTATCCTAATCGAACAGCGTGTAGGTTTTAGAGGCGAACTAAAGTTCCAAGAAAACTTCATTCCTACGAAGCTCGTCGGTGAAGGTGTCTTCGGCCGTAACGAAGATGACAACTTCGGATACTCTGTCAGCATTGATGGTTCGCTTGCCGTTGTTGGTGTACCGTTCCAGGATTACGATGAAACTGGCGCAGCTTCAAAGCCGGAAGCCGGTGCCGTATTCGTATATCGCCGCAACCGCACTTCTTGGGAATTCGCATATAAGATTACAGCTGGTGATCGTACTGATGGTGACAACTTTGGTTACTCGGTAAGTCTGAAGGGTAATACGCTGGCAGTCGGTGCACCGAAACACGCGACCAATGCAACCCAGACAAACCCAGTTGCAGGCGCTGGCGCCGCATACGTTTATGAGCTCACCGATACCGACGCTACATTCAAGACCAAGCTAGTCGCATCGTCCCGTGATGTTGATGATAACTTTGGATTCTCCGTCACAGTTCAAGACGAATACAACGTGTTTGTTGGTTCCTACAAGCATGGCCGTAATGAGCGCGAAACACTTGATGCACCAGAAGCCGGTGCAGTTTGGGCATTCACAAAGAATCGTTCTTCGGGTGTTTGGGCCACATCTAAGAAGCTTGTTGCCGGTGGTAACGAACGTAACGTAAGCGACCAGTTTGGTCGTGCCGTCAGCGCTCACAAAAATACGCTGGTCGTTGGCGTCCCATTCTATGACTATGTGGCAAAGGGTGTTGACCTCAAGACCAACGCAGGTATCGCCTATGTGTTCGAATGGAAAACCGATCACTGGGAGTTCAAGAGCCTGATTATCGCTCCAGATCGTGAAGAGAATGACAACTTCGGCGCAGCCGTTGGCGTGTTCGACCGTCGCATCGTAATCGGTGCTCCTGGTAAGAATACAAACACGGGTAAAGTCTACGTTTACTGGCTCAACGACATTGGCTCTTACGAACTAGTCGAAGAATTGCTTCCTACCGCGCTTTCGCTCCCAGAGGAGTTTGAACAGCCCGTAGGTGATCAATGGAACGCAAATGCGACTTACGGCTCCGCACTTAGCTTGAACGCTGACACGCTTGTCGTTGGCGCTCCTGGTGCTCCCGGTATTAACATGACATCGTTCGATGATCAGGTTCAGCCACACACTTGGGTCGGATCCCTTGTCAGCGCTGTTGGTAACGCTTACGTTTATGGCCTGGCACCCGATAATACCGTAAGCTTGATGAACAAGTTTGCCTCTGCCGACCGCTACAACGACCTACTCGCTGTTCGTGAAAATGGACAGTTTGGTTATTCCGTTAGCATCGGTACAAGCATCATTGTTGTTGGTGAGCCCAATGCAAACCTAGGTGCAAATGGTGGCGATTACAAGGGCAATTCGGGCCTTGCGCACGTTTACGAATTCAATGACACCAACTATACTTTGTCGAAGACAATCGAAGCGTTTTACAAAGATCGTAACCCAAATGACCGCTTTGCTTCTGACTTCGAAGCAAACGACCGATTCATGGTGTTCAGCGCTCCGCTTCATGACTATGATGCAACTGGTGAAAACTTCCTAGACAGTGCCGGTGCAATTTACGTTTGGGAAAACGTCGGTTCATCTTGGGTATTCCGTCAGAAGATCGTCCCCAATGATCGCACCGCTAATGATCAGTTTGGTACCAAGCTGACACTTTTGGGTGATCGTATTTTTGTTCAGTCTCTCGGCGCAAACACCGCGGGTTCTGTCTATGTTTTCCGTTTCGACAACGGTAAGTTCGTACAGAAGCAAAAGATCACTCACGCAGATATTGCGACGGGTGACCGTTTCGGTTCCGTAATGTTGGCTCGTGATTCTCGTCTGTTTGTGGCTTCTACCACTACGGCGATCCTACTCACCGACACAACAACTCGCGCACACGGTGCAGTCTTCTCCTACACTTTGAACGGTGCATCTGATCTCTATGAGTTCGATGCAAAGATCGTTCCTACAACCGCAACTATTGTTAACAGCAATTTCGGTTCAAGCTTGGCACTCAACGACAATATTCTAGTCGTCGGTGCTCGCTCGCACACATTGGATACCAGCGATGAGCTTCCGCTTTCTAGTGCTGGTGCTGTTTACGTTTTCGCCCGTATCGACACTACATGGACACAGGTCAGCAAGCTGACTGGTCCGGGTTCAGATCGTTCGACTGGCGACTATATGGGTTATGCGGTCTCTGGTTTCGGTAACACCCTAGCAGTGGGTGTTCCTGGCTCCGATTACGACTCCGCTCTATTGTCCTTCCGTGATGATGCAGGTAAGGTGTATCTCTACACGCGAACAGACGATACGTGGACTCTTTCTTCAACACTTCAATCACCAAATCGCCAAGAGGGCGGTCGATTTGGTGCGTCTCTCAACATGGGCGATAATCGTATCGTTGTTGGTGCTCCTGGCGAGTCCGACACAGCTCTAGTCAATGGCTGGGGTGAAGGTCGCGCATATGTGTTTGAAAGAATCTACGGTGAGTGGGTCGTAACGGGCTCCCTTAAGAACGAGGAACCAGTCTTGGCTGGTACTCCTCGTCGTTTCGGTTGGGCAGTCGCACTTGATGGCAACAAGGTCATCGTCGGCGAACCCTACAACACAACAGACAATGCAACGGCAAACCCAATTACTGGTGCTGGTGCAGCTTGGATCTACGAAAAGGTTGGATCCACTTGGGAACTCAAGTCGAAGCTCACAGCACAGGCTCTAGCGGGTCGTATTGCCAATGCAAACTTTGGTCACTCCGTCGATATCAAGGGCAACTTGGCTATTATTGGTTCGCCGTTCGATGACACCAATGATTCCGGTGGTGCGTCTCTCACCACAGCGGGTTCTGCATTCCTATTCCGTCGCAACGAAACAAGCGAAGGTGTAGTAACTTGGAACGCTGAAAAGAAGCTGGCGGGCTGGGCTCAAGACCGTAACGTCAACGACGTGTTTGGTACTGCAATCGCAGCCTACGGAAACACCGTTATTATTTCGGCTCCAGGTCACGACTACGATGAAAATCGTGAAAACTTCGTTGATAACGCTGGTGCAGTTTTCGTTTACGAATGGGTTGATGGTGCTCTCGTTTACAAGCAGAAGCTTGTTGCTCATGACCTTGCTGACCGCCTCGGCAACTATGGCTTCGGTAATGCTGTTGCGATCAACTCGACTCACATTGTTGTCAGCGCACCATTGTTCCCGAAGAATGGCTCCGGAACGGTTACAGGTCGTCAGATTGGTAAGGTTTGGTCCTACAAGAACGAAAACGGTTATTGGGTTAAAGAACGTACTTTTGTTCCTTCTGTATCAAACGAACTCAACACTGGTACAATCATCAACACGAACTTCGGTAAGTCGTTGGCATTGAGCCACTTGGTTCTGGCTATCGGTGCTCCTGGAGCATATTACGGCAACGATGAAACGGCTGTTGCAAGTTCTGGCGCTGTTGAGGTTTATCGCTATAACGTTGATCATTGGGATTTTGAACGTGTACTGACACCAACAAATCGTGAAACTTCTGATTATTTTGGTACTTCAATTGCTCTGCGTGATAACCTAGCGGTCATTGGTGGTCTCGCAGCCAACAGTGCTACCACTGCTATCAACAATGATGGTCTCAACTATGCAGGCGGTGCAGCTTGGGTATTCCAGTACGATATTCCAAATTGGACATACACGAGCAAGATTTCTCGTGGTGCAGCCGAGCGTATTACGGGTGATGGCTATGGAACGTCGATCAGTTTGGATGGCGACACTATGGTCATCGGCGCACCTCTTCAGGGCTACGGTACAAATGGTAAGCAATTCGTATCCGGTGCTGGTTCTGCTTATGTATTCAAGGCCGTTTTGGGCACTTGGTATTTCGAACGCAAAATCACAGCTCCTACCCGCCAAGCCAATGAAGCTTTCGGTACTGATGTTGCCGTAAAGGGCGACATGATCTTCGTCGGAGCAACTGGATCTCTCCTGAATAGCGTTTCGGTCGGTGCAGTTTATGCGTTCCGTCGAGATACATCTGACTCCGCAATCCGTCGTATTCGTCAGACTTCTACATTCATTGGTACTGGTGCAGAACAGACGTATACGGTTCCCGCTGGCGTATCCGAAGTTACGGCTTTCGTTTGGGGTGCTTCGGGTGGTGCAAGCTCAAGTCAGACAAACGGCGGTAACGGTGGTTTCGCTCGTGTTAAAATCCCAGTTGAAGAAGGCCAAGTTCTTAC
>RCUQ01000205.1_pt1 | contig 36028 bp, 28 predicted proteins | sample 2166351 | NCBI WGS metagenome assembly RCUQ01 (sample SAMN09932597, study PRJNA488358) | compost metagenome | feature: garden; material: soil; isolation source: compost soil in acetonitrile-enriched culture | place: Germany: Experimental Botanical Garden Goettingen | collected 2016-01-27
GACGGTCTTTACGTGCTCGTAACACCGTCAGGAGGCATCGCCTTCAAGTACGACTACCGCTTCAACGGGCGGCGCGAGACGGTCACTTTCGGGTCCTACGGGCTGACAGGCCTGTCGCTCTCCAGGGCCCGCGAGAAACTCATCGACGCCAAGCGGATGATCGCCGAAGGCGTGTCGCCGGCTCTGGAAAAGCAGCGCGCCAAGAGGCGGCTCCGGGAAGCCCGCGACTTCGCCCATGTGGCGCAGAAGTGGATGGACGAGGCGCCCATGGCGGACAGCACGCGCAATATGCGGCGGTCCATCTTCAACCGGGAAGTCCTGCCGCAATGGCGCAACCGGCTGCTGGGCGAGATCACGCCGGATGACCTGCGCGCCCATTGCAAGTCCATCGTGGAGCGGGGCGCGCCCGCCACGGCCATCCATGTCCGGGACATCGTCAAGCAGATCTACGCCTGGGCCATCCTCCATGGCGAGAAGATCGACAACCCGGCCGACGGCGTGGCGCCGGCGGCGATCGCGAGCTTCCGCCCCCGCGACCGGTCGCTGTCGCCGTCCGAGATCCGGATCATGCTCGGGCTGCTGGGGGAGGTGGCTACGCTGCCCACGATCCGCCTGGGCCTGAAGTTCATCCTGCTGAGCATGGTCCGCAAGAGCGAGTTACAGGACGGGACATGGGATGAGGTGGACTTCGACAACGCGGTCTGGTCGATCCCGAAGGAGCGGATGAAGCGGTCGCGCCCTCACAACGTCTATCTGTCGACCCAGATGCTGGACATCCTGGTGGCCTTGAAGACCTGTTCCGGCAACTCCCGCTACATCCTGCCGTCGCGCTATGACGCTGACGCGCCCATGTCCCGGGCCACCTTTAACCGGGTGACCATGGCCATCGCCGAGCGCGCCCGCGACCAGGAACTGCCGCTGGAGCCCTTCACCGTCCACGACCTGCGCCGGACGGCCTCGACCCTGCTGCACGAGATGGGCTTCAACTCGGACTGGATCGAGAAGTGCCTCGCCCACGAGGAGCGATCGTCACGCGGCGTCTACAACAAGGCCGAGTTCGAGATGCAGCGGCGGCATATGGCCCAGGAGTGGTCGAACGCCGTGGATGCCTGGGAGCAGGGGCGGGGCTGGACGCCGGCCCTGGCTATCCCTGAAACGGCAGGACCCCGGTTCGAGCCACGTCCCTGACCGGGCGCGAGACGCGCCTGTGAACGTCCGGCGGCGTCGCCCGCCGGATGGGCCTGGTGCGGCGAAGCGCCAGCCAGGCCTCGACCTCGTCGAGGTCCCAGACGACGCAGCGGGGCGTAAGGAGAAAGCGCTTCGGAAACTCGCCGCGCTGCTCCATTTCCCAGATGGTGCTGTCAGCCAACGGCACCATCTGCCTCAACTGGGTCTTTCTGATCGACCGCTTTAGCGGAGGGTCGGACCGGGTCATCGCCTCACTCCCTGAAATCGGAAGGAATCGAAGGCGAAACCTGATGCCGCGACAAGTCGTGAGACCTGCGTCCGTCGATCTGCGGGTGGCCGAACGTCAGGGGGGATTCTAGTCCGGTTCTGCAAGGGCGACGCTTCTGGTTCAGGCCCCGTCGTGGACAAGATCACGGTCGGCCCCCTGTCCAACTGGCGGTCAAGCTGTGATTTCGCTACGACCGAGGTCATGAAACGCCTGCTTTCCCTTGCCCTCGCCACCCTCGTGACCGGTTGCGCTGGTCTGCCGCCGGTCGCGGCGCCGGACCGTCCCGTCAAGGTCGCGAGTTGGAACCTGGAACATCTGGCTGAGCGGGACGGCGAAGGGTGCCGCCCACGCACCGAGGTCGACTACGCCGCCCTGCGTCGCCATGTGGACGCCTTGGGGGCGGATGTAATCGCCTTTCAGGAGGTGCAGAGCCGCGCCGCCGCCGAGCGGGTCTTTGATCCCGCCCTCTATGATGTGGTCATGTCCTCACGACCGGCCAGCGAACGTGGCGGCGAATGTCGCGGCCGGCCCGGCCTCCATATCCAGAACCAGGCGGTGGGTTTCGCCGTCAGCAAGCGGCTGCAGTGGCGGCGCAATGCTGATCTCTCCGGCCTGGGTCTTGGCAATCCTGACCTTCGATGGGGCGTCGACATCACCATCGATCAGGGGCGGCCTCTGCGGCTCCTGGCGGTGCATCTGAAGTCGGGATGCAACTCCGGCCGCGCGGCGAGCGATCCGGATTGCCCGGTGCTGTTCGAGCAACTGCCCGTTCTGGAAAGCTGGATCGATCAGCGCGCAGGGCAGGGCGAAGCCTTCGTCGTCCTAGGGGATTGGAATCGCCGCCTCGCCGCGCGAAACGACGCCTTCCTGGCGGATCTGAACGACGGCGACCCGCCGGCGGCGGCTCTGGTCCTCGCGTCTGGCGATCGTTCGGCAGGCTGCAAGGCTCGGTACCGCGAGTTCATCGACTTTATCGTCGCCGGTCGCGATGCGGCTGCGCGCATCGAGCCGGGATCGTTCGAGGAATACGTCTACGGCGGCGTTCCGGAGGAGGATCACCCGTCGGACCATTGCCCGATCGCGGTGCGTTTCCGGTCCTGACGCCGACTACGCCAGGAGGCGAAGGTCAGTTCGGAAGCCGGTGGATGTTGTCGATCAACTGGACGTAGACCCGGTCGTCGTCGACTTTCCAGCCACGGCGCGCAGCGAACGTCTTGAGGGCCTCCATCGTCTGTGGGCCAAGATCGCCGTCGACCGGGCCGGGGTTCACCTCGTCATCGGCGCGCAGCAGGGCCTGCAGCATGCACACCCGGGTCGTGTAGTCAGCAGCAGACCTGTCGAGACTGTTGATGTTAATGGCGTCAGCCGATTGCTTCTTGAGCGCCCACAAGGAGATCGACACGTCGTGGATGGTGACGCAGGGCTGATTGGAGACACGTCGCTGGATCTCTGCGTTCTGGAAATGCAGCCGGAAGCCTTGTTCGACCGGATAGGCCAGTAGCAGACACACAAAGGCGATCGGAGCGGAGTGATCCACCACGGCCTTGATGATGCCGCGCAGTGATCCTTCTTGAAGTTCGATCGTGCCGGCGTAGATGGCGGTCGACCCCCACGGGAATGCACCGGTCGCTACGGGCTCCTGGGGGCCTTCCAGGATGAGCGGCAAGCGAACTTCGGCCATCTCGGCGACCCTGGCGACGATCAGGTCCGGCGCGGTCTGTTCCAGCCGGACCTGCCCATCCCACCCTGAAAAAGCTGCGCCGTCGGTCAACGTCTGGAGACGAACCGCTCCGAGTATGAGGCGGTCGAGGAGGGTGGCGGCAGCGGTGCGGAGCCCGTCGTCCAGTGTTGGAATGAGGGCGATCGCTCCGAAGTCCTCGGCGAGCCAGCGGCTCTCGAGGAAAATCCTCGCAATGGAGGTCATCGACGAGGTGCCAAGCTCCGGCGCAAAGAAGTCGGTCATGTCAGCTTCCCCCTAGCCGAAAGGTGAAGCTTGCTTCATCTGGTGGGCGTGGGCAACGCCGGGTGCAAGGATAGCCGGGGGGCGAACTTCAGTCGCTGCCTTATCCCTGAACAGCCTCGACGACGCCGCTGGTCCATGCCATGCCGTGGACCTTGCCCCCGGGGTTCCATTTGACGTTTCGGCCGGCGGGGGTTGAACGCAGCGTGATGATGCAACGCCTGGCGGCCTCGCTCTCAGGGGCGCCGCCCTCGACGGGGCGAATGTCGAGAATTGATCCGCCAAAATACGAGGGCTGGCTCTTGGTCTCGTGGAAGAAGACCTCGCCGTCCTCAAGCGCGCTGACGTCTTCCGGGGTGAGAAGCCAGGCCTCGCTCTCGTAAACGCCGGCCTTCGGATCCAGACAGCGGATTCCCGCACTGGCCCTGCAGATGAAGTGAGTGCTGGAAGACATGTCGTTTGTGACCTTTTTGTCTTTTTCTTCCTGAGGATAACCGCGAGTCGACGGACGACGTCATCCAGAATGCGCGCTAGAGCCCGTGCAGCGAGCCGGAATTGTTCCGGCGACGGCGCGGGATGCAAAGGCGACCGAAACTGTCGTGATTTGGCTTTATCGATCATCGGTATCGATATTTGCTGCACGTTAAAGGTGCACGGCCTAATCGGGTCGGGGTGGCTATGAGGTTGGGGTTGGGTTCTCTGCAGGAAGACTGCGTCCGGACGGCGGGGCGACCGTGACGGACGTGCTGGAGCGTAAGGCGACCCTGTCGCCGCTGTTCAGGATGGCTGTCCTGAAGGGCGTCGAGGCGTCCGTGTTGCTGCATATCCGGCGCGGGGCGCCGGTGAACGGCTGCGATGATCGCGGGCGTACGCCGCTCATGCTGGCGGCCGCTGCCGGCCGCCATGAAATCTGCCTGCTTCTCCTTTCGGAGGGGGCCGAGGCCGCCTTTGCGGGCGCCGACGGCAGGACGGCGGCCGATATGGCTGAGGCGGAAGGCCACGAGGCCCTTGCCGCGGCCCTGCGCCCGGCCAGGGACCGAAAGGTTGCGCCGGAGCCGGTTGCGCCGGTTATCGAGGAAGCGCCCGTCGAGGAAGCCGACACCGGCGGGTGGCTGGCCGAGGCGGACGTCTCGACGCCCGCTTCCGATATGTCCCTGACAACGACCGTGGCGGCCGTCCAGGACCAGATTTCTCAGCATCGCATGGCGCGCGCGGATGACGCCTGGGCTGCGGCGGACATCGCCATTCCGCTCGGCAAGCGCGTGGGCCGGCCCGCCGCGGTGCTGCCCCGCGGCGTTGAAAGCGTCTTCACTACGGCGCTGGCGACCGGACGCATCTGCGAGACCTGGCTTGAGCGCATGCTCCCGCGCGCGGGCGCCGAACAGATGCGCCTTGTCCGCAATGTCCTGGACGCCGCGGGCGTTGAGGTCGAACCGGCCGGTTTCTGGAACAAGGCCGTGCCGCCGCCGACACGGCGTGACCGGGCCCGGACCGGGGAGGTCCAGGACGCGGTCGATCTGCTGGCCAACCTGATCGAGGACAGCCTCGAGCCCTTCGATATCTACAGGACAATGACCGACGGCCTGGCGGCCTTCGGACGCGATGAGGAAGAAAGACTGTTCCGTACGCTGGGGGACGCACGTCGGGCCCTGATGCTGGCGCTGGCCGCAGGTCGGAGCGCCCTGCTGGAATGGATCGAGGCCGAGGAGGCCGACGAAGGCTGTTACGGCCCTGATGAAGACCATGCCGACGAGGAAGACGAGGACGACGGGGAGGGGATCAGCGCGGCCGACCAGACCGACCTTCTCAGGTTCCTGGACCCGTCGGCCGCCGACGGAAACGAGACTGTCGCGCCTCCCTACGCCGCTCTCGCCCGTTTGCTGGAAAGCGGCGCTGTCGGCGGGATCAGCGAAACCGTCATTGGTCCGGTTCGCAAGGCGCTCCTCCGTTACGGACAGGCCCGCGACCGGATCGCCGGCGCCAATCTGAAGCTCGTGCCCTGGCTGGCGCGGCGTTACCGTCGTCACGGACTGCCGCTGATGGACCTGGTCCAGGAGGGCAACATGGGCCTGCTGAGGGCGATCGACCGCTTCGATCCCTCGCGCGGCAACCGTTTCTCCACCTACGCCGTCTGGTGGATCCGCCAGTCCATGACCCGCGCCATCGCGGACCAGGCCCGGATCATCCGGGTGCCGGTCCACATGACGGAAACCGTTCGTCAGGTTGATCGCGCCCGACGTGAACTGGAGGCAGGAGGGCATCGCCAGGTCACAGCCGGGGATCTGGCGGAAAAGCTGTTCATGCCGCTCGAGAGGGTGACAAGGGTGCTCCGTATCGTCCCGGACCCGGTATCGCTGGATGCTGTGCCCTGGGAGGACATCGAGGATCGGGATCAGGCCTCGCCTTTGGACACTGTCGCCGCCTCGGGTCTGCGCGAAATCACCTCCCGGGTGCTTTCCACCCTCTATCCCCGCGAAGAGCGCGTGCTCAGGATGCGCTTCGGGATAGGGAATGATGAGGACCACACCCTGGAGGAGGTCGGGCAGCAGTTCGACGTCACCCGTGAACGGATCCGCCAGATCGAGGCCAAGGCGCTTCGGAAACTGAAACACCCCAGCCGCAGCCGCCTGCTCAGGAGCTTCCTTGATGCATGATACTTCCCTGCGCGGGCGCCGCTCGCGAAGCGCTCCTCCGCGCGCCAGCGCCATGGTCGAGGCCCTGCGCGGGCTTGGATACTCGCCCGCGACCGCCATCGCCGACATCATCGACAACAGCATCGCCGCCGGCGCCTCGGTGGTGGACCTCGGCTTCGTCTGGAAGGGCGAGGACAGCTTCATCACCCTCCTGGACAACGGCCGGGGCATGGACGAGCAGGCGCTCGACACGGCCATGCGCCTGGGCGAACGCAGTCCGCTGGAGGAAAGGAACGCCGACGACCTGGGGCGTTTCGGCCTTGGACTGAAGACAGCCTCCTTCTCCCAGGCCCGGCGCCTCACCGTGGCCTCCCGTCAGGAAGGCGGGCCGACGCTTGCCCTTCACTGGGATCTCGACGTCCTGCGCGACGACCCGACGGGGGCATGGTCGCTTCTCGAGGGCGCGGCGGGAGGGTCGCAGGAGAGGCTTTCCGGCCTGGAGACCGTCCCGTCGGGCACCCTGGTCCTGTGGGAATTGATGGATCGCATCGTGCCGCCCGGCGTCCGCGAGCAGGACTTCCTGGACCTGATCGACCGGATCGAGCAGCATCTCGCCATGGTCTTCCACCGCTTCATCGAGAAGCGACGCCTGGCCATCAGGATCAACGGGCGCGCCATCCCCGCCTGGAACCCCTTCCTCGAGCACAGGTCAGATACCTGGCGCTCGGGGACCGACACCTTCCTCGTCAACGGCAGTCCGGTCAGCGTCGAGGGCTTCGTCCTGCCGCACCGTGACCGGCTGGATGCGAAGACGCGTGACAGCGCCGCCGGCCCGGACGGCTGGACGGCGCAGCAGGGCTTCTACGTCTATCGCAACGAACGCCTGCTGGTGGCTGGCCACTGGCTGGGCCTTGGCAAGGGCCGCGGCTGGACCAAGGACGAGCCTTTCCGGCTCGCCCGCATTTGTCTGGACCTGCCCAACAGCGCGGACGCCGACTGGAAGATCGACATCCGCAAATCCACCGCCCGGCCGCCGGTCGAGGCGCGGGTGAGGCTGTCCGTCTTCGCCGAGGATGTCCGGGAGCGGGCCCGCAAGGTCTTCGCCTTCCGCGGCAAGCCCCAGACGACCGGCGGCCGCAGCCCTGTTGTCCAAGCCTGGCGCGCCGATCGTCTGGCGGGCGGCGTTCGCTACCGGATCGACGCGGAGCACCCGGCGGTCGCCGCCGTGCTCGAGCACGCCGGGCCGCTGAAGGCCGATATCGCGGCCATGCTGGCGGTCATCGAGGCGACCGTGCCGGTGCAGCAGATCTGGCTGGATACGGCAGAGGCGAAGGATACGCCGAAGGCCGCGCCGGATCGCCCGCCGACGGACGACGAGCGCAGGATGCTGGAGACCGTCTTCAGGAACCTCGTCGGCCGCAAGGGCTACAGCGTCGAACAGGCGCGCAACAAACTCCGGTCCAGCGAGCCTTTCGACGCCTGGCCCGATCTCATCGACACCCTCGTTCCCACCCCTTCGGAGTAGACGCCTTGCCCAATGCAAAAGTCGTCAAATTCACCCAGGAACTTCTTCTCGACCAGGAGCCGGGCGCCATCAGCCCCGGACTGATCAGCGAGAAGATCGATGAGGTGCTTGCCTTCAGGCCTGCATGGAAGGAGGGGCTGGACCGTGACGCCGCGATCACCGAACTGGTGCGGCGTTTCAGCGTCTGGGTGAGCGCGGACAGCGCCATCACCAGCGAGGAGGGTCACAAGCGCTGGCTCGATTCCGATCGCAAGGGCGACTGGCGCTACTGGCAGCGCTATCGTGAATACGTGGAAGGCAAGATGTCGAGTTCGGCCGTCGATGCGCTCGACGCCTCCACCGACAATATCCTCGGCCTCCTGGAAGACCCGCAGCGCGACGGCCCCTGGGACCGTCGCGGCCTGGTCGTCGGCCATGTCCAGTCCGGCAAGACGGGCAACTACACGGGCCTGATCTGCAAGGCCGCCGACGCCGGCTACAAGATCATCATCGTCATGGCGGGGCTTCACAACAACCTGCGCGCCCAGACCCAGATGCGGCTCGACGAGGGCTTCCTCGGCTATGAGACCCATCCCATCGCCGAGGATATCCGGACCATCGGCGTGGGTCTGATCGACGGCGACCCGGCCATTCGTCCCAACTATGTGACCAACCGGACCGAGAAGGGCGACTTCAACACCGCGCGGGCGAGGACCCTGGGCATCAGCCCGGAACAGCGTCCCTGGCTGTTCGTCATCAAGAAGAACAAGACGGTTCTGGAGCGCCTTCTCGCCTGGATCCGGGATCACGTGGCCGACGCCCAGGAAACGGAAACCGGCCGCAAGCTGGTGACCAGGCTGCCGCTCCTGATCATTGACGACGAGGCGGACAACGCCTCGGTCGATACGGGCGACCAGGACTATGACGACGACGGCGCGCCGGATCCCGAGCACCAGCCCACCGCGATCAACAGCCTGACACGCAAGATCATCAACACTTTCACCCGCTCGGCCTATGTCGGCTACACGGCCACGCCCTTCGCCAACATCTTCATCCATGAGCGCAACGAGACGAAGGAAGAGGGCAAGGACCTCTTCCCGACCTCCTTCATCGTCAATCTTGGCGCGCCGTCCGTCTATGTGGGCCCGGCCCAGGTGTTCGGCCTCCAGTCGCCGGAAGGCCGGACCCCGGGGCTTCCGTTGTTCCGCGGCGTCTCCGACCACGCCTCGGAGGACGGCAAGTCAGGCTGGCTGCCGCCCGCCCACAAGAACGGCTACCGTCCGGTGAGCGACCGCCCGAGCGGTCTGCCGGAAAGCCTTGAAAAGGCGATTGATTCCTACTTCCTCGCTTGCGCGGTTCGCCGGCTGCGCGGCCAGGCCACCGACCATTCGTCCATGCTGATCCATGTGACGCGCTTCACCTCGGTGCAGACCGAGATCCGGCGTCGCGTGGCGGACCTGGTCTCCGGCATGAGCCAGCGTCTGTCCCGCCGGATCGGTCATGAGGAGGTCGAGGCCCGCCTGAAAGATCTCTGGGTCGATGACTTCATTCCAACCAGCGAGCGGGCGGCGCGGGAGTTCCCCGGTTTCGCCGACCATGGCGATATGCCGTCCTGGGACGAGGTGCTCGCGATCCTGCCCGCCGTGGTCGCCGACACCGACGTGCGCATGATCAACGGCACGGCCAAGGACGCGCTGGACTACGCCGATCACAAGGAAAAGGGCCTGCAGATCATCGCCGTCGGCGGCGACAAGCTTTCGCGGGGCCTGACCCTGGAAGGCCTGTGCACCAGCTACTTCCTGCGCACCTCGAAGATGTACGACACCCTGATGCAGATGGGGCGCTGGTTCGGCTATCGCCCCGGCTATATCGACCTGTGCCGTCTCTATACGACCGAGGAACTGGGCGACTGGTTCGGTCATATCGCGGACGCCGCCGAGGAATTGCGCGAGGAGTTCGACCTCATGGTGGCCTCGGGCGGCACGCCCCGCGACTATGGCCTCAAGGTCCAGTCCCATCCGGTCCTGATGGTGACCTCCCAGACGAAGATGCGCGCCGCGCGAAGCCTGATGCTGTCCTTCAGCGGCCAGGTGTCGGAAACCGTCTCCCTCTTCGCGGAAGAGAAGGTGCTTCAAGGCAATTTCGACGCCACGAAAGACCTCGTGCGTCGCCTTGGGTCGGGCAAGGACGATCCGGTCCGCAAGCGCGGGGACAGCGAGCAGAAGTGGAAGGGGCGCCTCTGGGAAGATGTGCCGTCCACCGAGGTCATCGACTTCCTCGGCACCTACAAGACCCATCCGGAAGCCCTCAAGGTCAACAGCGTCCTTCTGGCCGAGTTCATCGCAAAGATGAACGAGGTCTCTGAACTGACCTCATGGACGGTGGCGGTCGTCGGAGGCGGGCAGGGGAAGGACAAGGAACTGGCGCCGGGGTTCAAGGTGGACATGCTCAGGCGCAAGTCGACCTGCAAGGCCGGGCGGTACGCCATCGGACGTCTGCTTTCGCCCCGCGACGAGACCCTTGATCTCGACGAGGCTGAGTGGAAAGCCGCGCTGGACCTCACCCGTACGATGTGGCGCGAGGATGCGGCGCGCCTGAAGAACGGCGAGGAGCCATCGGAGCCTTCGGGCCCTGCCATCCGCCGCGTGCGCGGCATGGGCGCCCAGGACATCAAGGGACGTCCCGAGCGGGGCCTGCTCCTGATCTATCTGCTCGACCCGGAAGAGGCCGGGGACCAGACGCTCAAGGGCCTGCCGCCTGTCGTGGCGATCGGTCTCAGCTTCCCCGCGACCAAAAACGGCAAGAAGGTCGAATACAAGGTGAACAATGTCGCCTGGACGCAGGAGTACGGCGGTGCTGACTGATACCGAAGAACTCGAGCTCGCCTGGAACGCCCTGTCCGGTCAGGAGCGCGCGGACGGCTGGGCCACTGTCGCCCTGGCGACGGCCACGGCCCGCTTCCGGGCGGGCATCGTCTATCCCGGCGGAGAGGAGACCCTCCTCATCGGCTTCAACTCGGACGTCGTTCCGAAGAAGGCTGATCTGCCGGAGGGGGCGGGCTTCCGTGTCGAGGTCTCGTCCGAGGCCTTCGCACCCGCCTTCGGGCGCTGGCTGTGCCTGACGCGCCAGAACGGGGCGGGACGCGACCTCTTCGTCCAGATGGCGGCGGACGTGGTGGCGGCCGTCGCCACGGCGGGCGAACGGTCGGAGACCTCGCTGCTCGGCCTGACCCTGACCCGGATCCGGGCATGGCAGGATTTCATGCGTCGCCCCCGCAGCGGGGTTCTGCCTCCCGAGGAGGAGACGGGCCTGGCGGGAGAACTGACGGTGCTCTGCCGCCTCATCGAGGGCGGCGCGTCGCCGGCCGGCGTCGTCGGCGCCTGGAACGGGCCCGCCGGCGGTCTCCAGGACTTCCAGACCGAAACCCTCGGGCTGGAGGTCAAGACCACCCTGTCGGTCACGGGTTTTCCGGCGCGGATCAGCTCTCTGGAGCAACTCGACGAACTGGCCGGGCGTCCCGTGCTGCTGGCGGCGGTGCGTCTGTGCCTGCAGGAGGACGGCCTGACCCTGCCAGGTCTGGTCGAGCGCGCCCGCAGCCTGATGGGAACTGACGGCCGGGCCCTGGCCATGCTCGAACGCGCTCTCCTGCTGGGGGGCTTCCTCGACGAGGTCGCCGCCCAGTATGTCCGGCGCTTCCATTGCGTCGAGATCCGCGTCTTCGACGTGGACGAGGCCTTCCCGCGCCTGGTGCGCAGCGCCGTGCGGCCTGAGATCCGGGCCGCCACCTATGACATTGATATCGACCTCGTGACCGCCGCCCCCTTCAGTCTGGGCGACGCCATGGTTCGTGCCGGAGCCTTCTGAATTCCATGACGCTTGAAGAATTTCTCGTCCAGACCCGTTCCGAGGTGGACGCCCTTGTCAGCGACCGGATCGTCGCGGGGGCCTATCTCCGGGGCGAACAGGCCTTCACCGACATCGTCATGCAGCACATGGCCGAGGTCGGGATGACCAATGATCCCCAGGTGCTGCATATCGAGCGCAAGCTGGGCAACGCCAATCTCAAGCTCAACGGCTACGCCGTGTCCGAGGAGGCGGACCGGCTGGATCTGTTCGTGACCCTTTACGAGGGGCGCGACACGGTGGAGGCCGTGACGGACGCCGAGGTGACGCGGGCGGCCGAACAATGCCTGAAGTTCCTGAACGGCGCCGCGGGCGGCAAACTGCTCAAGGCGATCGATCCCGCGGACGAGGCCTATGAGTTCAGCCAGACCGTCAACGACTGCTACGACGGCCTGGACCAGATCTGCGTCTACATCCTGAGCGACCGGCAGGCGAAGACGCGGAACTACAAGCCGCGCGATGTCGCCGGGAAGTCGGTCCGGCTCGAGGTGATGGATATCGAGCGTCTCTTCCGCCACTGGTCGGAGGGCAAGCCGCGCGACGAACTCGTGGTCAATTTCGAGGAGGTCTGCGGCTCGGCCCTGCCGTGCGTCTATGTGCCAGGCGAGAACGACGACTATGACTACGCCCTGACCGCCATTCCGGGCGCGGCCCTGCGCCAGTTGTACGAGAAGTTCGGCGCGCGCCTGCTCGAGGCTAATGTCCGCTCCTTTCTCAGCCAGACCGGCAAGGTGAACCAGGGCATCCGCGACACCCTGCGCGACGAGCCCGAGCGCTTCATGGCCTACAACAACGGCATCGTCCTGATCGCCGACGGCGCGGGCCTGTCCCGCACCCCGGATGGTTCGGCCGGCATTTCCTGGCTCAAGGGCATGCAGATCGTGAACGGGGGCCAGACCACGGCCTCCATCTACTTCACCAAGCGCAAGCACCCGGACGTTGACCTGGCGCGGGTGCGCGTTCCGGCCAAGGTCATCGTCCTGCACCAGCACGACCCGGACGCCGAGGAGCGGCTGGTCAGCGACATCTCGCGCTACGCCAACAGCCAGAATGTGGTGAAGATCTCCGACCTGTCGGCCAACAAGCCCTTCCACGTCGAGCTCGAGAAGCTGGCCCTGTCGACCTATTGCCCGGACGGCGTCGGGCGCTGGTTCTACGAGCGGGCCGCCGGCAGCTACAATGTGCTGCTGGCCCGCGAGGGCACGACCCCGGCGCGTCTGCGCCAGTTGAAGGAGGCCATTCCTCCGGCCCGCAAGCTGACCAAGACCGATCTGGCCAAGTATGTGAACGCCTGGGGCGGCAAGCCCCAGCTGGTGTCGCTCGGCTCCCAGAAGAACTTCCAGCGCTTCATGGCCGAGATGAACGACGGCGAGGTCGCGCTTCCCGATGTCGCCGCCTACAAGGGCTTCATCGCCCAGGTCATCCTGTTCAAGGCCGTCCAGAAGATCGTCCGGGCGGGCGGCTACCAGTCCTACCAGGCCAATATCACGGCCTATACGGTGGCCTCGATCGCCCGTCTGGCCGGAGCCTCCTTCTCCCTGGACGCCGTCTGGTTGAAGCAGGGGCTCTCTCCCCAGTTGTCCGCCTGGATCGCGGACGTGGCCGCCGACGTCGACCGCATCCTGCGGCAGAGCGCCGGCGCCCGGATGGTCTCCGAGTGGGCCAAGAAGGACGAGTGCTGGGAGGCTGTCATGGCGGGCAAACTGGCGCCGCCGCCGTCCGGCGTGCCGGAACTCGTCCGGTGAAGGATTTCGCGAGAGGCCGCGGCGCGCTCGCCGCGACCTTCAGCGCCATCGCCTTCAAGCGGCTGACCGCGGTCGAGACCGACGCGACCCGTTCGAACCAGCACGAGTTCAACGGCGGGCGGGCCCTGATGAGGCTGTTCGGTCCTGAAAGCCCCCAGCGCGTGGTCACCGACTTCGTCTGGATGCCTGACGACGGCGACTTCGTCCGGGAGAAGGGGCTCCTCACCTGGTACGACGCCAGAGCCCGCCATCCGAGCCGCTCGGAATACCGCCTCTATTATGTGGGCAACGACGTCACGAACCGGGCGCGCGAGGGCGATCTTCTGGTGATCGCCCGCAAGACCGACGGCGCGACCCTGATGCTGCTGGCGCCCGGATCGGGCCTGGCGGCGACCCGTATCGCCTGGATGTTCGGTCTGGAAGCGGAGCCGGGAGCGGCCTTCGCCGCCTTCGGCCTGGATGCGGACGACCGGTCGAGGATGCGGGAGGCGCTGGCCGGAGAGGAGGACGCGCCCGACGAGGATTGGGCGAGCGAGAGCCAGGGCGAACTGACGCGGGCCGACCCCTCGATCAGGGCCTCGCTTCTGCAGATGCAGAAGGCTATCGGCGAGGAACGGGAGATGGAGGACGCCGGAGGGGGCTGGGTCCCCGAACCCTAGGTCTTCGAGGCGCGCCTGTGTCGGGCGGGGGAGAGATGTCCCCAGGTCTATGGCCCCGGAGCGTCCCGGCGTGCTGTTCACGGGTTGTTCTCCATGGGGCGATTTGCGACATTCTGTCAGAAATCGACCCAGAGGTGATTCGTGAGCGAGTTTTCGACGCTCCGGCAGCGTGCCGGACTGACCGTGGCCGAGGCGGCCCGGGCGGCCGGCTATGACGAGCGGACGGCCTACCGCTGGGAATCCGGCGAGGTGAAGCCCCGCGAGGCCGTCCTGAGGCTCCTGCGCTCGATGCAGGCACCCGTCGCCCGCCGCGAGCCAGGCGAACCGGCCTTCCGTTTCATCGACCTCTTCGCCGGCATCGGCGGCCTGCGCCGCGGGTTCGAGGCCATCGGCGGGAAGTGCGTCTTCACCAGCGAGTGGGACAAGTACGCGCAACTGACCTACCGCGCCAACTTCCCCTATGACGACCACGAGCTGAACGGGGATATCCGCCAGGTCGCCGAGGCCGACATCCCGCAGTTCGACGTCCTTCTGGCCGGCTTCCCCTGCCAGCCCTTCTCGCTCGCGGGCGTTTCCAAGAAGAACTCCCTGAACCGGGCGCACGGCTTCGCGGACGAGACCCAGGGCACACTCTTCTTCGACGTGGCGCGGATCCTCGCCCATCACCGTCCGGCGGCCTTCCTGCTCGAGAACGTCAAGAACTTGGTGAGCCATGACCGGGGCCGCACCTTCGAGGTGATCAAGGACGTCCTGCAGGAGCAACTGGGCTATCACATCAGCTATCGCGTGGTGGACGGCAAGGCCTGGACGCCCCAGCACCGGGAGCGGATCTTCATCGTCGGCTTCCGGGATCCCACGGCCTTCTCCATGAACGACCTGCCCATCCCCGGGGATGGACCGACCTTGGCCTCCATCCTTCACGGTTCGATCGAGATCGAGGAGCCCGAGGCGCCCTACAGCGAGGGGCCGGAAGGCAAGGCGGCGGCGAAATACACGCTCAGCCAGCACCTTTGGACCTATCTGCAGAACTACGCGAAGAAGCACCAGGAGAAGGGCAACGGCTTCGGTTTCGGCCTGGTCGGTCCTCACCAGACCGCCCGCACCCTGTCGGCCCGCTATCACAAGGACGGCTCGGAGATCCTGATCGACCAGGGCAAGGGGCGTATTCCCCGGCGGCTGACGCCCCGGGAATGCGCGCGTCTGATGGGCTTCGACCGGCCGGGACAACAGCCCGTCCGGATCCCGGTCTCGGACACCCAGGCCTATCGCCAGTTCGGCAACGCCGTGGTGGTGCCTGTGGTGGAGGCGATCGCCCGCCATATGGAGCCTCATCTCATGAAGGCCCTGGCGGCGGAGGAGCCCGAGCGCGAGGTTGCCTGACGTCGTCGACGCCGCGACGCGCAGCCGGATGATGTCCGGCATTCGCGGCAAGAACACGAAGCCGGAAATGCTGCTGCGGGGGGGGCTGCATGCCCGCGGTCTCCGCTATCGCCTGCACGCGAGGGACCTGCCGGGCAGCCCGGACCTGGTCTTTCCGGCCAGAAAGGCCGTGCTGTTCGCCCATGGCTGCTTCTGGCATGGCCATGACTGCCACCTGTTCCGGATGCCGGGCTCAAGGCCCGACTTCTGGCGCACGAAGATCGAACGCAATCGCGAGGTCGACCGCCGGGCCGAGGAGGCCCTGCGGCAGGCTGGCTGGCGTGTGGGCGTGGTCTGGGAATGCGCACTGAAGGGCCGGACGCGTCTGGATCTGGAGACAGTCCTTGACGCCTGCGCCTCATGGGCGAGAGAGGGCGGGGACATGCTGGAGATCAGGGGGAAGAGCGAATGAGCAGGGGGCTGCTGTCCGACTATTTCACCGGGGTGATGTACAAGCGTCTCGCGGCTGTGGAGGTGGATCGCCTCCGCTCCAACCAGCACGAGTTCAACGGCAATCCGGGCTTCAAGCGGCTGCTGGGGACGGCGCCCAGCCGCAAGCTTGAGACGACCTTCCTCTATCTGGACGACGAGCGTCGCGTTTCCGGGCCGGGAAGCCTGACCTGGTATGACGCGCGCGCCGCCCATCCGACCCGGAGCGAGCACCACCTCTATTACACCGGCAATGAGGTCGTCCCCCTGGCCCGGCCCGGGGACGGCTTCTTCCTGGCGCTGCGGCCGGACGACGAGGCCCTGGTGATCATCGCACCGGCGGGCAGTTCCGTCCTTGGCCAGTTGTTCTGGCTGTTCGACATGGACCAGAACGGCGCCCTCGAACTGGAGACCAGGGACCTGTCGGCCTCGCCGGCCGAGGCGGGCTTCCTCGCCCGCATGGTGCTGGAGGAACTCGGGATCGAGGCCGAGGGGCCGGGGGAGGAGCGGTTCGACGCTCTGATCGAACCCTTCGGTCTGGCCTTCCCGACGACGCGGGTGTTTTCCGAGTTCGCGCGCAGGAGTCTGGGCGATCTCGATCCCCGGGACGACCCGGATGCGGTCCTCATGGCCTGGATCGAACGGGAGGAGCAGCTTTTCCGCCGCCTCGAGCGCCGGATCGTTTCGGAGCGCCTCTCCGAAGGCTTCCATGCCGACGGCAAGGTCGACGTCGACGGTTTCCTTGGCTTCTCCCTGGGGGTGCAGAACCGCCGCAAGTCGCGCGCGGGCGCGGCCCTCGAGAACCATGTGGAAGTGGTCTTCCAGACCTTCGGTCTGGACGTCGAGCGCGGCGCGAAGACCGAGAACAACAACCGCCCGGACTTTCTCTTCCCGGGCGCGGCCGCCTACCATGATCCCGCGGTTCCGGCCGGGCGCCTGTTGATGCTCGGCTCCAAGACGACCTGCAAGGATCGCTGGCGCCAGGTTCTCTCCGAGGCCGCCCGCATCGAGCACAAGCATCTCCTGACCTTGGAGCCCGGCATTTCCGAGAGCCAGACGACCGAGATGAGGGACAAGCGCCTGCAACTGGTCCTGCCGACCTCGATTCATGCCAGCTACCGGCCTGGTCAACGACCGGATCTGTCGTCATTGCGTGGCTTTATCGACCTGGCGCTGGAGCGGCAGGGATCAGGAGGCGGCGACCGGCTCCTGACCTGACCGGACAAGGCGGGAGGGAAGCCAATGGGACGCAGGATCTATTATCGCAGCTATCGCCGGCGGGGATGGGGCCAGGAGTTCTGTTCCGTCCTGGCGGCCCTGGTCGTGCTGTCGCTTACGGGCGCGGGGGCTGTGGTCTTTCCGCTCTTCGTGATTTTTGCGGGTGCAGTCGTGCTGACCGTGGTCGTGTTCGCCCTTAAGCTCGTGGCCGAGATGGTGTCTTTGGTGGTGCGAGGCCTGACGTCCTGAACCAGGGGCGGCCAGGAAGGGGGTGGAAGTGTCGTTTCAGGTAATAGCCGACAGCGGCGAGTCCATGGACGCCCATCTCGACATCGAGGGTGATGAATTCATCTTCCATAGTCGTGGGGGTATCAAGGGCCGGGCAAGCGCGCGAAATATTGACTACGGTCCGGCGCTTCGTCTCGTCCTGAGCCGGATCCGGGCCGCCGGCGCCCGCGTGGAAGGAGCCTGGCTGGATACCGAGGAGGTCCGCCACCTCCCGCTTGAAGCGCGCGTAATTCTGGAGCGGGACGAATTCCTTGCAAGACCTGACGAGCAGTTCCGACTGATGACGGGACGCATGCAAGTTTTCCAGAAGCCCCTGGGAGCCCGACGAACCGGAAGCCGGGTCAAGAGAGTCCGCATCCGGGTCGGGCGGGAGGCGAGGGGGGCGGACCTTGAAGGAATTCTCGGCGTGAGGCCGACAGCGGGGCGTGAACGGCGATTGCCCGCTCACGATCTGAACAAGGTCACGGCGACGCATATCCGGAACGCGGTCGAACGTTTGCGGCGCGACCCCTCCTCGGCGCCCGGATTCGGTCCGGCGAGAGAATTTGAAATCGTCGTTGATGAGGAAACCCGGCTGCCGCCAAAGGCGGTGTTCGGCCTGGCCGCGTCCGAGGCGCTCGGGTTCAGCGTCGGGCCAGCCGATTTTTCAGGCGGCGCGGCGAGTATATGTCACAGGCTGCTGGAAGCGGCAGGGTATCCGGTAGTCGCCGTACGCAAGCGGCCCGTCCCTCTCATGCTGGAGAAGGAACTGGTGGTTATCGATGAGGCCTGGGACGGGTGGATTGACGCCCTGGAAGCAGAGTCGCGATCCCTGGGTTCCGGACTTCTGTGGATGGACGCCCATTCGGTGATGTTCTCGCCTCGTCCCTCGGACAAGCGCGCGGACCGTACGGACATCCATCTGGGCGGGCTCCGGCATGACCTGAGCGTGACGATCAATGCGCCGCTGAAGGGCGCGGACGCCAACGGGCTCTCCGCGATCGCCCGGGATGTCTCGGGCAGACGGGTCCTGATCCGGCAGGGCTGGCTGCGAGGCAGGCCGGAGGTGCGTGGGGAACAGTTCCGGCGACTGACCGGCCTGACGCCGGTGGAAGTCACCGGCGGGACAACCCCGACTGTGCGCGAGTGGTACATGGTCGCCGATCTGGACAAGGCACCGGGCGAGATAGCGGCGAGCACGGCCGACTTTGTGTTGAGATGCATGGATGCCCGTGCCGCGGCGAAGGCCGGGACAGATGTTCCGGCCCCGTCGTCTCCGCCGCTGGCGGCGGGAGAGGAGACCGGCGGAACCTTCACGCGCAAGGCAATCACACAGCCGGAAGCGGAAGTGCACCGGATCCACGGCGAGGTGTGGCTCAGGCTGCAGGATTTCCTCAAGCCCCCCGGACCGGGTCTCTCGAAGTTGCGGCATCAGGCCGGCTACGAGGTTGATGGCGTGATCGCGGGAGCCGAAGGCCGCATTTTGCTCGAGATCAAGACGGGCCGGTCTGCGGCGGACGTCTACGAAGGCGTCGGCCAGCTGATGCTCTATTCCAGCATGCTCGGTCTGCAGGACCACAGGAAGGTGCTTTTGCTGGCGTTCGAACCGAGCGCGACCCTGGTCGAGGCGACACGGAGTTGCGGCGTGGAGTTGTACAGTTACGCCTGGACGAAGACCGACGAGGGGATCGAGGTCGATCTCCCGGACGGGTTTCTGGCGATCTGTGGAGGCGGCAGGTAAGCGGGAGGTTCTCGCGGTCAGGGACCGCCGGACGCTTTCCGGCGCGAAGCCCTTGCAGGGAACGCGCGGTCAGATCGTCGGCCTGAGGATCGCCTATGCCCCGGGAGGAGCATAGGTGACCGTGCATTGCTTGTTCAGGTCATAGAGCGCCTCCAGACCCCGGCCGAGCGAGAGTTCATGCACCCTCGTCGCGCCGCCGGCATGCCGGACCTCAAGTTCGACGAAGCGGTCGTGGAAATCATCGTCGCGGGCGCGTTTTCTGCGGCGCACGAGCATGAAGCGCTGGCTGTCGGGAAGCCGGCGGGTGAACAGGGCGCCGAACTCACGCCTCTGGCCGTCTTCCTGAAGGTCGCCCTCGGCTTCCGGAGCGTATTCGATCTTCACCGGGCCAAGGCTCCGGCAAACGCCCGCGAGTTCGGCGATAAAACGGACCTGGGCTTCCCGGGAGGCGGGACGGGCGAGCGCGTACGGGTCGCGGATGGTAAGGCCCGTGATGTCGCGCCCCCTGAAGATGTCCAGAATTTCTTCCGTGGGACGGGTCTCGCCTGCGGACCGACGCCAGCGCCTGATACCCGCGTCTGACAGCGCCCGGGGGAGGGAAAGCGTCTCGCGGCTTTTCGCGGGCGAGGCAGGGTGATCCGGAGCGGCGGGTGCAACCGGCTCGACCGGCGTGGCGGAAGCTTCCGCGCCCGTTCCGGAGCCTCCGGTTTCGGAGCCTCCAAGGGATACTTCCCGATAGAGATCCGACAGTTCGCCCTCGCTGGCGTCCGGCGGGAGAAACAGATCGCGCGTGAGCTTGCGCTTGCGCTCGATCAGGGCGTTCAGGCGCAGGTCGAAACTGGCTTCCCTGATCGCCGGGTCGGGGTGGACCGCCATCGGCAGGTGGACATGGACGTCCCTCGTCTGGCCGATACGGAAGACGCGGTCGGTCGCCTGGTCCTCGACGGCCGGATTCCACCATCGTGAAAGATGGATGACGTGATTGGCCGCCGTGAGCGTCAGGCCCACGCCGCCAGCCTTCGGTGACAGGATCATTACATCGAAGGCGCCCGGCCTGGCCTGGAAGGCGTCCACCATCTGCTGGCGCTTCGGGCCGGGAACCGTGCCATTGATCCTCAGAGGAGGGCGCGCCAGACCGAAACGGTTCTGGATCATGGCCGCGAGCCGCTCCTGCATGGCCAGATCCTCGACGAAGATCAGCGCCTTTTCCTGTCTGGCGGCGACGTCCCTGAGAATGTCCAGGGTGCGCGAGAGGCGGGCGGAGTCCCGGGCGTAGGCCTCGAGGTCCACGAGGGCCTCGCGAGGATCGACGGGGTGAAGCGACACGCCCTTCAGGCCCGCCAGGGTCGCCAGCATGCCTCCCTTGCCGACCGCACCCCCGGCGCTGGCGGCGGCGGCGCGCACCACGAGGTCGCGATAGGCGTCGGCCTGGATCGCGGGCATTTCGCCCTCGAAGGCATGGACATGCTTGGCGGGCATGCCTCGCAGGGCGTCGCTCTTGAGACGACGCAGCATGTAGGGGGCCTGGCCTTCCGGCGCCTCCGTGAGCTGCGCCTTGAGACGGGCCAAGGCCTCGCCGTCGTCTGCGGGGTGACGTTTCTCGAAGTCACGGCTGGCGCCCAGCAATCCGGGAGCGAGGACGTCCATGATGGACCAGAGGTCCTGGAGGCGGTTCTCCACCGGCGTGCCTGTCATCCCCAGGGTGAAGGTCGCGTTCAGCGTCTTCGCCGCCCGGGTCATCTGGCTGGCCGGGTTCTTTAGCTTCTGGATCTCGTCGTAGACGATCAGGCCGAAGCGGGTCCGGGCGAAAGAGAAATGATAGTCCCGAAGGGTCTCGTAGGTGGTCAGCACCACCCCGGCCTCCCGCCAGGCCTCGGCCTTGAGCGCGGCCCGTCCGGTCTCGATGTCCCTCGCGCCGAAACTGTCTTCCTCGCGAAGGAGGCGCAGGTCCGATCCGAAGGCGGGCAGGAGCCGACCGAGCTGCGGCGCCTTGAGGTGTTTGTTGATCTCGTTGCGCCAGGTCCCCAGCAGACCCGTGGGCGCCACGATCAGGAAGGGCTCACGCGGGCGGCGGCCCGCCTCCGCCTCTTCCTGGAGCCAGGCCATGAAGGCGATCGCCTGCAGCGTCTTGCCCAGACCCATGTCGTCCGCCAGCAGGGCGCCGGGGCGAAGGGTTTCGCTGGACCTCGTCAGCCAGGCCAGGCCGTCGGTCTGGTGCGGCTTCAGGGTGCTGGCAAGCCTCTGCGGGACCCGAAGCGGAGACGGAGGGGGAAGCGCCTCGTCCATGGCGAAGGGCGAGAACTCGACCTCCTCGAAATTCTCGTGGACCACCAGGAACAGCTTGCCCTGGAAGGCCGCGTTCCACTCCTCGTCGGCCGGGCCGGCTTCCTCGTCCGGCGCGCTCCCGGGTGTCGGCCGGCTGAAAGGGGCTAGGGCGCCGAGCGCCGCGAGAAGCTGATCATTGACGGGCAGGGCCGAAGGCGGAGCGGGGCCGTCTTCCGAAGCCGGCTCCAGCAGGCCGGGCACCGGAGCCGTGGCGGCTCCGGCCTCCACGGCGGCGTTCACCTGCTCAATGACGGCCGGGATCTTGTCGGCGGACACGACGAAATAATCGTCTCCGATGCGAAGGCCGAAGCGTTCAGGTAGCCAGGCGTTCTTGCCGACCGGCGTCATCCACGGGAGCACCGGCGTGCGCCAGACGTCGACGCCGGCGACCCGGCTCGAGAACTGTTCGGTCTCGACGAACAGCTCGTCGAGCGCCGTGCGGTCGGCCACCTCGTCTCCCAGAAGATCACGAAGGGTCTTGCGAGGGTTGAGAATGAAGGCCCGGCGCTCGGCCTCGGGCCGGTCCTGCAGCCGTCGCACCGCGCCAAGGGCCGGCCGCAGGGCCGGATCGATGAAGACGTACTCCCCGTCCCGCAGAACATAGACAGGGCGGACCTCCGCCTCCCGGCGGAACCGGTCTCCGGCGAACAGCTTCTGGGCGTTCGGGGTGAGGACGTTGTCGAGCTCCTCGTCCAGGGCGCGCGCCTCGGAAGCCGCGTCGTCCAGGGCGGCCTGGCCGAACAGCACCGGATCGAAGTCGGTCCGGTCCGGCGTAAGGGTTCGCAGCGTCAGGGAGAGGGAGGAGGCGTAATGAACCCGCAGCTCCTCGAGATAGGATTCCGAGGTGACGCGGGCGCCCGCGTCCTCGGGCCAGTGCCGGCGCAACAGGGCCAGCCGTCTGAACCGCTCGGCCTTGTCCACCGGCTTCGCAAGTTCGCGCGCGGCGCACAGCAGGGACCAGAGGGGCTCCGGAATTCTCCGGGTGCTCCCGTCCGCCGTGATCATGGCTCCGGTCACGGCCGTGCGCATGGGCAGTCCGCCGGGCTTCACCCACCGGACGTCTATCCGGAAACTGTCCTCGTCGATGCGTCCGACCGGGCGAAGATCCAGGGCCAGGGCGGTCGGAGGCGGCAGGCCAAGGGATCCCGCCATGGCCGCATCCAGGGCGGCCATGGCGCCGGGGGCGAGGAGGAGGCTGTCGTCGCCGACGACGACCTGCTGGTCGGGGGCTTCGCTCTCGACGCCCAGGAGATGGGCCAGGGCGGCGGTCGCATCCGGCCGGCGGCCCGGCCAGTCCGCCATCGCCACATGGCGGTCGCCATCGGCGAGCGTGATGCGCACCCCGTCGTCTTCCTGCGCCCAGCGAAATTCCACCGCAGGGGCCTTGTCGCGTTTGCGCCTGAAAGGATTGATCACGGTCGAAGTCCCGTCTCGGCCTTGATGATGTTCGCAACCTTGAACTGCCATCCCGACATGTGCGGCCCCTTGGTGGGGGCGTTCATCAGCTCGGCCGGGGCGTAGTCGGGCAGGCGCTGCCTGTTGTGGCGGAACAGAACCGGATGATGGGGATCGCGACGCTTCCAGATGTTCCAGCTGCCGTTGTGGCTCCAGTCCACGATCGTCAGGTCCCCGATACGCATGATCAGGGCGGCATGTTGCGGCGTTCTGCCCGATCCGGTGGAAAGACGTCCGAACATTGAAAGCCCCGAACCCCGGGTCTGGGTCGCCGCGCGGTCGGCGCGTCGCGCGCCATCGCTGCCGAAGGCCACCCAGGCCGCCGAGATCATGTCGGCGCGCAGATAGGCGGTCCAGAATTTGCGGCGTTCGGCCCACATGTCGGGCCGGTCGGTCATGGTTTCGCTGACGATGTCGAAGAATTGCTCGACGGAGGCCCGGGTCAACCATCTGAGGATGACCTCATAGGCGTCGCCCGCGGCGTCCTTGACCGGCCGCCACCGGGCCTGGTTGACCCGTGGATCACCCGCGTAGCCGAGCGCGCGTTCGATCAGGGCCGTCTTGTGCTTGCGGGCGGGATCGGCGGAACGCCAGGGCCGGAAGAGCGCCCCGGCGAATTCCGGCCAGGCTTTCGGATAGACCAGTCCGCCGGATTCTCCGGCCCAGGCCATGAGCCGTTCCTGCGGGATGACCGCCGTCTCGGGTTTGGTGTCCCCCACCTGCAAGCAGGCGGACCGGAAGGCGGCTTCGCCCAGGCCGCCCAGCCGGCGGCCTTCGGTCGTGAGGCCGGCTGCCTCGAAAACAGGCCTGGTCCCCTGTTCGCTGGCCAGAACCGCGCCGGCGATCCGGCCCGGCGCCGTCGAGGGGCTCAGCAGATCGAAGGCGTCCAGACGGGCGGGCCAGGGATCAGTCGCCCGCCACGGCCAGGCTGCGTTCATCTCCGACAGTTGTCCGGCGAGCCGGATGAGGTCGACGTCCGCCTCATTGAATGCGTCGAGATAGGCGTCGAGAAGGGCGAACAGGGCCGAGCGGCGCTCGAGGCGTCCGATCTCGGCCAGCAGTTCGTCACCGATCGCCGGTTCACGGCCAGGCGGGTGAGGGACGTGCAACCAGGTCCTGGCGCTCTCGCGAAGGTCGCGGCGTGACAGCGTCGCCGACTGACCCGAGCGGATGCTGTCGGCGACCCGTGACTGGAGAGGGCCGGTCCGTTCCACGTCCCTGTCCCGTTCCTCTCCGCCTATGCCGGCGACGGCTCGCGGAAGGCTGACCAGTCCCGGAGCACGGACGCGCAGGGGCGCCACGAAGGCTTCGGGGTCATCGAAGAGCGTGGACAGCAGGGTCATCGACGATTGAGCGCGGTTTCGACCCGGCGGACGGTTTCGCCCGAGTCCGGTGTGATCATGATGATCCGCAGGTCGATGCGGCGGTTCCTGCTCTTGGCGGCTTCGCTGTTTCCGGAATCAATGGGCCTTTGCGGACCGTAGCCGCTGACGCTGAGCACCGGCTCGCACTCGCCGCCCTTGCGGGCGCACAGGCCGGTCAGTCCCGGGCGGGCATCGGCGACGGCGCGATAGGTGTTGATCGCCCGGACGGCGGACAGGTCCCAGTTGTCCCGTCCCCCTCTGGAGAAGGGATCCCGGTCCGTGTGCCCCTCGATATAGACGGACTCGATACGATGTTCGCTGACCGGGCAGTCCGCTCGCCGCGACGTCGCCGCCGCCTGTTCCGTGTAGCAGGGCAGGACCTCGTCCAGCGCCATGGCGAGCTGGGCGACGTTCTTCTTTCCATCTGGCTTGAGGGTGTCTTGCCCGCTGTCGAAGAGGATGGAGTCGGGCAGGCGCAGAATGCCGTTCTGGGTGTCGATGGTGACGTCGATGTCCCGGGATTTAAGCGAGGCCTGGATTTGCTGGAGAATCTCGGCCCGGGTCTTGTCGGCGCCGGTGAGTTCCTCCGTCACCTCGCGAAACTGCAGGGCGTAATACATGACGAGGATGATGAAGATGAAGACCAGCCCCACCATCATGTCGGTCATGGAGACGAAGTAGTTCTCCTCCTCGACCGCGTGTTCATGGGCGTCGTCGAGGATCATTCGGCGGCCTCGAAGGCCGGTTGCCGGGCGCTCTCGACATAGGCGTCGAGGGTTTCAGCATATTCCTCGATCGCCGTGACCGTTCCCGCCAGCTTGCTGACGGCGGAGCCCAGCTCCCGGTCCGTGTCCTGGGCGAAGCGGCGGAACTCGTTGAAGCTGTCACCCAGGGTTTCCCCCAGCCGCACCGCCGTCTGCTCCAGGGAGCGGTCCACGGCCTCGAAGCGGGCGCGGTACTCCAGCCAGGCCTTTTCGGCGGCGTCCTGGGTTTCGCGGATGCCGTTCGCGAGGGTCTGCAGGGCCTCAAGGGTCTCGGCGTCTGCCTTCTGGCCGGTTTCCAGCGAGCGGGCGATGCGGCCGGCGGCGTCGTTCACCGCCTGCACGGCCTGAGCGACCGGCGCCGCAGCGGCGGCGAAGCCCTTCGAGGCGTCGCCGAGGGACAGGGAGGCTGTCTTCGCGTGTCCGGCCACGCTGTCCATGGCTTCGGCGGTCCGGACGGCGCTTTCTCCGCTGCGGACGAAGCCGGCGCCCGCGCGATCGATCTGCTCCGCCGCCTCGCTGACGGCGCGGGCGAGGCCAGCCGATACGCTGCGCAGCCCCTCGCCGGATTCCTCGAGCGCGACCCGGAAGGTCTCCTGGCTGGCGGTCACGCCCTGGGCCAGGCTCGCGGCGACCTCCTTCTGCATGGTGTCGGCCGCGGCCGCGCCGGCGTCCTGCAGCCGGCTGACCGCCGCCCCGATGGCGTCGGCCGAGCGGGCCTGGGCCTGCTCCAGGCCGCCGAGCATGCGCTCCAGGGTGTCGGACTGGGCCCTGGCCATGGTCTCGCCCTGGGTGGCGAAGCGCTCGCCCATGCCGTCGACCTGACCCGTGAGGCGATCGAAGGCGCTGCGGATGTCCGTGGCTGCCTGGGCGAAGTCGGCGCCTGCGGCCCTGATCTGGCGCGCCGCGTCCTCGCCAGAGGAGCCCACCGAGGCGCTCAGGGCGTCGAGACGTTCACCAAGTGTCGCCAGCGTCTGCCCCAGGGCGCGAAGCTCGCCGCCGCTGGCCTCCTCGACCGCCTTGGCGGCGCCTTGGCCCAGGCCTTGGCTCATGGAGGTCATGTTCTCGTTCAGGGTGGTCAGGGAGGCGGTGACGGGGGCGATCGCCTGCTGGAACTGGACGCCCATGCGTTCGCTGAGCTGCAGGGCGAAATCGGTGTTGAAGTTCTTGAGCTGGTCGCGTTGGTCACGCAGCACATCGAGCTGTTCAACGGCAAGGCGTTGCGGCGGAACGAAGAGCATGCCCCGCTCGAGAAGGGCGCACAGTTCACCGGTGACCCGCGTCGTCTTCTTGTGCAGACCATGCTCCACGAAGCGCAGGATGAGGGAGGCCCCCACGCCGGCGACCGAGGTGAAGAACTTGGCGCCGGCGACGGTCAGGAGATCGATCAGCGACTGCTGCATCGCGCTCTGCTCGGCGGCAGCCATACCCTGGCTTGCCTTGTGCAGCGCCACGATCAGACCGAGGAAGGTCAGGACCAGACCCAGACCGACCAGCATGTTCGACCAGAACACAAGACGGGTCTGTCTCGGCGCGGCGCGGTTGAAGAAGGCGGTCGGACGACTGGTGTTGCGGATCGGGCTTTCCGTCTCGTCGACGATGGTTTCCTGGAACTCGCGCCAGGCGGTCGTCAGTGCGCCGGCCCCGGGGGCGGGCGCGTTCATGGCGCTGGCCACGTCCGGGTAGTTCGCGCTGAAGGCGGCTCTTTCCGCGACGGGGTCGGCGTCGTCGCCCAAGGCGGTCTCGAGCGCCGAGACACGCTGTCCGGCGGCCGCGATATAGGGAAGGGTCTTCTTCCTCGCCTGTATGCACAGCCAGGCGGTCCATGACAGCATGGCCGGCGCGATCAGGAGAGGCGCGACCCATGCGACGCCGAAAATGAGCTCCAGCCCGCCCAGCAGGAGTTCGAGAACGCTATTCATGAAAAGCCCCGGATGAGTCGTTTTTCACGCCGTTCCTTGCGCGAACCCGGGCCACGCCCCTGACGCCGGGATTCACAAGGCAGCAGAAAAGATGTTGGAAATCAACTACACGTAGCGGTGTTCTCGCGCCGACTGCCGGAGTATCCACTGCAATCAGCAGTATGGCCGGGCGTCATCTTCTGTCGTCGCCGGAAAAGTCATCCGCTGGCTGAAGGCTAACCCGAGAGCCTCTGGTTGAAGAGCTGTCCGCCATACCGCCGAATGCCCAGCCGGCCTATGATGTCGCGTTCTACCGCCCGGGCTTCATCATCGCTTTCGAAGAGGGCGAAGGACACGCCGAGCCAGCCGGCGGGCTGGGCCAGGCAATAGGCCCTCAGGTCCGGATTGACGTGCGTCTTGCCTTTCGGACCATTGGCCAGGTCGTCCTTGGCGAGGTGGCTTCTCAGTCGGGATGGAGATCGGGCCGTGCCGCAGTAGACCGGAATCTGATCTTTGCGGGACCACAGCATGTAAACCGCCACCCCTTGCCACGCAGGTGCGCCGAGAGCGCGACGGCAAGTGGCGGCGTTCATGATCGCACCGAGTCTGTCAGGCATCTCAGGGCTCCTCCTGTTGTCGAAAGACGACATGCGCCGGATATAGTGAATATTAGGTATCGTTGTTATGCGAGTTGGGGCGTTTGGGCCTCGTGCGGATTCGCGGCGTTCCGACGGGCATGGGGTTGTTCTGGCCTCGAAAGGCGTCAGACCCGGTCGTCTTTGGGCAGGGTTTGTGTCTTGAACGACGAACGGTGATAGGAATGCGACGGGGCCATATTGGGGGCATGATGAGAAGCAGGAGCTGGGCGACGCTGCCCGGGATTGAACCGGATCTGCATCCGGATCTGCTTCTTCGGGCCGCCCGGGCTCGGCAGTCGGATGTCCGGTACGACATCAGGCTGCTCGCCGATGCCGCCCTGGCGCCCCGGACAGACCCCGGGCTGCTCTGGGGGCAGGGTTGTCTGTGGGGGCCATTCTGGAATGGACACCCCTTTGGCGGCCCGTCGCTGTTCCATCACATCCGGCTTCATGAGCCGCAGATCACGCGGGAGCTCGCTGGGTGGATTTCCAGATCGCCGAAGGACGGGGGTGACCGCGCCGGCGGTTTCCTGATCGCGCTCATGAACGAGCCCGGGGCGTTCGGCACTGACTGGTCGGGATTTATTCGCTCTGCACGCATCAGTGTAGAAGCGGAGAAGGATCCGGCTTCAATTGGTCGCAAACATCCGCGGAAAGAGTCCCGCCGAAACGGAGCTCTCGACCTCTTCTTCACTCTTGTGGGGGCGGACGGCGAACGACGCCATGTCGTCGTCGAGGCCAAATGCGAGGCCGCCGTGGGCAAGGGGCAATTGTCAGCCTACCGGGACCGTACGAGACATCTGAAGGACGTCAGATACGTATTGCTGGCTGCGTCGCGGCCGCCGGAGCTGACCCGCAACAAGGAGTGGCGCTTCTGCGCCTGGCGGGGACTCCTCACGCGCTGGGAAACCCGCCTGGCGGCGTCCGGCGACGATGACCGGGTCTTCAGCCTCTTCAGATCCGAACTCTTCAGGAGATTTTCATGACGGACCACCTGCTTGCCTGTCCGCCTGGCGTGCGGCTTTACGTCTCGGATAAGGCCCACGCCCGGGCGGTGAGGGAGCTCTGGGATACGGAGGCAAGGGTCCCGGGCGATCTGCCGGTCGAGGACTGGCCCGATTACGGTCGGGCGTGGTTGACCGCCCAAGCGGTGAAGGTCGAACTCCTTCATTTCATGCACGACCTCTGGATTAGGACCTGGGGCGAAGCTTTCTCCAGACATGTCCCCGGATGCCGTTTCCTGGCCGAGGGAGAACTGGCGGGGAAAGCCGTGCATCCCGAAAACAGGCTGGATGCTTTCGTATGGACGATGCAGGGCGACGACCTCTCGGACCACACGCTCTTTGTCGTGGTCGAGATGCCGGACGGCGGCGTAGTCGAGACGACGGTTTTTCTGGATGGACAACTCCGGGCGGGTCTCTGGTTCGGGAACCTGGCAAGGACCCTGCGGCGCCCCGGATCCTCTTGGACGCTCTATGAGGACACGGGTTTTACCCGGGCCGCCTTGGCACCCGTCACGCCGGAAGGCCTTGATATCGGTTTCATGGTCCAGTCGGCGAACGAGGCCGTCGCCGCGAATATTTGAGCTAGGCGGTTGCCCGCCGCTCGAGCTCCCGCCGGGCGTTCCAGACCGTGTCGGGATCCATGTCGCTCTGGCGGGCCATCCACTGGAGATAGTCGGCGGGGGCCTCGCTCCATGCCGAGCCGCGATGCTTGCCGAACGGGATGCGCGGCAGGAGGCGAGGCTCGCGCGTCCACTGGACCAGATTCTCGACGCTGGCCGCCGCGAGCAGGTCGCTCAGGATGTGGGCGGTGACCCAGGCGTCGGGGCCGGCTCGGTGGGGCGGCATGGCCAGGGCCGGATCAAGCTCGTGGCCGCGCCAGTAGCGCAGCACCTGGTTGGAGTGGCGCGGCGCCTCGGGCCAGACCCTGAGCGCCCCCTTGTAGGTGCAGATCCAGGGCAGGCCGCCGGTATGGGCGTCCTTGATGAAGCCGCGCTCGAAGTCGCAGTTGTGGGCGACCAGGACGTCCGGCGCGCCGTCGCGAACAAAGGCGCTGATCTCGTCCGGCGAACAGACCGGCTCAAGGGCGAGCATCGCCGGCGTGAGGTGGTGGACGGCGATGATCTCGGGCGGAATGCCGCGTTCCGGTCGGTAGAGGCGGGTCTGCGGCGGCAGCAGGCTTGTCCGACCGGCCTCGAGCAGGAGGTCGACAAGGCCGATCTCCAGGATCTCGGCGCCCGGGCCGGACCCGGTGGTCTCGATGTCTATGACGCGAAGCTTCAAGGCGTATCCTTGTGAAGGGGCAGGGGACTGAAGCAGGGCAGTGCTAGTGCAGGCGACGGTAGCGCCGCCCCTCGGCGCCGCCCCGATCATGGAGGACCGTGACGACATCGCCGGTATCGTCCGCGCAGATGACCGCGATTCCCGCGAGACGGTCGAGCTGTGAGCCGAGCCGCTTGCGCAGCGCCGGATCCTTCAGGCGACGTTTGCTGAGGCGCAGCGCCGTGCAGCCGCCGCCGACCGGGACATCCATGTCGGCGTGATCAAGGACGGCCTCGATCACGTCCAGGGGGACGCCCCTCTGGTTGGCTCTCGCCTCGGCATGTCCTGTCAGCGTCGTTCCAATCATTTCCAGCCTCCCTTGCCAATCTTCAGGGTCAGGCTAGGATCAAAATCCGACAGAAACGGTCGTGAAGCGGGGGCTTTATGCGACATGAGAAGGCCGGGCTCCTGCTCGAGCTGGCGCGGAGCCTCGCGGCCAGCGCCGAGGGGCTGACGCTCGACGAGATGGCGGTCGCCGCCGGAACCGGGCGGCGGACGGTCGAGCGCATGCGCGACGCCCTGGAACAGCTCTTCCCCCAGATGGAGATGCTGCCCGAAGGCACGGTGAAGCGTTATCGCATCCCCGGCGGGCTTGATGGCTTCTTCCAGGCGCCGACCACCGAGGAACTGGTCGAGCTCTCCCAGGCGGCGGCCTCCCTGCGCTCCGGCGGCTATGTCGTCCGGGCCGAGGCGGTCGAGAGCCTTGATCGCAAGGTGCGCGCGGCCCTGAAGGGCAAGGCCCTGCGCCGGCTGTCGCCGGATGTCGACGCCCTTGCGCGCGCCGAGATGAGCGTCGCCCGCGCGGGCCCGCGTCCGGTGGATGATCCGGCCGTCATGGCGGTCATCCGCGAGGCGGTCATGTCCATGTGCGCCGTGCGCTTCCGCTACCATGGAGGATCGACGCCCGGGCGCCTGCGGACCATTGCGCCCTGGGGGCTTCTCTATGAGCGCATGAACTATCTGGTGGGCGCCGAGCTTGGAAAGACCGAGCCGCGCAACTGGCGGCTGGACCGGATCTCGGACATTGAACTGACCGGAACCGCCGCCTGCGCGCCGGAAGACTTCAGTCTGGCCGACTATGCGGGCCGGTCCTTCGGGATCTACCAGGACGGCGTCGAGGATGTGGTCCTGAAGGTCCTGCCGCACGGGGCGGAGGACGCCAGAGCATGGCGATTCCATGCCGACCAGACACTGGAAACCCTGCCTGACGGGGCGGTCATGGTCAGGTTCCGTTCGGGCGGCATGCTCGAACTGGCGTGGCACCTCTTCACCTGGGGCGACCGGATCGAGATTGTCGGCCCCGACCGGCTGAAAGCGGCGATGCGCGAGGCCCTGGCCACCGCCATGGCGCGCCATGGTGAAAGCCCGACCGTTTCTGTCGGGTAGGGGCGCGATCATGCCCTCCATGATCAAGATCCTCTCGGCCTCGCGCCTGAACGACTTCCTCGGCTGCCGTCACCGGTCCGCCCTCTGGTTCGCTGGGGTGGCGCCGCCGCCGGAGGACAATCCGTCGCTTGAACTGGTGCGGGAGAAGGGCTTCGAGCATGAGGCCCGGGTCCTGACGGACCTGGAGGCCGTGCACGGTCCGGCCGTCTCCATTCCGGCGGACGCGCCCTTCGCCGAACGCCTGCGGCTGACGGCGGAGGCCATGACGGCCGGAGCGCCGCTCATCTACCAGGCGGCCTTCGCCAATGACCGCTGGGTCGGCTATCCGGACTTTCTCGTCCGGACCGGCGAGGATGCGGCCGGGCGCGTCGTCTATGAACCCGAGGACGCCAAGCTGGCGCACCGGGCCAAGGCCGAACACTTGATCCAGCTCAACGTCTACGCCCGGCTGATCGAGGAGGCGGGCGGAGGCGCTCCGGCCTCCGGCGCCATCCATGTCGGCGGCGGGGCTCCGCCCGAGCGGTTCGACCTGCGCCAGACCCACCATATCTCCACGCGTCTGATGAACGGCTTCGAGGCCTTCGCGGCTCAGGAGACACATGAGACGGCGCCGGTGCGATCGCGCGAGTGCGGTCAGTGCGCCTTCCTGCCGCGATGCGAGGCGGAGTGGCGGGCGGCTGACAGCGCGATCCTGGTCGCCGGCATCCGCAACGACCAGGTCGTGAAGCTCGAACGCGCGGGCGTCACGACCCTGTCGGCCCTGGCGACGGCCGATCCGGCGACGCCGCCGCCCGGCCTGGCGCGGGGCTCATGGGAGCGTCTGGTGCGTCAGGCCCGGCTGCAGAAGACGGGCGCGGAAGGCGGCGAGGGGGTGGTGGAACTGCTTCCGGTCGAGCCGGGGCGCGGCTTCTGCCTCATGCCCCTGCCGGCGGACGGCGACCTCTTCTTCGACATGGAGGGAGACCCCCTCTACCCGGAAGGGCTGGAATATCTGTTCGGCCTCTCGGGTCCTCTGGGTCCCGACGGCGAGGACCGCTTCCTGCCGATCTGGGCGCATGACCACGCCGAAGAGAGGATCGCCTTCGAGACCTTCATGCGGCTTCTGGTCGACCACTTCGGGCGACATCCCGAGGCGCGGGTCTATCACTACGCCCCCTATGAGACCGTGGCGCTCAAGCGCCTGGCCATGCGCTACTCCACTATGGAGGCGGAACTCGACCAGATGCTGCGCGACCACAGGTTCGTCGACCTCTACCGGATCGTGCGCCAGGGCCTCCAGGCCTCGACCGAAGGCTATTCACTCAAGGACCTGGAGAAGATCTACTGGGGCGGCCGCGACGGCGAGGTGACCAACGCGGGCGACAGCATCGTCGAGTACGAGCGCTGGCGCGAGACCGGCGAGCCGGCCATCCTCGACGCCATCTGCCGCTACAACGAGGACGACGTCCGCTCCACGGCCCGGATGCGGGACTGGCTGGAGGACCTGCGTCCTGAAGGAACTCCCAGCGATGCGCCGGCGCCGGAAGCCGCCGCGCCCGTCAACGCGGAGAGGGTCGCCGCTCGCGAGGCCTTCGAGCAGGAGCGCCGGGATCTGGCGGAGCGTATACGGGCATCGGGCGTCGCCGACGAGCGGGTGCGCGATCTTCTGGCCGAACTGCTCTGGTTCCACCAGCGGTCGCAGAAGCCGGCCTGGTGGGCCGTCTTCGAACGCCAGGACTGGGCGACCGACGAACTGGTCGAGGACGTGGAAAGCCTGGGCGACCTGACCCTGGTCCGCCAGGCGGCCGACAAGAAGTCATGGGTGGCGACCTATCGTTTCCCGCCCCAGGACACGCGCCTGAAGGTCGGCGGCACGCCGAAGATCGCCGAAAGCCTCGAGGCCGCCGGAACCATCGTCGAGCTGGAGCCGGAGAACGGTCACCTGGTGCTTCGTCGGGGCATGCTGAAGGGAGACTTCCCGGACCACTGCTCGCTCACGCCGGGCGCGCCGATCGACCAGGGCAAGCTGGTCTCGGGCGTGATGGGTCTGGTCGGGCGGCTCTGCGCCGATCCGTCCAGCGACCAGGCCATGGTCGACATGCTCCTGCGCCGGGCGCCGCGTCTAGCCGGACGGCCTGACGGCGCGCCGGTGGTCCAGGAAGGTCAGGATCTGGTGGAGGCGACCGTCGCCGCCGTCCGGGATCTGGAGGACAGCGCCCTGCTGATCCAGGGGCCGCCCGGGACCGGCAAGACCTATACTTCGGCGCGGGCCATCGTCGCCCTGCTGCAGGACGGACGCCGGGTCGGGGTCTCGTCCAACTCCCACAAGGCGATCCATAACATCCTGGCCGCCGTCCAGGCCCATGCCGACGAGATCGGCTTCACCTTCGACGGGGTGAAGAAGGGCAGCCGGGGCGACGACGAGACCGCCTTTGAATCCCGCTGCATCAGCACGGTGCACAACTCGGACGAGGTGTCGGCCGGCTATCAACTGGTCGGGGCCACGGCCTGGCATTTCGCGACCGAGGACGACCGGGGCTTCGACGTCCTCTTCGTCGACGAGGCGGGGCAGGTGGCGCTCGGAAACCTGGCCGCCATGTCCGGCTGCACCCGCAACCTCGTCCTGGTCGGCGACCAGATGCAACTGCCCCAGCCCGTCCAGGGCGTCCACCCGGGCGAGTCCGGTCTCTCCTGTCTGGACTACGCCCTGCAGGACCATGCCACCACGCCGCCGGAGCGAGGCATCCTGCTCGACGTCTCGCGGCGCATGCACCCCGGAGTCTGTGACTTCATTTCCTCGGGCATCTATGAGGCGCGGCTGACGGCCCACGCCTCGACCTCCCTGCGGCGACTGGAGATCGCCCCGGGTCTCCATCCGGCGATCCGATCGGCCGGCGTGAGCGTGGTGGAGGTCGATCACCAGGGCTGCACCCAGAGCAGCCGTGAGGAGGCCGAGGTCGTGGCGCGTCTGGTGGGTGAGCTTCTCGGCCAGCAACGGATCGAGGGCGATGAGACCCGACCCATGACGATCGACGACATCGTCGTCGTCAGCCCCTTCAATATGCAGGTCGCCACCCTGAAACGGGCCCTGCCGCCCGGCGCCCGTGTCGGCACGGTGGACAAGTTCCAGGGGCAGGAGGCCGCCGTGGTCATCGTCTCCATGGCCACCTCCTGCGGCGCCGATGCGCCGCGGGGAACGGAGTTCCTCTTCAACCGCAACCGGCTCAATGTCGCGATCAGTCGGGCGCAATGCCTCGCCATCTTGGTGCGGGGGGCGCGCCTGCTGGAGGTGCCGGGGGCCTCGAAGGAGGACCTTCCCCGGCTGGACCTTCTGGCCCGGCTGGATGCGGTCGCCGCGGAGGCTCAGGCATGAGCCGGCCTGATGAGCCCGGTGCGGCGAAGGCTGCACTGGCGCCGCTGATCGCGGAGATGAAACAGAAGCCTGTCCGTATGGATTTCGAGACGGCTTCAGAATGGGTCATGGCGGGCGGCGCTGTCCTTACCGGCGTCGCCGTGATGGTAGCTCTCCCCGCTCTCTACGATCCTTCCTACAAGACCGCTGTCAGGACTCTTGTGCTCCTGATGGGCGGGTCAGGCATCCTCATCCTGATCGCCGGACTTGGCCTTTGGGTTTTGGGGTCGCTGACGACCCTGAGCCGTTACAGCACGATCCTTTCCGACAGTCTCGATGAGCGTTTCCGGATGACGGCGAGCCTGGCCGAGCAGTTGGCGGCTTCGGAGACTCCAAAGGAAATCGGCAAGAGGCTGAGGCATGTCCGAGTGGAAATCCGCCTGGCCGAGCGTATGAACCTCAAGGTTTCGGCAGCTACGGCCGTCGTATCCGGCTTTGTCAGCCTCCTGCCTGCGATAGCGGCCAAGGAGGTCGCAACCAGTCTGCTCGAGACGCTTGCTTTGGCGGGCTCTGGCGCCGGTCTGGGCGCTGTGATCGCCGTGGCCCTGATGCACAGCTTCATTGATCGCCTGATCCGGGCTGAACATGTCCTGGCGGAGGCCGAACTGATGTCAGGCGTCAGGCCGAAGCCTCGAGCAAGGTTTGTTCATCGGCGGCTTCAGACTCGGCCTGGTTGAGCCAGGCCACGACCTCGAGCCAGTTGCTGACCAGGGAATCCATGGCGGCGTCCGGTCCCTGATCCGGCTCCACCCTCAGGGCCAGACGGCTGATCAGTTCGGACATCTCGCTAAGGGTCTGGCCGCGGCCGGCGAGCACGGCCGCACGCCAGGTAGGACAGTCTGGATTCATGGGACGACAGTGATCGACATGAGGCCGGACTGTCCAGAGGGCTAAGGGCTCCGCCCTCGCGCAGGCCAGGGTGAAGCGGCTTCGCCGCCGGATCGACCGGTCTCCCCGACCTTCCGCGCCGCCATGACCGCGACAGGCGGCATGGCTGCAGGCTTGTGCAGGTCGGGCGATCCCCCTCCGGTCGCTCCGCCCTGGCCCTTGCTACCCCGGTCTCGCCGACGGGCAGGGTTTCAGGCGCGCCTTTCGCGTGCCTGGAACCCTTGCCCAGAGGAGGCAGACATGACTGCTCATGACATCCAGACCGCCCCGACGCCGCAGGAGAAGGAGGCGGGGCCTGAGCCCGCACACGGGGCGGGGATCATGGTCCCGCTGAACCGGCTCAAGGCCTCGCCGAGGAACGCCAGGAAGGTGAGGCATTCGGCGGCGGCAATAGAGGCGCTGGCCGCCTCGATCCGGGCCAAGGGCGTGCTTCAGGCGCCGGTGGTGGAGATTGAAAGGAACGGGGAGGGCGCGGCGACAGGGAGCTATCTCGTCACCATCGGGGAAGGGCGGCGGCAGGCCCTGCGGCTGCTTGTGAAGCGCAGGGCGATCAGGCGCACCCATCCGGTCCGGGTGGTGGTCGATACCCTGAACGACGCTCATGAGATCAGCCTCGACGAGAACATCACCCGCGAGGCCATGCACCCCGCCGACCAGTTCG
>RCUQ01000208.1_pt1 | contig 35422 bp, 21 predicted proteins | sample 2166351 | NCBI WGS metagenome assembly RCUQ01 (sample SAMN09932597, study PRJNA488358) | compost metagenome | feature: garden; material: soil; isolation source: compost soil in acetonitrile-enriched culture | place: Germany: Experimental Botanical Garden Goettingen | collected 2016-01-27
GCTTTTTAATAAAAAATACCCGTCCGCTCGGATATGTTGTAATCGTAAGCGCAGAATCGCATTCTGGGCCCCAACTGCGACGGCTCGCACAACTACATTCGCGCAGAAAACAAATGACAATCTAGCAGCTCCTTTTTGCTTTGGTCATTATGAAAATGAAACGGAATCGATAGCCCTGATGGAAGCGGCATCCTCTTAGTCCCGATCCCGAAGCATCGGGACGGGACTAAGAGATACAGCGGACAGCAGGAAGATTCGTCCTTGAAACCACCATTCGTTCTGCTCCTAAAAAATAACAAGCCCTAGCCGTTCATAACTCCACAAAATTTCTTTTTAATACCAAGTTCTAAATTCCTAATTTGCGGCTTCAAATTAACAGGAGAAAATGAAGGTCTGTATTGCAGAGAAACCAAGTGTAGCACGCGAAATCGCATCCGTTTTGGGAGCCAATACCAAACACGATGGGTATTACGAGGGCAACGGCTATGTTGTAACCTACACCTTCGGGCATTTATGTACCTTAAAAGAACCCAACGATTACAAACCCCACTGGAAAAGTTGGGATTTGAATAACCTGCCCATGCTTCCCGAAAAATTTGAAACCAAAGTGGTCGAAAATTCAGGTATTCAAAAGCAATTTAAAATCGTAAAAGGTTTATTTGACAAAGCAGAATTGGTCATCAACTGCGGGGATGCCGGGCAAGAAGGAGAACTCATTCAGCGTTGGGTCATGAATGAAGCCCAGTACAAAGGCGAAGTAAAACGCCTGTGGATTTCGTCCCTAACCACCGAGGCCATCAAAGAGGGTTTTGAAAACCTGAAACCATCCGCCAATTACGATAATTTATACTACGCAGGATTTTCCAGAGCCATTGGCGACTGGTTACTCGGCATGAATGCCACCCGTTTGTACACTGTAAAACATGGCGGATACAAACAAGTTTTGTCTATTGGGCGGGTGCAAACCCCAACCTTGGCCATGGTCGTTGACCGATTTACAGCAATTGAGAATTTCAAACCTCAACCCTATTGGGAGTTGCAAACTTTATACAGAGAGACGCTTTTCAGCTATGAGGAAGGCCGCTTTTTGAAAAAGGAAGACGGCGAAATTTTGGCCAATAAAGTCAAGGAAAGTGAGTTCGAAATTGTTTCTGTCGAAAAAAAGAACGGCAACGAGTTTGCACCAAAACTGTTTGACTTAACAGGCTTACAGGTGTATTGCAATCAAAAATTTGGGTTTTCGGCAGATGAAACGCTTAAAATTGTGCAGACTTTGTACGAACAAAAAGTAGTCACTTACCCGAGAGTCGATACCACGTTTTTACCAAACGATATCTATCCAAAGGTACCGGGAATTCTGCAAAATCTGACCAATTATAGCGAATTGACGCAGCCTCTTTTAGAAAAAAAGATTAAAAAATCACCAAAGGTTTTCAACGATAAAAAAGTAACCGATCACCACGCTATTATTCCAACAGGCGTGCAATCTAGTTTGCAATACAATCAGCAGCAAGTCTATGATATTATTGTAAAGCGTTTTATAGCCGTGTTTTATGACGATTGTTTGGTCGCCAATACAACAGTAATCGGAAAAGCGGCCGATGTACTATTCAAAACCACCGGAAAAGAAATCTTGAAAAAAGGATTCCGCATAGTATTCGAAGATCCTGATGCCAAAGAAAAAGAAGCCGATCTATTACCGAGTTTTGTTGTAGGCGAAAAAGGGCCGCACGTACCTTCGTTTTTAGAAAAGGAAACCAAACCGCCTAATCAGTTTACGGAGGCAACTTTATTGCGCGCCATGGAAACCGCGGGCAAGCAAGTCGATGATGAAGATTTACGCGAATTGATGAAAGAAAACGGTATTGGACGTCCGTCAACCCGAGCCAATATTATTGAAACCCTTTTCAAACGCCAATACATTGTTCGGAACAAAAAACAGGTATTGCCAACGCCAACGGGAATTCAATTGATTGATACCATTCAAAATGAGTTACTAAAATCAGCTGAATTGACGGGGTCCTGGGAAAAGCAATTGAAAGATATTGAAAAAGGCGAATTTACCGCCGGTGCGTTTATCAAGAACATGAAACAGATGGTTGAAGCCTTGGTATATGAAGTCCGAAGCGAAACCAGACGCGCCAATATTTCGCATGCAGGCAGCGTTCAAAAACAAGAAGCTACAGTTGAAAAAAAGAAAGCGGCAGGAATCTTGGCAGAAGTTTGTCCAAAATGTAAAAAAGGGACACTTGTAAAAGGAAAAACCGCTTATGGATGTGCCGATTATAAGGTGGGTTGCCATTTTGTATTGCCTTATACTTTCGCGGAGAAAAAAATATCGGAGAACCAATACTTACGCTTGCTTCAAAAAGGATCTACCGTAAATTTGAAAGACTTCAAAACCGATGCGGGTATTGTGGAAGGTTTACTTCGCTTTGATGAAGATTTCAAACTCAAATTAGAACTGAAGAAAACAGCCGTAAAAGAAACACCTGATACATTAGCCTGTCCCAAATGTAAAAAAGGAACGATTCTGAAAGGAAACACTGCTTATGGTTGTGGCGACTATAAATTGGGATGCGATTTTAAAGTGACTTTTGATGTGGTTCGGGCAAAACTGAAAGATCAAAAACCTACCAAAGAATTGGTTTATAGCATTTTGAAAGAAAATATTTAAGACTATAAACTAAATTTAATTTTAACCATATAAGGCATTTAAGAATCTTTAAGCTAGCTGTAAAAGCAGTAATTTAGATGCTCTTATATTTCTTAACCCGTTTTGGGTGTAATTGATTTTTAAAATTTGTTTTTCATTAGGAAGGATTCACAATTCAACAATAATCTTTTTTACAATTAAGAAATTAAGTATCATTAAGCTTAATAACCTTAATGCCTTAATGGTTCTTTTTACTTTTATAAAGTCTGTTGGATGTAATTCAAAAAACATTTCTTTTTACGACATAGATGCATCGTAATAAAACTTCTAATTACAGAAATAATAGAAAATAGCACTATTTTTCGCATCGTTGGACTATGTAAAAAGCAAAACAGCTAATCAAACTCTTTTAAATACTAAAATTTCTATGCCTCTAGCCTGCGTTGAACAAAGTTGAAGTGTGGTAAAAAAAATTACATCCAACGGGTCATAACTTATATTACTTATATGGTAAAACTTTAACAATGGTATATTTAATTACCTGTTTGTAAAAGAGTCCAAGAGTTTATTTCCAAAACTAAAAAAGGACACTATTCTATTTTTTTATACTTTAGCTTTTCAAAATAACACTAAATAGTTACACCAATGTTTCAAAAAACGACACTTATACTGCTTTTGCTAGCCATTGTTTCCTGCAAAAACGATTCAAATAAAAATGACAAAATTAAGGCCTCCGAATGGCTATTAGGAAAATGGGAAAACAAATCAGCCGACGGAAATTTGGAAGAAACCTGGAAAAAAGTAAACGACAGTACCTTTCAAGGCCTATCCTATTACATCAAGGCGGAAGATACTTTACACTTTGAAACAATAACCTTGCAACAAATTGGCGACGAATTAACCTATAGTGCTGCGGTAAAAGGACAAAATAATGATAAGCCGATTCCTTTTAAATTAAGCGGTGAAACTGGAAAACAATTGGTTTTTGAAAACCCGAAACACGATTACCCTCAAAAAATTAGTTATAGTCAAATTACTGCCGATAGTTTGGTTGCTAAAATTTCAGGAGTTCAACAAGGAAAACCAAGTTCCGAACAGTTTTCCATGAAAAAAGTCAAATAAAAAAATACCTTTTTATACTCAACTCAAAACCTTGCCCTAAGAAAGCAAGGTTTTTTCATTTATAAACAAATGTAAATCAATTACCTAAAACATTATTTTTAATTAATCTAAATAAATATTGTTAAATATAAATTAAATTTTAATTTTGCCTTATTCTTATTTATTCTAAATAAGCATTAATTATTTAACCTATTTATTTTTTAACCATGAATGATCTGAATCAGAAAATTTTCAAATTTACTTTTCTCGTAAGCCTCTGTTTGCTTTCCATAGGAACTGCTTTTGGGCAAGAAACTCAAACTGACTCCTTAAAAGAAGTAACCGTCAACAACAAATACAAATACAAAAGGGAAAAAAGTACCACCGTTTCAAAAATGCCTTTGAGTAACATTGAAAACGCTCAAGTGTACAATACTGTTACGAGCGAACTTATAAAAGAACAATTGGTAACCAATTTTAATGATGCCTTAAAAAATGCAACAGGAATTACGCGTTTATGGGAATCTACAGGTCGTGGTACAGACGGCGCCGAATACTTTAGTATGAGAGGATTTGCCGTTCAACCTACAATGATCAATGGATTACCAGCTACAAATAATGGAACTATAGATCCTATCAATGTAGACAATATCGAGGTGATCAAAGGACCATCTGGCACTTTATTTGGCAGCAGTTTGATCTCTTACGGTGGGCTAATCAATACGGTAACCAAAAAACCGTATTCAACATTCGGTGGAGAAATCAGTTATCTCTCTGGAAGTTACAATACGAACAGACTTACAGCAGACGTAAATGTTCCTGTAAATAAAGACGTCAGTATAAGAGTTAATACAGCTTATCAAAATCAAAATTCTTTTCAAGATGCCGGTTTTGGAAAATCACTTTTTTTTGCACCTTCATTGAGTTATAAAGTAAATGACAAATTATCATTCTTAATCAATACCGAATTCACACAAGCCACCGCAGCAGTTGCCCCAATGATATTCTTAAATAGATACGCTCCGTTAACTTTTACATCAATAGCTGTTTTTAAAGAAAATTACAAAAACTCCTATACCTCAAATGAACTTTCTATCAGTAATCCAACATTTAACCTACAGGCTCAAATGTTTTACAAGTTGTCTGACCAATGGACTTCGCAAACCGCATTCTCTAAAAGTAGCAGTACATCAAATGGATACTATTCTTATTTATGGGATTCAGCCAATGGAGGTGATTTTACACGATATATTTCTAAAAGAAACGGAGAAACATGGGCTTCGGATATCCAACAAAATTTCATTGGAGACTTTCAAATTGGAAAATTCAGAAATCGTGTAGTCACAGGTATTGATTATTACACTTCTAACATCTACAATGGAAGTACTGGTTGGGTTGGCAACGGAATCGTTAACTTAGTTAATCAAACTGACACAGGAGACCTGACACAACAAGGAGTTGACAATTTACTTGTAAATTCATTTGAAGGAAACACAACTGCTGAAACCCAAACATTGGGCGCATATGTTTCGGATGTATTTAATTTTACAGATAAACTTTCGGTAATGGCCAGTCTTAGAGTAGATAACTTTAAGAACAAAACTGATGCCTGGAAAGATGATAAAAGCCAAACAACCGTTTCTCCAAAATTTGGTGTTGTGTACCAAATCATCGAAAATAAAGTTTCTGTTTTCACCAATTATATGGATGGATTTGTAAACGTTGCTCCACAACAAGTTTCGGATGTTGATGGTACTAATACCAGAATGCAAACATTTGACCCAGAACATGCCAATCAATATGAATTTGGTTTAAAAACTAATTTATACAAAGATATTATTTCGGCTTCCATCAGTTATTACAACATTGATGTCAATAACCGATTGATGACCGATCCGAATAATATCAATAATTCTATTCAAGGTGGAGAGGTAAACAGTAAAGGAGTGGAGTTGAGTTTTACTGCAAACCCAGCGAAAGGATTTAACATCATTGCCGGATATAGCAATAATAAAAGTGAAGTTACAAAAGACAATGCTGATTCTGGCTATCTTGGACTAAGACCAGAAGAAGCCGGACCGGAAACTTTGGTTAACTTTTGGGCGAATTACACTTTGACAACTGGAAAATTAACTGGATTGGGAATAGGATTTGGCGGAAATTACGCTAGTGAATATAAAGTTTTAAATAGAGCCAATATTGGTACATTCGAACTGCCTGCTTACACAACTCTGAACGCTGCTTTATCTTATAACAGCAATAAATTCAACTTCACTTTAAAATTAAATAATCTGACAAACGAAGAATATTTTAGTGGATGGTCAACAGTTACACCACAAAAATTAAGGAATGTAGTTGCTGGATTAACCTATAAATTCTAGTATTTTTTTTGTCTAACTAAACTCCTCATTTCGGTGAGGAGTTTTATCCATTTTTAAATGAAAAATAACAATTTCAAAAAACTGATTGGAAAAATACATTTATGGCTGGGGTTATCTTCAGGCATAATAGTTTTTATAATTGCCATTACGGGCTGTTTGTATGCTTTTCAGGAAGAGATTCAAAACATCACCGAAGACTATCGTTTTGTAGAAAAACAAAACGAACCTTTTCTTTTACCATCCCAATTGGAACAAATTGCCAGAAAAGAACTTCCGGAAAAAGCGCTGCATGCCATCAAATATAATGGCGCGGAAAAATCGGCGGAAGCCATATTTTTTCATTACGAACCAACCTATTATTATATTGTGTACTTAAACCCGTATTCGGGAAAAGTACTGGAAACGGTCAACATGGACGAAGGTTTTTTCAGATTTATACTTGATGGCCATTTCTATCTTTGGCTGCCACATGAAATTGGACAAACCGTTGTAGCCTCTGCCACATTAATATTCTTAATACTCTTGCTTACAGGGCTATTTCTTTGGTATCCCAAAAACAAAAATGCGACCAAACAACGTTTTTGGTTCAAATGGAAAAAAGGAACAAAATGGAAACGCAAAAACTATGATTGGCACAATATCACCGGTTTTTACACGCTTTCAATTGCTTCAATTTTTGCAATCACAGGTCTAGTTTGGGGTTTTCAATGGTTTGCCTACTCCTATTACACTGTACTTGGCGGCGAAAAATCATTAGTCTATGAAGATCCTATTTCTTCAAAAAACCAAATACAAACAACTAAGCCACTGGATAAAATTTGGATTTTAATGCAAAAAGAATATCCCCAGGCAAAATCCATTGAAGTACATCCGCCAGAAAATGACAGCACCGCTATTGCCGCCAATGCCAATCCGGAGGAAGGAACCTATTGGAAAACGGATTATCGTTACTTTGACCAATATACCTTAGAGGAAAAAGAAGTCAAACATATTTACGGAAAATATAAAGATGCTGCCATTTCGGATAAATTGATGCGTATGAATTATGACATCCATACTGGAGCAGTTTTCGGTCTGGCCGGTAAAATATTTGCTTTTTTAATCAGCTTATTAATAGCGAGTCTGCCTATCTCCGGCTTTTATATTTGGTGGGGACGAAATAAGAAAAAGAAAATCACAACAACTGTAACGGATTAAATCAATTAAAAAAGCACCATTAAAAGATTTAATTAACTGCATTAAACCTTTCGGTGATTTTTAAATCTAAAGAACGATTATAAAAATTCAGCTGCTTTTTTGAATCCGAAATAGTGCAGTCAAGTGTAAGACAAAAAATATTTTAAATCACACAATTTAAAAAACGATACGATAAAAATTTGTCTATAAAGGATAAATAATCATTGGTATTATACTATTTATTTTTACATTTGCTCTATTTTTATTTATTCTAAATAACCTGAATTACCCAAATAGAAACTACTTCATAAAGTCAAGATCTATTTAAAACAAATTGAATAAACAGAAACAAACATACCTATTAACAAGAACCTTTATAAAAAAATTTATGAAATCGCCATTAACGACAGGTTTGTTGCAAGCAAACAGTGATAAATAAAAGGCGATACCATAGATGACAACTTATAAATAAATTTCACAAATATGAAAAAGAATCTTTTTATTTCTTTTGCCTTAGTCGCTTCTTCATTCATTAGTGCGCAGCAAAAAAATACACTTTTGGAGCAGTCTTTTTGGAAAACAGCCCCAGATGTAGCCGCTGTTCAAGCTGAAATAGCAAAAGGCAACAGCCCGTCAGCATCAACGCCAAACGCTTTTGATGTAACCGTTATAGCTATAAATAATGATGCTCCGGTGGCCACCATAAAATTTCTACTGGAACAAGCCGGAAATGAAGTAACTAAATCTACACACGACAATCGTATTTATCTACACTGGGCGGCTAATAAAGGAAATGCAGAAATCACAGAATACCTTATCGCGAAAGGATCAGACATTAATTTAGAAGATAGTAAAGGAGAAATTCCAGTTACTTTTGCTGCCAGTAGCGGACAAAGCAATACTGCTATTTACGATGCCTTCTTTAAAGCCGGAATTGATCCAAAGAAAAAATACAAAGACGGTTTAACTCTTTTGCTTATGGCTATTCCATCTGACAAAAACCTTACTCTGACCAACTATTTTATTTCCAAAGGACTGTCACTTAAAGATATTGACTCTAATGGAAATACTGCTTTTAATTATGCAGCCAGATCGGGTAATGTAACATTATTAAAATCACTTTTAGAAAAAGGAGTAAAATACAATGACAATGCGCTAATTTTTGCTGCACAAGGTTCCCGCAGAGAAACAGCAACTCTTGATACTTATAAATACTTGGTCGAGGAATTAAAACTAAAACCAACAGTTACCACTAAAGAGGGACAAACCGTGCTTCATTTTCTGGCAAACAAACCCAATCAAACCGAAATTATCAACTACTTTTTGGCTAAAGGTGTAGATGCCAACAAAGCCGATAACGACGGAAATACTGCTTTAATGAACGCCGCTTCTGCCAAAGAAACTGCCGCATTAGAACTTTTATTACCAATTGTAAAAAACAACAATCTGCAAAATAACAAAGGAGAATCGGCATTAACAATGGCTGTGAAGTCAGGAACTCCAGAAGCCGTAACACTTCTTTTGGGTAAAGGTGCCGACATAAACGTTCTGGACAAAGAAGGAAACAGACTGGGCTTTTATTTAATACAATCTTACAAACCGCAAATGAATCGTGGTCCCGAGACTACTAATGCATCTAAACAAGATCCTTTTGGAGCTAAAATAAAATTACTTCAGGATAAAGGATTCAACTTAGCTGCTCCTCAAAAAGACGGAAACACACTTTACCACTTCGCTATAGCGAAAAACGATTTACCTTTGCTTAAAAAAATTGCTGAGCTAAACATAGACGTGAACGCCAAAAACACCGATGGTTTGACTGCCTTACATAAAGCAGCTATGATCTCTAAAGATGATGTTATTTTGAAATACCTACTGTCTATTGGAGCCAAAAAAGAAATTACCACTGATTTTGACGAAAGTGCTTATGCCTTAGCCAAAGAAAATGAGTCTTTAACGAAAAACAACATCTCCGTTGAATTTCTAAAATAACACTATAATACAAATATTATCTACCTATGAAGTCAATAATAAAAATAAGTCTAGCGGCTGCGTTTATGTGCCTTTTATCTTTTCAAGCTACTGCGCAAACCAGTAAATACAAATGCATGCTCCAAATGTCTAACTATGTGGGAGAAGGGGCTTATGTAGTGGTATCCCTTATCAATCCTAAGGGGGATTATGAAAAAACGCTTTATGTAATGGGTGACGATAAAAAGTGGTACAAAACACTTAAAGAATGGCATAAATTCTATTCTAAAAGACCTACGGATATCAGTGCCAAAACAGGAGCTTCAGTGACAGGCGGTGATCGCAGTACAACCACTTTAGAGATTGACGATTCTAAAATCAACAAAGGATATAAATTACGTTTTGAAACGTCGGTAGAAGATCATAAATATTATACGGCTGATTTAGAAATTCCTTTAACAACAGAAGGAATCGCTGCAAAAACAGAAGGTAAAGGCTATATTCGCTACGTAAGATTAAATAAAATATAAAATAAACAGCTTTTATTTTTAACCATATAAGACATATAAGACCATTTAAGATAGACTTCAAAAGCAATCATTTATATGTTCTTATATGTCTTATATGGTAAACATTTTTAACACGATGATTTTTATTCTTTATCAAGGAAATATAAGATAAAAATGCAACACATTATAAAATTAAGTTGATTAAACAATTACAATCAATGACTCTTTCTTTTTGGCGTTACGCACACTTGGCTTTGGCTGTATTTTCTTCTCTATTTTTAGTACTGGCATCTGTAACGGGTACTATACTTGCAATAGATGCAATTCAGGAGAAAACATCTCCCTACCGAGTGGAAAATTTCGAAAAAATCACTTTAGGAGAAACCTTGCCCGTCCTTCGCAAAACCTATCCTGAAATAACTGAGTTAAGTGTTGACCACAATCAATTTGTTACGCTACAGGCTATCGACCAGGAAGACAATGATGTCAACGCTTATATTGACCCTACAACAGGAAAAACATTGGGAGAACCCATCAAGAAAAGTGAGTTTATCCAATGGGTTACGGCGCTCCATCGTTCTTTATTTCTTAAAGAGACGGGGCGTTTTTTTGTTGGATTGATTTCCTTTTTACTGGCATTGATCTCCATTTCTGGTTTGGCTTTGATAGTCAATAGACAAAGAAGTTTTCGCAGTTTGTTTTCTAAAATTATAAAAGAAAATTTCGCTCAATATTATCATATTTTTTTAGGAAGGTTATCACTGATCCCGATTCTGATTATCGCACTCTCGGGAACTTATTTGACCTTGGAAAAGTTTAACTTTTTTATTGAAAAAACAGATTCGGAACAAAAAACCGAAATGGCAAAAACTACGTCCAGTGCAAAAAAAGGGGGTGATACTTCTGTTTTTAAAAACACACTTCTGGCTGATATCAAAAAAATTGAATTCCCTTTTTCGGATGATCCCGAAGAATATTATATCATTACATTACAAGATCGAGAAATCGAAGTCAACCAAATCACAGGTGCAGTAGTAAGTGAAAGTCCTTTTCCGATGCAAACTTTACTATCGGATTTGAGTTTGGATTTGCACACCGGTCGAACAAGTATTGTATGGGCTGTAATTTTAGGAATTGCGAGTTTAAATATTCTGTTTTTTATTTACTCGGGTTTTGCAATGACCTTAAAACGAAGATCGAGTCGCATTAAGAACAAATTCAAAGCCGAAGAAAGCAAATTTATTTTACTAGTAGGTTCGGAAAATGGCAGTTCGTTGCGATTTGCCAATGCTATTCACAAACAATTGCTTGCCCACGGAGAAAAAGTTTTCCTTGCCGAATTGAATAATTATACGGTTTATCCGAAAGCGGAACATCTTATCATTTTTACCTCAACCCACGGATTGGGAGATGCTCCTTCTAATGCAAGTAAATTCACAACACTTATAAATAAAATAGAGCAACAACAAAAAATCAATGTTTCGGTGGTAGGTTTTGGTTCAAAGGCGTATCCTGATTTTTGTGGTTTTGCCCGTGAAATTGACACCTTACTAGCAACAAAAAATTGGTCGGAACACTTTTTAGAATTACAAACAGTAAATGACAAATCGGCCGAAGAATTTGTAGGTTGGGTAAAATTATGGGGGGCCAAAACCGGAATTCCTCTTTCCTCTACCCCATCGATATATAATGAGGTTCCGAAAGGTTTGGAAAAACTGGTCGTATTGAACAAAACTGCCATTTCTGACACGGAACATACTTTTTTAATGACACTAGAAGTTGGTTGGAGAGCCAAATTTAATTCGGGAGACCTTTTGGCTATTTATCCGGCAAACGACAACATAGAACGGCTCTACTCCATAGGCAAGCATAAGAACAACATACAATTAGTGGTAAAACTGCATCCTTCTGGTTTAGGTTCCGGTTATTTATATAGCACTGAACCGGGCTCTATTATAAAAGCACGAATTATCAAGAACGAAACCTTCCATTTCCCCAAAAAGGCATCCAAAGTAGCGCTAATTTCCAATGGTACCGGAATCGCGCCTTTTCTTGGAATGATCGAACAAAATAAGAAAAAAACAGAAACGCATTTGTATTGCGGCTTTCGAAAGGAAACCGAGACTGTTTCAGGTTACAAACAATTTGCTAATGAAATGATTGAGAAACAGCAACTCAAAAGTTTTCATTTGGCTTTATCACGTGAAGCAAACCATAATTATGTGATGGATTTAATCAAACAAGATGCGGACTTTTTTATTGATTTGCTTAATCAAGGAGGCACTGTAATGATTTGCGGTTCACTTGCTATGCAAAAAGATGTAGAATTGGCCCTTGATGAATTATGTCTTACCAAAACAAAAATGCGTATTTCTGATTATAAAGCTAATGGGCAGCTGCTAACTGATTGTTATTAGTAGAAGTGATTACAGATTTTGATTAACAATTCGCTATATTTTTCGCTTTAGGATCTGCGTAAATCTATACGATCTGCTTGCCATTATTTTCATGCAGATTCAGCAGCTTTTACTAAATCAGCAACAGAAAAATAATATGTAAAAACAGAATTATATATGAAGCCGATACATAGATTTTTTCCAAAGCAATTACTACTTCTTATAGTAATCGTTTGCAGCTTCTCAGGCAACAGCCAAGTCTTACGAAAAAGAACAACACTGCTTATGGGAGGTCGTTTTGACATAACCATTGTAGCCCAAGATTCCTTATCGGCAGAACAAAATATTGATGTAGTTATCGCAGAAATTAGAAGAATAGAAAATTTGATATCCGACTGGAAATCGGACTCGCAGGTATCCGAAGTGAATCAAAATGCCGGTATTCGTCCTGTGAAAGTAGACAGAGAGGTTTTTGAATTAACTCAAAGAGCTATACAATTTTCTGAAGTTACCAATGGCGCCTTTGACATCAGCTTTGCAGCGATGGATAAAATCTGGAAATTCGACGGCTCAATGACCGAGATGCCTTCGGCGGAAGCCATTAAAAAATCGGTGGAAAAAGTAGGCTATAAAAATATTGTTTTGGATAGTGCGCAATCGACCATTTATCTTACACTGAAAGGAATGAAAATTGGATTTGGCGCTTTAGGAGAAGGATATGCCACCGATAAATGCCGGGATATGATGCTAGCGAAAGGTATCACAGCCGGAATTATAAACGGTTCCGGAGATATGAGCACCTGGGGAAAGCAGCCTAACGGTAAAGCTTGGAATATTGGCATTACGAATCCTTTTGACCCTGAAAAACTTTTGGCTGTAGTTCCATTGCAACAAGATGCCGTTACCACTTCTGGAAGCTATGAAAAATTTGTTGTTTTTAATGGCAAACGTTATTCGCATATTATCAATCCGGCAACGGGTTATCCGGCTACAGGATTATGTAGCGTGACAGTTTTTGGACCTGATGCCGAAACCGCAAATGGCTTAAGTACCTCCTTAATGGTATTAGGAAAAACAGCCGGACTACTTTTGCTTAACAAATACCCTGATTATAGCTGCATCATGATTACGGATGATGGAAAAGTAGTGAAATCAAAAAACTTCCGAATCAAAAGATTCAAGGCAAAGCTTTAACCAGTACTCCGTCACAGTCCCAGTTTTCTGTCCCCAAAGGACTAATTTTAAAACAATATTAAAACAGACTGGCTTTCTTTTTGCAAATACGGTTAAGAAACGAATCAAAATGTTGCCACACAACTCGTAAAATTACAGGGCTTCAATTTTAAAAACGTAATTCCTTCAATTATTCAAATTTTAAAAAAATCTGCTAAATCTGCGTGCCTATTTCAACACGCAGATAATGAAGTAAAAAAATACCAAAAGAGAATATTTTCGAAAAGCTACGACCTAATTTTTCAGCTAAATACGGCTTTTTACACCCCAATGCCTCTCTAACATATTAGATGAGAAAAATCGTTTTACACTGTTAATATTTTAACATAAAAAGACGAACGAACTCCTTTGAGGAACACATTTTCGCAAAATAAAAGCCAAAAAAGAGTTGTTCTGACAAAAAAAATATCTGAAAAACAGCAAAGTACAATCCAATAAAGTGACTTTTAAACGAATTAAGAACTTGAATCACAAATAGTTAAATATTTGTAAAAATATTATCAATATTTAATCTAAATAAGTTTTGTAAATCCATAGATGGGTTTTATATTTGCATTGTTATTTTTAATTATTCCAAATAAACGATATGAAATATATTTTATTACCCTCAGTTTTCTTATTATTTTGTTTTACAATACAAGCCCAAGAAATAGCAAGTAATAATACCAAATCAACTGATGACGATCTTTACTATTTCTCATCCGATAGTATAAAATCGATCAACGATACTGTCAAAAATAGAAAAGGACAGATCTTAAAAGAAGTTATAATTACCGCTAATAAACAACCAAAACCGGTAACTGCTCTACGTTCTGGTTTAAAACCAATGGACACACCACAAAGTGTACAGATAATTGGTTCTGAAATTATTGAACAACAACAATCCATTCGATTAAGTGATGTAGTCAAAAATGTAAATGGTGTCTATGTTGGATCTGCACGTGGTGGAGCTCAAGAATCATTTTACTCAAGAGGATATGACATGTCTGCCAATAACATGTTTAAAAATGGATTCCGTTTTAGCAGTGGATCAATTCCGGAAGTTTCTTCTTTAGAAAAAGTAGAAGTCTTAAAAGGTAGTGCTGCTTTGTTATACGGAAACGTTGCTCCTGGTGGAATATTAAACATGGTAACAAAATCACCTTCTTTCCAAAAAGGAGGAGAAGTATCCATGCAAATGGGAAGTTACGCCTTTTACAAACCTTCGATAGACATATACGGACCATTAAATGATATTATCGCTTACCGATTTACAGGTTCTTATGAAAATTCAGAAAGCTTTAGAGATGTCGTAAAAAAAGAACGTTATTATATTAATCCCTCTTTATTATTTAAGGTAAGTGATAAAACACAAATTACATTACAGGGAGATTATTTACATGATGATTGGACTCCTGATTTTGGAACTGGAGCCATTGGAAAAGAAATTGCTGATGTTCCCCGTAACACTTATTTAGGCGCAACTTGGTCAAATGGACAAACAAGACAAACCACTATTTCTGGATTTGTAAATCATGATATTAATAAAAACTGGAAACTGAATTTCAATACTTCTTTCCAAAATTACGATAGAGCATCTAAAGGAACTGAGCGTGTGCAGCCAAAAGCAGATCCTTACGGATATTGGGAAAGACCATTGGGACAAAACAAAAATGCGGAACAAATCATTGGAGAACAACTTAGTCTGCAAGGATGCTTCCTAACCGGGAAAGTAAAACACCAATTGTTTACAGGTGTTGATTTTGAAAATTCATTTGCAGAATCCAATACCTTTACTTTCAGTCCAACAACTTATGGAAGTGGTAATATTTTTGACTTCGAAAATTTTGATCAGGGTGGTGCTATACCAGATGCTACACATACTAAAATCGTAAAAACAGATACCAACCGTTTTGGAATCTATGCACAAGATTTAATTTCACTTACAGAAAAATTTAAGGTTTTAGCCGGATTACGTTGGTCTTGGCAAGAAGCACAAGCTGAAACAACTGACCTGATTAATAACACCATTAAAGAAGATCCAAAACGTATTGACGAAGCATTTACCCCAAAAGTAGGTTTGGTGTACCAACCAACAAAAGACATGTCTTTATTTGCAAGTTATGCCAACTCTTTTACACCAAACACAGGAGTAACTATCTACGGAGAAACTATCGCACCTTCTCTTATAGATCAGTATGAAGCTGGGGTTAAAAAAGATTTCTGGAGAGGAATCTTGAGCACCAATGTAACTTTGTACCAAATCGTAAATAGTAATTTAGCTCAAACTGCTGAATTTAAAGCAGACGGCACCAACAATACCGATAGCAATGTAAAAGTTTTGAGTGGAGAAACAACCAGCAAAGGAATTGAAATTGACATCACCGCGAGACCAATAGAAGGTATGAATATAATGGCAGGTTACAGTTACAATGACATGCGTTATACCGAAACTTCAGGATTAAACGGAAGTTTTATTGAAGGGGATCGTTTAGTAAGAACACCCGCAAATACAGCTAATTTAAGCTTTTTCTATACTTTACAATCAGGGAAGTTAAAAGGAGTTTCTTTTGGAGCAAACGGAAATTATATAGGAAATCGCCTTGGAGGTTGGAACGACCAGTACAATGATGATCTCGTTAAATACCCTGATGGAATCTACCACAGAGAAATTCCAATAGAAGGATACACCACAATTGATTTATCTGCAGGTTACACTTGGAAGAAATTCTCAGTATTGTGTAAATTATCAAACATCACTAATGAATTGAATTATACGGTACACGAAAACTATAGTATCAATCCAATTGCACCACGTCAAGTAATGACCAGCATAAAATATAAATTCTAGTACGTCAAAGAAACTAAGCCTCTAAGATACAAAGGTGCTTAATTCTAAAACAAATAGAGATAATCAGTTCGGTGTTGAGAAATAGAAAATGCGTATCCCCAAGCTTGAGAATTAGCAAACTTAAGGATAACAAAAAAGCATCAATACTATAACACAAACCGTATAAGTAAAAAGTCATGGGATTTTAAAACCCATGACTTTTTTGTTTAAATTTAAACCTTAAAGAAAATTAACTCCAGAAACTTTCATCGTGATTTAGGTTGTTTTTATATAGCGTAACATTGAGGTTCAAAAAGCAAAGCAAACTCGTTTATAGCAATAGATGAGTTTTTTTAATTAAAAAAAGAAAGCCTATTTTAATTATATTTGACAATACTATTGATTTATTTCAAAAACACAGTATTCAAAACCCCACCTCTTTACCCCTATTTTCATTACCCATTGAGCTTTAAAAACGACATGACAACTAAAAACTGAACCCGAAATAAATCGCTATGAAAAATTCAAAAAACAACCAATTAAAAAAAAGTCTGGGTCTGGGTTTTGGTATCGCGATATTAATTGGAGGTACAATTGGTGTTGGAATACTGCGTACACCGGGTGCAATTGCGGGTATGTTAGATAATTACTGGCTTATAATTGCCTGTTGGTTTTTTGGGGGGATTTACATTTTAATTGGCGCCAATTCGTATGCTGAATTAGCCACAATGCTTCCCAAAGCTGGAGGGTCTTATAATTATATAAAAAGAGCTTTCGGAGATTATGCCGGTTTCATATCGGGTTGGTATGATTATATAGCCAATGCAATTCCACCAGCTTTTTACTGTATTGTTATCAGTGAATATATTGTTATTTTATTTCCTGCTTTTGAAAGTCACTCGACAACTATCGCTATTGCCTTTTTAATTGCATTTATCGTTCTTCATGCCAGTGGCGTAAAAAGCGGCAGTTTCATACAACAATTGACAAGTGTTATTAAAGTCGTTTTCTTTGCTGCACTAATTGTTGCCTGTTTCATGTATTCGGGTGTAGTATTTAATCCTGTTGAAAAAAACACTAATCTGCTGGAAATGGGAGTTATATTAGGATTCTTCAAATCACTTCAATTAATAATTGGCACTTATGACGGCTGGTACTCCGTTTGCTTTTTTGCCGAAGAAGATAAAAACCCAAGTAAAAACATTCCTAAATCACTATATACCGGGGCAATCATTGTTATATTGATTTATGTATTACTAAACATGGCCTTTTTTCATGTATTACCAGTGGCTTCATTGGCAAACTCACCTTTGGCAGCAGCAGATGTTGCAAAAGTAGTTTTTGGAAATAATGGCGCCATTATAGTAACTGTAATTGCTATTTTTTCTTTAATCAGTATCCTAAATGCCTTCATGATGATACCGGCAAGAATACTCTTCGGATTGAGTCGTGATGGTTTTTTTATTCGAAAAGGAATTACAATAAACAAAGGAGGTACACCAATAGTAGCGCTTTTAGTCTCATCCTTATTTAGTTTAGTATTGATTATTATAGGATCCTTTGAAGTATTATTTTCATTTGGAACCTTCATGTCAGTTATCGTTTGGGGATTGGCCTACTGCTCGCTGATAAAATTAAGAAGCAAAGAACCTAATTTACCCAGACCCTATCGCTCTTGGGGCTACCCATGGACAACTCTATTTGTGATTATTGCTACTTTATCCTTATTGATTGGGTTTGCTTATAGTGACAGAAAAAATTTTGTCATCATTCTAATCATTACGCTAATTTCCTATCCTGCCTTTTTGTATCTAAATCGGAGAATTAAAAAATAATAATTACTTGTTTAGCATCAATTTTCAATTCTTTCCACTTCTTTTACCAAATCATGAACAGAATAATATCGATTGATAGGACCAAAAAGCTCATCCAAATTTTCAGAACGTAATTTATCACGAACTTCTGCACGGGCTTCGACTATTTTTAAGGTTATATTTTTTTCTTTTAAATCAACGAAAAGTCTTTTTAATAATTTCGCCCCGCTGATATCTACTTGAGGGGAGGTATTCATGTCCCAAATAACCGTTTTAATACTCTTCCCTTCAGCCTTAAGTCTTGTCATAATTTCGTCTCGAATAAAGTCGGCATTAAAATAAAGTATAGATGATTCGATTCTAACAATTAGTACTCCAGGAATAATTTCGTTATCAGGATGTCTTTCCATATCAGAATACCGTTTCGTTCCGGGAATCCTTCCCAAAAACGCAACTTTAGGTTTCGAAGTGGACTTGATCAGCAACACTATGGTCACTAATGCAGCAAACAAAACGCCTTTTAGTATTCCTGAAACAATAACTCCGACAAAGGCAATCATGGCAACCAAAAACTCTTGTTTGTCTACTTTAAACAAATGCTTCATTTCGTTGACATCTACTAATCCTCTGATCGCCACAAGCACAATTGCGGCAAGAATCACTGTAGGTAAATTTTGGAGAAAGCCTGTTAGAAACAAAAGGCATAAAGCAATCGATAGTGAGGCAACCACCAAAGAAACAGGTGTTTTCGCACCAGCGGTATCATTTACGGCAGATTGCGACAAACCTCCCGCAACCGGATATCCCTGACCAAAAGCGATGGCACCATTGGCAATTCCCAATGCCAGTAGCTCCTGACGCGGATCAATTTCATAACCATTTTTCTGGGCAAAGGAACGCGCTGCAGACACACTTTCGATATAAGACAATAAAAAACAAGCCAGAGCAAGCGGGAACACTCCGTCGATATCCCTTATTCTCAATGAGGGCAAATGAAACGAAGGCAAACCAGAAGGTATTATTCCAACTGTATCAAAACCATGTAAACCAAGTGATGTGTTCGAAATAAGCAATATCGAAATAATAACAACGACAATAGCGACCGGTCGTCCTGGTAAAACCTTTTCACCAATAACCAAAACTGCAATTGCTGAAAGACCAAAAAGAAGCACCGTCATATTAGTATCCGGTAATTGGTAAAAAAGAGTACTCAATCGCTCGAAGAAATTTTCTCCTCCACCCTTTACATCAAATAATTTAGGCAATTGTGTCAATCCAATGGTAAATGCAGCTCCCATTTTGAAACCTACCAAAACAGTTTCACTGATAAAATTAATAATTCCGCTTAATCGAAGTATGTATGCCAATATTGCAAAAACGGAGAAAACTAAGGCTGTAAGCGAGGCAATATCAACCCAACGATGCACATCTCCATTTGCCAGGTCGGCAATCGTTGTTCCTATCAATAATGATATGGCAGAGGTTGGACCAATGGCCAATTGCCTGCTCGTGCCCAGCATGGCATAAAAAAAACCTCCAATTAAATAGCCATAAATTCCATACTCCGGAGGCAGTCCGGCAAGTGTGGCATAAGCAAGGGAAACCGGTATACCGTAAGCTGCAAGAGTTACTCCTGAAACCAAGTCACTCTTTAAAATTTTTGCATTGTAATTCTTAAACCATTCCAGATTGGGGAGTATATATTTCAAAATAAAAAATTATATCGTTTGTTCTACAAATATAAATATTTTGCCAATCGCTCTGCCATTCAAAAAAAACGATCTCTTTACTAGAAAACATAAAAAATCCCAATCCTAAAATTTTCAGAATTGGGATTTTGTATTTAAAAAGTATTTGCTTTTACTTCAATCCAGCCAAGCTATGCTCGATCGTTTCAATTTTAGCTAAAGCATCGGCTTCTTTTTGTCTTTCGTTAGCCAAAACTTTTTCTGGCGCTCCGTTCACAAATTTCTCGTTAGCTAATTTACTTTGAACCGATTTTAAGAAACCTTGAGTATACACCAACTCGGCAGTCAATTTTGCAATCTCTTCCTCCACATTAATATTTCCTGTAATCGGAATGAAATATTCATTCGATTTTACACGGAAAGACAGAGCACCATCTACTTTATCCGACACATATTCTAAGGATGTGATGTTACCTAATTTAGTCACCACCGAATCAAAATAAGTGGATGCTTTATCATTATTCACCGCTTTTAATTCTATCGTATCTTTAAACGGAATATTCTTGTCTTTACGAATCGTTCTTATTCCGGAAATAACTTCAATTGTATTTTCGAAATCAGTGATTAAACCTGCATTGAAAGGTTTTATTTCCGGCCAAGTTGAAACAATTAAAGCTTCCTCAGCTGTTCTTTCTGAAAGCAATTGCCAAATTTCCTCTGTCAGGAAAGGCATGAACGGATGCAATAATTTCAGATTGTTTTCCAACATTTCTATGGCTTTAGCCAAAGTCACACTGTCAATTGGCTGTTGGTAACCCGGTTTGATCATTTCAAGGAACCAAGAACAGAAATCATCCCAAACCAATTTGTAAATCCCCATCAAGGCATCAGAAATTCTGTATTTTCCAAAATTATCCTCAATTTCCAAAAGCGTCTGTTGCAACTTGGCTTCATACCACTCAATAGCCACTTTTGAAGATTCCGGTTGTGGAATAGCATCAGACACTTCCCAGCCTTTGATTAATTTGAAGGCATTCCAGATTTTATTGGTAAATGCTTTTCCTTGGTTACACAATTCTTCATCGAACATGATATCATTTCCGGCAGAAGCACTCAAAAGCAATCCCACACGAACACCATCGGCACCAAATTTCTCAATCAAATCTAAAGGATCTGGCGAATTACCCAATGATTTCGACATTTTACGTCTTTGTTTATCACGAACCAAACCAGTTAAATACACATTCGTAAATGGTTTTTTACCTGTATATTCATATCCTGCAATAATCATTCTGGCCACCCAAAAGAACAAAATATCCGGTCCGGTTACCAAGTCATTGGTTGGATAATAGTATTTAAAATCTTCGTTTTCGGGATCCATGATTCCTCCAAAAACAGCCATTGGCCATAACCAAGAAGAGAACCAGGTGTCTAGTGCATCAACATCCTGAGTTAGGTTGTTGGTTGTTAGCTGTTGGTTGTTGGTTTTTTCTTTGGCTAAAACTAAAGCTTCTTCAATATTTTCAGCAACTACAAAATCCTCTTTCCCGTCTCCATAGAAATAAGCAGGAATCTGTTGTCCCCACCATAATTGACGAGAGATATTCCAATCGCGTATGTTTTCTAACCAGTGTCTGTAGGTGTTTTCAAAACGTTTTGGATGTAATTTGACTTCACCATCCTCTAAAACCGCTTTGATAGCTGGTTTTACCAAGTCTTCCATTTTTAGGAACCATTGGTCAGACAAACGTGGTTCGATTACCGCTTTGGTTCTTTCAGAAGTTCCTACCTTATTCAAGTGGGTTTCTGTTTTGGCCAAAGCCCCAATTGTTTCTAATTCTTTCGCGATTTCTTCACGAACCACAAAACGATCTTTCCCTTGATAATGCAGACCAAAACTGTTTAAAGTTGCGTCTTCATTGAAAATATCAATAATTTCTAAATTGTGTTTTTCACCCAGCGTTTTGTCATTCATGTCGTGAGCAGGCGTCACTTTCAAACATCCTGTCCCAAATTCGATGTCCACATATTCGTCTTCAATAATTGGAACTACTCTTCCACAAATTGGCACAATCACTTTTTTACCTTTCAAATGAGTAAAACGCTCGTCATTTGGATTGATACAAATGGCAGTATCTCCAAAAATAGTTTCAGGTCGAGTTGTTGCAATAGTCAGAAAATCTTCACTTCCTTCTATTTTATATTTTAGAAAATACAATTTTCCTTGTTGTTCTTCGTAAATTACCTCCTCGTCAGACAAGGTAGTTTTTGCTTCCGGATCCCAGTTTACCATACGGTATCCTCTATAAATCAACCCTTTGTTGTACAAATCCACAAAAGAACGAATTACAGATGCCGACATATCAGGATCCATTGTAAACTTGGTTCTTTCCCAATCGCAGGAAGCTCCCAGTTTTTTTAATTGATCCAGGATTACACCGCCATATTTGTCAGTCCATTCCCAAGCATGTGACAAAAATTCATCCCGTGTCAAATCATTTTTATTGATTCCTTCGGCTTTCAATTTGGCAACCACTTTAGCTTCAGTAGCAATAGAAGCATGATCCGTTCCCGGAACCCAACAGGCGTTGAATCCTTTAAGACGCGCTCTCCTTATCAAGACATCTTGAATCGTATTGTTCAACATATGCCCCATGTGCAAAACCCCAGTCACATTAGGAGGAGGAATAACAATGGTGTATGGTGTTCTGTGATCGGGCTCTGAGTGAAAATAGTTGTTTTTCATCCAGTAGTCGTACCACTTATTCTCAATAGTTTTAGCGTCGAATTGTGCAGGAATTGTCATTTTATTATGGATTCGTTTAATCGTTAGTTTGGTTAACCGTTTCATCGTTAGTGATTGATTTTAGTTGCCGATTAAACAAATAACCGTAACAATAAAATAAACTTTTAACCTTTGGTTTAATTTTTGCAATTAAGACAGGGCACAAAAGTAAATAATAAAGTACACTATAAAAAGAGAAATAAAAATTTGTGCATCAATTAAAAGAAAGTATATTTACTTTATAAACTTAAATTTTTGAAATGAAAAAAATTGCCAATTTAGTAGTAGCCTTACTTTTAAGCTTTATGGGATATGCCCAATCTGGCTCAAAAATTGAATTTAAGGCTAAAGACAATACGATAGACTACGGTTCAGTAAAGAAAGGTAGTGACAATGGAATTCGTGCTTTTGAGTTTACTAATACGGGAGACGCTCCATTAATGATTTCCTCTGTACAATCCACAGCCGGGATCACTATTTTATCCCAGACTAAAGATCCAATACAACCTGGGAAAACAGGTAAAATAGAAATTAAATACAATATGGCTCCAGGTCCAATTCGTAAAACCGTAACTGTAGAGTCAAATGCCGTCAATGTTGAAGGCGGAAGGGTCGCTCTGAAAATAAAAGGTGAGGTTCTCGCTAATTAAAAATTAAAAAAGCTTTTTGAAAAATCAAAAAGCCTTTTTTTTTATAAAATATCTTTCAGAAGAAACTTGAATTTCAGGATTTGACTGTCTCTTTCCACTTCAATGGTTATCCATTTTTCTTCTTCTGATTTCAAAAGAGAATTAATTTCCTGCAAAGTGTACTTATATCCTTTGTTATTGTTAATACTAATTATAATATCTCCTTTTTGCAAACCAGAGTTCGCCGCTGGAGAATCTTTCCTCACATTTGAAATTTGGTAAACAGGTTTCAACTGAAATTTATATTTAAAATCATTTGAAACCGCAACCCCTTCATTATGATAACTTTCTGTCATTGCCGGAACCGTTTCAAGCCGAACCGTCTCCTCTACCCACTGCAAACCAAAATGTTGCAATTCAATTCCGCTTTTGTTATAAGTAAAAGGAGCATAATACTCCCTGTTTTTCTTCAAATACAACAGTTTATTTTGATAATCAAAAACAACGGTAAATCTTTTTAGTATTTCACCTCCAACAGACCCTAATCTACCGGGAACCATTTTTACATTTTTTATTGAACTTGTATCGGGAAAAGCAGCTATTGGTTTCTCAAACACGAAATCGGCAAGAGTAAATTTAGAAATTCGGGCTCTTTTTCCTAATATATCACCACTAAATCCCTGCCCTAAATAATCATCAAAATTTTTTGCCGGTATTTTAACTGCCTTAGAAAGATTTTGAAAAAGCCAAAGCGCATCACTATTTCCAATATCAATTAATAATTTAGCGGACAATCCATCTCCTTCCAGAACCATATCCGTCATTACATAGGGTTTATACCTTTCAATTGTAATAGGAATCTTTTTGAATTTTTTTTCTATTTTTTTCTTATTACTGTCAGTATCCTTATAAACAATAACCCTCTTTTTTTCGTAATTTATTTCGACCAAATTGTTTTTTAAAAAGTTGTATCCTATAATTCCATTCACAGGAATCCCAACATGGGAAGAAAGATTAAACTCCTGGTCCAAAACCACATACAACAAATGATTTGTCGCTATTAGCCCATGAGTTTCCAATACATTATTAGTCGATTTCAATCCTTCAACAGCATCGGCGCTACCCAAACCCCGCAACGTTATTTTTTCAATATTAAAAAACCTGACCTCTTTTTTATCTTCTAAACTGAACAAAATAGTCTCTTCAACACCAGAATCCAATAAAAAATTCAATTCGATTCCATTTACCTTAATCGGTATGAATACTAAATTATTAATGAACTTAAAAGGAATACTTACTTTTTCCTTTTCATTGACAAAATGAAATCCGCTTTGAGCAGAAACAGGTAATACACAAACAAGTAGGAAAAATAATGAGATTGTATATTTCATTTTGAATCATTTTAATAAAATTACACAAAATATGGATAATTTGTACAGATTTATGAACAAATACGCTTGGGTTTAACAGAAAATTTCGAAAAAAAAATGCAAATTTGCACTTCAATAATTGAAACATGCCAGAAATATCGAACAAAGGCAAAAAAATGCCCGAATCACCCATACGAAAATTGGCTCCTTATGCTGAAATAGCTAAGAAAAAAGGCCATAAAGTATATCATTTGAACATAGGTCAGCCAGATATAAAAACTCCTGAAGTAGCTATCAACGCCGTAAAAAATATTGATTTAAGTATTTTAGAATACAGCCATTCTGCCGGTAATGAAAGTTATAGAAGAAAATTATCAGAGTTTTACAAAAAACAGAATGTAGCCGTAGATTTCGAAGATATCATAATTACGACCGGAGGATCCGAAGCATTATTATTTGCTTTGGGATCTATCATGGACCAGGATGATGAAATCATTATCCCGGAACCGTTTTACGCCAATTATTACGCCTTTGCCACGGCTTCGGGCGCAAATGTAGTTCCTGTAGTTTCAACAATTGAAACAGGATTTGCATTGCCTCCTATTGCTGATTTCGAAAAATTAATCACACCAAAAACAAAAGGAATCCTGATTTGTAATCCAGGAAACCCAACCGGATATTTATATTCTCATACCGAAATGTTGCAATTGGCCGCTTTGGTCAAAAAACACGACATCTTTTTGATTGCTGACGAAGTATACCGTGAGTTTACCTATGATGGAGACATTCATTATTCTGTAATGAATCTTGAGGGATTGGATCAGCACGTAATTATGGTTGATTCAGTTTCAAAACGATACAGCATGTGTGGCGCAAGGATAGGATGTCTAATCTCAAAAAACAAAGAATTCATGGCCACGGCTATGAAATTTGCACAGGCAAGATTGAGTCCGCCAACTATTGAACAAATTGCATGCGAAGCAGCAATAGATACTCCTGACAGTTATTTTGAAGAAGTAATTGCTGAATACAAACAACGCAGAAATACGTTAATAGAGGAGTTAAATAAAATAGAAGGTGTCATTGTAACCAAGCCGAAAGGCGCTTTTTATTGTATTGCACAACTTCCTGTTGACAATACTGATGATTTTGCCCAATGGTTATTAGAAAGTTACGACCTGAATGGAGAAACCGTTATGGTAGCACCAGCCGGTGGTTTTTATTCGGATCCGGAAAAAGGAATAAAACAAGTCCGAATTGCTTATGTCTTGAAAAAAGAAGATTTAATCCGTGCAGTGCATATCCTTAAATCAGCTATCCCTGCGTATAATGCAATCGCTTTAAAAACTAAAGATTTAGTATAAAAACATTTTACAATAGTAAATACACTATTTTCAAACCGAAAAGGCAGTAACAAAAAAGTTATTGCCTTTTTTTAGTTTAAGTTCCCTCTTCCCTTATTGATTTAATAGTAGAAGCATAGAAATTGTTTCCTTTTTATTAATTATCTTTACCCCTTTAATTTACATACCCAATATAACAGTAGCTTTTTAATGATAAATAACGAAGAATTTCAAGACGAAATAGGAAACAATCATATTAGTACAAGTGCAAAAAATCCAATGAGAGCGGATGCTTTTGCTATTACTGATGAAGAAAAAATTGAAAAAATAAAAAAAGACGTTGAAAACATTCTCCTTACACTTGGAATGGATTTGACAGACGACAGCCTAAAAGGCACGCCTAATCGTGTGGCTAAAATGTTTGTAAAAGAAATTTTTGGAGGTCTGAATCCGGCCAAAAAACCAAAAGCATCCACTTTCGACAATAATTATAAATATGGCGAAATGTTGGTTGAAAAAAACATTATTGTCTACTCTACCTGCGAACATCATTTATTGCCAATTATAGGAAGAGCCCATGTAGCTTATATTTCTAACGGAACTGTAATTGGACTTTCAAAAATGAACCGAATTGTAGAATATTACGCCAAAAGACCTCAAGTTCAAGAACGTCTGACGATGCAAATTGTTCAAGAACTGCAATTGGCTTTAGGAACAGAAGATGTGGCTTGCGTTATTGATGCCAAACATCTTTGCGTAAATTCTAGAGGAATCAGCGATATTGAAAGCAGTACCGTAACTTCTGAATTTGGAGGGAAATTTAAAGATGCTCAAACCAAAAGAGAGTTTTTGGATTACATTAAATTAGAAACTAAATTCTAAAAAGGTTCATTCGTTAATTTGTTTATTTGGTTAATCGATTTAACATTACAATAAAAACTCATAAACAGAAAAACATGTATCTCTTTTCTTTTGAAAAATTAGAAGTTTGGCAGAACTCTAGAACATTAATTTTGGATATTTATAAATTAACCAATAGGTTTCCATCTAGTGAAGTATTCGGAATAACTTCTCAAATTAAAAGAAGTTCATCTTCTATAGCAACAAATATATCAGAGGGAACATCAAGAAATACGAATAAAGATAAAGCACATTTTTTAACTATTTCCTACTCTTCAGCAATGGAAACATTAAATCATTTAATAATTTCCAAAGATTTAGATTATATTTCTGAGGAAGACTATTTAATTTGTAGAGAAAAAATTGAGAAAATTTGCAATCAAATCAATAGTTTAAAAAAATATTATCTAGCAAATGGATAAATCCGTTAATCGTAGAGCGAATAAACGATTTAACAAATAAACGAATAAACAATATGTCATTATATAGCAGCCAAACCATAAAAATATACAATTCTCTTTCAGGAGAAAAGGAAACGTTTACCCCCATTCATGAAGGCAGTGTTGGAATGTATGTTTGCGGACCAACGGTTTACAGCAACGTACATCTTGGAAATGTGCGAACATTCATGTCCTTTGATATGATTTTCCGGTATTTTTTACATTTGGATTACAAAGTTCGCTATGTTCGAAACATTACAGATGTGGGACATATCGTGGATGACATAGATGAAGGCGAGGACAAAATTGCAAAAAAAGCACGTTTGGAACAGCTCGAACCAATGGAAGTCGTGCAGCGCTATACAGTAGATTTTCACGACATTCTGAATGAATTTAATTTTTTACCTCCTAGTATTGAACCAACCGCTACGGGACATATTATTGAGCAAATTGAAATCATAAAAAAAATCATCGATAAAGGAATTGGTTATGTAGCCAATGGCTCCGTTTATTTCGATGTTGTCAAATTCAACAAAACCAATCATTACGGCAAATTAAGTGGTCGAAATATTGAAGACATGCTTGCCAATACCCGTGATCTTGACGGCCAGTCTGACAAAAGAAACCCACAGGATTTTGCGCTTTGGAAAAAAGCCGAACCACAACATATTATGCGCTGGCCATCACCCTGGAGTGACGGTTTTCCGGGTTGGCACTTGGAATGTACTGCTATGAGCACGAAATATTTGGGCAATCATTTTGATATCCACGGAGGTGGAATGGACTTAAAATTTCCGCATCACGAATGTGAAATCGCACAAAATGAAGCTTGTACCGGTGAAACGCCTGTTAACTATTGGATGCATGCCAATATGTTGACTTTGAATGGTAAAAAGATGGCCAAATCTACGGGAAATAACATTTTACCCAGAGAGATATTGACCGGAGAAAATAGTATTTTAAGCAAAGCTTTCTCGGCATCCGTAGCCCGATTTTTTATGTTACAAGCACACTACAGAAGTATCCTTGATTTTTCTGATGATGCCATTGTAGCTGCCGAAAAAGGGTACAAACGATTGATGGAAGCCATGTCTTCGTTAAAAGATATTGACCCAAGCTCCCAAAGTTCTGTCGATATTCCGTCATGGAAACAATCTTGCTATGATGCGATGAACGATGACTTCAATACACCAATATTAATTGCACAATTATTTGAAGGAGTCCGTTTTATCAATTTACTGAAAGAAGGAAAAGAAACTTTAACTGCCGATGATTTGAAATCTTTTGCAAAAGCAATGAATGCTTTTGTATTTGATGTTCTGGGTCTGGAAGACGAAAAAATTTCTGACAGCAGCAATGATAAATTAGAAGGCACCATTAATATGCTTATTGAAATGAGAAAACAAGCCAGAGACAATAAAAACTTTGCGCTTTCTGATCAAATAAGAGACCAATTGATTGCTTTGGGAATTCAGTTGAAAGACGGAAAAGAGGGAACTACTTTTAGTATTTAGTTTGCCTATATCAGATAACAGATTAAGAAGATTGAAGTTTTAAATCTGAACACCAAAATTATGTTGTCAAAAATCATTGTTTATCCTTTTCTGCTGCTTGTCCGATTTTATCAAGTCGCGATTTCACCATTTACACCGGCCGCCTGTAGGTTTGAGCCTACCTGCTCATCGTACATGATTGAAGCGCTGCAAACCCATGGTCTATTTTACGGTGGTTTTCTAGGTATAAAACGGATTTTGAGCTGTCATCCCTGGGGAAGAACCGGTTACGATCCTGTTCCAAAAAAGGGCTGCAATCACAAACATTAACGTATTATAAAGATAATTTTTACATTAAATATTTATTTTTACACCACTTAAAATAAAAATAATAAATGACACAAGCTTTAAACATTGTTTGGAATCCATCAGAAGGAATTGATTTAGGCTTTTTCGTAATCAGATATTACAGCCTCATGTTTGTAATCGCCTTTGGACTAGGATGGTACATCATGAAAAACATATTTGAACGAGAAGGCGAATCTATTGATAAATTAGATTCTTTGTTTATCTGGACCGTTCTTGCCACTTTAATCGGAGCCCGTTTGGGACATGTTTTCTTTTATGATTGGGAATATTACCGCAATCATTTATTGGAAATCATCTTGCCTTTTAGACTCTCACCTAATTTTGAATTTACAGGATACCAAGGTTTAGCTAGTCATGGAGCCGCTATTTCTATCATAGTTGCAATGTATTTTTATAGTAAAAACATATTAAAAAGACCGCAGTTGTGGATTTTAGACCGTGTGGTCATCCCGGTTGCGAGCGGTGCTATTTTTGTACGATTGGGTAACTTTTTCAACTCGGAAATTATTGGACATGAAACCAACTCTTCTTTTGGAATTAAATTCATAAGAGATTATTTCAGCCCGAGAGATGCCGTAAACGCGACACAAATCGCAGATCCGAAAGAAGCCTATAAAGCTATTGCTACCGATCCAAAGTTTGCTTCATTACTGGAACAGGTTCCTGCCAAACATCCAACGCAATTGTACGAAGCATTTTGTTATATTTTTGTCTTTGCCATATTATATTTCCTATACTGGAAAACAGAGAAAAGAAATAAACCTGGCTATTTGTTTGGAATGTTTTTAGTGCTTTTATTCGCTGTACGTTTTGTGGTAGAATCAGTAAAAGAAAGTCAGGGCGGTTTTGAAAGCGCGTTAGGATTATTTTCTACCGGACAATGGTTGAGCATTCCATTTATCTTAATAGGATTGTATTTTATTTTTACCGCGGAGAAACCCTTGAAAGTATAAATTCAAAATCGAACTTTATTAATAATATAAGCGTTAATTACTTTTGAAGTAATTAACGCTTTTTTAGTTCCATGAAATTAAGACGAATGCTGGTGTTGCGTTATTATTTCTGAAGTAATCGACGACGCACCAAAAATCAACCGTTCATCATTAATAAAAAAGCCTTTCTTTTCACAAAGAAAGGCTTTCATACTAAAAAACTAAGAACTACATACTTGGCAAAGTATCAAATCCCATATTATATAAGGTGAAGGCTTGTAAATCAGCAGCTTCTTCAATGGTTTTTGAAACCGGTTTTCCGGCACCATGACCCGCGTTGGTCTCAATACGTATTAACACTGGATTATTCCCTGACTGCTTCGATTGTAATTCGGCAGCAAATTTAAAACTATGCGCAGGAACAACTCTGTCATCATGATCACCAGTTGTTACTAATGTCGCCGGATATTTTACTCCAGATTTAACATTATGAACCGGTGAATATCCTTTTAAATAATCAAACATTTCTTTAGAATCCTCGGCAGTCCCATAATCATACGCCCATCCGGCACCTGCAGTAAAGGTATGATAGCGCAACATGTCCAATACACCTACTGCGGGAAGCGCCACTTTCATTAAATCCGGTCTTTGAGTCATTGTGGCTCCTACCAATAATCCGCCGTTAGAACCTCCTTTAATCGCTAAAAAGTCAGATGATGTATATTTATCAGCTATCAAATGTTCCGCGGCTGCTATGAAATCATCAAACACATTTTGTTTCTGCATTTTAGTTCCGGCATCATGCCATTTCTTTCCGTATTCACCACCACCACGCAAGTTAGCTGCAACAAAAATCCCTCCCATTTCAAGCCAAACTGCATTTGAAATACTAAAACTTGGTGTCAGATTAACATTAAATCCTCCATACCCATAAAGAATTGCTGGGTTTTTACCGTCTAGTGGCAATCCTTTTTTGTGAGTAATGATCATGGGAACTTTTGTTCCGTCCTTGGAAGTAAAAAACACCTGTTTGGAAACATAATCCTCGCTTTTGAAATCCACTTTTGGCTGAACATAAATAGATGAAGTTCCCTCTTTAGGCATAAAACGATAGGTCGTCGTTGGTGTAATATAATTGGTAAAAGAAAAATACACTTCTCTATCCTTGCTTTTCCCAGCGAAACCGGAAGCCGTACCAATTCCAGGCAATGCAATTTCACGAATTAATTTTCCTTTGTAATCCAATTGTTTCACAACAGAAACCGCATCTTTCATATAATTGGCAAATATAAAACCTGCGCCAACGGAAGGAAATAAAACGTTCTCTGTTTCCGGTAAGAAATCCTTCCAATTTTCAGGCGAAGGATTACTAACATCCGCAGTCACGATACGCTTGTTTGGAGCGTTCAAATTTGTCACAATATAGAGTTTTGAACCATTATTATCCAGAACATCCACATCACTATCAAAGCCTTTATTTACAGAAATAATCTCACTCTTAGAGTCCGATAAGTCTTTTACATACAATTCATTTCCCGAAGTAGAATTAGCGGCAGAAATAAACAAGTAACGATTATCCTCAGATACAGTTCCCCCTACATAACGACGTTTTTCTTTCTCTCCAAAAACAACTTTATCCTCACTTTGAGGAGTGCCCAATTTGTGGAAATACAATTTATGTTGATCTGTTTTTGCGGAAAGTTCACTCCCCTTTGGCTTTTCATAACTAGAGTAAAAGATTCCTTCTTTCCCTTTCCAGGAAAGTCCACTAAATTTCACATCAATTAAATGATCACCGATGCTTTTCTTTGTTTTAGCATCAATAAAAATTACCTTTCTCCAATCACTACCCGCTTCAGAAATAGAATAAGCCGCCAAAGAGCCGTCTTTAGAAAAACTCACATCATCCAGAGAAGTGGTAGCATCTTTTGAAAAAGTATTCGGATCAAGAAAAACCTCTTCTTTTCCGGAAGCATCTTTTCTGTATAAAACAGATTGGTTTTGCAAACCATTATTTTTATAGTAATAGGTATAATCTCCCTCTTTGAATGGAGCAGAAATTTTCTCATAATTCCATACTTTTTCCATTCGCTCCTTAATAGCATTACGGAAAGGGATTTTTGCCAAATAATCAAAAGTTACGACATTCTCCGCTTTTACCCAATCAGCCGTTTCAACAGATTTATCATCTTCTAACCAACGATAAGGATCATTTACTTTTACGTCAAAATAAACATCGGTATGCTCTACTTTTTTAGTCATTGGATAATTTAAAGAATTGGATGGCTGGCTTTGCGCAAATGTAGCCATCGATGAAGAAACAACCATTATTAGTATTATTTTTTTCATTAGAAAAACAGTTAGAGTTCAAACAAAAATAAACAAACAAAATATGAGAAAAAAGTTAAAATAAATAAAAAAGGATCCAACTTTCGCTGAATCCTTTAAAATTGATTTGAATTATATATTAACTTTCTTGATGTCTTTTTTCAATTAAGTCTTTGTCTACTTTAGAAATAGTATCAACCAATACTGGTGTTGCAATGAACAAAGATGAATATGTTCCTACAAGAATACCTATCAACATAGCGAATATAAATCCTCTGATAGATTCACCTCCAAAAAGAAACATAATCAATAACACTGCAAGCATAGTCAAAGAAGTATTAACTGTTCTAGACATCGTAGTATTAATAGAATCATTAACGATATCAGAAAAAGAACCTTTAGTTTTTCCTGCTAAAAATTCACGAACCCTGTCAAATACAATAACAGTATCATTCATAGAGTAACCAATTACAGTAAGAATCGCTGCGATAAAGTGTTGGTCGATTTCCATACCAAATGGCATGAATTTGTAACATAGAGAATAAATCCCTAACACAAAAATAACATCATGCGCTATAGCCGCAATTGCACCTAAACTATATTGCCATCTTCTGAAACTAATCATCAAGTACAAAAATACAATTGCCATTGCTCCAAGTACAGCCCAATATGCATTCGTTTTAATATCTTCAGCTACTGTTGGACCTACTTTTGAAGCTTGTAAAATACCTAATTTTTTACCATCATAAGCATTTACAAATTTATCATATGTCAATCCTGCAGAATAATGTTGTTTTAAATTATCATACAATAGTTTATTTACTTCTTCATCAGCTTGCACGCCATGCTCTGCAACTTTGTATTTTGTCGTAACTTTTAATTGATTGTCACTACCAAAAACTTTCGCTTCGGCACTACCAAATACTTTAGTCAATTCCGCTTTTACAACTTCAGCTTCAACTGGTTTTTCAAAACGAATTTGGAAAGTTCTTCCTCCTACGAAATCGACACCTTGGTCAAATCCATTCGTTGAAATTGAGATAACACTAATAACCGTTACAACTGCAGAGAAGATATAAGCCCATTTTTTCATTCCTAAGAAATCAAAATGGAAATTATGAAACATGTTTTTAGAAAAGTTCGTTACAAATGATAAATCATTTTTCCCTTTGATGTTTCTATCGATAAAAATTCTAGCTATGAAAATAGATGTAAACAATGAAGTCACAATACCTATTAATAATGTCGTAGCAAAACCTTTAATTGGTCCTGAACCAAATATAAATAGTACCGCACCAGTCAAAATGTGTGTCACGTTAGCATCTGTAATTGATGACATCGCACCTCTCCAACTGTAAGAAGTTTTAACAGCCTCATCCAGTGTTTTACCTGCACGTAATTCTTCTTTTGCTCTTTCGTAAATAATGATGTTTGCATCTACTGCAGTACCCATCGTTAAAACGATACCGGCAATACCTGGCAAAGTAAGAACCGCACCAATACTTGCTAAAATTCCGAATAAGAATAATAAGTTAACCGCTAAGGCTACGTTAGCATACCAACCAGCTTTACCATAATAAACCATCATCCAAAGAGATACTAAAAGCAAACCTACGATAGCAGAAGTTGTTCCGTTATCAATTGCTTCCTGACCTAAGGACGGACCTACTACTTCTGACTGTACAATATCTGCAGAAGCCGGTAATTTACCTGCTCTTAAAACGTTAGCTAAATCTTTAGTCTCAGTAACATCAAAAACACCTGAGATTTCAGATCTACCACCAGAAATTGGACCACTTGAAACACCTGGAGCAGAATAAACAACATCATCCAAAACAATAGCAATATTGCTTTTTTGAGTGTAAGCTCTTCCTGTTAATTCTTCCCAAGCTTTAGCACCTTGACCGTTCATTTGCATAGAAACAGCTGGTTTTCCTAATTGATCAAATGTATCACTTGCATCTGTAACAACACCACCGCTCATAGCAGCTACATTGTCTCTATTCCCTTTTAATGCGTACAATTCTACTACATCAATATCTTTTGATTTAGCATCTTTGATAGTTGTTGGTTTACCCCAAACAAATTTCGCATAACGTTGGTCAGCCGCCAACAAAATTCTAATATCAGCTCTTTTTAAATAACCGTTTACAACAGCAGTATCTTTAGGAGAGAAAAGACCCAAAACTGGCCCGCCTCCTTGAGCAACAATTTTATCTAATAAAGGATTATTTCCTGTTTTAGCAGCAACTGAATCTTTCCCATCACTTAACAAAGCGCTCAAAGAATCTTTAGCAACAGTTTTAACTTCTGTTTTATTGATCTCAGTTTTTTTCAATGACTCGTTAGCAGCCATCAAAAAGCTTCCGATTTCTTCAATTTTATACGTTTCCCAAAACTCTAACTGAGCAGTACTTTGTAATAATTTTTTAATTCTGTCAACATCTTTAGCACCCGGAAGTTCTACTAAAATTCTTCCAGACTCTCCTAATTTTTGGATATTAGGTTGTGTTACACCAAATTTATCGATACGTTTTCTTAGTACACCAAATGCACTTTCAACAGATTCATCAACTTTTCTTTTAATTACTTTTTGCACTTGTGCATCAGTCATCTGAAAATCAATCCCGCCTTCTCCTTGTAAACTTCTGTTTGCAAAAATATCAGGAGAAGCCAATTTCACAGCTCCTTTTGAATTAGCTTCAAAAGCTTCAAAGAAAGCATCAATATAAGATTGATTTCCTTTTTGATTTGCTGTAGCGTCTGCTAAAGATTTATTGAAAACCGGATTTTTTGAATTATTAGATAATCCTTTCAAAATGTCCTTAACAGAGATTTGAAGTATCACGTTGATACCCCCTTCTAAGTCAAGACCTTTATTGATTTGTTTGTCTTTTACTTCATTAAAAGTAAAATCCGTGAATCCAAGACTAAAGACTTTTTCTTTACCAATAGAATCTAAATATTTTACTTCTTTTTCAGGATTCCCACCAGCAAAAGATTTTGCATCACTTTCTACTTTACTAGAAACAAAAGTGAAAGAAAGTTGGTAAATACTTACCAATGCAAATAGAATTGCGAAAAATTTAATAAGTCCTT
>RCUQ01000211.1_pt1 | contig 34699 bp, 33 predicted proteins | sample 2166351 | NCBI WGS metagenome assembly RCUQ01 (sample SAMN09932597, study PRJNA488358) | compost metagenome | feature: garden; material: soil; isolation source: compost soil in acetonitrile-enriched culture | place: Germany: Experimental Botanical Garden Goettingen | collected 2016-01-27
CTCGCGTTTGGCCCACCGCCTCATGGTCGCTTTGCGTTCACTGGCGAGGTCCTCCTGCATCTCGGAAAACTTCTCGACCACAGCCTCAATCCGATGACGGAAGCGGGGGCCGGTCAGATAGTCGTACATCATCGCTGATTTGGTCTGCTGACCTTCCCCGGCCGCGCGCACGCCGTTCATGAGGATCAGGCTTTCGCGTAATGAGACAGCGACAGGGATGGCGCATTTCGGACCGGTGACCCAAACCCCGTCGACGTGACCAAAGGTCTCCACATCCTTCGGCAACGCGTGCGACACGATGAGCGCGAGATCCGCCTTAGCCGCCCGCTGATCCCCCTTGAGCTTGCCAAGCCAACCGTCGCTCCAAGCCTTGGTCCGCTTGGTCTCCCAAAGAATAACGCCGCAGACCTGGCCCGCCCCGTTGAACACGCGGTGCAAGACGTCGCCGCCAAACTCCCCCTTCCCCACCGGTTCGATCTGATCGAAGGGGAATTTCGCGCGCAAGGCATCTTCGAGCATCAGTTCCTGAGCCTCGCCCTGAAGCTGCTGCGACCCCTGCTCCGCCTTCTTCTTCAGCTCTTCGATCTTCTGCTGCATCGACGCAATCTGCGTGTCGCGCTCTTTGACCTTGAGCGTAAGCCCCTCTTCCGCCTCAAGCTTAGCCGCTGCCCGAACCGTCTCCAGCCCCTCGTTGACCTGACGCTGCACAGAGAGATCCGCCTCCCTCAGCTTATCGTCGAGCTCCCGCTGCTTCTTGAGCATCTCAGCCTCGACCGCCTGCGACGCCTTGAGCTTTTCCTCCCGCGCCTTCAGCGTTTCGGTCAGTTCGGCGAGTTGCCGGTCCCTCGCTTCGATATCGGTCGCGACCACGCGCTTGGCCCGCTCAACCTCATCCATCGCAATCTGCTTGCGCGCCTCGTCCATGCGCTTGGCGAGCGTCGCCTCGATATCGAGCCGCTCTTGTTCGACGCTCTGCTTCGTCGATGCGATCTCAGCCTGCGCCTTCGCGACAAGCTGGTCTTTCGCAGACAGCTGCTCGGCAAAGGCTTTGCGCGTTTGCTCGACCAGGGGGCCGGCCAAGGACTCGGTGAGCTTGATGTCGGCTTGGCAGCTAGGGCACGTGATGGTCGGTTCGGTCATGCGGCCCTCCATGTCGGCGCGTGTTTCATTCAGCGTCGAATCAATGGCTAGCACCACGATACGTCAGAAAGGGTCACAAGCGATCAGCGCTTTGCTGGCAAGCAAACTGCACGCCCCCATATCGTTTTGTTTTCCCCACAATAATCAGCTCGAACCGCGTTATTCGCCTTCCGCTTCCGATTACAACTGCATAGGTTGGCGGCATGGGGGCACTTACCAAACTGAAAGAGCTGTTCGCTCGACGTGAACCTTTGGTCGCGCCGATGGACGATCCATTCATCCAGATCGATAAGGCCGCAACCGCCGAACGGTTAAAGCTGCGAGAGCGCGGTGCTGAGCAGGGTAAGCTAGAGCAACCGCCCAGCCACTTGCGAACGCTCGATGCCGTTGAATCCGAAATCGCCTCGCTCGTTCTCGAAACCTATGCGCGCGCACAAAACGACGCCGCCAACAACGTGCGCACCTATGACGGCAGAATGGCGGAGCTCGGCCTGCTCGGAAGCGTCTCGTCCATCAGCGCCTCCGCACGCCTAGCCGCGAGCGACTTCAAAGCGAGTGTCGCCAACGCGCTGAACCGACTCTCAAACAGCCGCGACGCTATTAAGAGCTCCTATGATGAGCTTCATGAATTCCGGGCCGAGCACGACCTTCGTCGCCCGGCCCACAAAGCTATGTCAGGCGTGGCAGCGGGGGGAGCGATTGCGGGATCTTGGGCGGCTGAAACAGTATTGAACGCTTTGCTGCTGCGCCAGAATGACGCGATGGGCTATCTCGGCGGCGTGGTTGCGGCAGGCACCATCGGCGCGCTCAATGTCGGGCTCGCAGCGATTGTCGGGCGGCAGATCTGGCCGCTCGTGCTTCACCGAAAACCAGCGATGAAGCTCCTCGGTTGGCTCGTCACCATCGGCTGGGTAGGGATCGTCATCGTCTGGAATTTGGGCGCAGCACATTACCGAGATGCCAAAGTCAGCGGTGTTGCAAACCCCGAAATAGAAGCTCTCGCCATGATGGGGGGCGGCCTCGACAGCATCTATTCATGGGGCCTGCTGATCGCAGGCATCGTATTTGCAGGAACGGCCGCGCTCTATGGGTTCCGAATGGACGATCCCTATCCCGGATATGGACGAGTGGCGCGACGGCACGATGAACGCTGCCAAGCCTATGCCGACGACGTTGAAGACGCGACGATTGAGTTGAAGGAGATCCGCGACGTCGCAGTGGATGAAGCAGCGACTGTGCGTGACGAGCTCGAAAGCCAGCACGCCGAACGGGGACAGATCGTCGCCGCCCGTTCAGCCTTCGTCCGACGGTTTGGGGAGTTCAGCGAGCAGCTCGAAGTGATCGCAAACGGGCTTTTGCAAGACTACCGAACAGCCAATCTTACCGCTCGCACGACGCCAGAGCCGGAGACCTTCTCGTCACCCTGGTCTTTGCAACGTTCCGCTCTCCCCTCGCCCCCCTCCATTTCGGTCACAGACACCGATATCCGCAAAGCCGAAGCTGCACTCGATGCAGCGATCGCCGAAGTCTCTTCATCCTTTGATGATGCGATTACGCAGTTTGAACCGCTCGACGCCCTAAAGCGGAGGCTTTCGGATGCGTAAGGTGAAGCGGTCGCGTCGGTCGGCAGCGTCGGCTAGGACGGCGCAGGAGACGCGTAAGGGTTGGCTCAAGATCGTTGGCGTCGTCGCTTTGGTGGCCACGGTTGGCGTTGCCTATGTCGCGGTCGCGCGCGGAAACAAGGCCCTCGACGACGAAACCCTATGCCCCTCGACGCCCTCAAGCATCACCGTGCTGCTCGTCGACGTCACCGATCCGATGACGACAGCGCAGAGGCAAGATTTCCGTAACCAGCTGAACCGTCTCAAAAACTCTATCCCCCGCTACGGCAAGCTCGTTGTGACGAAAGTGGATTCGTCGTCGAACGAGCTGCTGCAACCGGTCATCGTGCGTTGTAACCCCGGCACGGCTAAAGACGTCGATGAGTGGAACGGCGACCCACGCGGCGTGCAAAAGCGACACGACGAAGGATTCGTCGCGCCCCTAGACCAAGCTTTCGCTGGCCTGACCAACGCCAGCGCAGCCGACCGCTCTCCGATTTTTGAATCGATTCAATCCGTCACACTGACCGAACTCGCCGGTCCTGATGTTGCTGACCTCCCCCGCAAGTTGGTGCTTGTTTCCGACCTGCTTCAAAACACGGACGCCATCAGCTTCTATAGCGGCCTCCCCTCCCCTGATCAGTTGACGAAGTCCGCTCCCTTCCGTCGTGTCCGAACGGATTTGAGCGAGATGGAAGTCGAGATCTGGATGCTGGAACGGCTCGACGCCAATCAAACCCAACCGCGCGCCCTAATCGAGTTGTGGGACGCGGCGATCACTGCGCAGAGCGGCACTGTCGTGCGCGCCTACAACGTAAGCGGATAAGCCTTCATGACTCGTCCCATGCTGTCGATCATCGATCGGCTCGCCGATCGCGGCCTGATTGATCGATACGGCTTCCTCTGTTTTGCTTTCGGCGGCGCCGCACTGATCGTTCTCGCGAAGGCGCTCGGCGTAGCCGCACTCCTCGTCGCCGTCTTCTCGGCTGGCGCAATCGTTGCCTATGCCGTCCTCGTTCAGCGCACTGGAACAGGCCGCCTACGAAGCGATCAAGCGGGCGACAACTGCTACTATCTCGGCCTGATCTTCACGCTTGCCAGCCTCGCCTATGCGATTTTCACGTTCGACCCCGCCGATACCGCGACCACAATCGTGCAAGGCTTTGGCGTCGCGCTGGCCACGACGATTATCGGCCTCGTGCTCCGCGTCTATTTCAATCAGAGCCGCCCCGACATCGCAGAGTCAGAGACCACCGCTCGCCTCGAACTCGCTGCCGCCTCCGGTAAGCTGAAAGCTGAGCTTTCTCGCTCGGTCGTGAGCATGAACGATTTCAGTCGCCAAACTCGCCAATCTTTGGAGGAACTGCGCGATGAGATCGTAACGAGCTTGCAGACGGTGAAGGAAAGCGCGGAACGCACCGTGCAGGACATGGTGCAGCAGGCGACGGCGGCCGTGACTGAGAATTCCGAAGCGGCCGTGTCCGGTACGCGCAAGCTGAGCACCGCGACCACCAAGGTCGTGACTGGTATGGAAAACAACGTTGCGGCGCTTTCGGGTCTCGAAGGCGCGCAGCAGCAAATTGCTGCAAGCTTGGTGGCGCTTGAAAGCGCAGCGGGCCGATCTCAGTCCATTCTTGAGAACCTCGTCGCCCAAAGCAGCAGCATCGGCCAGCTGCAGAATGGCGCGGCGGACACGGTTCGGGATCTCGCCGGCGCAGCATCGCTTTTGAACCAACACGTCAGCGGGCTGAACGCCTCGACCGACCGTCTCGAAGGCATCTTGGTCGACAAGCTCGCCGAAGTTCAAGCCGTCCCCCGCAAGATCGCCGATACTGCGATCACAGAAATTTCCGAAGCGATTGAACGCGTACGTGCTGATCTGCAGTCGATCGTAGAGGCGCAAGCGTCCGTGGTTTCGGATCTGACGGAGCAGGTAAAGCAGGGGGCGGACATCGCGTCGCGGCACAATGGCGTGCTCGAAGGAGAGATCGCTAAGTCGCGTGACAACGTAGCGAAGGTTCACAGCGCGCTAGTCGATATGACCGAGCAGCTCGCAGCGCGAACAGAAGCGCTCGTAGGATGACGGACTACCCCGATCTCCGTCAGGAGAAGGCCTATCGACGCGGTCTCGTTCTCGGCCTGACCATGGCCGAGGTGATGATCCTACTCATCTTTCTGCTGCTGATGGCCCTCGCCGCCGCGCTGCAAAACCGAGACCAGCGCATCGCAGTTTTGGACAGCAATGGCGCATCGAAACTGATCGAGCAGTTGCAGCGCGCCTACCCGCAAGCGCAAAATAGCGACGACTATTTCAAAGAGCTGACGCGCGCGATCGAAGTCCGCAAGCAGGTGGAGGAGGCTGGCCCGAAGGGCAGCCGAGACACCTTGATCGAGGACGCCGCGCTAGGCCGCCAGGTGAAAGACGCGGCGGGCTCGGTCAATCCCGACGACTTTCTTCGACGGGCTATTTCAGCGGCGGAGCGTGGGCGTGAGGGGGAATGGCCGCCCTTCTTCAGTCTTAGTGAAGCCGGCGGCTACTACTTTGAGAGCGGGAAGGCTACGCTTCGTCCTCAGTTCGAGCAGAGCCTTCGCACCGCCGTTATTCCTCGCCTCGTCAACTCGATCAAAGACTACGACGTCGATGTGATCGAGGTCATCGGTCACACCGACGAGGTCCCGATGGTCGGCGCGAGCAACCTCGACAGCAGCCTGATCGCTGCGTCAGCCGACCGCGTGCCTATCGCAAATCTCCGCTCCACAGACAATGCAGGCCTGGCCATGGCCCGTGCCGTCGCCGTCGTCCGCGTTCTCCGCTCAGACCCTCGCTTGGCCAACGTCACCATCCTTCCGCTGTCCGGCGCCCAGATGATTGTTCCCGTCGACCGTATGGCAGACGGCAACGCCCCACGTGACGACCAAGCACGTCGGCGCATTGAAATCCGGCTGCGAAAATCAACGAACGAAGCCGCTTCTCAACCGTCGGCGCGTTGATGAGTCACCTCGACCCTCTAGACGCCAACTTGGCTCGTATTCGCAGCGCGCTGTTGCAGACAGCGCAGCGCTCGCAACCGGTCGCTCCGGTTAGGGAAAACAGCCCGCTGGATAGATCGCTGCTTATTCAGCGGTTGATGTTTTGGCGAAATCGCTGATGCGCAAAGGTAGGCGGGTTCCTCGCCCGAAAGCGCCTCGCCTCGCGCGACGCCTCCGTGCAGGAAGCGGCGTTGCGGACCGTTTCAGCGCACGAGACACGGCAATTATGGCTGCCGTCGCCGTCGCGTTCATTGGTGCGTTCGCGTTCGCTCTCTCGAAACCGACAGCGCGTGCATTTTCGTCACCCCCCCAAACGATCGCTCAGACCGCCTCCCCCGCGACGTCTCAACCCACACAAGAGCTCAGCACTTCTGAGCCGCGTACTCTCGCCAAGACCAGCAGCAGCGACACCGACTTCATCTGCGATGAAGCGCGAGTCACAGACGGCGACACACTTCGTTGCGGCCCGCTTCGCATTCGCCTCGCTTCGATCGATGCCCCAGAAATGCCTGGGCATTGCCGTCGCGGCCGCACCTGCGTCGACGGTGATCCCTATGCCAGCAAGGCAAACCTAGATCGCTTGATGGCCAGCGGCGTCGTCCAATGCCGCCAAACCGACACAGACCGTTACGGTCGTATCGTCGCGCTGTGCGAGGTGGGCGGACGCGATCTATCGTGTGCTCAGGTACAGGACGGACATGCGATCATCCGGTACGGCGAGCTCGCCTGCCCTGTTGGCTGACGACGGCAACGCTTTCAGATCCATGCCCCACAGTGCGTTTGCCTTCATCTGCACTGAGCGGGACCGAAGAGCTTCGCGTCTCTGCTAGCTGAGGCTTTCTATTCTGTCGGCGTAGGTTTGATACAGACAGGCTTCATCGGCGCATTTGTTGCGCGCCTTGATCCAAGCCAACTGCACATCAGCCGCTCCAGGCTGCGTCCGCCTCGCCGACGCATAGAGCGTCGCCATCCGACCATCCATCCTGGCCAGGTCAGGATCGGCGCAGATCATCAACTCGACGTTGGTCCGCGCTTTAGAGCAATCGAAACTCGCGCCAATGCGCGCCGTAACAGGCGCGGGGGCGGCAGATACGGGCACGGGGATGGGACGTGACGAGCTGAGATTGAAGCGCGTGAGGTCGGCATAGCCAATCGCGCTTTCAATGCGCCCGAAATCATCAACCTGGTAGACAAGGCCTGACCCGTCAGCTGCAGGCTGCATCGAGTACGTGATGTCAGCGAGCAGCTCTTCTTGACCAAAAATGCTGCGCGCGCCGACGGGCACGTCGATGCGAAGGCGACCGGTGCAGACCGTGCGATCAAGCGCGACGTCATGAGATTGGAGCAGCGGCATGGTGATGGCGGCCGAGGCCTCTCGCTCAAGATCATTCATCTTGACGGGGTCGGTTGACGAGATACGTCGTGCTGCGGTGAAAGCCATCCGCTTGAGCTGAGCTACGGTCGCCACCGATACGCAGCGCGCTTTAGGTTGCGCCTCCGAAACGGCTTCGGGCTGGGCTACCGGCTGGGCGCTGGGCACCGGCGACTCGTTGCAGCCCGCCAGCGCCGCGAACGTCGCCGCAGCCAAAACCAAATTTCTCATTGCCGTTCCCCCACCTCAAGAACACATATCATCGTGATATTGAGATGCAAATCACCAATGGAGGCATGAGGTTAACGAGCACCGAGATGCAGAGTCCAGCCGCACCAGCCTACGTAATCGACGTACGAGGTAAGCTCGAGATCGATGCGATCATCGCAATCTTTCAAGACAGCGACGACCGTCTCTCGGAGCGAGAGTCACCAGGCAGGCCCTGACAACACAAGCACGGCTGTACGGGGCGGAAAAACGACTTAGCCACCCTCACCTGTCGCCGAAAACGATCTGATCGTCGCGATATGGGGCCGACCTCTCAGTGCATTTTTCATGATGTGCACTGACGCCCCCACCCAGCTCTAAGTTGCATGGCGAGATTACAGCAATTTCACGTTGAGCCAACGCCGGATTGACGGAACATCGATCTTAAGGCAGCATCTACGACGACCTTGGTCACGTGGCGCTGCGGTGCCGACGCGCGTCACTTTCCCTTCGCTTGGGCAGTGACTGCCGATCCTGCGGGAAAGGCTGCCCGGGTTCATCTGAAAATTGAACCCTAACGCCGGTTGCGAGCGAAGCTACGTGCTTTTGACCTTTGCAACAGGCCAGCCCTGAAGGAATATCGCCTTGGATACAGCGCCACGCCCATCAGCCTCCACCCCGTCTGTGCTGCTCATGCTTCTCCGAGCACGCGAAGCATTTTTCTCTTCGAATTTCAGACTCTTCGATCTCGAGAACAGTGCAGAGAGCGAAGAGAAAAAGGCCGCCTACCACGCCCTAGACGATAGTCTCCAAGCGCTTGGCGCGCCGAACCATGCGGAAATGCACAATATCATTGGTCAAGTTCTGGCCGGGATCGAGATAGACGCTTCAGATTCAGATACTTATGACATAGCGGCAGACATACTCCACCACTGTGCAGATGTATGCCGATCAATGAAAGAGGGCCACTAGGACCGTCAATAGGCATTGCCCGCCGCTGTGGAAGAGCGGACTTCGGCCGGAGCTAAGCACACGGCGGGCAGTCTATCTTAGACATTCTAACGAACGCTAAGGGGGCGCGGCAAGCCTGCTCGCCCCGACCGCGCTACATCGCCACCCAGCCTTGCCGCTCGCTTTCGCCCCTAACAGCGCTCTGAAAACCGATCATAGGCGTCGACCTTGGTCGGGTGGAGATCGACGTCGCGCTGGTAGATCTTTCGCTGCAGAAAGCTAAGCTCGCTGTCTCTGTCAGCGTCAGAGACGTCGATATACCAAGCACGGGGCGCGCCGCCCGAACCGTCGTCCCAGCGATATCCACGCGCCTTCAGCACGTCTTTCAAGTCAAATGGCGCGCCTTCAGCCCGTATGCGCCAGGTGGGGCGGCGAGCCGCGTCCAGCAACACCGACAGAGCGGGAACGCCGCTCTTGGGTAGGGGCAAAGACAGCAGCTCAATAGCCGCGGCGCAGTCGTTCACCGCCCTGTGTTTATCGTAGAAGAACCCGGTGCCGGTGGCCAAGTAAGCGAGCTTCACGCCCTCGTGCCCCTCGGCCGCCCAATCGATCTGGGACATCGAACAGGCCCAAGGCTTGGTTTTGAAGACATCGCTATATCGTTCGAGAAAGCGACGGTCGAAACCCGCGTTGTGAGCGGCGACGAAAGCTGAAGACGCCGCAAAAGACGCGACCGCTGCCGGATCGATCTGGCAAGCAGCGCGCAACGCCTCGTATAGCGAGACCAGCGTCGCCGCAGAGGTGTTGCGATCAGAGCGCCACACCGTAAAGACCGCTATGCCCAGTGCCGCGCCGGAAACGATCAGCGCCGTAGAGTCCCAAAGGCTATCCATCCGTCTTTGGAGACTCGGATTGCGCTGGCGCAGACGCGGTCGGTGGGGTTTTCGTCGATTGCGCCTGGCCTCCTCGATCAGCCATCGCTTGTCGCAGATGCGCCGTCGCCATGCCGCGCTTCTCATAATCGTTCGACATCATGCGGTTCATAAAGGGTCCGCCCGGAGCGCGCGGCTTGTCAGTCATCCGAGCCCTCCTTCGGCTTGGCTGGCGTCGACGCTTTTCTAGGCGCTACTGGCACCACAGCCGCCGCAAGGCGAGCGGCCACGCGCTCTTGCGCTAAACGAAGATGGCTGGTGCCTACGCCAGCATTCACGTCCAACGGATTGTGGCCGAGGTTCAAACCTCCGGCCGAACCGAACCCTGGAGGAAATCGTCTCATCCCATCTGCTCCTCTTCACGATCCCAAAGCCGGATCAAGGTTAGGAGGATCCTGCGCCAGATTCGGTCGCACGACGATGTTCTCCCGAAGATGCTCAGTGCACTTTTGTATTCTGCACTGAACGCTCGCACACCCGCCTAGCGAGCCACCCAAAACGCCGCGGTCTTGGCTACAGACCCCTCGGGCATCTTTTTCTGTTTCTCAATTTTGTAGCCCTTGCTCAGCATCAGTTCGCCGACGATCGACCCAGCGGTAACCGTCATCATGCTGAACTGACCGTACCGGCTTTCCATTCGCTCAACGATCATGGGTTCGACGCCGGCCAACGCCGGCAGGCCCTCAGCCTTCGCCTTAAGACAGGCCGCCTGCCCTTCAGCCGACTCGATGACATCTCGCATTTCGATCACGCGAGGGTCGGACATGCTGATCCCGCCTGTCGGCGCATACTCAAGTCCGGAAGTCTCTATGAAGCGGGCCAGTTCTTGAGCGTCGGCCGTGTCTTTCGCCTTAGCGTTCACCCACACATTGTAGCGCTCTTCAGCCGTCTTGGCTGCGAGACGCTCGTGCGTCCATCCCCCTGCCAGCATGCGCCTTCTCCCTCCGCCACTTCAGTTGCGCGCGCTCTTTGAACGCCGTTCACCAACTCATACAGTGCGGCAAATGGGCGGGACAAGATGCTGACTAGGGCGTTAGGCGACACCAACGAGGATGCGGCGCGGGGGAAGCTCGGTGCATGCTCTCAAGCTGTGAGATCGGCTTTCCTCGCCATGGACGGCGTCCTTGACCGCGCCGTTACAGATCTGACCACTCGCCCTCTCCAGCGAGGCGGCGAGTGGTATGCGCGCAGCTATCGCCACGACGGCGCGCTCGTTTGCGAACTCCACCCAAAGGGCGAATGGATCAAGGTGAAGATCGACAAGACCGCCTTCGTTCGCGCTCCCAGAGCATTGCTGCCCGTCGGCGAGACACGAACCGGCTGGCTCGGCATCGCTCCAGAGGAAGCACCGGCAGCCGTGCGCTTTCTCGCAAATCTTATCGCTCGCTGAGCGGTCAGTGCACTTTTCGCATTCTACTCTGAAGAAACTAGCCGCTAAATCCGCCCCATAAGACCATAAAAGCCTCAAACAAAGAAGCTCAAGCTCCCAAACTGCTTTATCTTATTCATGCGGATTTTGGCGCGCGTTGAAAGCGCTTGCAGCCCGCTCTCAGGGCATTTCTCGCAATCTACACTAAGCGACACGAATGATCTTGTCTAATAAGGTTCTAGCAATGACGATCCTGATCGCCGCAACGCTCTCGAACTGCTCTATTCTTGCGGCAGATTCTCGGCGACTTAACGTGACCCAAGGCACAGCGACAGAAGCGGTCAAGATCCGTCAGATAGCGCCCAATCTGGTCGCGGCCAAGTTTGGCTATGCGGGCATTGAAGGTGACGCCATCTGGGAAAAGATCATGGCCCTCCCCCCGGAAACGTTCGCTGACATAACCGAGCTCCTGCCCCAAGTCAGTGAGATCGGGCGGCCGATCTACGAAGAGCGGAGCGCCTGGGCACATGAGAACGGGTTCGGCGACTACGGCTACACACTTCTGCTGGCGAGTTTCGACGATCGAAATGGGCCCGGGATTCATTACATAGATTGGAAAATGGATGCTGGCGTTCCAGCCAGTTACTTTACGAGGCTCGACGGCGCCAAGGTGATAGCTCAAGGCCCCAATGGTGCACAGCAAACTACTCACTCAGCCATTGAGCGGTCGATCCGATTGGTTGGCCAGCAGGCCACTGTAACCGTGAACCGGTGGGTAACGGAAGTTGTCGGATGGTCGGCAGCGGTCGATCCGGACCGCTGCGCACTTCCCGCTTATGTTTGCGTCGTTGACGCCTCAGGCGTTTCAGGCCCCAACCGCCTCACCGGCCATGAAAGCAGCCTCGACGAGGTCATGGTTCTGCTCTGAGATACCAACGCGAGCGGGAGCAGAGTGCGTTTGTCTCGATCTACACTGACGGCCGCCAAATCTGACTCAAGGCAGTTTGGGAGCATCTGCTTACGGGCTCCCGCGCAAATCAGGACCGTTTCCGGGCGCGCGTGTTCGGTCAGGCCTTGGCCAAAGCCTCCAGCCCGGCGAAGTGCAGGGGGGCGACGTGCTTGATCATCTCCAGAAGATAGGCGCTGTTCTTTTGCGTTTCGGCCACGAGAGCCGGATCGAAGCCCTTCCCTGTGAAGTGCGACAGGTCATTGGTGAACTTGTAGATTGCCGCCTTCTTATGAGGATCGAAGTCGGTATTCTCTAGCTTGCGATAGAGCTTGTCTTTGGACGGAACGTGGAAGTCGAGGAAAGTTTCAAGAAATTTCCGAGCAACGTTCGGGACGTGATAACAGCTGGAGATCGTTCCTTCGGACTGGAAGTTGTAGAGCACCTTGAACAGGTAGTGGTACTCTGTCGCGTGATCGATCAGGAGCTGATCTAGCGGAGCGAGGCGCGCCGAGCGGCCGCTTGCCGTCTCGGAGCACAGAACCATTGAGTAAGAACACTGCTTTTTTAGGGCGCTCGGAAGGTTCTGGAACCAGTTGATCACGAGCCGCAGGAACTCGTGATTATGGGTCAAAATAAACAGCTGTTTGGCACCTTGTGCCGCAAGCTTCAAAAACGAAAACGCCTGATAGATCGCTCCTGAATCAAGGCTGGAGATCGGATCGTCGATGACGACGACCCCTTCGGAAAGGTTGAAATCCTGATCCTTCAGCTGAACGAGGAAATAGAGGAACGCGATGGCGGTCTTTTCCCCCTCGCTCAGCCGCTTAGCGGGCTTGCCCCGGCGCAGGACGACATATCCGTCCTTGCTGTTCTCGAAGACGAGGTCGGTGCGACCGAGAAACTGTTTCAGATGGGCCGTCAGCTCTTCGCCGCCCTTGTGCTCGTTCGAGATCTGGGCCTGCTTGTCGATGATCGACTGCGTGATTTCGGCAAGGCTCCGTTTGTCCGGCAACCCTTCCCCGCCATTCGTAAGAAGCCCCTCTTCGACCTTCTCAGCGGTGGTCTTGGCGGCGACTTCGGCGACTTGATCCTTAATGGTCAGGAGGTAATGGGCCTCTATGGCGTTCCGGGCCGCCGCCTTTTCAGCGTCAAAACCCTTGGTCTTGGCGTCGTGTCTTTGCATCACATCGGCAATCACTGTGAGCGCCGTTTTCAAGGCTTCGGCATCTGAGCCTATCTCGGCGTCATAGGCTTCCGTTCGCCGCGTCAGCTTGTTCACCAGAACGCCATCAATGGCGAGCACTCGCTGCTTGACGGCCCCCAGTTCAGTCGCGAAGGCGCTCACGGCCGCGTCGTAGTCAGCCCTAAGTTCGGAATAGAGTGCTAGGCGATCCGGGAGCGTGAAACCACCTAGGGCCTCCAGCACAGTGGCAAGCCAGGTACGCTCTTGATCAATCTCGGCCTTGAGCTGTTGGTCCTCGACGCTGAAGTGATCTGAGAGCGCCTGAAGCCGCGCCGCCGGCATTGGCTGGGCGCAAAACTCGCAAGTTTCGCTCGCATGCGCTTTATGAAGGTCGACGCCTTCTTCCACCCAAGCCGCGATCGTCGGATGGCTGGCGAGACGGGCCATGATCGCGGACTGAGCCGAGCGCATCGTGAGAGCCTGGCACCTCTGCGCCAATGCATGTGCTGCGCCTACCGGGCCGATGGTCTTCTCCGTGCCGGGCTCGACGATGCCTGGCACACTGAGCTTGCCCACCTCGAGCATCTGCTCCTGCCGGACAGTCGCTCGATGAAGCTCTAGCTCGGCGTCACCGAGGGACTTGGCGTTGGTGAGCTTCGCGAAAGCCGCTTCGGCATCCGGTCGGCGATAGTTGCGAAGTGTGGACCCGATTGTCGCCTCGCCGATGGTCTTGGCGATGGCCGAGAAGATTTTGCCCCTCTCGGTCTCCAGCTTGGTGACGGCGCTGCCGATATCCTGAAGCCGCTTAGTGCGGTCGTCCCGCGTTGCGATCTCAGCCTTGATCTCCTCTGCGACGGCCTTGTTCTCCTCGCCGAGGATCAGAATGTGGCGAAGGGGGCCGTCGAAACGACCAATGCTGGCCTCCACGAAGTCACTGTTGAAGACGCGGACGTTGCGAAGGTACTTCTGGCCGTGGGTCAGTGGCCCGGATTCCGTGGCGAGGTTGAATTCGAGGTTCGGATAATCCTTATGCTCTCCCGCTTGAAGGCAGGCGAGAAGTCGCGACAGGGTAGTCTTGCCGGAGCCGTTTTCGCCGTACACGACATTAAACCGATCAAAGGCCTTCAGCTCTTGCGATGCGGCGTAATTGTCAAACACGCCGAGGCTTTTGATCTTCTTGATTTGTGTGAGCACGGCCCCTCCAAGCTCCACGCTAGCACAGATTGCGCCGTTCGTTGAATGACGGATAAACCGCAAAGGATTGTTTCCATTGCGGTGGCCGCTGCCGTTCGGAGCTTGAAGAGGCCACCGTCCCTGCGGCCGGCTTTCGGCATTCTATCGGAGTCCGCTTATCGGCACCCAGCAATCGTCTCTGGCGCCAAGTGAACTAGGCACACTTAGTACAGACCTCGCGGCGGCTCGCATGCGAGACCATCCCCATCGCCGTCCATCCAGGACCGATAGGATGGATCCCTCCGAGGGATGTCCTTTCGGCCTGCCGCCCGCACCGCCGCGCAGCCACTATAGTGTTGATCGGTTGTACGAGTTTCCACGTAAGCGACGATTGCTGCGCGCGGAGCCGACGGCGTGATCAGAAACCAGGTTACTGAAAAGGCACCGACTGCGGTTAAAGCGACAACGATAGCGAAGGACGGTTGAAAGCGACGTGCAGATCGAACGCGGCGGCGGCGATGTGAGACGGAGTGCATCTGCCTACCGTGCCCACCGAAGGTTGAGCAGCCGTTACGGCGGAGATCAGCGTTCTACACCAGGTAACGACCATCTCGATCAGAGGGTGCCTGCTCGAAGCCTGCATAGTCCCCTGCGCCACCCAGGCGTCCAGCCTCAAACCGCTCCAGCCATTGCCTTACGCAAGTCTTCGAGCGTTCGAAGCCGCCGCCCTCGGTGGAGCATCCGATGGCAGTTGACGCAAACCACCGCGAGATCAGAGAGCTTCGTCTTGCCGCCACCGCCGAGTGACGCGACCGGCTTTGGCGTTGCGAAATTTCGGCGTCATGGCCACGCCGGTTCGCTTGCCGAGCGCGATCAACAACTCGGACAAGCCTTGGATCTGAGCGCTCGGCTTACTGGGCATCGGATCGCGATGCGTGAGGTAGAAATCGAGCGCGAGGACATGCTCATCCCACGGCCAGTCGGCATTCTGCCCAGGGCTTAAAACCTCATACCCCAGCTTGATGAGCTTACCCGCCGCATCAGCGAGCCCCCCGCTGAAGTCCTTGGCCGTCAGCGCCTGACCACCAGGGAGATAACGATAGGCGGCGCCGACGATCGCCTTGCTGTCGAGGTTGCCCCCCTCGACCACGAGAAAATAGTCGCGCGCCCTGCCAAACTTGTACTTCTTGCGAAACGCAGGACCGCCGATCGACCGATACTCGGCAATGGCGGCATCAACCGCTTCGCGCGTCAATTCGCGCGACGCGCTGCCCTCCCCCGATGGTGTCACCGCTAGACTCCTAGCCTGTCATTTGGACCGATCGATCGTCGACGATCCTAACGCGTCCGACGACCATGATCCCAGCGCCCTCCCCCGCGTCAGTGCATTTTGTCTCAATGTGCACTGAGGGCGGCGTTTGACTTGCTGCACCTGCCCGAGGTCGGGTTACGCTGCCGTTCGACGGACGCGTAAAATGCGAAGTCGGTTAGCAACCCACCCTTCGCCCCAAGAGATTTATCACTGTAGCGGAGCTACTGCAATAATTGCGTTGACTCCCGGTCGTCGCGGCGCGATTGCTGTAAGCGAAATACAGAGATTTATCGTATGATGCTCTCCGAACTTTGCACCATCCAGATGGGGTACACAGCGCGCTCCCGACTCGAACCCGCGACCGACGGCGGCCGCTTGGCGCTTCAGTTGCGCGACATTTCCCCCGACGGTGACATCAGGTTCGCAACCCTTGCCCGGGTTGACCTCCCGGACGTATCCGAACGGTACATGGTCGGCAGCGGCGATGTGGTGTTTCGATCTCGCGGCGAGCACACGATCGCCATCGCGCTGGACGGCTCGATGCGCGAGAATGCGATCGCGGTTTTACCGCTCATGATCTTGCGGCCGATCCCGTCGGTCATCACGCCGGAGTTTCTGGCGTGGTCAATCAACCTCCCCGCAAGCCAGCGCCACCTCGATGCCTCTTCGCAAGGAAGCAGCCTTCGTATGGTCCCGAGATCGGCGCTCGAAGACCTGCGCCTAGACGTGCCGGACTTGGCGACCCAACGACCCATTGTCGCCGCAGCACATCTCGCTCGCCGCGAGGCCGAGCTCGCCGCGAGCCTGGTCAAAAAAAACCTCTCCCTCACCACCCTCGCGCTTGCTGACGCCGCCAAGCGCGCCAGCGACACCCGCCCTCCTGAAAGGAGCAAGCCATGAACGACACGCTCACTCAAACCCAAGTCAACCAGACCGCATGGGCCGCCTGTGACACTTTCCGGGGCGTCGTCGATGCGGGCCAGTACAAGGACTACATCCTTGTCATGCTGTTCCTGAAGTACATCTCCGACCTCTGGAACGATCATGTCGAGGAGTATCGCAAACAGTTCGGCGGCGATGACGCTCGCATCCGTCGCCGCCTGGAACGGGAACGCTTCGTGCTGCCGGAAGGCGCAAGCTTCTACGACCTCTATGAGAAGCGGAACGAGGCCAATGTCGGCGAGCTCATCAACATCGCCCTGGAGCGTATCGAAGACGCCAACCGCGCCAAGCTCGAAGGCGTCTTCCGCAACATCGACTTCAACTCTGAAGCCAACCTCGGCCGGGTGAAGGACCGCAACCGTCGCCTCAAGAACATGCTTGAGGATTTCGCGAAGCCCTCGCTCGACCTGCGCCCCTCGCGCGTGACGGAAGACATTATCGGCGAGTGCTACATCTACCTGATCTCTCGCTTCGCATCCGACGCGGGGAAGAAGGCCGGGGAGTTCTACACGCCAAGCGCTGTGTCGGGACTCCTGGCAAAACTAGCCGCACCAAAGGCCGGCGACACGATATGCGACCCCGCATGCGGTTCGGGCTCACTGCTGATCCGCGCCGCCCAGGAGGTCGGATCGGACAACTACGCCCTTTACGGCCAGGAAGTGAACGGAGCCACGTGGGCGCTCGCCCGCATGAACATGTTCCTGCACTCCAAGGACGCCGCCCGCATTGAGTGGTGCGACACGCTCAATAGCCCCGCCCTCGTCGAGGGTGACCACCTGATGCGCTTCGACGTGGTGGTCGCAAACCCGCCCTTCAGCCTCGACAAATGGGGCGCAGAAGACGCGGGCACTGACCAATACAAACGCTATTGGCGCGGCATCCCGCCGAAGTCGAAGGCCGACTACGGCTTCATCACCCACATGATCGAGATTGCCAAGCGCCAGAGCGGCCGGGTAGCGGTGATTGTACCCCACGGCGTGCTCTTCCGGGGCGGAGCCGAGGGGCGGATCCGACAAACGCTGATCGAAGAAAACTTGCTCGATGCGGTAGTGGGCCTACCGGCCAACCTATTCACCACCACGGGCATTCCGGTCGCCATTCTGATCTTCGACCGCTCCCGCGAGCAGGGCGGTGCGAACGAGAAACGCCGCGATGTTCTGTTCATCGACGCCAGCAAGGAATTCACGCCCAGCAAAACCCAGAACGTGATGGGCGAGGCGCATATCACCAAAGTGTTGGAGACGTACGCCTCGCGGGCGGAGTTGGAGAGATATTCCCACCGTGGCAGCCTCGAAGAGATCGCCGAGAATGACTTCAACCTGAACATTGCCCGCTACATCGACACCTTCCAGCCCGAGGAGGAAATCGACGTCGCCGCCCTTCAGAAGCAAATCAATACGATCGAGGCAGAGTTGGCCGACGTTCGCGGGCGCATGGCCGGCTACTTGAAAGAGCTGGGCGTCGATGTCTGATCAAACAAATCGACACAATAGAATGGACAAGATCATCAAAGATCGGACCACCAAAAGTCCGACAATAATTGACGGTTGGCATGAGACCAGCATCGGCGAACTCATCGATCCGAAACGTCCGATCACCTATGGCGTCGTGCAACCCGGTGAGCACGATCCCGACGGGATACCTATCGTTCGCGGAGGCGATTTTTCTTCTGGGTGGCGTCCGATTGAAGAATATCGGCGCGTCTCTCCCGCCATTGAGCGTTCATTTTCGCGCGCGCGTCTTAAGCCAGGCGATTTGGTCATCACCATCAAGGGTGACGTCGGTACGGCAGCAATTGTGCCGGCGTTTCTCGATGGTGCGAATATCAGCCAGACGAATGCGCGACTATCGATAAATCCAGATAAGGCGAGAGCCGAAATCGTTCTAGCGTTTCTTCAGTCCCAGCAAGGACGGGAGCAAATCTCTGCTGTAACGCAGATTGGTGCACAGCCGGGACTCATCTTTAAAGACATTCAAGCATTTCGCCTTCAAGTCCCCCCCCTACCTGAACAACATAAAATCGCCGAGATAATTCATACATGGGACGAGTCCATCGAAAAGCTGGGCGCGCTCATTGTTCGACGGCACGATCAGGCTGCGGCACTTCGCCAGCGAATATTCGAGGCGGATTATGCTTCGGACAACAGGCTATCACGGGCCCGCGACCTGTTTGAGACTGTATCGGAAAAGGCGCGACCAGATCTGCCTCTGCTCGCCGTGATGCAAGACATCGGCATTGTGCGCCGCGATGAACTTAATCGGCGCGTCGCCATGCCGGATGGTGACACTTCATCTTATAAAGTCGTTCGTCCCGGAGATTTTGTTATCAGCTTGAGGTCATTCGAAGGAGGCCTCGAATACTCTAAGATCACAGGACTGGTTAGCCCAGCCTATACCGTTTTGCGCCCAACGCAGCCGATTAATGGCAGTTATTATCGGCACTTCTTCAAGTCCCGAAGCTTCATCGGCCGGCTTGATCGCCTGATCTTTGGCATCCGTGACGGCAAGCAGATCGCGTTCCGCGACTTTGGAGATATGCACATCCCAAGCCCGACATTGAATGAGCAGTCCGTCCACGCGGAACTCATGAACCTGCTCGAAAGCGGCATCGCGACCGAGACCAGACGCCGGGACGCTCTGATGCGCCAAAAGCGCGGCCTAACGCAGAAGCTGCTGACGGGCGAATGGCGGGTGAAGGTGGATGCTGACGAAGGAGCCGCTGCATGAGCTTCAACGTCGCAGAGGCCTCACAGTCTCAGGTTCCTGCGCTCCAGCTGCTTGCGGCTCTGGGCTACAAGCCACTGTCGCAAGCCCAGGCCCTCAGCTTGCGTGGAGGGCGGCTGCGTAATGTCGTGCTCGACGATGTTCTCGCCGACTGCTTGATGCGCATCAACCGGTTCACGCACAAAGGGCGCGAGTATGCGTTTGATCTCGCAGACGCCCATGAGGCGATGCGGCGGCTTAAGCCAACCCCGGACCGGATGAAGGGGCTCAAAGGCACCAATCAGGATGTCTATGACACCCTGGTGCTTGGCACGACGATCACCAAGACCATCGACGGCGACTCCAAGAGCTATTCGTTCCGCTTCATCGACTGGGAGCACCCTGAGAACAACGTATTCCACGTCACAGCAGAATATGCCGTCGAACGCACTGGCAGCACCCAGACCAAACGCTGCGACATTGTCGGGTTCGTCAATGGGATCCCCCTCCTCGTTATTGAGAACAAGCGCCCGACAGAGAATCTCAAAAAGGCAGGCAGCCAGCTGGTCGGCTACCAGAACGAAGACAACATCCCGCAGCTGTTTCACTTCGCCCAGCTGCTCGTGACCATGAACCGGGCCGAGGCCCGCTACGCGACCGTCGGGACGCCGCAGAAGTTCTGGCAGACTTGGCGCGATGAAGAAGACGCGGATGCTACGATCCTTGCCGCCGCGAACGCCCCCCTGACGGAGGCCGACAAGAGTGCGGTGTTCTCTGGGGACTTTGCTGGAGCCCGGGCCTACTTCGACTCAATGCAGGCCGAGGGAGAACGCGCTGTCAGTCCCCAGGACCGGACGATGTTCGCCCTATGCCGCCCCGAACGCATGCTCGACCTCATTCGCCGCTTCACCGTCTTTGATGGTGGGGTGCGCAAGATCGCTCGGCACCAGCAGTTCTTCGGTATCCGAAAAGCCATCGAACGGGTGAAGCAGTTCGACCTGAACGGCATCCGCAAGGGTGGCGTCATCTGGCATACTCAGGGCTCCGGCAAGTCGCTCACCATGGTGATGCTGGGCCGCGCGCTGGCGTTGGAAAAATCCATCATCAATCCCCGGATCATCATCGTCACCGACCGCGACGACCTCGACAAGCAGATCAAGGGCACCTTCAAATCCTGCGAGATGGAACCGAGGCGGGCAACCAGCGGGGCCGATCTGGTCTCCCTTGTGCGCAACAAGGTGCCTCTCATCACCACCATCATCAATAAGTTCGACACCGCCCTGCGGGGCAATGAGATCGGCGAAAACGACGCCAACATCTTCGTCCTGGTCGACGAGAGCCACCGGACCCAGACCGGCCGCTACGGTGGCCATAGCCAGTTCGCTACCAAGATGCGTCGCCTTCTGCCGAAGGGCTGCTATCTCGGCTTCACCGGCACGCCTCTGCTCAAGAAGGATAAGAACACCCTCGCGACCTTCGGCGGGCTGATCCACAGATACGTCATTGACGAAGCCGTCGCTGATGAGGCGGTGGTGCCGCTCCTCTACGAAGGCCGGATGGTCGAACAGCAGATCACCGGCAATGCCATCGACCGCTGGTTTGAGAAGATCAGCGAAGGATTGACAGGCAAGCAGAAAGCCGACCTCAAACGCAAATTCTCACGCATGGATGCACTGGGGAAAACCGGCCAGGCGATCCGGGCCAAGGCCTTCGACATTTCCGAACACTACCGGCAGCACTGGCAAGGCACCGGCTTCAAGGCGCAGCTCGTGGCTCCGTCGAAAGCCGCCGCTGTCCGCTTCAAGGAAGTGCTGGACGAGATTGGGCACGTCACCAGCGCCATCGTCATCTCTCCCCCCGACGACAACGAGGGCAACGAGGAGGTCGATACGGAATCGAAAGACTTGGTCCGCGCCTTCTGGGACCGCATGATGGTGCGGTACAAGACCGAGGACGAATACTCTCGCCAGATCATCGAGGCCTTCAAGGGCTCTGGCGAGCCGGAAATCCTGATCGTCGTATCCAAGCTGCTGACCGGCTTCGACGCCCCGCGCAACACCGTGCTCTATGTCTGCAAGCCGCTGCGCGAGCATAACCTCCTGCAAGCGATCGCACGGGTGAACCGTCTCTATGAGGGCGACGGTGCGGCTGAAAAGCAGTTCGGCTTTATCATCGACTACGAGGGCTTGCTCGGCGAGCTGGACAAGGCGCTCACCGCCTACAGCGCCTTCGAGGGCTATGAGTCATCTGATCTCGAAGGCACGGTCCATGACGTCCGCGAGGAGATCAAGAAGCTGCCACAGCTGCATGAGCAGCTCTGGGACCTGTTCAAGTCCATCAAGAACAAGAAGGACATGGAGCAGTTCGAGCAGTTCCTAGCCGACGAGGCCATCCGGCAGGACTTTTATGAGCGTCTGCGGGCCTTCAGCCGCTGCCTTCACATCTCCCTGTCCTCCGACAAGCTGTTCGACGTGTTCGACGAGGCCCGCATCGACAGCATGAAGCACGATTGGAAGCGCTTCACTGAGCTCAAGCGCTCGGTCCAGCTTCGCTTCCAGGAGACGGTGGACCTGAAGGAGTTCGAGCCCAAAATCCAAAAGCTGCTCGACGACCATGTCGTCGCCATGCCCGCCGAAACCATCATCGCCCTCGTCAACATCAACGATGCCGACGCACTCAAGGCCGTCGTCGATGAAGCCGGGGCTTCTGACTCATCGAAGGCAGACCGGATCGCCAGTGCGACCCGACGGGTCATCACCGAAAAAATGGACGAGGACCCGGCCTTCTACAAACAGTTCTCCGAACTGCTCGAAGAGACCATTCGGGACTATCGCCAGAAGCGCTTGTCCGAGCGCGACTACCTGCAAAGCGTCATCGACCTGGCGACTAAGGTGGCCCGCAAGGAACGCGGTCAGGCAATGCCTGCCGCCGTTCAGGGCGACGAAGACGGACAAGCCTTCTACGGCCTTCTGTCCGGCAAGCTGACAGTGGCGGGTGGTGCCCCACTCGATCCCGATCAGACCGCCGGCATCGCTCTGGCCGTCATCGACATCGTCAAACTGCACCACATCGTCGATGTCTGGTCGAACGACGTCGCGCAGAACAACATGCACAACGCCATCGACGACTATTTCTTCGACGTAGTACGTGACGAAATGGGCATCGAACTGCCCATCGAAACCCTCGACGACCTTGAAGTGAAAATCATGAGCCTCGCACGGGCAAGGTTCCCAGGATGAACGCCGAGCGCCTTATCGTCCAATACGGCGAGCATGATATTGATGTGAGGCTGACCCGCCGCGATCGGAAAACGCTGGAGATCGCCGTCGAACCAGACGCCTCAGTCAGCGTCGCGGCACCACTCGACGCGCCGCTAGCAGTTATCGAGGGCAAAATCCGCAGACGCGCGGCATGGATACGTCGGCAGCAGCGCTACTTCATGCAGTTCCTGCCCCGCACGCCGGAGCGGCAATTCATAGCCGGCGAGACGTTTCGTTACCTCGGCCGCAGTTACCGTCTCAAGGTGATCCCTCATGTTCAGGCGACCGTGAAATTGCATGGTGGCCACTTGATCGTACAGACTCATCGCCCCCAGAACGAACAGGCGACACGAGAGCTAGTTCAGTGCTGGTATCGCAAACGGGCGACCCTGAAGTTCGCAGAACGTCTTGAACTCAACTTGCTTCGCTTTCCCGTCCCTGAGGCTTTTCGGCCATGCGGTGTCACCGTGCGCAATCTGAATCAGCGCTGGGGTTCAATGACGAAGACGTCGCGTCTCCTGCTCAACTTGCGGCTGATCGAAGCCCCCACGGACGCAATCGACTACGTGATCACCCACGAGCTTTGCCACATTGCCGAAGCGCACCATGGCCCCAAGTTCATCGCGCTGCTTGATGAAACTCTGCCAGATTGGCGCCGTCGGAAAGAGAAACTAGAACGCGCTATGTCCTAGTTGGCAACGCCATCAAGCAGCGACAACCGGTCGATGTCCAGTGCGCTACTGAGATTTACCGTCACCCAGTGCATTTTTCCGGATGTACCCTGAGACGCCGCACCGGCGAGCGCGGTATTTGTAGGTACGTGCCAGACTCGCGTTCTCACATTGTGTCCAGCGCATTCCCTAGCATGCCACTAAGCTCTGACATGTCGCCCTCGCCGGTAGTCAGAGCTTTGATCCCCCTGAGCGCCCCATCAAACGCGGCCGAAGCCCCCTTAGAAACAACCTCGTTGGCCCCCGTCGTGAGCACGGCGTTCAAGGCGCTACGAAGCTCACTCTGGGTCAGCACGCCCTTTTTCTTGAGAAGCTTTGCCAGCTGCTCGGCGCGTGATGCTGGCAAGAGGCTGTTCAGGACCTCGGCAAAATGGTCGGGATCGATCTTCAGAATGTCTCCACTCAGAGAGACGTCAGTAAAAACGCCACGATCTTGCATCTTGCCGGTGATCGCTGCCTTTACGAGCGGTGAGGTGACCCCAAAACTGACATTAGATCCATCTTTCCAATACTTAGATGTCGTCAGCGCCATCATCACCGCGTGGTCAGTGTCGTCTTCGGACACGTTTCGTAGCTGATGCTCGAAAAGCAGAGAGCGAGCTCGTGCCGGCGTTAAGTTCAGCGCCCTAGCAAGCCGATACATTGAACCATCGGCGTCGACGACGTCGTGTTTGATAAGGAACGAGAAGATCGCCAGATCGATCTCTCTCTTAGGCAAGACGCCAAATGCGCTGGATGCGTAGGCTTTCATGAAGCAGCGCCCGAAAGCAGCCGCCAGCCTATCGTCATCGAATGCAGCCCGAACCTCGTCGAGGTTTTTCGCTACCATCATGCCCTCACCAACCGCCCAAATATCGGAGCACTAGGCTAGTCATCTCAGTGCATTTTTCCAGATGTACCCTGAGCGCCATTATCGACCGTCGTGGGCAGTATCAAATTCGTAGAACGCGACTATGTTGCCGCTTCATCGAGCTGGCGGAGACAGGCTATGACAAAGATCAAAGGCCGAAATGACGGGCCCGGCGGCCGAAATGAGCACTATGACATCGGCTCTCGAAAAAATGTCCCTCGGCGCAACGTAGTCGCCGAGGTCAAGCGCGGTGAACATGACGGTGTTCACATCGTCAAAATTAACGATCGAGAGTATGTGCGCGACAACCCTGATTCATCGAAGACCGACAACGTCAATCGCAGCCGAACTTAAATATGGTTCGATCCCGCCCTGCTGCGGATCCCGATCGCGCGTCGAGGATGACCTATCAGAGTGCATTTTTCCCGATCTACCCTGAGCCCAGCGCAGGCCCCCTTAGCTCCCATCATTAAACGCTGGCACACTGGGCAAAAGCGAACGGCCGAGTTGTCGCGCCATGCCGTCTCGCTGGATTGTGTTCGCAGCGCAAACCAACAGTAACCGGCCCCCAGCGACAGAACGTCTGATCATTAACAAGCGACGACTGTCGCCGCTGTTTTGCTCGCACAATTGTCAAGGATGCGAGCGCCCGCAGCTCGACGGACTTATACGATTAGGCTTTCAATCTGCTCCGCTAGCGGACCCGCCCCGTTGTAGAAACTGACAATCATGGCCGCCATCCATGCTTCGGGGTCAAGCCGATCAAAGTCCAGCGGATGGCCCGCCTCTGCAGCGAGCATCGCCAGAAAAGCAGACTGAGCCCGGCCGTTGCCTTCGCGGAACAAATGGACGGCGTTGAGCTCGCTCAGAAACCAAGCTGCGTCCTTCGCGAATGCCTGGGGCGACAGGCCAGTCAGATAGTCGTGTATCGACACCCAGCTGAAGATGCGCCTGAGCTCCTGGTCGAAGCTTTCAGGGTAACAGAACGGACTGCCATCTTTAAAGATGCGGATGGTTCTCGGCTGCCCCGCCCAGTCGTAGACATCTTGGAAGAGATGGTGATGGACCGCCTTGAAATGTTCAGCATCCAGCCCGCCCTGGGGCAAGGGCTCCTCAGACCTCTGCAATACCGACAGAGCCTCAAACGCCTCAAGCGCGTTGGGGTCCGTAAGGTTTGGAAGATTTCGAAGAACTGCGTGGTCTGCCGCTCGATAGGGGTCGTCGTCGGCGAAGTAGTCCGCGCTCACTCTCAACCCCGACGTTTAGTCGTTTGGGTAGAGTGTAAGGTTACCATGCCAACTGAAAGTTTGGCGAATTCATTCCGAAGAAACGCGCGTCTCTGCGCTGGCAGGGCATCTATTCTGTCCAGCTCGCTAAATGCCTTCTGGGTCGCCTGCCCAAGAATTACGCCTTCTACGGCGTTCAGCTTCGTCATGGCCGACCGGCCCAAGGTGAAGCTCTTGCCGACCCCGCCCTTGGCGTTTTTGATCGTTACCAAGCCCCCAGCCTCACGGACTGTCGTCTGCGCGGCTTTGACGGCTGCGGCCTTCGTCGGGAAGATTTGACCAGCACCGGTGCCTGAGACCAACCACATGCCATCACCTGATTTAATGACGACGAGGGATCGGGGGTTCGAGCGGCTCATGGCAGTTGTCTAACACACATTGAAGAGCTTCGCAGGCCTTGCTCCATTGTGCCGTTAAGCGAACACCGTTGATAGGTCCGTGTTGGCTCAAGCTCAGTGCGTTTGTCCACATCTACCCTGAGAGCCGTCCCGAGTGGTGTCGACCGCCTAATCGTCCATTTGAAGCTCAGCGGGCGGCGCGATGAAATCCAGAAATGCGTTTCCGATCAGCGTGGTCTGAGGGTTTTGCAGCCCACCACCAGACATCATCGCTTTAAACGAGCCTCCGACGAGACCTTCTCGCGATAGATCGCCATAGAGCCTATCGAGCAGGTCTGGTTGCGCAGCAAGATCAGGGTGGGACTTTGTCACCACACCATAAATCGACCCCATGTAAACATTTCGCGCCTCCGCAGCGTAGTCAGCATCAGCCATCGGACTACGTAACAGCGCGAGCAGTTTGAGGTGAGCGTCGGAGAACCTCTCGATGTAGGTCATAAACGAGCCTACAAGCACGTCATCCAGCTTGACCCCATTCGCCACGTTCAAGACTGTGTTTCGAAGCGCTTCTCGCTTCAACGAACTATGCGCCAAAAGGGCGTCTTGCGTCGCTCGAGCCGCCGCCGAAACAAAATGCGGATCCTCAGATAGCTTTTCCGCAGTTACGCCATCGACGCGCTCAACCAGCGCCGCCAATGCTACCCCCAGCTCAGCCATCCACGCCTCTTGGCGCTTCCGAAGCGGATCTCCGATCGCCTTTTCTAGAATTTCCTGGGCAGCACCTCCGATGAACGGAATCGCGCCTAGGGCGACCTTAGAGACGCTGTAGCCAAACTCGGATTCATCGCGTGTTGGAAATTCGCTCACTTGAGACCCCTGACTTAATGCGGCGCGCAATAATCGGCGCTCTGTGCGTCATTCTTGGTCGCAGGATAAAATGCGTCAGTGCGTTTGTCGCGATCTACACTGATCGTCTGAGCAATCGCGTTCACCTCGACGCCCAGTTTATTTTTTCGCCCAATCTGGGGTGGGCTCAGGTAGCCATCGCCCTTCAAGCCATAACGGGCGCTTCTTAAAGCTCGTCGCATCATTGGCCGGTACCAGCACGGTATGACCGCTAATTGTCGACAGCTCGATCCAGACGTAAGGGCGCTTCAATAGGTAGCCGAGCCATCGGCTTGGTAGGAGCGCCTTATCGGCTATTCTGTCGGCATCACCCGTGTAGAGCGGGAAGCTTGTCACGCCTTGTGGCCGAACTTCCAGGGGAAAGTTCCCATCGGTAGGCTCAGCATAACTGAAGGCATACTTGCGGGCCTCGGTTCGCAGAAATAGGCCTCGGAGAAATCTCGCCCTCACGATGTAAGCAGGAACCGCCGAGCGGTTTTGAATCGCCAGATAAGGCTCTTCGTCCATGCCGCCGTGGTGGCCATGGGTCCATTGCCAAGTGATCGCGCCGTCAATCAGCTCCCTTGCCTGGTGTCGAAACGATTTCAGCCCGAAGTATGCCCCCAGTAGAGACGAGATCACGGCAGTTGATAACGCTGCGAACAAGTTTGTGCTGGCAAGGCGCACCAGAGCTTCGTAGGCAGCTGAACCATCCATTAGGCACCCCTCCAGAATATCGCGTTTTCTGCCGCGGCCTACGACTTGCGCCGATGCATCTCAGTGCGATTTTCCGAATGTGCACTGAGATGCTCCGCCCGGCACCGACCTACTTCCAGTCCGCTGGAATAGAAAACTCGCCGACCGTGCAGCCAGTCGGTCTCGTCTTGTTCCAAAGATTCGCGATGTCTTTTCGGTACGTCGTCCACCAATTGATTATGACCCCGTCTTTGACGCCCAGAGCCGCATTGCCTGCGAGGCGTTGGCCAGTCGCAATTTCAAAATTTGCGCTTCTGCCACCGTAAGACACCCTGAAATGAGGGGGTGGATGCTCGTCAGAGAACACCTCGAGTTTCACGTGTTTGGTTGACCCAAGGCTAGGCGTTGGAACGAGATGCTCGAGCAATATCTGGGGCGGTCTCGGGGCCGCAGCTTCGTGCGCTAAATTGAGCGCCCGCTCGAGTTCAGCGAGTGTGGAAGTCATCTCCGATCGCCTACCAAGATCCGACGGACATCATTCGCACACCAGCGCGCATAAAATGGTCGTGTGGATCCCAAGTAGCTTTTGCAGATACGCTCTCAACCTCGCCTAGCGCACTCCAGACTATCTGTTCTGCAGACGCAACCGAGTCCGCGATCACGAGAAAGTACTCGGTGCGGTGACCACCGCCTAAGACCTCTGTGACAACCTCGACAGTAAATCCCTTGTCCATCATTTTTGCCTCAGATTGAATGCTGTCGTTCGGAGAACGCCACCGCCTATCGATTCCCAAGTTGCAGTAAGCTCACGTACTGATCATCCCACTCAGTGCGCCCCCCCATCTACACTAAGCGCCAGCCGTCGCCGGTTGAGGGTAAGCCGCAGCCATTTCGACGCGGTACGGTTCGACGTTCAGCGTGGTCTCCGTCTTCGGCAAAAGCAGCGCTAAACCCTCATTTCGCTCCACCAGATGAATGTGCCAATGCGACTTGCCCGTGTCGGCACGAGTGGTGGTGTTGAGTGCGTCGAGCAACGGAAGCAGCACGTCTCGTGGGACGGCGTATCCAAACTCGCGGTCCATGCAGCCGAGCAATAGGAACCCCCGTTCGGCATGTGCCAGATATGCGTCCCAATCCGGGTGATATGCATACCAATATGGGAAAGCTCCGCGATCTTCGTAACGCTTGGAAATCGCAACCACTGCACGCACTGTCCCGTCAGCGCTTCTTCGCTTTGCGACTGTCTCAACGATCAGCTTATGGTTTTCTCGCGCTTCGAGCCCGGCCACGATCACATCTCGTTTGGCTTGACGCAGAACAGGATCAGAGAACTTCCATTCCCCTTTGACAGCCGGCGATGCGTCTTCGTCATCAAGGTTCTCGGGTTCACCCTCAGGCCGATGCCAGATGTCGCGTGCCGCTTGGAAGAGGTTACCTCCGCGGGCAACGATCAAAGTTTCTGACCAGGCTTCAGGCGGGTTGGTGCGAAGCCAAGCGTTCAGGCGCAGATCACTATGGGCAGCGATGTCGGCGGTTTTGCCTGAGAACGGGCCGTTGCTAACAGACGAATTCAACTCGGAGGTGAGGAGGGTCAGATTGCCGAGGGTGTGAAGAATCCGTTCTCTGCAGCGCTCGGCGGTTTCGCCCGTCTGGAGGGGAAGTTCATTAGCATAGGGGTAGTCTGCGAGCGTGCCCTTTTGGGGGAGCAGATGTTCGACGCTCAACACGTCGGGAAGGGTCACAGCTTCGTTCTTAGTCGTTCTAATGTGCGCTTCGATGGCGCGAAGAACCATCGCGCTGCGGTCGGGGCGAGACTTTGTGTAGATAGGCTTTGAAAGCCAGGCGGCTTCGAACTCATCGTCGAGCGGCCAACGCGTGGTGACGTCGCGCGATCGCGAGAGCTCAGCGCGAACCACCTCAACGAGGTCCGCGTCCGAAGGCGCATTTTTGATCTTACCAACAAGGGCGACGAAGAAGCGATTGTAGTTTTTGTTTGTGAGCTGACACACGAACCGGCGAACCAGCCAGGACTCGATGTCGGCCAGGATCGCTTCACGTGATGCCGCTGACAGCCGCTCAACGGGTAGCGACATCAGATAGAGAAGCACGGGGTAGACGGTACTGTTGTCCAGCGCCTTGAGGCGTTTGGCGAGCAGGGATGCTCTGTCGTCGCCCTTCGGCTGAACGAGCCTCTGGAAAAGGACGCTGTACGCTTTGAGATCGGCGAGCAGGTCTTCGATATTTTGAGGATGGCTATCGCGCCAGTCACGAAACTCACCAAACAATTGGCCGATGTTGAGGTCACGCTCGGTTTTCATGGTGAGGTAGTGAAACAGGAACAAATCGATCCTCGGCCGCAACAACCGCCCCTGTCGTTCGGGGACATGCCAGAAGCGGTTTTCACCATTAACCACTTGGCTCACGCGATCGTCGTCAAACGCTCGCCAGTACCGATTGTAAAGTTCATCAGCATCGCAACTGGGGTCGTTCGCGGCGTTGAGGAAGATATAGTTTCGGATAAGGTCGGACGGCAGCAGAGGCTGGCCACGCGCATTCAGCGTCTCGAAAATGACCTGGGGGTCATCGCCTTCTTCAAGCTCAATCACGACCAACTGCAATGCCGTTCTAAGAGCTTGGTAGATCGCAAATATGCGCTGGTCGCGAAGCTCGCTTTCGTCACCAGCAGCCACAACAAAATCTCGAATTCGATCGCTGAAATAGAGATAGGCTGCCGCGAGGCGCGGGGCGCTCGCGCGATCTACGATCTCCAGACTTTTTCGAAGTGCCTGCGGCGACCCCGCGGTGAGCACCTCGCGGAAAGTCGCCCGATCTGCGTTCGTAGGCCACACCTTAAAAGAACCCTCGGACCCTTCCTTCTCATCCTCATTGACCGTCAAACGCTTCAGCTTCGAAAGATGCTGAGAGCTAGTTTCGGCCGCGAAATCACGCAGAGCTGCGATCAGTAGCTGCAGAGTGGTCAGTCGTTGCTGCCCGTCGATCACCTCAGACCGCGCAACCCCGGCTCCGACGATTCGAGAGACGTTCAGGACGATGGCGCCGAGGAAATGAGACCGCCGTGGTCCCTGTCCCTCAGCGTCGAAACAGATCTCCGCTTGCCGCTCGATATCCTCCCAAAGCGGCTCCCACTGCCCCTGTTGGCCCCAGACATATGCGCGCTGATAGAGCGGCACGACGTAACGGCGCTCACGTTGGAAAAGCTCGTGGATCGTCAGCTTGTCCGGCTTCAAAGTCATACTCCCTGACCCCTCATTTCGGCTGGGGGCTTGCTGACCACTTTTGCAACCACGGCGGGTTGGGGCAACCGCAATATATCGGTGCCGCGCACCAGTACGTTTGTCTGAATGTACACTCAGCGCAGGTTTGAGCGTCTTCAGCCCTTGCAAGAGATGTCGAACACGAGTGCACCTCCCCGCTCCCGGACGGCGGGCCGATCCAACGGATCGACCCTGGTCGGACAGATAACGACCGACCTAGCGGGCCCCGAACGGGTTCGCCGTCATCCCCGCCACCACCCTTGATCCGCCCCTGCCGACGGCTTCTCCGATGGTCCCGGCGCTTAAGGGGTCCCGGTCCCCCTCTTCATTCAAGCAGCTTGAGCGGGAGGATCGAGCGACGCAGCCGCAACGACAGACCGAAACGTCTCCAAAATCTCAAGGTGAGAGTTCGCCAAGAAGCTCTCGATCGTGCGCTTCGACAGCAGCCTCTCCAAAAAGCCCGCCGCGATCACGAGCACCAACGTATCGTCGCCATACGCCGCCTCTAGCTCGTGAAAATCCTCCGAGACCGCAGCCAACTCGCGCTCCATTTTTTCGATCTGCTCAGCGCTAACCCCTCGGACAGCCTTTGTCTCCGGCTTGAGCAAGTCAGCCACCTTGGTGGTCACCAAGAGCGCCCGAGCATAATTTGCGCTGAAGTTGTTGGCTGAGATCATCAGTTCGGCGACTTCGAGCTGACGGATCGGCTTCATCTTGCGTAGCTTTTGAAAGGCGTGGATGCCGACCGGCTTATCCTTGAGCAGCTCGGCAACATCGTCATGAATGCCATTGAGAAGGTGCCGCCTCGTCCGTATCGCATCGACATCGACGTTGAGCGCTCGCGCGAGCTTCTCCTCCGAGACGCCTCGCTCGATCGCTCGCACGATCATGTAATGCTCTTGTATCGTCGCAAGCCGATTGACGCGCTTGTTGTACGTGAACGCCTCGTCGTCCTTCGCAACGATGCAGCGCGCTTCCGAAGCCCCGCGCTCCTTCAGAATGCTCAAACGCACGTGTCCGTCCAACAGCGTGAAGGCTTCGCTGGAGCGGCCATCCGCCACCACAAGCGGTTCGACAAGACCCACCTCGGCAACCGACGCCGCGATCCGTTTGTATTTTGCGCTCTCAATGACCGCCGCCGACAGCATTTTGGAGGGAAGAATGCGATCAAGCGGCACTGCCCTGACCTCCTGCTCAAATGAGATCTTTACCCGCGCCATCGATCAACGCTCCGTCCCTAATCGAGCGGCGAGAGCCGAGGGCAGATTATGAATGCCCTCGGCGCGCATCAGCGCGGTAAAGTGGTCGTCAGCCAATAGGTGCTTCAGCGCGTTCGTAACGAACAACAGCCGCGTTCGCGTGAGCGATGCGCGACGCACGAAGGCCTCTCGACGCTCGGTCTCTCTCTGAAGGGAACGGATCAACGTATCAGCGGTGACCGGTTTCTGGCTGCGGAGACCGGTCCGACGGTTATGGACCCCTTTGCCGCTGGTGTTTCGCTGGTCGATGATCTGACGGATGGCGAGGATCTGGTTTCCTGGGATCGACTTTTCCTCGTAGGCTTGAGCAAGCGCCCGCTGCACATCTCCCTCTTTCGCCCGCGCGATTTCCATCGCTACGGTGTGGGGCAGGACGCCTCGCTCAACTGCCGAGATCAACTTTTCCTCGCCATTCTCCAGCAGATAGCAGATGGCTCCGACATACTCGGGGCTGAAATCGACCTTCGCCGCGATCTCGTTGTGACTATATCCGCGCTCTCGCAGCGAGCCGATCGCACGAACCAATTCGAGCGGCGTGTGCTGTCGACGTGCGAGGTTCTCGACGAGGCTCATGACAAAGCAGTCCTCTTCCGTAGCCTCAATAATGACGGCGGGGATTGAGTCCTGACCCAACGCTATAAACGCCTCAAGCCTTCCCTGGCCGCAGACGAGATCATATCGCGACCTGCCGGCGCGCTGACTGACGGTGATGGGTTTCTTGAGACCCAGCCTGTCGATGCTGGTCACCAGTTCTTGGAAGACTCGCTTGTTGCGGGCTCTGGGATTGAGAACCGTGATCTCGTTCACGGGGATCGAACGGATTTCGGATGCCTCGTTCATGCCGCACGAACCTCCAATCGTTGGGTAAGATCATAAAACGCGTCCAGCGTGTCGAACCGGAACGAGTCGAGCATCGCGCCATTGTCGACGGCGAGCTTCATGCTGGGGTCCGCACCGCACTCGAACCATGGAAGGAGGTAGTAGTCGCGGATCTCCGCATTCCCTGCCTCCATCCGAACAGCGATCGTGATGGCAGGTCGAAGGCCTTGATCGAGACGAATCTTCCACCTCAACCCTCCAGCCGTTGTTTCCAGACAACGGACGATCACCAGTGAGACTGTGAACTCGTCGTTGATAACCAGAAGGCCTCGTGATTGGTCATCGACCGCCATCCCGCCCCGTTCGCCGATCTCGGCGATCACCCGCGCAACGATCTCCGGATACATGGCGCGGAGCGCTTGGTTGATTTCGATGTAGCGGTAATCACGATCGGGAGAGTAGCCGATGAGCTGATAGGCGCGAACGAGGCTGCCGAACCGGTGGCGGAAGGTCGAGCTCGATGGCATGTCTTCGACTTCGTCGATGACCATGCCAGATAGCCATCCCTTGTGCGTCAGTAGATTGCTCAGCTGAGCCAAGAGCTCTTCATCCGTAAACCGAGCGCTTCGGGCTTGGATGATGCGCTGGGCCGCTTCGTAGAAGTCGTTCTCAACGATGCCCTCGAAAGCGCCGTCCATGCGCACCCACATGTCGGGCTGGTTGATGACGCGCTTCGCCTTCAACTTGAACGACGAGCGATTGTACACGTTGTTCCCGATGTACTTTTCGTTCGTCAGAACCTGGTGAACGCTCGCTCGCGTCCATGGCCGACCGAGATCCGTCCGCACTCCCTCCGCATTTAGCGCCGCAGCGATTTCAGTCTCAGATCGCAGCTGAAGCACAAACATTCGGTAGAGGCGTCGCACGACTTCGACTTCCTCAGGAGGTCCAGGAATCAAGACCACACGATCGGTCTGCAAGCTCTTTTGCTCGCCCCGCTCTAGAAGCCCCTTTGGGGAAAGGTGCTCATCCACCAACTGCCGGCGTAGTCCGTATCCGGCAGGGCCGCCCTGTCGGAAGCCGAGGGTTATGAGCCGGCACTGCCCCGCAAAAACCTTTGCAGACAGCTCTCGGCTATACTCTCCAGCCATCGCGCGTTTCATGCTCTTTATAATGGTGGCGCTTAGGCTCCCATCGTTCTCAAACTGCTCGGCGCAATAGTGAACGGAGATACCCGCTTCCCGGCAGATGAACTCGTAGTAGGCGCTCTCGTCTGCGTCTTGGAACCGCCCCCACCGACTGACGTCGTAGACAAGGATTGCCTCGAATGGCGTCGCGCCGCTTCGAACGTCGGCGATGAGGTTTTGGAGCGCAGCCCGGCCCTCCAGCTTAAGCCCGCTCTTTCCCGCATCAGCGTAGGTCTTCACGACCTCAAACCCTCGCCGCGCAGCATAGGCCGATATGGCTTCGGCTTGATTCTCAGTCGAGTATTTCTGGTGCTCCGTCGACATCCGGACATACTGAGCCGCCCGCACGAGCTTGGCGTCCTTGTCCTGTTGCTGAACGCCTGCTCGGTCCATGACGCGCGCCAGATCAGCCGGCCCTTCACGGCACGGTCAGGAACAAGGCCTAAAGGTACATGTCAGGAAAGTCGTTTCAGAAATTGGTCTGAAAAGTTCAGTCCAAAAACGGAAAATCATTTCCGAAATAGGAGGCGTAAGATGGATGCCTTTCCCCTGCTCATCGCCCAAGCGCTTCATGCTGAGTGGGGCGCGTCGTCCTCCGCCAGGAAGACCGTCGGACGGATTACCAACGCCAACGAGCGCGCAGTTCGAAACTGGTTCGAAGGCCGGAACGGCCCAAGCGGTGAAAACCTTGTCTCGCTCATTCGTCATTCTGACGCCGTCCTGGAGACTGTCCTAGTCGCCGCGGACCGAAAGCACCTACTCCCGCAAGTTCACCTGACCCGTCTCAAAGTCCGCCTTAAAGATCTGCTCGATCTTCTCGACCAGCCCCCTCACCAAAGCTAATCGACTTAACGCCTGGTAGCCGCCTTAACGCGAAGACGGTACCGCCACACCGCCACTTACTTTTTGGCAAACCGCTCGTAAGCGATTGAAATTGCTCGCCCTACACCAAGCCTAAATTGGTGAAAATACACTGAGAAATCAAAGCTCGCTCAGCGTCTCTTAATCAGCGGGTCCACAGTTCGAACCTGTGATCACCCACCATCGTCTATTTAAAGCTCCTCCAGACAAAACTCTTCCCCACAAGCGGGTCCCGGCGCTCTGTTTCGCCCCGTCCCGCTTGAAGGCGAAGCTCGGCCCTTTCCAAGACGCCTCGGCGCGGGCAGGAAGATGGGGACTACTTTTCTCCCCCTATTGCTGGTGTGCCCATGCCTTCTGGACTGATGGCCTTGATCGACGACGTCGCAGG
>RCUQ01000213.1_pt1 | contig 34362 bp, 34 predicted proteins | sample 2166351 | NCBI WGS metagenome assembly RCUQ01 (sample SAMN09932597, study PRJNA488358) | compost metagenome | feature: garden; material: soil; isolation source: compost soil in acetonitrile-enriched culture | place: Germany: Experimental Botanical Garden Goettingen | collected 2016-01-27
CGAGGCTGGGCGCGCTCATCCCTACCAGGACGACGGCCGACAGCAAACTTCCCCACGCAAACGTCTTCGCAGTCATTGGATACTTCCTTCCTAACCCTATCGAGGGGGCTCCGTTGAGCACATTATGCGCGAGAGGGCCCATCCCCCCGACCGTACTTTCTCCGGAATTCTTGACTGCTGGCGATCGCCGAGGCCCTATCCGAGTCCCAGGGGTCGACTTCGGGATCGGGAAAAGGTAGGATCAGACGTCACCACTACTTGAAAGGCTTGCCGTGTCCACGTTCGAATCGCTCGCGATCGCCCCCGCCCTGCTGTCCAAGCTCGCTCCGATGGGCATTTCCGAGCCCACCGAGATCCAGTCCGCCGCCATCCCTCCCTTGCTCGAGGGCAAGGACGCCATCCTCCAGGCCCAGACCGGCACGGGCAAGACGCTCGCCTACCTGCTTCCGGTCCTCAGCCGCCTCGATCCCGAGCGCTCCGAGCTTCAGGCCATCGTGATCGCCCCGACCCACGAACTGAGCATGCAGATCGTCTCGGTGATCCGTGAGCTCACCGAAGGGGGCCCCCTCTTCGCCCAGCAGCTCATCGGGGGCGCCAACATCCGGCATCAGATCGAGCGCCTCAAGAAGAAGCCCCCGATCGTGGTCGGGACGCCCGGCCGCCTCGCCGAGCTCATCTCTTCGGGCAAGCTCAAGGCCCAGCAGGCCCGCATGGTCGTGATCGACGAGGTCGACCAGCTTCTGAACGCGACCTTCCGCAACGAGGTCATCCGGATCCTCAAGGCCGTGCCGCGCGAGCGCCAGACCATCTTCGCCTCGGCGACCATTCCCGCCGAGGTACAGGACGTGGCCCGGCGCTGGATGAACGAGCCCTTGCACCTCAAGGCGGAGGGCCCCCTGAAGCTTCCGACCGGCCTCACGCACAGCTATATCGTCGTCGAAGAGCGTGACAAGCTGGACACCGTGCGCCGGATGCTTCACGCATACCAGCCGAAGGCCGCCCTTGCCTTCGTCAACGACGCCCGCCAAATTGCCGAGCTCGTCAGCAAGCTCGATTTCAAGGGCTTGCGGGTGGCGGCCCTTCAGGGTGGGGCCAACAAGCTCGAGCGCGGAGCGGTCCTCAAGGATTTCCGCGACGGCAAGATCCAGCTCTTGCTGGCCACGGAAGTGGCGGCACGAGGCCTCGACATTCCCGGCCTGACGCATGTCTTCAACCTGGACCTGCCGACGGACGGCGACCACTACCTGCACCGCGCGGGACGCACGGGCCGCAGCGGCACCGCAGGGACGGTGGTCTCGGTCGTGACCGCGCGCGAGCGCTTCGTCATCGACAAGTTCGCCGAAGCCCTGGGGATTCCCTTCGAGCCGGTCACGCTGGGGCACGGCAAGGTGCACCACGCAGACGCCCCGAAGCGCCCGTCGTAAGCCCATGCGGTTTCTCGTCGACGGAGACGCTTGCCCCGTCAAGGATCTGATCCTGAGGGCCAGCATCCGTCTCGGCCGCCCGATGATCCTCGTGAGCAACCGCCCGATGGCTTTCGGGAACGAACCCGGCGTCACTCCGGTGATCGTTCCCGAGGGGCCCGACCAGGCGGATCGCTGGATTGTCGAGAACGTGGCCCCAACGGATCTCGTCATCACCGCGGACATCCCCCTGGCGGCCGACGTCGTCGCCAAAGGGGGCGTGGCCCTGGGGCATCGCGGTGAGATCTTCGACGCCTCCACCATCGGGGAGGCCAAGGCACGCTGGAGCCTGATGAACTCCCTGCGCGAACAGGGACTCGAGCTGGGCGGCCCCAAGGCGTACAGCCCAAAGGACCGTGCGGCCTTCGCCAACGCCCTCGAGAAGCTGCTTCGCCGCGCGTGACGCCACGTTTCGCCCCATCCCCGTAGTAACTCCTGAAGACAGACCCCCCTCTCCGACCTACCCTGGGCATGCAGGCGTGGTAAATGCCGCGCCCCCCTTTTGTCGCAGGGCCCGATCCTGCAAATCAAGGCACGTGCCGCCGGAGATGAGCGGGTAAATCGCGCGAGAGCGCGGAGGTCGGGCCGCGGGGATCATCCGCTGCATGGGGCACGATCCCCTGGGTCAAGCCAAAGGAGAGAATCGTGAACGAAGCGAAAAGCAAGGCGACGTCTTTTGACGGCAAGGTGGCCCTGGTCACCGGCGGTGGCTCCGGCATCGGAGAAGCATGCGTGCGCTTGTTCGCCAAGAGCGGCGCAACGGTCGTGGTCGCGGATCTCAACCTCGAAGGAGCCGAACGCGTGGCCGCAGCCGTTCGCGAGGCTGGTGGGCAAGCTGCGGCGGTACGCGTCGACGTCGCGGATCCCGCCTCGGTGGAGGCCATGGTCCAATTCACCAAGGAGACCTTCGGAGGCCTCCACATCGCCGTGAACAACGCAGGCATCGGGGGCGAGCAAAACCCCACCGGCCTTCACTCCATCGAAGGCTGGCAAAAAGTCGTTGCCGTCAACCTCAGCAGCGTTTTCTACTGCATGCGCTACCAGATTCCCGCCATGCTCGAGCAAGATGGCGGGGCCATCGTCAACGTCGCTTCGATCCTGGGCTCCGTGGCCTTCGCGGGAAGCCCCGGCTACGTGGCCGCCAAGCATGGCGTGGTCGGCCTGACCAAGACCGCTGCGGCCGAGTACGCCACCCAGGGCATCCGGATCAACGCGGTGGGTCCCGGCTTCATCGCGACTCCGCTGCTCGAGGCGGTCGAGGACATGAAGGCGGCGATCGCCTCACTGCACCCCATGAAACGCCTCGGCACCTCCGAGGAGGTCGCCGAGCTCATCGGCTTCCTCGCCTCGGATGCTGCCGCCTTCATCACCGGCAGCTACCACCTGGTCGACGGCGGCTACACGGCGGTGTAAGCCCCCCTCTAACGATGCAGGGGCTGTCTCAGAAGTGAGACAGCCCCTGCATCGTTAGTCGGGAGGCCTAAGCCTCTCAGGATGGCATGTCGGAGGCGACCGTCAGGAGCCGCTCGACGTCCTGGTGGAACTGCGGATCCTCCGGGTCGAGCGAGGCGATGACCTCCGCCGTTTCCTGGATGAACTCCCGGTCCACCTCGCTCAACGCCTCATCCTGAAGCAAGGAGTCCATCTGCTCGAGCAGGTGCGCCTGCAAGTCGGCGGCCTCCGAGCGTTCCTCCAAGAGCACGCCCGACTCCGGCCGGGGCTCGGTGGCAGCACTTCTCGCCGCCTTCCCCTCCGTGGGCGGCGAGAAGTGCCGGAATCCCCCGGGCTCGCCGGAACCGGAAGGAGGCGGCCCCATGGGCGGGCGACCGCCACGCGGCGGCGTGGGCATGGGCTGCGAGGCGAGCGCCGCCGCGAACTCCTCCTGACTCAGGACGCCGTCACCATCCTGATCGGCATGCATGAAGCGCTCCTCCGCGAATGCCGCGGCATCCGGCGCCTCCCCGGGACGCCCCGCTCCTCGCATGGGACCGGGCATGGGCGCTCCGGGCTCCCCCATCATTCCTGGACGCCCCATCGCTTGAGGGCTCTCGAACCGCCCTTGCGAAAAGGCCTCCCCTCCGCGACGAGGGCCGCCTCCACGCCTGGGAGGTCCGGAGCGGCTCACCTCCCCTTCCTCCGCAGAGGAAGTGAAGCGATCCTTACCGAAGACCTCCCGAGTATTTCGTTCGTCGGGCAATCCCCGCCTTTGAACCTCGCTGGGGCGCTGGTCGGGAAGGATCTCCTCTCCACCGACCGGTTGACGCCGGATGCTCCTGCCCTCTCGTTCAATACGCATGACAACCTCCTTGCGGAACTCTCCTAAAACTGATGCAATTATCCCCTGTATTTGCTGATTATTTCGTTATTTCTCGGTAAAATTATCGAATCAAGCATGTATCTGAAAAAATACCGCTAAAAACCATGAAAATCGACAATTAATTGATACAAGATCGATACAAACGCGGAAACGGATACGATTCCCCAACGCCAAGGGGGCGGTTCAGACAAACTCCTCTACAAAAGCTTAACCAATCCTTTGCTCGTCTGAGGCTTGCCTGACAAGCGAGCGCGATAAAGTGAGAGCCAGAGGTCCCAGACACGCCCAAGAGGAGGCCAGGATGAGGTTTGACATGCAAGGCTACGCACGCAGGACGGTCGCGGTACTCGGCTTCTTGGCCGTCACGGCCATGGTCCTTCCGGTCCACGCGGCACCGCGAGGCGGCTCCGAGGACTTCACGCCTCGGGTACTGGCGACCAGTCAGGAAGGCGCGCAGCAAGGACAGCGCCCAGCGCCTCCCAGTGAGGAGGAGCGCCAGAAATGGGAATCCATGACCCCCGAAGAGCGGCAAGCAGCGCATCAGAAGCGCCACGAGGAGTTCCTCAACACCCTGACGCCGGAGCAGCGGCAAGCTCATGAGGCGCGCCGGGCCGAGTTCGAGAAGCTCACTCCCGCAGAGCGCCAGGCGAAGTTCGGCAACCGCCGTCCCCCGCAGGGGGGCCCTGGTCCGCAGCCGGGAATGGGAGAGCGGCCAGGCAACGGCGAGCGCCCTGGCAACGGCGAGCGGCCTGGAAAGGGCCAACGTCCCGGTAATGGCCAGCGGCCCGGCAATGGCCAGAACCAGGCTCCTCAACCCCCGTCCCAGTAGCTGCCTGGCCTAACCGGCCCGCCAACTGGACGACGCCCCCGTGGTCACGGCCACGGGGGCGTCGCATTCCATCAGGGCTGAGGAAAGGAAATCGTCGCCCTCGTTCCTTGCCCGAGGGTCGAGGCGAGGGACGCAGTCCCTCCGTGGTTCTCGGCGATGCCGCGCACGATGGACAGCCCCAGGCCGGTACCGCCGGTCTCACGGCTTCTGGAATCGTCCGGTCGGTAGAAGGGCTCGAAGATGGAGGGCAAGTGCTCGTCAGCGATGCCGGGACCATTGTCGGTGACCGTGAAGACGATCCGGGCGCCGCTCACTTGGGTCGACACGTGGATGCGGCCGCCCTCTCCGGTATACTTCAAGGCATTGTCCAGGAGGTTGCCCATCGCCCTGGCAATCAATCGCTCGTCAGCGACCATCGGTGCCGGCTGAAGGTCTGCGCTGAGCTCGAGGCCATGCTGCTGGGCGACGATTCGGCGCTCGTCGATGACCTGGCGGGCGATCTCCGCCAGATCCACCGGCACCCGGTTCAAGGCGGCGCGACTCCGCCCCCGAGCCAGGGCGAGCACGTCTCCCAGCATGTCGTTCGCGGCCTTGAGCTCGCGTTCGAAGAGCTCCAAGATGGCTCCCGAGGCTCCCTGTTGCTGTAGCAAGGGTAGCGCCAAGGTCATCCGAGTCAGGGGCCCTCGGATCTCATGAGAGACATCGGTAAGCAAGCGCTCGCGCTGTTGGATGGCCCTGCGAAGCTCCACGCGCATGCTCTCGAAGGCACGCTCCAATTCTCCGAACTCGTCGCTGCGACGAACCGGCACCTGGGTATCCAGGTCTCCGCTCCCCAGGCGCCGAGCCATGGCCACCATGGCCTTCAGCGGCCGGATAACCCAGATCCAAAGGGGCGGAACGATCGCAAGCCCCAGCAAAGCGAGCCAGAGAAGGGCGAATTCAGGGAGTCCCGGAGCGGGAGGAGGCATGTACGGTGGTCCGGGCGGCGCAGGGGCATCCCTGAAGATCGGGCCCATGCCGGGAGGAGGCGGATCATCCCTGAAGGTCGGCCCCATGCCGGGAGGCCCAGGAGGCATCTGACGGGGTGGAGTTCGCCAGGCGGGCTTCAGTTCGAGCGCCCCGAAAGGCCGGCCTTCGAAATCCAGTCGGACCCAATGAGCGGGCCCCTCCCGGGCAGGCCGCACGTCCACCAGGATCGCCTGGGCCTTTAGCGCTTCGGGGTACCCGGCGGACTTCTCCCAGGGCACGAAACGAATCCGGTGGCGGGCGGCGCGACCCAGCTCCTCAAGCTGTTGCAGGGTAGGCGGCTGCCCGTTTAGGCTGCGCGTGACTTCCTGGCCGATGGCCTCGAGTTGCGGCGTGATGAAGTTGCGGATGCTCTCGTGGCGTCCCTGTTGCTTGAGATGATGGCCGGCCATCAACGTGATGGGGACGCAGGCGAAGAAGACCAGGCTGACGCTGAGGCCGATCTTCAGAACCAGTGAGCGTTTTACCATTCGAAGCGGTAACCCACCCCGCGAACGGTGACGAGGTGGCGAGGCTGCTTGGGATTGAGCTCCAGCTTGGTGCGCAAGCGTGAGACGTGAAGGTCGACGGCCCGGTCGAAGCTGTCGATCACGTTCTCGGTGTCGAGAAGGTTCAAGAGCTCTCCCCGGGTGAAGACTCTCCCCGCCCGAGCGGTCAGGGTCTCAAGCAAGCGAAATTCCATGGGGGTCAGCGGTACTTCCCGCCCCTTCACGCGCAGGACCCGCCGGTCATGATCCAGCCCATCGACCCTGCTGGGGAATGCCGGAGCCGTGGTGCGGCGCAGCACCGCCTGGATACGGGCCACCAACTCGATGTGGTTGAAGGGCTTGGGGAGGTAGTCATCCGCACCCAGTTGCAGACCGCGAATGCGATCCATGTCGTCGCCCTTGGCCGTCAGCATGATGATGGGACGGCCCTCTCCCGACTCGCGAAGGCTGCGGCAGACCTCGAAGCCGTCCATCTCCGGAAGCATGACGTCGAGAAGGATCAGGGCGACGTCGTCACCGAGCCGTTCGGGAAGCAGGGAGGGGCGTGACGCGCTCACCAGGTCGAAGTCGTGCTGGGCCAGCAGGGTCTTGAGCAGCCCAGCCATCGTCACGTCGTCGTCGATCAAGAGGATCTTGCGCATACTGACCTCGTTTGGGCCTCGTGAAGGGCCGCCCACCTGTTGATGGCATTATAGCGGGGATTTGTATCAGAAGCGTATTGGCTAAGCAGGCCTTGATCGCCCGTATCCCGGGAATCGACGGGCTTCTCCCTCTTTGAAACTTTACCCTTGCTTAACCTTTTTGAGGCAGGCCCGATGCAGCCGAGCGGTAGTCTCGGAGCGTGGAATCAGGAAAGCCGCCCTCGGGGTCGGCAAAGGAGGAAGTCAGATGAGGACGCATGCATTACGGGCAGCAACGGTCTTGGTGCTCCTGGGGGCCCTCGTGGGTTGCGGCCAGGTAGGCCTCCTGAACGGAACGACGGACGCGCAAGAGCGCGACCTGCAAACCTGGCGAACCAACGGTCCTGGCGGCATGGGGCTTCACGAGGGCATGGGACGCCCAGGGGAGGGCCTTCTGGGCTTCGGCTGGCTGCAAGATCTGGACCTCAGCGACGCACAGCGGGAGGAACTCCGGGCTATCGCCGACACCTACCGTCCCAAGATGCCTGACTCCCCAGCTGGCGAACCCCCGTTCTCGGTGGTAAGGCGCCTTCTCGCTGCCGAGCCCTTGGACGTCGAAGCTCTCCGGACGGCGCTTGCCGAAGCGGCTCCCTCGCCCAAGGCACCGCCCGTCTGGCCCGCAGAGGCCTTCGTCAAGCTACGCGACCTCTTGACCGACGCGCAGCGCGCCGAGCTGGTCTCGCGTCTCGAGGCCATGCCCCTTCCCGGCGGCGATCGCCCCGAACCCCCGGCGCCGGCTGCCCATTTCGAACGCCTGGCAGGTCAACTGAAGCTCAGCGACGAGCAATCGGCACTTCTCCAGGCCTTCACGGAGAAGCTTCCCACCCCCCCGCAGCCGAAGGGCGACTCGGTCGCACATCGCGATGCCTGGATCACCCTCCTCGAAACGGGCGACGCGAGCGGCATCGAGGCCCTGGAGCCTGCCCGAGGAGACCTTTCGGCTTTTCCGGTCGACGAGTTCGTGGCGCTTGCACAGGCCCTGAGCGTCGAGCAGCGGCAAGCCCTGCTGGCGCCCGCACAGGGAGCCCATGGGCCCGAACGGCCGGTAGGCTTCATGGGGGGACATCCCGGTCGTCCCTTGGGTGAACCTGGCGGCGGAATGTTCTTCGGACCGTTCCCCCGTCACTAGCCGAAGCCGATTTCAGCGGGAGGTAACGCCTATGCGCCAGGCCACGAGGGGAGTCGCCCTTGCCGCCAGCTTGCTGGGAGGCGGCGCGCAGCCGTCTCTGCTCCGATCCGCGGCGGAGTAGCGCGCCGCTCGCAGCGACTTTACGTTCATTTACACCACCTCAGCCCCCCACTAGACTGGGGGCTGAGGCATCCATGGGCGTGACTCAGCCGCCGTGGTCGCCTTCAGATGCGGAAGCGCAGCAGGAGGTTCCGATGACTGAGGCCGTGAGGGTGCCCCGGGTGCTGGCGATGGCGGGCAGCCTCCGGAAGGACTCCTACAACAAGAAGCTGATCAAGGTGGGAGCGGAGGCCTTGCGGCGCGCCGGAGCCGAAGTCGACCTCCTGGAACTCAATGACGTGGCCATGCCGCCCTACGACGGAGACCTGGAAGACGCCTCCGGCTTGCCGCCGGGGGCCGCAGCCTTCAAGCGCCGGCTCGCATGGGCCGACGGCTTCCTCATCTCGTCTCCCGAGTACAACTACTCGATTCCCGGCACCTTCAAGAACGCCATCGACTGGGCGTCGCGCGGCGAAGAGGACGTCTTCAAGGGAAAAATCGCCGCCCTGATGGCCGCGTCGCCGGGTGGGGCCGGCGGCATGCGCATGCTGCCGCACTTGCGCCAAGTCCTCACGGCGCTCGACGTTTGGCTGGTTCCCTCCCAGGTCACCGTCGCGAAAGCCGACGACGCCTTTCAGCCGGACGGCTCGCTCGCGTCCGCGCATACCGCCAAGCAGATCCAAGCGCTGGTCGATTCGCTGGTCAAGGAGCTCGAGATGCGCCTACGCGCCTCGCTTCACGTGACCCTTTTCCCGGAGGCTGCCCCGTAAAGGAAAGGAGGTTGAGATGTCCTGGAGCATCGATTCGGCCCATAGCCGCGTGGGCTTCGCCATCAAGCATATGATGATCTCCACGGTCCGTGGCGAATTCACCCAGTTCGATGGGGAAGTCGACCTCAACGAGCAAGACCCCAGCCGTTCGACGGCGACCGGCCGCGTGACGGTCGCGAGCATCGACACCGGAAACGCCGACCGCGACAACCACCTGCGCACGGGGGACTTCTTCGACGCCGCGACGTATCCGACGATCACCTTCCAGAGCCGCCGGATCGAGTCGCTGGGCGGAGAAAAGTTCCGCGTGACAGGCGATCTCACGATGCATGGCGTCACCAAGGAGCTCTCGCTCGACGCCGAGCTGAGCCCGCCCGCCAAGGATCCCTGGGGGAAGATGCGGCGCGGGGTCAGCCTGACGGGCGCGCTCAACCGGAAGGACTTCGGGCTCACCTGGAACCAGGCCCTCGAGACCGGGGGGGTCCTAGTCGACGAGAAGGTCAAGCTGGAGATCGAGCTCGAGATCGTACAGGCCTCGCCCGAAGAAGCCGGCAAGCTGGCCGAGACCGAGTCGGCCACCTCACGTCGTTAGCCAAAAAGAATCCCGCCACGCGCGAGGCGCGTGGCGGGATTGGATAGCCCGGAGGCTAGATCCGAGGCTTCGGCTGGAAGCAGGAACGGCACTGCACCGGCTTGCCCGAGATGGGCTCGAACGGCACGGTGGTCTCCACGCCGCAGCTGCTGCAGACGGCCGGGTACATCGTCCGGGGCGCCATCGGAGCGCTCATCCCCGCGGGGCCGGCGCTCGCACCACCCGCCGGAGCGGAGGCGGGGCTGGGAGCCGGACGTCCAAAGCGACGGGCAGACGACGACTTCTTCTTGTGAAGCGCGGCGTAGGCCTGGTTACGCTTGGCCTTCTCGGCCTTGGTGTTGTTCTTCCCCATGGGTTACTTCCGGAAGCAGTCGCGGCAGTAAACGGGCTTCATGCCGTTGGGCTTGAAGGGAACCTGGGTCGCGGTGCCGCAGGAGCTGCAGGTGACGTCGTGCATCTCGCGAGCCGAGCCGCCGCCGAAGCCGCCGGAGCTGCGGCCGCCGCCGCCGAAGCCGGAACCACCGCGGGAAGCCTTGGCCTCGATCCGGCAGGGCTTGCAGCGACGCGGGGGGTTGGTGAAGCCCTTCTCGGCGAAGAACTCCTGCTCGGAAGCGGTGAAGGGGAACTGGGTCCCGCAGTCGACACAGGTCAGCGTCTGTTCGGTAAACATGGTCAAGTCGAAATCTCCTCTGATTTAGGGGTTGAGAACACCGGGCCTAGGCCCGCTTACGGAAACTAATGCGACCTCGCGTGAGGTCATAGGGGGAGAGCTCAATCTTGACGCGGTCTCCCTGAAGGACCTTGATGCGGAACTTCCGCATCTTGCCGGCCAAGTGACCCAAGACAACCACGTTATTGTCGAGCAATACGCGAAACATGCCGTTCGAGAGCGCCTCTTGGATGATGCCCTCGACTTCGATCGTCTCTTCTTTCATTCGTCTCCAAAAAAAAACGGTCCGCGTTGTTAAAACGCCGACTCGCCATTTAACAATTCGCCTCTTAGCCGCTGAATTCAGGCTCAGGGCTTATGTCACCATTACGATAACATCCCCGTGAACACATGTAAAGGGGGAAAGGGAGCATCTTTCCGACCCGCATCCCATTTTGTGCGAAAGCCTGCAACGAGCGTGCCTTCCCCCGGGGTCTCCCCGATCGGCCAGGATGCCCCCTAGAAAGCAAGGGGAAGAGGCCTGAGAAACTCCCGTCTCACGCCGGATTTCCAGGGATTCGGAATCGTAGTTTGCCCGGTTGACGCCAGGTGCCTCGCGCGATAGCGTGGACATGGTACGATCCGCATAACAGACGACCGCATGCACCGCGTCATGCTGTTACGTGTCAATAAAAGGGAGAAGCACCTATGCAGAAGATCAAGGTGGTCAATCCCATCGTCGAGCTCGACGGCGATGAGATGACGCGCATCATTTGGCAGTTCATCAAAGAAAAGCTGATCCTGCCTTACCTCGACATCGATCTCAAGTACTACGACCTGGGCATCGAGTCCCGCGACAAGACCGACGACAAGATCACCGTCGAGGCCGCCGAGGCCATCAAGAAGTACGGCGTCGGCGTGAAGTGCGCCACCATCACCCCCGACGAGGCGCGCGTCAAGGAATTCAACCTCAAGAAGATGTGGAAGTCGCCCAACGGCACCATCCGCAACATCCTCGACGGCACCGTCTTCCGTGAGCCCATCATCTGCAAGAACGTGCCCCGCCTGGTGCCCGGCTGGACCCAGCCCATCGTCATCGGCCGTCACGCCTTCGGCGACCAGTACCGCGCCACCGACTTCGTCGTCCCCGGTCCCGGCAAGCTCACGATGAAGTTCGAGGGCGCCGACGGCCAGGTGATCGAGCATGAGGTCTTCAACTTCCCCGGCGGCGGTGTCGCCATGGGCATGTACAACCTCGACGAGTCGATCCGCGGCTTCGCCCGGTCCTGCATGAACTACGGCCTCTCGAAGGGCTGGCCCGTCTACCTGTCGACCAAGAACACCATCCTCAAGGCCTACGACGGCCGCTTCAAGGATCTCTTCCAGGAGATCTACGACACCGAATTCAAGGCCAAGTTTGAGGAAGCGGGCATCAGCTACGAGCACCGCCTCATCGACGACATGGTCGCGGCGGCCCTCAAGTGGTCGGGCGGCTTCGTCTGGGCCTGCAAGAACTACGACGGCGACGTCCAGTCCGACACCGTGGCCCAGGGCTTCGGCTCGCTCGGCCTGATGACCTCGGTCCTGCTGAGCCCCGATGGCAAGACCGTCGAGGCCGAGGCCGCCCACGGCACGGTCACCCGTCACTACCGCCAGCACCAGCAGGGCAAGGAAACCTCGACCAACCCGATCGCCTCGATCTTCGCCTGGACCCGCGGCCTCCTTTACCGCGCCCAGTTCGACGGCACTCCCGACGTGGCCAAGTTCGCCACCGCCCTGGAGAGCGTCTGCGTCGAGACCGTCGAGGCTGGCTTCATGACCAAGGATCTCGCCATCCTGATCGGTCCTGACCAGCCCTGGATGACCACCACCCAGTTCCTGGACAAGCTCGACGAGAACCTTCGCAAGAAGATGGAAGTCGCCACGACGACCGTCCCCAAGGCCGAGCCCGCCGAGCAGCAGGTCTAACCCGCTCCGACGGCCCCAAACCATAAGACGTCCCCCACCGTGTGGTGGGGGACGTCTCTTTCTGAAAGGATCGGGGCGAATTTCGCCGGCTTCGTCAGGTCGCCGAGCTGTTGAACTGCGTGAGCAGCGACGTCAGCGACTGGTAGACCTCGGATTTCTGAAAGGTCATCCCGGTCTCGCGCTCCAGACTGCTCAACCACTGCTTCTCGAGCTGGGAGACGTCATTGAGGGCCAGCTGGTCCATGAAGTAGCTGAAGCTCGACGAATCTTCGAGGGAATCCGAGCCGACGATCGACTTGAGCAGTTGCTCCTGGAGACGCCGGATGTTGAGCTCACTGAGCAACTTCTGGTGGCGCCGGATCGCCTCCTCGTTAAGGGACGATCCGCTTCCGCCGATGGCGCTGAGGTCACTCATGATCCCCTCCTCCCGGTAGGCACGAAAACCTGCCGGCGGAACCATGCACGGACGGGCCCGCCGCGGACGCCCCACAGGCATGGGGGCGCCACGAGCCTATCCTAGCATGGTTGCTTGTCAAAATGATGTCAGTCGCCCTACTTCCAGATCTCGACCATGGAGCCGCGGCCGGCAGTGAACTGGCGCAGCTGGGCGTCGTTCCAGACGGTGATGCCGGGGCGGAAGGGATCGCAAATCTTGAAGGAGCCGTCCCCGTTGACGCCGGCGATGTAGATGAAGTGGCCGACACCGCCCGAGATCGAGCCGTTGACGATCACGCCGTGGCCGTTGCGAAGGGTTGCCCGGATGCTGTCGGGCGACGAAGAGCCGTGGAACTGCGCCTGGAGGCCGATGGCCCGCGCGGCGTTGGGGATGGCGTTGTTGTCCGGGATGCCGTAGGCGGGGTTCGTGCGGGTCCTGTCCGTGAGCTCGTTGATGGTGGCCAGGCTCGCGGAGCGAACTCCCCAGGCGGCGGCAGCCATGGTGAGACTCGTGGGGCCGCAGGTCCAGTTGTTGGGCTGCGCGATGAAGATGGCGTTGCGGTCGGTGTTGATCCCCGTTCGCGGCGTGGGGGCCGGCGCCGAGGTATTGGCGCCTCCCGGCAGCTTCAGGACCTGCCCCGCGTGGATGACGTTGGGGTTGGAAAGTTGATCGCGGTTGAGGTCGTAGATCTCGCGCCAGCGGTCGCCGTTACCCAGCGTGCGGATGGCGATCGCCGACAGCGAATCCCCCGACTGAACCGTCACCGTCGGTGCCGGGGCCGGCTTGGGCGCGGGCTTCGGAGCCGGCGGGGGGGCCGCAGGCGAAGCCGAGGCGTTGGCACCTCCGGGCAGCTTCAGGACCTGCCCGGGATGAATCAGGTTGGGATCGGAAAGCTGATCGCGGTTGAGGTCGAAGATCTCGCGCCAGCGCTCGCCGTTGCCCAGCGTCCGGGCGGCGATCGCCGACAGCGAATCCCCCGACTGCACCGTCACCGTCGGAGCCGGCGCCGGCTTCGGTTCAGGTTTGGGTTCCGGCTTCGGCGCGGGCTTCGCTTCGGCCTTGGGTTCAGGCTTGGGCTCGGGTTTCGGCTCGGCCTTGGCCTCAGGCTTCGGTTCCGCCTGAGGTTGCGGCGGCGCCGCCGGGGGGGTCGGGGTTTGAAGCTGCTTTGCCGCCGCGGCGAGCTCTCCGAGCAACTGGGCCATCGTGCGGGACGAGTTCGTTGCCGTGCTGCTCAGCGAAAGTGTATCCGCCGCCATGGGAAGGATGGGGGCCGCAGGAATGGCGACCGGTGAGGCGACGGCGGGAATGACGACCGGAGGCACGACCGGCGGATAAGCGGTCGCAGGCCAAGAGACGGCAGGTGTCCAGGAGGCGTAGGACGTATAGGCTGCATTCATGGACATGCGCATACTCCCTTCAGGTCGACACAAGATCATCGTCGAAAGCCCGAGGCTCCAGCTTGCCTTAAGGTTTGGCTATGATTCGGGGACCATGCTTGGCCGTCCCTGCCTTGAACTCGGCCGGCGTCCGCCAGGGCTGCACGACGCATGGCCTCTACGAGGCCTAGGAATGCAACCGCATGATCGACAAACAGGTCGCATGGTCGAAAAGGGCTGCGTTAAAGCCCTCGACACCCGCAAAAGAAAAGCCCCCGCCAACACTGGGCGGGGGCTCGACGCTAGGCAACGAGGCAGCGATCCGCTCGCATGGGCAAGTGCGAAACCCCGTAAAGCAAGGAGTTCCCCAAGGGATGAAGTTCCTCACCAGGAAGGAGGTCCAGTTGGAAGCCGTTGAGGCGCGCAAAGAGGACCTGCAGGGCCACCTGCGCCTCCAGACGTGCCAGGGGGGCCCCCAGGCAGAAATGCACGCCATGCCCGAAGGAAAGGTGGGGGTTCGGATGGCGCGTGACGTCGAAGCGCTCGGGCTCGGAGAAGACCGCCTCGTCACGGTTGGCCGAGCCGACGAAGGCGATGATCGTCTGCCCCGCGCTCACGCGCTCGCCGCCGAGGATGAGATCGTTCCGCGCAACCCGCATGAGCCACTGGACCGGAGAGCGGTACCGGAGGACCTCTTCAAGGGCCCGGGGAATGCCGGCTGGAGCCTGGCGTAGCGCATTCAAGGCCTCGCTTTGCTCGAGCAGACAAATCATGCCATTGGTGATGAGGTTGACCGTGGTCACGTGCCCCGCCACCAAGAGCAACATGCAGAACGAGAGGATCTGATCCTCCGAGAGCCGCTCGCCATCGACCTCCGCTACCAAGAGCTGAGTGATCAGGTCATCCTGGGGGCGCCGTCGGCGGCTTGCCAAAATCACCCGGAAGTAGTCGTCCATCTCGCAGACGATCCGAAGCGCGCGCTCGCGGCGTGCCTCGTCGCGCAGCATCGTCTCTCCGTCCCCGGCCAAGAGCCCGTCCGCCCATTCCTTGTACTGGGGACGGTCCTCGGCGGGGATGCCGAGCAACTCGGCGATGATCATCACGGGCAAGGGGTGCGCGAAGGCGTTGACCAGGTCGAAGCGCTCGCGGGTGTCGAGGACGTCGAGCAGGTCGTGGGCGATCGCCTCGATGCGCGGCCCCAGCTGGGCGATCGCCCCGGGCGTGAAGGCCTTCGCGATCACCCCGCGAAGCTGTCGGTGCCGCGGCGGATCGACGTTGATGAGGCTCTCGCGAAACCCCTCGTCGCTTCGGGCTTGCGGGATCTCGGAGGAGAAGTTCGCGTAGTCCGTCAGGACGGCCTTGACCTCGGCGTAGCGGTAGACGCCCCAAGCGTCTTGCCGTGCGTCGAAGTGGACGGGGAGATGCTGGCGGCGATCGGCATAGAAGGCGTAAGGCTGGAGTTGTTGATCAGGCGGAGCGAAAAGCGACATGGGGCCCTCCTTCCAACCAAGTAGGCTTTGCAAGCCAACACTAACCTGCTGGCTCTGTTTCCCCCACGGCATGACCTCCAAACGCGGCCGTTAGCGAGCAAACGAGCCTTTGCCCCTTCGTTCAGCCCCGTCGCAGCAGGTAGCGTTTCACGACCTCCACGATGAGGAGGTAAGCGGCCGTGATCCCGACGATGGCCCCGATCACCGGAATCGGCAAGGGAACGAAGCCTAACCAAGGGGCCAGGGGCGTGAACGGAAGGAGGAGGGCGACGAGGCAGACCAAGCTGATACTGAGGACCAAGGGGGTCGAGGGGCGGCTACGCAAGGGATTGCCGGCGGTCCGAATGATGAAGATGACCAGCGTCTGCGTCAGCAACGACTCCACGAACCAAGCGGTGCGAAACAAGGTGGGAGTGGCGTTGAAAGCTCCGAGCAGAATCCCGAAGGTCAGGAAGTCGAAACACGAGCTGACGGGCCCCATGTGGATCATGAAGCGCTGCACCTGGTGAATGTTCCAGCGTCCGGGAGCACGGAGCGCGTCACGGTCCACCCGATCTCCCGGCAGCGTCACTTGCGAAGCGTCGTAAAGCAGGTTGTTCAAGAGGATTTGTGTCGGAAGCAAGGGCAAGAAAGGCAGCACGAGCGCCGAAGCCGCCATGCTGAGCATGTTTCCGAAGTTCGAGCTCGTGCCCATGAGAATGTACTTGATCACGTTGGCGAAGCTGCGCCTTCCCTCGATCACGCCCGCGTGGAGCACTTTAAGGCTCTTGTCGAGCAAGATGATGGGCGCCGCTTCACGGGCGACATCCGCGGCCGTATCCACCGAAATCCCGACGTCCGCCAGCCGTAGCGACGGCGCATCGTTGATGCCGTCCCCAAGGTAGCCGATGACGTGCCCGCGCTGCTTCAGCGCGCGGATGACGCGGCCCTTCTGCTCCGGGGTCAAGCGGACGAAGACGCTCACCCGCTCGACGACCTGCGGCAAGGCCTCGTCTCGAATCTCGTCGAGGTCACGTCCCGAAAGAATCTCGCCGACCTCGAGCCCCACCGAGACGCAGACCTGACGCGTGCTCCACTGATTGTCCCCGGTGAGAATGACGACGCGGATCCCATCCGCTTGGAGCCGCCGCAAGGCCTCCGGGGCATCCGCCTTCGGCGAATCGCGAAAGACCACGAAGCCCCAAAACGTCAAATCGCGCTCGTCCTGGACTTCAAAGGCCGACTGGGGGGCGACGTCGCGGATGGCGACCGCGATGAGGCGAAGCCCTTCGGTGCTGAGGCGATGAAACGTCTCGTGGATGCACGCACGTCCCGCCTCATCGAGGCTTAGCTCCCGATCCCCCCTACGGACGTGGGACGAGACCTCCATCACGGCTTCCGGGGCGCCTTTCACGATCATGCGCAGGCCCTCGGGCATGGCGAGGACGACGGAGAGGCGGCGCCGATGAAAGTCGAAAGGCACCTCATCATGTAGGGCCAGACCTTGCGTTCGGGGAACATGGGCCGCGAGGATCGCTTGGTCCAGCGGGCTTTGAATGCCGGTTTGAAAGGTGCTATTGAGCGAGGCGGCCTCGAGGACGCGCGGGTCCTCTGCCCCCTCGGTGTCGATCGCCCGAAGGAGGGTGAGCCGCCCCTCGGTCAGGGTCCCCGTCTTGTCGCTGCAGAGCACGTCGATGCTCCCGAAGTTCTCGATGGCTTGAAGTTGCTTGACGATGACCCGCTGCTTCGCCATCCGCAAGGCTCCCCGTGACAAGGTGACGGCCATGATCATCGGCAGGAACTCGGGGGTCAGACCGACCGCGAGGGCGATCGCGAAGAGGAAGGCCTCCAGGGGGCGGTGCTTGTAAAGGGCGAGCACCAGGAAGACGAAGAGCACCAAGAGGACGGTGACGCGGAGGATGAGCCAGGAGAACGCGCGAACCCCGCGCTCGAACTCGGTAGGGGGCGGCGGGCGTTTGAGGGCAGCGGCCACCTGGCCCATCTCGGTGGCGTCGCCGACCCGGACGGCGATCGCCCGTCCCGTCCCGCTGACCACCGAGCAGCCCGCAAAGACGCTGTTTCGCGCTTCGTCCAGCCCGACGTCCCGGCTCAGATCCTCGGCTTCTTTTTCGGCCGGGAACGACTCCCCCGTGAGCGAGGCCTGATCGACGTAGAGGTTCTTGGAACTCAAGAGACGCCCATCGGCCGGGACGATATCCCCTGCCGAAAGCAGAAAGACGTCCCCCGGCACGATCTCGGCAAGCGGGATCGTGACGAGCGTGCCGTCGCGAAAGACCCGGGCGCGCGTGGCGACCAGACGCTTCAAGGCTTCGGCGGCCCGCTCGGACCGGAAGGTCTGTACGAGGTTGAGTAAGAGGCTGGCCAGGACGATCCCGATGATGAGCAGGCCGTTGACGGATTCGCCGAAGGCGAACGAGAAACCGGCCGCGACCATCAGGATGAGCACGAGCGGGTTGACCAGATCCCGCAGGAAGGCCCATGCCACGCTCATGAACGGGAACGCCGCACGCGAGGCCTCGCGCCTCGGAAGCCGCCGCGTCGCGTCGTCCGACCTCAGTCCCCGCGCGTCGCTCTTCACCTCCGCTTCGAGCGTCTGCAGCGGCAGCATCCAGAATCGAGGATCCACCGCCTCCCTCCGCCTGTTGAACCCGGTCCGCGCCCTCCGAGCCTACCCCCATCCAGCCGCGTTGTCCAAGGCTGAACGGGAGATTCTCGCCCATGGGGCCCAGGGTGGAGATAACCCCCGGGTTCCCGTTGTCTAGGCGAGAAAAGCGTGATTGAGTGACGGCGGGAGCTTCGCCATGACGGAAGAATCCAAGAAACGGCATGCCTCGCCCCAGGAAGACCTCGGTGCGTCCCAAAGTAACGCGCGTTTCCTGGCGCTCATGGAGCATACGGCGGATGCCATCATGATTCACGATGCGTCAGGCCAAATCGTCGACGTGAATCACGCCGCCACGACCAGCCTGGACTACTCCCGCGAGGAGCTGCTCGGCATGTCCGTCTGGGAGGTCGAGACGAACTTTTCGCCCGCCGAGATGATGCGAATCTGGGAGCGCTTGAAGCACGAGGCATCCTTGACCGTCGAAGGCTTTCAACGCCGCAAGGACGGGATCAGCTTCCCGGTCGAGGTGCGGTTCGGGATGTTCGAGAGCGACGGGCGCCCGCTCATCATCGCCATCATTCGCGACCTCACGGAGCGCAAGCAGATCTGCGAAGAGATGGCGCGCAAGACCGCCGAGCTCGAATCGGCAAAGGAATTGAACCGCCTGAAGGATCACTTCCTGTCGACCATCTCCCATGAGCTGAAGACGCCGCTTTCCCTCATCGTCGGCTACATCGAACTGCTCGAAGACACCGGCCCCAGTGAGGACCTGCTCGCAGGCATCAAAGACGGCAGCCGGCGCCTCACGGAGCACATCGACAAGCTACTCGATTACAGCGCCTTGATCGGTGGGACGTTACCGCTCTATCTGAGCGAAGTCCACCTTTCCGAGATCGCGCAGCATGCCTGCGAGATCATGTGGGAGACGTTCGAACGCAAGGGTATCGACCTGCTCCTGGACGTCGCTCCCGAGATTCCGACCATTCGAGGGGACTCTCGGAGGCTGACCCAGATGCTCCTCGAATTGCTGGACAATGCGGCGAAGGTCACGTCACGCGGGGGAAAGATCGGCATCCGGCTTGCGCCATCGGATGCGCAGGTTCGCATCGACGTCTGGGACACGGGAACCGGAATCACCGAACAGGATTTTCCGAGACTTTGGCAAGCGTTCAGCCAACTGGAGGTCGGTGACGCCTTTCGTCGCGGCGGCCTGGGCCTGGGGCTCACCATCGTCAAGAAGCTCGTCGAGCTTCACGACGGCAAAGTCGGGCTCATCAGCCAGGCTGGAAAGGGAAGCACCTTCTCGATCTACCTGCCCGCGACACCCGCTAGGCAGGCGTAAAACCTGCCGCGAGTTGGAAGCGGTCCGGATAGGAGGCCGCCGCGGAGTCCACGTCCGCCTCCAAGATGCGCCGCATGATTTCCTCCCGGCCGAAAAGCCGTGAAAGTTCAGGGGAATCCTCGAGTAAGCCCCAGGCGACGAACGGAAGGATCAACCGTGCCCATGCCAGGCGCTGGGGGCTGAGACCGCTGCGGACGAAGTGAACATGCCCGACCTCGTCGACCATGATCTGACCGAAGAGCTTTTCGTGCCGCGCGAGGACCTTGGGCTGATGGGCGAACAACTCGCGCGCCTTCTCCAGAAGGAGCGAGAAGACGGCGACGCCACAGATTTCGCCGCAGAGCACGACGACGTTTGCGTACTTTTCGGGCAGCCGCACCATTGCGCGCACCAGCGTGCGCGTCGTGAGACTGGGGCGCCCCATCTCCATCCGAAGGCCGATGGTGGCGAGCGCATCCCGGAGAATGCGCGTGTGGTAGAACTCCTCGATCTGGATGTACGCATGCGGGTCGTTCGCCGCATTTAGAGAGCGATCGTTGTAGACGAGCGCATATTCGACGCCGTAGCGCTCCGCCCGGTTGGTCTTCGCCGTGGCGAGCGCCCAGAGCGTCACCTCGTCGAGATTGGGTTCGGGCATGCGCCTGGCGTGGTTGCGGTCAAAGACCCTTTGATTCACCGGCGGAGTGCCGATCCAAACGCTCGGGGTCGCATCGAGTTCGGCAAAGAAGCGCTCTCGCACGTCGAAGCGCTGCGTCTTCATGTCGGGAACGCCATCGCGGCGTTGCAGATACGCGAGATAGGCGGTGCGGAACCGAGCCTGCTCCGCCGGGGCCATCGGTTCGAACACGTTGCTCATGATCCGTCCTTCTCCGAGGTCGCGGACGTCACATCGCCCGCTCACCAGCAGCCGCTGGGAGGCCGAATTCGGTTTGGCGCGTTCATGCCGCTTGTCGATGGAAGCGCGCATCACGCTCCTCATCGTCACGATAGAGAATGCCAAGCAGAGCGGCAAGCCTTTGGATGCCGTGCTTCGATGGCCACCTTGACCAAGTAACCAACCTTGCCGGAACCGCACGACCCGAGACGAGCCTCTGCCCCGTGTTCCTGACGGGATAGCCGTCCTTGGCTCACCTCAAGAGTCGGCGCTCGCAGAGAGTGCGGGCTCTGGAGGATCGCCGTCGGTGGCGCGGCGCCAGCGGGCCGTTGCAAAGTAGACGATCGTGGCCACGCCCAGGGTCAGGGCGGTCCAAAGTAGCGCAATCGGGAAGGCGATGAGGCTTCCGGTCACGCTCCAGATCACGCCCAGCAAGTTGACGGCCAAGGCCAGGAGGAGTCCTTTGGAGATCGCCTTTCCCTTGATCTTCAGGACCGCGCTGGTGCTCAAGGCCCCAAAGAGGGCTAGGGTAACGCCCACGGCATTCAGCATGATCTCGAAGGTGTTGGAGAGCAGCAAGAGTACGGCCATACCCACGAGCAGCCCGACCGGGCCCGCACCGCCCCAGCGACCCTCGCGCCAACGCGCCCCGGACGGGAGGTAGCGATCCCGGGCCATGGCATCGGCGATCCAGGGACCCGCCATGGTCATGGCAATGATGACCGAGACCAGGATCATGACGATCATGCCAGACGCCAAGCGGCCGCCGATATCGCCTAGCAGGCGGACCGCGACGAGGTGACCGAGCGTGAGGGCTCCGCCCTCGGACTGCGTGGCCTGTTGGAGTTCCGTGGGCGAGAGGGTCGTCACGAAGACGAAGTTCAGGAGCATGTACAGGAGCGTGACGGAGCCAAGCCCCAGAAACATCGCACGGGGAACGTTCTTGACGGGGTCCTTCACCCGGGAGGCGAGGTAGACCGTCATGCTCCAGCCCGTAAAGGCGAAGCCGACGTAGTTCTGCGCGGTGGCAAAGGGAACGCTCGTAATCGCACCGAGGGTCTGCATCGTGGGCATGGCGCGCAAGGGCTCGATGATGCCCGAGAACAAGGCTCCTGCGAGGAAAAGCAGGATGATCCCGAGCTTGAGCAAGACTCCGATGTTCTGGACCCGTTCCCCCCACGTGAGTCCGCCGGCCTGAACCGCTCCGACGGCAAGCAGGACCAGCAAGCCGACGGGCCTGGCGATCGCCCGCCCCATGAGCACTTCGGCATAAGCACCGGCCGCCATGGCGGCCAAGGCCATAGGAGCGGCGAAGCCGAAGATCAGCAAGACCCAGCCCGCGAGGTAACCGGCCATGGGGTGGTAGAGGTCGTGGAGGTAGCGGTACTCTCCGCCGCTCTGGGGGATGTGGGCAGCGACCGCAGAGTAGCAAATGGCTCCACAGGCTGCCAGGAGGCCTCCCAGCAGCCAGCTCAGGAGAATGGCGGCGGGATCGAGGTCGTTGGCCAGGAAGCCGCTGGTGATGAAGACTCCGCTGCCGATCATCGATGAGATGACCAGTCCGGTGGCACTGAACAGTCCAAGCGGCGTAGTGAGACGGGCGGTGGACATTCAGTCCCCTTTCAAATCAGCATCGAAATTACGGGTTTCCCTAATCCTAGAGCAGAAACGCCTGCCCATGCCAAAGACAGGGGGAAGTATCGGCTCGGATCAGTGACGCTAGAGCCGGTTCACCTGTGGCTCGTCAAGACATGTTTGAGGTCGGTGGCGAAGCGCTTTGCCTGCGCCTCCTCCAGGGTTGACACCGTGATGCGTAGGCCCCGTGCGGGCGCCCGGATGCCAAACACCTCCCCGCCACGCACCAGCCAGCCGTAACGGGCCAAGAACGAGGCGACGGCCTGTCCGTCCTGCTGCAATGGGATCCACAGGTTCAGTCCGTCGGCAGGCGTGGCGCAGGCAATGCCCTCTGCCGACAGAGCCTCCGCCAAGACCTTCCTGCGACGCGCATAGTCCTGCCGGGCGCGCGTGAACAGGCTGGCCATCTCCGGCGACAGCAAGCATGCGCCTACGATATCCTGCAAGAGATGACTGACCCAACTCGTTCCCGGGGCCAGACGAAGGCGCAGGCGCTGAGAGGTCTGGGGATCGCTGGCGACAAAAGCCAGCCGAAGGTCCGGGCCCAACGCCTTGGAAACCGAACGGATGACGGCCCAGCGCCGGGTGGTGGAAGGGATCACATTCCAGTACGTCGCTTCGGCAAGCAGCGCGAAGTGATCATCCACAATCACCTGCACATGGGGGTAGCGTTCCAACACGGCCCGAAGGTCATTGGCTCGCGAGCGGCTCAAGCCCCAACCCGTCGGGTTATGCGCCCGGGGAGTCACGATCACCGCCTGAGCTCCCTGAGTCAATGCGGCTTCCAGCGCATCCGCCCGTAGGCCCTCGGCGTCCACGGCGACGTCCAAGGGCTGAAAGCCCGCGAGGCGTAAAGTATTGATGCTGCTCAGGAAGCAGGGATCCTCCACTGCCACCTTGTCTCCGGCCACGAGGTGGGCTGACAGCAAGCGCTCAATGGCATCGACCGCGCCATGGGCGAGGTCGATCTCAAAGTGGTCGGGACAATCGTTCAAGAACCAGTGACGCCCATGGTCATCCAACTCGGCATTCACTGGCCTCTCGCCGTACAAGCGCGGACGATACGGCCGCCGCGCCAATACGGTCGCCACGTCCGGCAGCCATGCCGGATTGGGATTGCCGCTGGCCAGATCGACGAGCGGTGACTCGAGCATGACGCCTTCCTGCTCGCCCGGGGCCTCTTGGCGGCGAATGGCCGTACCCAAGCGTCCCTGCGTTACCGCGATGCCAGCCGTCACCAGACGCTTGTACGCCGAGGCCACCGTGTTTCGGTTCACGTCCAGCATCCCCGCCAAGTCGCGCACGGACGGCAGTGCCTCGCCTGGCAGCAGTTGGCCCGACTGCACCAGCAAGCGGATGCTTTCGAAAATTTCTGCGGCGGTCTTTCCCGTGATTCTCATTTTGACCTATGACAATATACAATGGCGCATATGACTATTCTAAAAGTCATCGGAGCGGCATGCAATCCGTCGCGGCGGCTCCTGTCGATCTCCTGAAAGGCGAGGTTCGAGCATTGAGCGATCTGAAGACAGCCAACCCCTTGGATACGCAGCCCCAGCATGACCAGCACGGCAATTACCCGAAGGCTCGAACGCTCGAGGACTTCCAGCAAAACCTGGCCGCCGTCCACGACCGCATCGCCGACGCCTGCCGGCGTGTCGGGCGAAACCCGGCCAACGTGCGCCTGCTACCGGTGAGTAAGACCATCGACGAGACGCATATCCGCTTGGCGTACGCCGTGGGCTGCCGCCTGCTTGGCGAGAACAAGGTGCAAGAAGCGCATCGCAAATGGGAGGCCATGGCCGACCTCGGAGATCTGCACTGGTCGGTCATCGGTCATCTTCAGACCAACAAGGCCAAGCTGGTGGCACGCTTCGCTGCCGAGTTCCAAGCGCTCGACAGCCTGCGCGTGGCCGAAGCGCTTGAGCGCCGATTACAGGCCGAAGGCCGTGCGCTGGATGTCTTCGTGCAGGTCAACACCTCGGGAGAAGCCAGCAAGTACGGCCTGCATCCCGACGACGTTCCAGCGTTCATGCGTGAGCTGCCAGCCTTCTCCGCCCTGCGCGTGCGCGGGCTGATGACGCTCGCGCTGTTCTCGGGCGAAGCCGAGCGAGTCCGTGATTGTTTCATCCAGCTTCGTACCCTACGTGATCGGTTACGCCAAGAAGCTCCCGCCAGCATCGGGCTGGATGAGCTGTCGATGGGGATGTCCGGCGACTTCGAGATCGCCGTCGAGGAAGGGGCTACCGTGGTGCGCATCGGCCAGGCCATCTTTGGGGCACGCTCCTTACCAGACAGCCATTTCTGGCCCTCGCGGGATGACGGGGATCTTCTGGTATGAGCTCAGCGAAGATCGTCGCTTCCGCAGGAGGTTCAACCTTGCAGCCGATGCCCATCGATGTGGTTTCCGTGCAGTCGCAAGTGGTCTATGGCCGTGTTGGCAATAGCGTGGCAGTTCCCACGTTGCAAGCGCATGGCCTGAATGTCGCTGCGGTACCGACGGTACTGCTCAGCAACACGCCGCATTACCCGACGCTTCATGGCGGCGAAATCCCCCTCGAGTGGTTCAGTGGCTATCTTAGCGATTTATCCGCCCGCCATGCGCTGCAACGAACCCGAGCCATTCTGGTCGGCTATCTCGGCAGCCCGGCTCAAGCTCAGGTACTCGCCCGCTGGATTGAGAGCATCCAAGCCGAAACCCCCGAGTTGCGAGTCATCGTCGATCCGGTAATCGGCGATCACGACCATGGGGTCTATGTCGATCCCGGCATGATTGAGGCCTACCAACGGCACTTGTTGCCGTTGGCGCATGGCCTGTTGCCCAACGGTTTCGAACTGGAGCGCCTGACAGGCCATCCCGTCAACAACGTCGAAACCGTCATCACCGCCGCGCGGACCCTACTCACGGAACGCACCCAATGGGTCGCCGTGACCAGCGCAGCCCCCGGTGCCTGGGCACCTGGCGAGATGCAGGTTGCCATCGTCACGCGCAGCGACGTGCAGCTCGTCAAGCATCCTCGCATCTCGGCCGAAGTCAAAGGCACCGGCGATCTTTTCGGTGCGGTACTGACCGCCCGCATGCTGGCCGGTGATACGGTGGCTGATGCGGCCGTGCATGCCTGCAATCGCGTCGTTGACGCACTGGGGCATACCTACCGAGCGCGCTGTGCCGAACTCCTGCTCTCTCCGACCGAGAGCCTCCCTACGCCGGGATGACCTTGGCGTTCTCCCGATAACGATGTCCGACAGCAGGAGGAGTCTCTTCGCTCTGAATCAAGCGCTTGTTAAGGTGAAGAAGCGTCAGGTTCTGTATGTTACGATTGCCTCGTTGCGCGGCGCAGCTTGAACCCCGCCTCTCGCCTTGCAGGCGCGGTGATCCAAGTGTATTGCTCTCTCCGAGCAAGGAGTCCCCAGGTGTCAAACACGCACTTCAAGCTGGTAGGATCTTTCCTCTTGGCTTGCCTGCTCTTCTTGGCGGGATGGGCATTCTGGTATGAACCCCGTGTCCTGGTTGGCAGGGAGGCAACCCTCGACGTGCCACGCTGGAATCCCGCCCATGAGGGACTCCGCATTGCACTCCTGGCAGACCTCCATGTGGGATCCCCTCACCATGGCATGGCGAAGTTACGAGAGATCGTCGCCCAAGTTAACCGGGCAGAGCCCGATATCATTCTGCTACTAGGCGATTTCGTCATTCAAGGCGTCAAAGGCGGAACCTTCGTCCCTCCTGAGGAAGCAGCCGCCGAACTCTCCAAGCTTCGAGCCTCGAAAGGAAAATTTGGGGTCTTGGGCAATCACGATTGGTGGTTGGACGGCCCAAGGGTCGCCGCGGCACTATCGAGCGCAGGGGTCACGATGCTGGAGAACACCTCCACGAAGCTGACCATAAACGGCCAACCACTCTGGCTTGCTGGCGTCAGCGATTACATCGCAAGCCAGCCCGATTTGAAATCAGCTCTCAGAGGCGTCCCTGAGAATCAACCCGTCCTCTTGCTGAGTCACAACCCGGATATTTTCCCAGACGTTCCTCAGCGGGTCTCCCTCACGGTCGCCGGACATACCCATGGAGGCCAAGTCAACCTGCCGTTCTTTGGTCGGCTCGTCGTCCCCTCCGAATTCGGCGAGCGCTTTGCAGCTGGCCATGTCGTGGAGAACGGCCGACATCTTTACGTGTCTACCGGAACGGGAACCAGTATCTTGCCTGTTCGGTTCCGTGTGCCGCCAGAATGGGGATTATTGACCCTTGGGACCCTCGAAGACGTTCAATCAACCAATCCCAAGCCCACCCAGGCGAGGATCGTCCGGTAGCTGCTTCAGGTAGAAATCAGACTGACCTGCCCTCGGAGCGCGTTATCCGCCGACAATTGAAGTCGAATACCAAAAAGCTGACGTGACACCAATGGAGTCACGTCGGTTTTTACCTCTATCCATGCGGATGACGCAACTCCCACCAGACCACGACGTCCGATCGATGAATGGCCTCGGCGAACCTGAGCGCCTTCCCGCATCCAACGCTTGACATGCAAGCCCTCACTTGCATATCCTAACCCAATGAGATCTGGTGGATGATGCCCGTTCCTAATGACGATGTATACCGAGCCATTGGCGACCCGACCCGCCGGGCTATCTTGGATGAGCTTAGCGAGCGCGGGGGACAGACGCTGTTCGAGCTATGCTCGCGGCTCGTCATGAAGCATGGGGTAAGCTCGACACGGCAGGCAATCTCTCAGCACCTGGAGGCGCTGGAGGCTGCGGGCCTCGTCGTATCCAGGCGAGAGGGCCGGACGAAGCTCCACTGGTTCGACGGCGCTCCGCTCAGGCAAATTTTCGAGCGGTGGCCCATTCCCCCTCGACAGGAGTGAAAAATGAGAATTTACATTACCTCGGTCTTCGTCGACGACCAGCCCAAGGCTCTCAAGTTTTATACCGAAATCCTCGGGTTCCAGAAGAAACACGAGATCCCGCTCGGAGAAGCGGCATGGCTCACGGTGGTTTCCCCCGAGGATCCCGATGGAACCGAGCTGCTGCTCGAGCCCGACGGCCACCCGGCGGTGCGACCGTACAAGCAGGCGCTGGTGGAAGACGGCATCCCGGCGGCCTCTTTCGCGGTTGGCGATATTCAAGCGGAGCATGCCCGCCTTTCGGCGCTGGGCGTACGCTTCACCCAGCCACCGCTCGACATGGGGATGGTCGTTACGGCGGTATTCGACGACACATGCGGCAACTTGATTCAGATCGTCCAGATGAAGGGGGCCTGATAAACCCAGAGGTTCCCGCACGCTTCTCCGCGCGGTAGTCTGTGGAAGGGATTACACGCCGCTCGCCCACGGTTGGTCAGCCTTGTCTTCGCGGCATCCACCTACTTACTGATTCCTGGAGCTTGGTATGTCGCCGCAGGAGCGATTTCCGGCATCGTGGCGGCTTTCATGTGGGCCGAGCAAGAATGCTCAATTCTCACACCGTTCTTGCCATCGTTCTGATGGCTTCGGCAAGGTGCATGCCCCGAATTCGGGGCGACCTCCTGCTTCGATGGCACAATTTGAGCGCCCGAACCGTGACGATCATGGAAGCCGTACCGGGCTGCGTCCTGATCTCCGTCATCGCCCCGGCGTTTGTCTCGGATTGACCAGCCAACCTCATTGCGCTCGCCATCACACTGTTTGCCGCCATGCGCCTGCCGATCCTGCCGACCGTCCTCATCGCCATTGCCTCAACCGCTCTTCTCCGTCACCTCCTTCCTTAACGGGACACCTGGCATGACTCCGACCATCAAGACCCGAGACACCTGGGTGAAAACCCCACAGGGAACGCTGTTTGCCCGGATCTGGAACCGGGACGGCGAAGACGCGGATCTTCGAGAAGAAGCTCCCATCGTCCTCTTTCACGATTCTCTCGGGTGCGTCCAACTTTGGCGCAGCTTTCCCGAAAACCTCTGCATCGCCACGGCCCGGTCCGTGGTTGCCTACGATCGCCTCGGCTTCGGGAAGTCCGCCCCGTTTCGCGAGGTATGGACGGCTGACTTCATCTACGAGGAAGCGAAAACCATTTTCCCGGTCCTTCGCGAGACGGTCGGCCTCGTCATGCTCGGTCTGTTGGTCCTCTACTGGATTGCCATTCCGAATCGTCCCATTCCTAGACATCCCCCATAAGGTGGCTATTATCGGCGGCATGGTCGTCGGCGGAGAGATACTGGCTGTTCTCACCGTCGCTGTCCTCGGCACCGAGTATTGGGGCAGCATCAAGAAGGACGTAGGGCGCCTTTTCGCACCTGCGCAAGCCACAACTGGACAGCGATCGAACTTTTGTGGTCCTCTTCATCGCGGCACTGACCGAGCTCAATGCTCCCGCCGGACAAGAGGGACCTGACTGGCATTCGAGCACTGTGACGGACGAACTGGTACCATAGCGGCATGTTCCCGACCGCCGCCGCCATCACCCAAGCTCTGCATGCTGAAGGTTTCCTGCAAGCTGGCGAAGTTATCGCCGTCGAAGAGGGCGAACAGTTTCAAGCATTTGCCACCGCCGTCTACCGGTGCCGCCTTCGTTATCGCTACGAGGCCTCGCAGGGCATGCCCGAGACCATGATTTGCAAGATCTATGGCCCGGAGTGGTACCAGCGAGGAGGGTTGCAGGAAGTCCTGGCTTATCGATGGATCACACCGGCACTTCGCCTGTCCATCGCCCCCACGCTCTACGGCCTCATCGACGATCCAGCCGCTGAGACCTGTGTGCTCTTGTTCGAGGATCTCGCGACTTGCTATCAGCCGGTCGCGTCCTCCATGGCCGATGCTTGGCTGGACCTCCTCGTGGACACCCTGGCCGACTTCCATGCCCAGTGGTGGGAGGCTCCCATGCTTGACACCGCAGCCTTCCTCCAGTCGGAGGACAGCGTGATGCGAATGGCGCAAGCGATTCCGCCCCAGGGACTTCGGGCAAACGCGGCATCAGCGCGGAATGCCGTCTCGCGCTTCCAGTCGGCGTTTGGATCTGAGCTCAGCGAGGGCGAAGCTCAACTCCTCGCGCGACTGAACGCTCGATGGGCCGCCCTTTTCATCGAGCGTACCGTCGACCATCGTGGCCTGACCCTGCTGCATGGCGATTTTCACCTCCTCGGCAACGTCTTCATCGCCAGGCAACCCAACGCGGTCAGCCCGATCAAAGTCATCGACTGGGGCCAGGTCAAACGTGGCCTGGGGCCGCACGACCTGATGTACGCCTTGCTGTCGGTTGACGCCGCGGACCGCCGAAGCCGCGACCTCAAGTTGCTACGGCGTTATCACCAACGACTCCTGGCGCGAGGAGTCAAGCACTATGGCTGGGAGCAGTGCCTCTGGGACTATCGCTTCTCCCTCCTGACGAACGTCTACCAATCGATCTTCCAGGGGAGCCTGCGATGGTTCAGGCGCACGCTCGATGTGGTCGGCCTCTGGGAGGCGCAAGAACTGCTCGATGGGAGCGCGGAAACGATCTAGCCTGCCGATGCTCGAACGCCCCATCACAAAGGCCTCGATTCAATTGAATTGAGGCGAGGTCAATCAGTACCCCTTACGGGATAGTTTTCGAACGTAGTTAATCGGACTACCCAACCTGAAGACCGTTGTCCGCCTCTGGCCTGTCTGCAAGTGAAGGGGAGGGGGGCCTTGTCGCCACAGCCACAAGGCATGAATGTCCACATCATCGCCAAAGGCAGTGCAGCTCCCACCCAGGCTCTGAGCGACATGGCGCTACTCGGTTTGAGCGCTCGTTGTCGCCTGACGTAGAACCAGCAACCTGTCCCATCAAAGCCCCGCCATAACCCCGGGGAGAAGCGCTAAGCCGGCAATCGTGGCGACCCTCTGCATGAGCTTCACGCTGCCACGATTGCCCCCAAAGGAAGAATTGACCCTGCACCCGAAAACGCTTCCAGCCCCCCACCGACGTGACTCATTCAGAGCTCGATCCATCCGTCACTCCCGTGTAGCGGGAGGGGGCGTGGGGCGAGTCCCCTTCAGCAATTTCAAGCCGGGGGGCGCTGGGATACCCCCCGGTCGCTTTCCCCTAGATTTCCTCCATGAGAGCGGGGTTGACATTATACCCCCTGGGGGTATAAATTATGATACCCCTGGGGGGTATTAACGCCCATTATGAAGGAGCCTGCCTCATGTCCAAGCCGATCCCCGTCGAAGCGTCTCAGTTCCCTGAGGTGGTGCTGCGCTCCAGCACCCCCGTGCTCGTGGACTTCTGGGCCCCGTGGTGCGGCCCTTGCCGCATGGTGGCACCGGTCCTCGAAGACCTCGCCCAGTCCCATCCCGACAAGCTCAAGGTCGTCAAGGTCAACACCGATGAGAACCCGGACGTGGCCGTGCAGTACGGCATCATGAGCATCCCAACCCTCATGCTCTTCAAGGACGGGAACGCGGTCGATCGGATGGTCGGCTTCATGCCGAAGGCATCCCTGGAAAGCCGGATCCTCCCCAAGCTGTAAAGGAACCCTCATGAAACTGGTCATCATCGGAGGGGTCGCCGCCGGAGCGACCGCTGCGGCCCGCGCCCGGCGCCTCAGCGAGGACGCCGAGATCACGCTCTTCGAGCGCGGGCCTTACGTCTCGTACGCCAACTGCGGCCTTCCCTATTTCCTCTCGGGCGACATCCGCGATCGCTCCGAACTCTTGTTGCAAACTCCCGAGGGCTTCGACGCGCGCTACGACGTCAAGGTCCACGTGAACACGGAAGTCCTGGCGATCGATCGCCAGCAGAAACGCGTCCTGGCGCGCGGCCCTCAGGGAGAGGATTGGCTCCCTTTCGACAAGCTCATCCTGGCGCAGGGTGGCCAGCCCGTCATGCCACCGATCCCCGGCATGGATCAGCCGCATGTGTTCAAGCTCTGGACCGTTCCGGACATGGATCGGATCCATGGCGTCATCGCGACCGCGCGCCCCAAGACCGCCGTCGTGGTCGGCGGAGGGTTCATCGGCCTCGAAATGGCCGAGGCTTTCCGAAAGCGCGGCCTCGCCACCACCGTCGTCGAGCTGCAATCCACCGTCATGGCGGTCATGGACCCCGAGTTCGGCCACCGGATCAGCACCGAGCTCCAGGAGAACGGCGTCTCGGTCGTCAACGGTGCCGGAGTCAAGGCCGTGCACGCGCACACGGTCGAACTTTCCGACGGCCGACAGATCCCCGCGGAGCTGGTGCTCTTCTCCGTCGGGGTCAGGCCTGAGTTGACGCTCGCCAAGGAGGCTGGCCTCGAGATCGGCCCCTCGGGCGGCTTGCGGGTGGATGAACACCTGCAGACCTCCGATCCCGACATCTACGCGGCTGGCGACATGGTCGAAGTCACCGAGCGGATCTCGGGGCGTCGGATCCGGGTTCCGCTCGCTGGCCCCGCGAACCGCCAGGGCCGCATCGCCGCCTCGAACGCCCTGGGGCAAGCCATGCGCTACTCAGGAGCGCTGGGCACCAGCGTCGTGAAGGTCTTCGAAACGACCGCCGCCATGACCGGCCTCACCGAGAAAGCCGCCCGCGACGCGGGCTTCGAGGTCGGAGTGGCCATGCTTCACAAAGATCACCATGCCGGCTACTACCCCGGCGCCGAGGAGATCGCCCTCAAGCTCGTCTACGACCGCAAGACGGCCAGGCTACTGGGCGCGCAAGCATTCGGTCGAGCAGGAGTCGAAAAGCGGATCGACGTCCTGGCAACCGCTTTACATGGCCGGTTCACGCTCTCGGATCTCGCCGAGCTGGACCTCGCCTACGCCCCGCCGTACTCCTCGGCGAACGATCCCATCAACCTGGCGGCCTTCATCGGGCTCAACGACCTCTCGGGCTTCAGTCCGCTCGTCACCCCCAAGGCCCTCAAGGAGGAGCTCTCGAAGGGCGAGGCGATGGTTCTGGATGTTCGAAAGGGTGGCGAGTACGCACAGTCCCACCTGAAAGACGCTCTCCACGTCCCGGTGGACGAACTGCGAGCCCGGCTCGACGAGCTGCCGAAGGACAAGCGGATCTTGGTGCACTGCCGGTCGGGGTTCCGCGCTCACCTGGCCGTCCGCATCCTCAAGGATCGGGGCTTCCGGGACGTGGCCAATGTCACCGGGGGATACGTCAGCATCCTCGATGAGGGGGGCTTCGAACTGGAGGAAGCATGAGTACTTGGATCCTCGTCGCGCTGGCCCTCGCGGCCATCTTCGTCCTATCGCGTCTCAAAGGAGGCAATCGCATGTCAAGCACGGCCATCACGGAGATGATCGCGTCCGGAGCCCAGGTCCTGGACGTTCGCACCCCCGCGGAATATCAAGCCGGCGCCTACCCGGGCGCCCGGAACATTCCCGTTCAGGCGCTGGGAGCACGGCTGGGCGAGCTCCGGAAGGATAAGCCGATTGTGGTTTACTGTGCGGCCGGGGGGCGTGCGGCCACGGCCACCAGCATGCTGAAGCAAGCGGGCTTCTCGGAGGTCGTCAACGCTGGAGGCTTGATGCACATGCCCCGGTAACCACCATGGAGTGAAGGTGGGATTGACGTGGTCCCGAAAAACCGGCTAAACGGTTAGTTCTCCGGGTTCGGAAGCGTTTCAATAGAAGCCTTCGACGGCTAGCAAAACAAAACCGACGTGATGCAAGTTGCATCACGTCGGTTTTTAGTACCCGATACGGGATAGTATTCGAACTTTCATAACCAAGTTATCCGATCTTCAGGCTGTTCCCGAGCTCTGACAAGGCTGGGTGAGGAAGCTAGGTGAACGCGGTCCTATCGACTAGGCCGTCATCACGGGCATCAATGCTGCTTGCTTTAGCTTATAACCATATGCTTGACAACTCGCACGTAACATCGGCAATATATAATATCTACCGACATTAAGTGCTAAACATGCTACTCGCTGCTGAATCTCTATAGAGCACGAAACATCGGTAAATCCATAATACTGCCGACATTTTGTGTGAGGACTCTCCATGAGTTCACAAGAAAAAACAAAAGAAGATGCGCTTCTCGAGTTCATGGGCCATACGAGGATTATCCGCAGCCGCGAACTAGAGGGGTTCGGACATTCCCGCTGGGCACTTCGTCGCTTGGTCGAGAAAGGCCTCGTCGTCCGGAACGGAAGAGGAATATATTCGCTCGCCGATTACAGCACCGAGGGCCAAGCTCTCATCGAAGCATGCAAACTTGTTCCACACGGAGTTATCTGCCTGTTGTCCGCCCTACGATTCCATGAGCTAGGGACCCAATCCCCCCACGAAGTCTGGATGGCCATCGATCCGAAAGCCAGACTTCCCAGGCCCGATGGCCCTCAGCTACGAATCGTCCGTTACTCAGGACCGGCTCTGACAGAAGGAGTCGAGACCCACCGGATTGACGAGATGGAGATTCGCGTCTACAGCAAGGCCAAGACCATTGCCGACTGTTTCAAGTACAGGAACAAGATTGGGCTTGATGTGGCCCTTGAGGCGCTCAGGGACTATCGCCGAGATCCACGGAACTCGATGGATGAGCTTTGGCACTTCGCCAAGATATGCCGGGTCCCCAATACGCTTCGTCCCTACCTGGAGGCGATGAGCTAACCATGGGCCTTTCCAGCAACCTACCGGCCTCCATCCGACAGAAGCTCAAGAACCATGCTGACCAAACGGGCGAGAGCGTTTTTCAAAGGGTCCTCGATCGCTATGCCATCGAACGCCTGCTCTACCGGATAAGCCAATCAGACTTCCAAGACAAATTCCTGCTGAAAGGCGCCACGCTCTTTACTCTTTGGGGTGGTGGCCCCCATCGCGCTACCCGCGACCTCGACCTCTTGAGCTTCGGTTCAAACCAAATCCCGGACCTGGTCGACATCTTCAAAGCCATCATTTCGATACCGGATCCAACCGATGGTCTCTGCTTTGATCCTGAAAACATCAAGGGAGCGCTGATCAAGGAGGACCAGGAATACGAAGGCGTCAGGATCCAGCTCCTGGCGAAACTTGGCAACATCAGGCTCCCGATCCAGATAGACATCGGCTTTGGCGATGCCATGGTTCCAGGGCCAGAGGAAGCAGACTTCCCGACGATTCTCGACCTTCCAAAACCCCGACTTCGAGTCTATCCCAAGGAAGTTGTCGTTGCCGAGAAGTATCAAGCGCTCGTATCGCTTGGCATGGCCAACAGCAGGCTAAAAGACTTCTACGATATCTGGCACCTGGCAAATTACTCGGATTTCGATGGGAATCGCCTCTCTCAGGCAATCGCAGCGACCTTCGCCCGAAGGAGCACTCCCCTTCCCTCGAAGCTGCCGCAGGCGCTCACGCCCGAATTCTATGACGACAAAACGAAGATCGCACAGTGGAAAGCCTTTGTAAAACGGGCGGCTATCAACGAATCTGACCTAACGCTTGCATCGGTGATCGGCCTCCTTGAGCAGTTCCTCCTTCCCCCCACCGTTGCGCTGAACTCGGCCGGCTCGTACGAGGCCACGTGGACGGCGCAGGGACCGTGGTACTGAGCCATCTCCTACAGCACGTAAAGGATGCCTCCGAGGACACGCAAAACAAAACCGACGTGATGCGAAATGCATCACGTCGGTTTTGTTTAGTACCCGATACGGGATTCGAACCCGTGTTACCGCCGTGAGAGGGCGGCGTCCTA
>RCUQ01000214.1_pt1 | contig 34219 bp, 55 predicted proteins | sample 2166351 | NCBI WGS metagenome assembly RCUQ01 (sample SAMN09932597, study PRJNA488358) | compost metagenome | feature: garden; material: soil; isolation source: compost soil in acetonitrile-enriched culture | place: Germany: Experimental Botanical Garden Goettingen | collected 2016-01-27
GCGAACCGACCACAGTTATGATTTCAGCAGAAGAGGCAAGGTATTTAGGAATTCTCAATGACGAAAACAGCCAGAGCACTGATTGATGTTGCAGCGACTCTCAGTGTGGTTGCATTGGTTATTGTGGTCACAGGTCTACTATTGTGGGCAACAGTTTCCATCAATGATGAGTTGCACGAACTCAAGCAGATCGTTGGACCTGTAGTCGAAGAATATTGATTTCCAGATATAAAGCCTTGCAGAGTCTCCCAAAAGGAGACTCTTTCCATGACAAAGCCAACTATTATTCATGTGAATCGCCACCACATCGCAGCAAATGCCAAAGACGGTGGTACTCGTCCCGTCTATACGGTTAAGATTGATGGCAAGACCCGTTATGGTCGAGAAGTAGAAATCCTAGGACCTTCCCGTCTCGTATATTCGGGTGATCAGCTCTCTTGTGGAGCCCGTGCTTGGATCGAAACTACAAGTGAAATCAACATTGTAGATGAAATGAGCTTCCAGGAAGCAAAGTCTTTTTCTGGTACAAATTAATTAAAAGAATATTGAAACAGGAATTCCTATCCTGTATAAAGAGGACAAGTTGTTCGCAATGAAGTGAACAACCCGGAGTAGGACAAGCTCTCGGACGCTATCCAACATAAACTCCCAAATAATAAGAACACTTCGTACAGAAAGTGCAAAACATGACAGACAATACCATTCCCCACGACGACCAGCCGGCTCTTACGGTTTCAGACATTATCGCCAACGAACGGCTAATGGTGAACCGCAATGCGTTGCCTCATCCAGGTGATGAAGGCGAGCTGGTATACGTGGATCCGCGCACACTCTATATCGACCATGGCAACTACCAGCGCGAAACCAATTTGAAGCACGCGACTAACATTGGTCAAAACTTCAAGTTCGAATATTCCAAAGCTGTTTCGGCTTATCGTTGCCCAAAGACCGGTCGTCTGTTCGTAACTGACGGACAGCACACGAGTATTGGGGCAGCTCTTGCGGGTGTTGCGCGGATCCCAGTTCTTGTTTTCGATCTCCAACAGCAGGCATCTTCTACTGCGCTCATTAAGCGTCAGTCCATGCAGTTTGTTGCGATCAATAAGAATGTTAAGAAGATGGACCGTTATACGCTTCATCGCAATGAACTCATCCAGGACGACGTACTTGCTCTTGAAGTACAGTCGGTTTGCGATAAGACTGGCGTGACTTTGATTCCAGCAAGCCAGAAGAAGCAACGCATCCCCGGTAGCATGAGTCACGTCGATGTCGTCTACAAGACTGTGACACAGATTGGCTCCAAGGCTGCTGAAATGGGCTTCGAATTCCATCGTAAGTTCTGGCCGCGAGAGCCGATTGAACCAGTTGTGTTCTGGGGCCTTGCACGTTTCTTCAAGCAGTTTGAAGCATATCGTGCTCGCAATCACGCAGGCGCCCAGTTTGATAACACCTTGATTTACAAGGCTCTTACTGATGATGGTCTTCGTGTACTCAAGGACGTTCCTGAGTTCCTTGAAACATACTTCTCGCAGACCGGTGCAGTCAACGCCAACAATGGTGATATTTGGCGCGCCAAGGCCATCCGTATGGCTTACAACGATTACGTTGATGACATGAAGTTGGGTGCAGATAAGCGCCTGGATTCAAGGATTTACTAATATGACTGCGGTTGTAGGTTTCACGGTTGCCGAGCTTGAGTCTCGGCAACTCTTTCCGATCTTTGCCAGCAATTCTGACGATGACATTTCCTACTTCGTTAATTTCGAAGATACGAATTGGAACGGCGACATCAAAACATATGTTCAGATGCTTGCTGCGAAGCCTGAGCTTCTTGAAAGCGCTGTTTGCTTCAAGCGTTGCTCAAGTGCAACCAAACTGAATCGAGAAGATTGCTACTTTCCGATCCAGAGCTTTACCTTCACGATGAAGGGAATGCGAGCTACTTGGGAAACTTCTGTAAAGGAAGTTAAGAATCAAGTAAGTCGAGAACAGTCCCAGGCTTATCGCGCCAAGAACATTCCGTTCCTACGCATGTATGCGATGGGCAATCCAGAAGGTCGTATCCATTGCCCGATCTTTAACATCTGCATTGATAGTATCGAGTTGTTTGGATCCACGGTGAATGCTTGGGTTCAACACCACTATCGATTTGTGAATGGTGTTTCCGTACATAAGGAAAACTTGGATCCCGGGGCTATCTTGAGCTCCACTGACTTTACAGTTCCGACGACTCGGGCCTATGAAGGCATCAAAGACATGGCTAGGACGATCTTCTTGAGTTCTACTGCGCATGATGCACTCCACAAGATCAAGCGCTCCGGTGACATTGCGGATTACACAATTGAACAGCTTCCGTGGGCACTTCGTAGCGAAGCCAATTGGGAAGAATTCAACACATTCGTGATGGGCTTCGGTTACGATCACCTCGGTGATTACCAGACTTGGTTTGACGATCAGAAAAATTAACCAATTGCTCTGGGAAACACGATCCCAGAGCATAAATAATTGTGGGTAAAGTATGCACTTTACCCACAGCGGACGCCCCTGAGGGTCCACAACATAAACTCTCGCTAATTTAGGAGAACAACATGACTAACATCCGCACACTTTCCTCAACCGACATTCAGAATCTGTTCGCACGCACTGCCGTAGGTGCCGAGCGTTATTTCGATGACTTCTTCTCCACGAAGGCTGCACCGAACTATCCTCCCTACGACATTGAGGCACTGAGTGAAGACAACTATCGTATCACAATCGCGGTGGCTGGATTCACAAAGGATGAGCTTTCCGTTCGTATCGACAATGGTCATCTGAACGTAAAGGGCACTCGCTTCCATGAGGAGCCAGGCAAGGATGATGAGGAAGTCCCAGCGACAAAGTATCCAGTGGCAATCCACAAGGGTATCGCAAAGAGGGATTTTGATCGTACATTCAAGCTGATGGAGTACGTGGTCGTTTCTGATGTTGCGCTGAAGGATGGCCTATTGGTCATCAACTTGAAGCGTGAACTACCGGAAGCTCTTAAGCCCCGTACCATCGACATCGGTTAATCCGAGCATTCGGACAAGCGGGTTCCTCCCCGCTTGTCCTTGACACATATGAGGTGATGAGTGAGTTACGGCTCTCTAACTGTTATCTGCGGACCCATGTACGCGGGTAAGACGACTGAAACACTAAAGCGCATTCTCTGGGCCCGAAATGGTGAAAGCAGGGAAGTATATGTGTTCAAGCCCACGTTTGATACACGATACGGGGAGTCCGAGATTGTTTCTCATGATGGTCTTCGCGCCAAAGCTCTCAATATTGCAGAGATTCCAAGCACAGAATTCAAAGCGGGTGATCTAGTATTTTTGGATGAGATCCAATTCTACATGGAGCCTTATTTCAGCGGAGATGTTGTTGCATGGGTGAAGACTCTACTTGCGGGCAATGTTGAAGTTGTCGCTGCTGGTCTCGATATGGACTGGCAGGGAAATCCGTTTGAAATCACCGCACGTTTGCTTGCCATGGCAAACGATGCTAAAAAGTTAACGGCGCATTGCACGGTTTGCGGAAAGCCGGCAACAAAAACTTTCAAGAAGCAGCAGGATCCGGACTCTGGATCGGTTGAACTTGGAGCAACAGAACTATATGAGGCACGCTGCAATTCACATTGGAACTTTCCTAACGCTTGACAAGGAAAGGCTCCTAAGCTAGTTTGCAGGAAATGTTCTGTTCACAAGGATTCTAAAACAATGAGCGATACAGCAACCGCAACGGTAACCAAGACCACGATCAAGCTTCCTTCTCAGTGGAAGGTGGTCATGTTGAACGATGACTTCACCCCGATGGACTTCGTCGTTTCCGTGCTGGTCAACGTTTTCGACAAGAACCAGGATGAAGCACGTCAGCTGACGGAATCCATCCACAATACCGGCCGTGCGGTCGTGCTGGTGACAACTCTCGAAGTGGCCCGCCAGAAGGTGGACGACACCATGAAGCTGGCGGCCAACTACAGCTTCGACAAGTTCAAGGTTATCAAGGAGCAGGCATGACTTTAGTTAGGGATAAGAAAACAATCTACGACGGTGATCTACCGCGGGTAGCTATGAACTTATCCCAGCTGAAGCAGCTTCATGCGCGGATGCTCCGCTTGTTTGCGGAGTACCCTGGCTTCGAAAGTGACCGTTTGCGTGTGGTTGTCCGCACGTTTACCAAAAAGTGTCAACAGGACTATCCGAGCTTGCAGGAGTTTCTCGACCACAACAGTGCCGAGATTCTTCCTACAAGTCTCGAGCTTTCCTACTCCTATTCAAGCGTTGGATATTCCGACGTTGTCCTAATGGACGCAAAGCTCACATTCGGTGAGACTGGCCGTAACTCATGCTTCTTGAGTTCGAATGTTGAGGGATGGGTTGATAGCACCCATCAGGTCGTGCATTCCAAACTATCCCAATGCAAACTCTTCCGTAGTGGCCATGTGATCAAGTCCATTGGCTTCTACTTGGCCATCATCTGCTTGATGCTATTTGGATCCTCGGTAATTCCATTCACTAGCATGGCAATGGGTATTATGAGTATTGCGTTCATGATCTCAATGATCGTCGTGGCTCTTCCACACGACTCGGCGCCTTTCAGAAAACTTTCTGAGAATCGCATTTTCCTTTCCTAAGCTTTGCCTTTCAGGTATAAATAACACGGGTGATAACACCCAAGGCAGTTAAGACGGGCGCGGTTGCCCGCAGTTAAGACCTGAAAGGTAAAATCAATGACTATCGTAAATGCGTTTGAAGTTGCACCTGTGACTTCCACTCCAAAAACCGAAACTCTCATTCAATTCGTACTTGATGAAACCGGCTCGATGAATTCGTGCTGGGATACAACTATCAATAGTTTCAACGAATACATTGGCTCCCAAAAGACCGTAAACGACGGACTCACATGCCGCGTTGGACTCACAAAGTTCTCTGACATCGGTCGCTCTTTCTTCTACGCCAGCGCTACTGACAATGATCCAAAGCAGTCCCAGGGCATTCGTAATGTCTTTGTGCAGAAGGACATCAATGATGTTCCGTTGCTCACACGTTCCAACTATACTCCAAACGGTGGAACCAATCTCTACGACGCAATTGGTAAGACCATCGTAGACTTGGATGGCGTGGTTAAGGATTCCCAAAATGTTCTCGTTGTGATCATCACCGATGGTGAAGAGAATGCTTCGCGCGAATACAACGTATCGGCGATCAAGACAATGATTGCAGATCGTCAAGCCAAGGGTTGGACCTTCATCTACTTGGGTGCAAACCAGGATGCTTGGAAAGTCGGCTCCACTTTTGGTCTCGCGAAGGGTCAGACAATGTCCTACAGCACGGCGGAAATGGCATCCACTATGGATTCCCTCAGCTTGGCAACTACTTCGTATCGTTCGGCGCGTTCGCTCAACGCGGTAGACAACAAGTCAGGAGAGGTTGCTCGTGACTTCTTCGGAGGTGCGAAGTAATGCGGCAGGGACAATACGAAATTGAAGTCATCGTAAACGGCAAGCCCGTTTACGAGTACGATCATCAAGGTGACACTTACATTGAGGGTCGCAAGAACTCCACGTTCCGGTTGCGTTTCAAGAACTCAAGTGGGAATCAAGTCCTTGTGGTACCTAGTGTTGATGGTATTTCCACACTCGACGGGAATCCAGCTGGTCCTGATTCACCTGGTATCATCGTCAAGGCCAACTCTCATGTCGAGATTCCAGGCTGGATGGTGAACACGGATCAGGCATCGGAATTCCTGTTTAAGGATCGCGATGCCTCATATGCCCGGAGCATTGATCGCACCAGTACAAACACTGGTGTGATTGGTCTGTTGGTGTTTGGTGAAGCCCAAAAGGAACGTCATGTCACGCATATTGTGAATTATCCAACACCGATCTATCCAACGATTCAGCCATGGTCACCTTGGACCACACCGAAGAATCCCTGGGGTGGACCAGTTTGGGTTAACGATTCCTCTAGTGCTCCACTGTATGCCGTGAACACGTCCTCGGTCACTATGGGTATGGATAATATCCTAGTCGGCGGAGCAGCTGGTTCGGTTTCTCATAACCCGGCACCGGAGTCAACACAGCGTAGAATTACAACCGACCGTGAAGAAAATCTCGGCGTCGGTTGGGGTAACGCTGTGGAATTTAAGATGAATTCGACGACATTTGACAAGGGTGAAAAAGTCGCGCAACTTGTGCTATTCTACGATTCCCGCAAGAACTTGGAGCGTCGTGGAATTATTGTTGAGAAACGTGATTCGATTAGCATGAGACCAAACCCCTTCCCCGGCATGGGGTGCAAACCACCTGCGGGTTGGAAGGGTTAATATTGACTTTGGAACAACAAGTCATGCAGAGTGGGATTAACTTCCCACTCTGAGGTACCGATCATGTCCGATATTCGCGTCGATCTGTCCAGAGGCCAATGTGACCTCATTGCGTTGGCTCTGGATCTATTAATGAGCAAAGGCAGCCTTTCTAAAGAGGATCATGCCGTTGCAAATGAGCTATTCTGTCAGTTTGACACTCTCAGCGATCCCGTTGAAGAGCCCATTCGTTCTATTCCCAAAGTAGCAAAGCTCCAATTAGTTTATGACCGTGACTCCAATGTCCGTCCGCTGTTCCGGCGTTGACAACTTCGGTGCCCGTGTTAGAGTCTCCCTATGATAAAATGGCTCAAATTGTGGTTTCTTGATCGCTTCGACTTCCGTTACGTTGTCTGTTTTAGGTTTCCCAGCCGATGGGTTCCCGGACGACATGTGGAGGGAAAAGAGAAACCCCGGAGTAAAAAATCAGCACTGATGCGGGCTCGGATTGGGAATGGTCTCTACGGGGATGGCTCGCACTGGATCGAAATATTGGATAGGAAATGATCACAAATATGGGCATTGCGCTGAAAGACATCGAACACAAAATGAAGAAAGCCGTCACGGCTTTCCGAAATGAACTCTCCACACTTCGTACCGGAACAGCTCATCCGGCGCTATTGGATTCTATCCGTGTTGACGCTTATGAGTCAAATGTTCCGTTGACTCAAGTCGCAAATGTCGGCGTAATTGATCCAAGAACTCTCAGTGTGAGCGTTTGGGACAAGTCCGTGGTCAAACACGTAGATAAAGCAATTCGAGAATCCAAGTTGGGTTTGAACCCCGTGGTGGATGGTCTCACACTTCGTATTCCTTTGCCAGTTCCATCACAAGAACGCCGGCACGATTTGATCAAGATCATGAAGGAATATGCTGAAGAGCATCGTGTTTCAGTTAGGACAATCCGCCGCGATAGCATGAACCATATGAAGAAATTGGTTGCGGCGAATCAGCTACCCCAACACACGATGAACTCATTGAGCACCAAGATCCAGGATCTCACTGACAAATATGTGGAAGAAATCAACACGTTACAGACTGTGAAAGCAGAGGAAATCCTGAAAATCTAAAAGTGGAAATTTATTACCAGATTTAGGTTGACGTGTCCTGTTATGGTGTTAAGTTACGCACATGAACAACACGTAACGAAGGGTTTCGGAGCTTGTTGGTCTAGAGTAAAGCTAGAGTCGGAGTAAGTGTGCGGCAAACACAGCTCGTCTCTAAAACGGGAGTCAAGCACAGAATGGACGCATTCTGTTGTATCGATAAGCAGTTCGATTCTGCTGATCCCGATTCTAGCTTTGCTTGCTAAATTAGAAGTAACTGGGCAGTCATGTAGTGACCACCCCGGCGCAGGGTGCGAGATTCAAAGCTCTGGCCCAGTTACTTCTACTTTAGTAGAGAACTGTAATGGTAGCTTATCGGTGTAGGACGCCTGAGGGGCGGTCTTCGATGACACTGGACCAAATAGTTTGCGTACCCTAGGCAACTGCGCGAATGAACGGAAAAGTCGAGAGGGTAGGGCTTCGATGCCCGAACTACAGGCAGCGGTTGAAAATATACCGTGATAAGCCGGTTGTGAGGTACGGACGATTAAAAGTCCCGTGGTTCGATTCCTGGACCACCGATAAGCTTCCATTACAGTTTGGAATAGCTGCTTGAACGCTTCCTCGTGTGGAGGATCCGTAAAAGAGTGATTCACTTGAATTGCGTGGGTGTTTCGCTAAGGATTGCAGTGGCTGAGCTAGGGCGATGTTATCGGAACGCAACCGAAACAAAGACCGTTTGCAGCTATTCCATTAAGTTTGGCCAGTTGAGCTACGGCTCCTGGTCTCTTTTCTAGGGCGAGCAATCGCAAAACGAGTAGCAAGGGATGATCCGTACCATGGGTCGCCGTAGCGAAAGGAGTAGCGTGGGCTTATGAGGATGGTACCCTTCCTGGTTCGAGTCCAGGCGCCTGCGGATTCTTTTGCAACGATAACAATAAGAAAGCACATGATCAAGATCACCCTCCCCGACGGTTCTGTCCGTGAATACGACAATCCCCTTTTGAATGGCTACTCAGTAGCCGAAAGCATCAGCCCTAAACTCGCTGCGGCAACAATCGTAATGTTGCTGAATGGCGAGCTTTCTGACCTTTCCGCGCCCATTACAGGCGATTCAACCGTCACATTCCTCAAGCGTGATGATCCTCGTGCGCTCCAAGTTATGCGTCACAGTATGGCTCACGTTTTGGCTGAAGCTGTTTTCAATCTGTATCCGGGCACCTTGTTGGGTGCTGGCCCGGCAACCGAACACGGCTTCTTCTACGACTTTCATCGTCGGAACAACCCGATCACCGAAGCTGACCTTCCCTTGATTGAGGAAGAGATGCGCCGTATCATTTCGGAAAAGCGTCGCTTCTACAGCCAAGTTGTTTCGCGTGATTTTGTCCGCGAGCATCACACAGCTCAGCCCTTCAAGGTCGAACTGTTGGATAAGATTCCTGAAGACCAGGACGTCAAAATGTATTGGCAGGGTGAGTTCTACGAGCTCTGCAAGGGTCCGCACGTCTACGACATGGGGCAGCTCGGTGGTGCATTCAAGCTGACAAAGGTCGCTGGCGCTTATTGGCAGGGTGACTCAACCAAGACCATGTTGAGCCGTATTTCCGGCGTCTATTTCGCCGAACAGAAACAGCTGGATCAGTTTTTGGTTCAACAGGCCGAAGCCGAGAAGCGTGATCACCGCAAGCTCGGTAAGCAATTGGACTTGTTCCACTTTGAAGAACAAGCTCCTGGCTCGGTATTCTGGCACCCCAAGGGTTGGTCGCTTTTCCAGAAGCTGATCAACTATATGCGCGAGACTCAAAACGAGGCTGGTTATCAGGAAATCAACACTCCTGATATGATGGACAAATCCCTTTGGGAAATCTCCGGACATTGGCAGAACTATCACGCCAACATGTTCACGACAACGACTGAAGACAAACGCGAGTTTGCATTCAAGCCCATGAACTGCCCAGGCCACATGATGGTCTATAACCAGGGAATCCGCAGCTATAAGAGCTTGCCGCTCCGACTTGCAGAGTTCGGTAAAGTCCATCGCTACGAGCCTTCTGGAGCCCTACACGGGCTAATGCGCGTGCGAAGCTTCACGCAGGATGATGCTCATATTTTCTGCACTGAAGAGCAACTTCTTGATGAGTGTATCGCCGTCAACAACTTGATCTTCAAGATCTACAAGGATTTCGGGTTCAAGGGTGTTCGCGTAAAGTTGAGCACCATGCCGGAAAATCACATCGGTTCAATTGAATCGTGGGAGAAGGCCACCAACGCGCTGAAAGATGCTCTTGAAAAACTCGAGCAACCCTACACGATTTTCGAAGGCGAAGGTGCTTTCTATGGTCCGAAACTCGAATACGTTCTGACCGATGCAATTGGCCGTGATTGGCAGTGTGGAACTCTGCAGGTAGACTTCAATCTGCCCGCGCGTTTCAACTCTACCTATATGGACAAGGATGGCAAGCATAAACATCCGGTCATGCTGCACCGTGCGATGTTTGGTTCTCTGGAACGTTTCACTGGTATTCTCATCGAGCATTACGCGGGCAATTTACCGGTATGGTTGCAGCCGACTCAAGTTGCAATTGTCACGGTTAGTGATTCGCCTGCTCAAGTGGAAACCGCAAATCGCATTTCGGGCTTTTTGAAAAACTATAGCGCCTCACATGTGATTGATGCACGGGTGGAAAATCTGAGTGCGAAGATTTCCGAACAGTTCAAGAGCAAAGTCCCATACGTGTTGGTGATTGGTGATCAAGAAGCCGAACGTCTGGGAGAAGTTGTCAGTGTTCGTGAGATCGGCGGTAAATCCTTCCGTCTTCCAGTCGGTGAATTTCTTGAAGAACTCTCAAGTGCGATTCGAGAAAAGCGATAACACGGATTGACGCCAAGCGGATTGTCTGTTACTAGGAGAGATCATTTCTCCAAGAGGACAATCCGCATGGTCGCAACACGCACACTTATGGCAAAGGGATCCAAGTGGATCGTTAATGCCGACTTCACTGCTGAAAACCACTACGGCGCTGAATATCAATGGCAAAAGAATGCCCGTGGCGGCCAGGATCTTGTCCAGGTCAAAAAGCGAGATGTGGACTTCAAGAAGGGCGAGATCATCACGATCACCGACAAGTCCAGCACGTACCATCCCCGCACGTACGACAAAGGTATTTTCTATCCGATCACCGTCGAGGGTCGCAAGGGAGACGGCTGTTTCTCACTCAAGGACATTTCGGAACACCTGGACCTACATGAGGAAGTGCTTCAGCTGATCTGGGTGTTCTACTCGGCCAAGATGGGCGGATATATCGAAAAGATCCCCTATTCGACGTATCACGACGGCGACAATTACGAAGCTGCACAGAAGACCGGCGGCGTGCTCTTCAACCCGAAAATCACCAAGGCCATGAAGAAGAAGCGCTCGCAGGATACCAAGCAGTTCCTGCTCAGCCACTCCGGCTATTACGACGGCATCGACACCAGCGACATCTACTACGTCTTCGAACCCGGCGGCAAAAAGGTCGACTTCCCCGATGATCTGGTCATCCAGGAACTCAACAAGATCACCAAGGAAGTCCGTTCGGAAAGCAAGGCCAGCGACTACCTAACGGAGGCTTTCCGTTTGCGCCCACTGACGCTCAAGTACGGCAGCTCAATCCGTTCGGTCTTCAAGGACATGGAAGAGAAGGGCGAGAACTACACGACGCTTCTCATGTTCCAAGACACTGATGAAGATGTCGACCAGTACGACAAGTCCAAGCCGATCGAGCAACTCAAGGCTGAATTCAAAGAGCAGAAACTCGCCAGGGGCACGTACATCATGAAGTCCGACTATCGCACGGTGTCCTTCGCATTCAAGAACCGCAACGATGCTTTGATGTTCCGTCTCGGCTACTCGGGCAGCTTGCCATCCAAGCTCGTCGACGCCGACACACTCGCTGAAGTTTCCAAATGACCCGACGCAAATACGTCAACCGCGTGGAAATCGAACATATCGATTCACCCAAACAGTCGATGAATGGGTGGAAGAATCACGAGCAGTTCGAGTACCGCGTGAGTTGGCGTGTTTATACGAAGGAAGATGGTGAGGAATATCGAGATTTTCGCTTTTGTGCGGAGATCGATGTTCCCATCATCTTTCCGGAGATTGAGGAATGGTTTGGTCCCAGTGGTCCGAAAGGGCGCTGGGACATTGATTACGCTTACATGTACCTGTTCTTCAGGACCCTATCGGATATAACTGAATTTAGACTCAGGATAAATTTACCAGGATAGGTGTTGACGTCTTCCTATTTGGTGCTACATTAAGGGCAACAAAGGAGATCGGACATGGCTAATTACATTCTCAAGACCCAGAGCGCAAAGTTTTGCACGATCGTGTATAATCGGAAGCCCATCGGCACGGTCAAGCAGAATGCGGATGGCACATGGTCCGGTACGATAACTGACAACAACGTGACGGCGAAGGTCGATGGTTTTGCAACTTCGACCAACGCTTTCTACGCCGCAACGCAAACGCTGAAGGTTTACTCGCTGAACCGTCGCGCACGTACAAACCTCATTGCTCCGAATCAGGGCACCGGTAACGAAGCCGAAGAAATTGCAATGCGCAATCGCAGCGTTCAAGAATACGTTTCCGCGTATAACGCAAGCGAGAAGCGCCAGGTGCTTCGCGTTGCAACTCGCCGCAGGTAATCATGATCAAAGCGCTAATCGAACGGTATCGTGCCATTGTTGCGGAACGGCAACGAATGCACGATTTCCACGACATTCAAGTGCCTGAGTATTCTGAACCAACATGGAATGATCGGTTCAAGCTGACCAATCTTGTCGGAAACCGCCACAATCTCACCTATCAGTTGGCGATCCACATTAAGAGTTCGATCTTTGAGGTCGACAACTTCCGAGCCATCGAAGCAGCAGAGGAACAAGCTCACGAGCAGCTTGTCCAAGATGGTATGGAGAAATACCGGGATTACTTTATCGGCGGCTACGTCAGTAACAATGTCAATGCGATTCTCGTGGTACAAGCCAACGACATCAATATGCTCGTCCTGGCCAAGCTCGCCTTTTCCTAAAAGGTTGACTCCTTTGCTTCCTATGTTAAAGTGGGAATAAGACAAAGGAGCAACACATGGACGAATTCAAAAAACAGGTACTGATTCTCCGCAGCCAGCTTATTGGTGCTGGTTTCCACAACGCACTGATTGCGCTGGAAAAGGGGCTGAAGTACCACAAGGGTAAGCGCAAAGGCGGCGACCCTGAATTCTCCCACCAGGTTGCAATCGCACTCTTCGCCCTGACGCTCCCGGGCATCCGCAACATGGAACTCCTGATCTGCATCATTTTGCTGCACGATGTGCGCGAGGACTACGATGTCGGTCACGAAGAACTCGTCTCCTGGTTCCCGGATCGCTCGTTCGGTCTTCTCGTCGCCCACAGCGTCGAAAACATGACCAAGGAATTCCGCAAGGTTCGCAAGGACGACAAGCAGGTTTTTGCTGCACTCGGCGAAGACGAATACGGTTCCCTTGCAAAGCTTTGCGACCGCATTCACAACTTGCAGAGCATGGCCGGCGTCTTTACCCTGGCCAAGCAAAAAGCCTACATCGACGAAGTGTTCGAGCTGTTCTTCCCCATGCTGAAGGAAGCCAAGCGCAACTTCCCCTGGCACACGAGTGCTTACGAAAACATCAAGTGGATGCTCAAGTCGCAGATCGATCTGCTCCAGCACATCCACAAGGCTTTGGAGCCCAGCAATGCGTGAATTTGAACGGGTAACCAATCCCAACATTCCTCACGAATTTCCAGTTGTCCTCCATGCGCTGGACAGAAAAGAATTGCAGTCCTATGAGGGCTGGTGCTACAAGTTCTTGGGAAAGAAAGCCGCTGTCGGCGATCACAGGGACGCAAAGTGGTACCAGTCCGGAGGATACTTTTTCTTCCGTCGGCTAGTCGATGCGACCCAATTCCTCTTGGGAGCACAAATTGAGCCAAAACAACGGGCCGAAGCCCATCATGCAGTTTCACGCGGCGTCGGTCTTCGCATCGATGAACTCAAAGAAGCCCTTAACCGTCAATTTCCATCGGCTTGAGGATTTTGAAGTCCTATACGGGTACGAAACTGGGTTCGCTGTTCCAGTGGAAACCGGTCGAGTCTTAACTCCCTTGCTCGAAGAATACTTGGGCGATAATCTCAAAGACTATGAAGTATGGGTGGAACGCCATACTTTCCATCAAGTTGGCAACCGAGCCAAATACGAAGACCACTATATGTTCCGATCCCTTGCCTTGGCCACCCAAGTCTACCTGCGATTCCAGGGAGAAGAAATTGACCCTAAATGATCACGGCTGGCAAATAACCCACGGCACGATTATATCGGCGACCCTGAAGGACGGTGAGTCTGTTCAAGGCCAGACCTACCATGCCTGCTACGTGGAGCCCACAAAGGATAAGTACAACCGACTGTCAATCGATGAACAGTTGAACGATATGTGGGAATGGTGTGCAACTACCTTTGGTGACATGTACGACTTCAACGGTGAAATTGTTTGGACCTACGTCACAACGAACGGTCCGCGTTTCATTTTCCGAGAGGAATCCCATAAAGTCCTATTTGTGTTGAGATTCAAAGGTACCTAAGAATATTGACGTTTTCTATCCAGAGCAACTATTAAGATACAGATAAAATCTTAGTTATTGCTCAGGAGAAAGCATTTGGATCTCGTATCGAAAAAGTCGGACAAAGTATTCGACGATACACTTACTGACGTTGGCGGCGTAACTCTTTTCAAAACCCAGGAACATCCTAAGCTGGTTAAGGAATTTCCTTGGTTGACTGACTCCGGAAACAACCACTGGGCTGAAATTGGCCCAGTATTTTTGGATCACAAGCCAGGTTCCGTTTACATTCGTTTCGTTGACCCGTGCAGTGAACGTTTTGGTTCCATTGCGCGGCTGGTCCGCAACAGCTATTCCTCATACAGCTACTCTGGTTACGGCTATAACCGTTTCAGCCAGAAGCCTGATGCAGCAACGGAACTCGCTGAGTTTATGCGTTCCAAGCACATCCATGGCGAGCTTCGTTGGGATGGTCGAAACAGTAAGCCGAGCTTCTCGCATTATTCGGATCTGGTTGAATATCTACCAGGCTGGACCGGTGGCACCGAATGGAGGTTCGACCGCGAACGTAAGCAGCGCGTTCAAGCCAAATCTGCATTCGACCGTTTGGGTCGTGAAATCCAAGTTGGTGATTTCTGTACCTATATTCTGTATCAGTTCGATGGTCGTGGCGCCGCCGGTATCTACTTCGGTAACGTCACCAGCATCGACAAGGAAGGTCGGGTCACTTGCAAGAACGTCTCTTTGAAGACAGGTGAGCGAGTCGCGGAGAAAGAAATCAAGGACAATAACTTGATCACTATTCTCACCGACGATCTGATGCGTCAGCTAATGCTGGCAAAACTTACCAACGCCTAAGCTTGCAACTGGGGCAGAACCCTGCTAGGAACTGCCCCAGAGGTTCCCATGGATATACTGTTCAAATACCGAGATAAGTCCCATAAGGGTATTCCATTTCCTTACCACATCGTCATGCACGATAACCGTAAGAACTGGTTGCCCGAGTACACGGATATCGTCGATGCTCGGCGTAACGAGCTAACTAGGATGGCCTATTCAAATTTCGGAATGCCTGGAAAGCTTTGGACCTACGAACAAGTCTTCGACAACGAACTCAAATATGTCACGGTGTTCATGTTCAAAGAAGCCGGCCACGCCGCAATATTCAAGCTTCAACTATGAATATTGATTATTTCCGCAAACCCAGTGTAATCCATGTTGGTTACGATCACTGTTTGATATTTCACTCGTCGTTCGACTTTGCCCAGTATAAGGAAATTCGCTCGAGACTATCGGCGAGCATGGGTCCGTGTGTTGAGGTGTGGAACGACTACAGCCGGTATGATGAACGTGGTCTTTTGATTCCGGACGATCCGAGAAAGCCTGACTGGCTTATTTCGATGTTGGTCCCTTTGACGTTTCGGTTCAAATGTGAATCCGACGCGATGCTTGCAAAACTATTGATTTAGGAGAGACTTATGGAACTTGTTATCGGCGAAGCTGTCGCCCGCAAAAACCCGAAGAACGCATTTGGTGTGTATATGGAATACATGCACGGCGATGCTGACGCTTACGATGAAGAGCGTATCGCGGTGTTTGCAGCGGATACCAAGACCGACAAAGCTGGCAACTCGCTCGACGATTGTATTGGGCTTATGAAGCGCATCGAAGAGTTGAATAACCAGTGCTATCTGCGTGATGCCGAAGACAAGCTCCTGAGCCTCCCCCATTACGAGGATTTTATCGAATACTGGCCCGGTGATAAGACTTGTGATGGTCAATATCCCGCAGGTTTCGACGGCTGGTATATCCGCTATTACGACGAAAACGGTCACGAATTCGAGGTAAATGTCCGTGGATAAACCGCCCTATGATAAAGATATCATGAAGGCGGCGATTGACACTGCGGTGTCAATCTCTCCTGATACTCCGTGGGAACCCATCGCCGCGGCACTTCAAGCAGAGCGCCAAGCAAACATAAATGAAATCGACAAATGGCGTGACAAATGGCGTGTTGCTAGTTTCTCGTTAGATGCCGATGCTGCAATTGGCGATGATTGTCGAAACTATACCAAGCAGATCATCGGGATCAACGCAATCTGGGTCGATGATGACTTGCGTATTCTTGCGCATCTCGCGGATATCGCCGTACGTCACAATCTGACAAATGGCTTGAATCAGGCCTGTCGTGATGCTATTGACCGGCTTAAGGAAGAACGGAGAACAAAAAGTGATACGTGATCTATATACGAGCGTTAAAAGCGTTGGTAAAGTCGAAGATGCCGTCAACACTTATCGGTTGAACGATGAAGAAATTCACGGTGTTCGCTGGTCGGGCTTGAATTTCTACAGCGTAAAGCAGATCATCGGCTACAACAGCGAAGGTATTCAAAACGGCAAACTTCATGTGTTCGGCCGGCCTATTAACGTGGGCGATTTCGTATATACTAACGTTGGCGTGGATCGGATCAGTTACGGTCCAATACACGGGTTGTTCGGTGGTAACCTTGAGGAAACTGAAGTGTTTATCATCAACGACGGCGATTATCGGATCCTACCAGAGGAATAAACGATGCTAGTTTATGCTGCAATTGGTGACGCATACGGTGCTGCGTTCGAATTTTTGGACTATGCGCGTTGGCCCAAGAATGATGGCCAGCATTACTATCGTCAGCCCGATACCGGACTAGGCGATGGTAAGTACACCGATGACACGCAGATGCTAGCCGGCGTTGTGGATGTCATGTTGAAATCCGGACGCCACGCCACTCCTCTGGAGTTCGCAAATAAATGGCACGACCAATACAATCGTGATCCAAGAGCCGGTTATGCCATGGGGTTCAAGAACCTTTTGGAATCGACCGAAAACGGCGAAGAGCTAATCGAAAAGCTCATCCCGAAATCCTCACGTTCTGGTGCTGTGATGCGTGCGGCTGTTGTCGGTGGTCTCAACAACGTGCATGACGTTTTGGATATGGCAAAGCGCCAGGCCATTATCACTCACGACACCCCTATTGCCATCGAGTGCGCTCAGGCCGTCGCTTTGCTCGCACACTTCATGATCCACAAGCGAGGTCCGCGTGATCAAGCTCGTGGGTTTGTCAACGATGTCCTTGCGGGAACCCGCACTGTTGACTGGACGGAAGATCGCAACGATTGGGCTACTGTGGAGGCCGTAGACTGTGCTAGGAACGCGGTGACGGCTTGGTACAAGTCAAGCACCGTTACGGAGGTTCTCGTTAACAGCGTAGCTCCTGGAGGCGATACGGACACTGTTGCGACTATCGCAATGGCATTGGCATGGGCTGACCCAACAATTCGTGACGATCTCCACGTAAATATGTTGAACGATTTGGAAACCGGCGTATATGGATTCGAATATCTTTTCGATTTGAATCACCGGTTCGTGGAGCGGTTCTGTAAATGAGCATTGAAAGTGCAGTGGATAATAAGCTGACTCGCAAGCAGAAGATCATTATCATCCTTGCGGTCTCCGCTATGTGGTCTATCAGCACGGCATACAACATTTACCTGAAAGTCGACCTCGAACGTTTCCGAATTGAATCGAGAAACGAGAGCGATCGCATGAGCGCTCAAGTCTTCGAGGAATTCCTAAAGAAGCTTATCGAAAAGCGTCAAGCGGAACTCGAAGACCAAAACAAAGATTGGTCGATATGAAATCCAACAAACTGAGTGTGCGAGAAGAGCTCAAAGGCTTGTCTCCACTTTTCCTTGTATCTGTACTCCTTATGTGTTGCGTGTTCGTTGCACTTCAGTATAAGGATGAACTAACACCAACTCATGTTGAGGTGACCCATGCTCCCTGAGGAAGTGTCCATCATTACGGAAGAGCAGCGCGATTGGGATGACACCTATATCATTGAATCCGGCCGCACCTATTGCTTTGAATTCACGCACGCCGAAGGTGAAACAACGGAAATCGACTTTGTCCATACACGGGCACAGGCACAGGATTTGAGCTTGCGTTGCTGGTTCTCCGAAAAGCCCTATGGCCAACAGGAATTTCCGTTCATCGACTCAATGGATGTCTTCTATATGGGTCGACATGTTCGAAAGATCCTAATTGGATCGCCCACCACGGATACCATCTACAAAATGCCCGCAAACCAGCGGAACTATTTGATGGTACAAAACGCCCAAAACGCTGAGAATTATTTCAAGCTGGTATTCAACATCAAAGCTTGACTTACTGGTTGCCAGTGTTAGTATTGGCGCGAAGCTTTTTAAGGAGAACTCATGCTTTACGGTCACAAGGAGATCGTCGATAACAGGGTTGCAACCCTTGTTACGTCGGCGACAAAGATCGAGGAATATATGGAATTCCTCAAGGTTGTCCAGGGCCAGGCCTTCGACAAGCGCAACTTCAACGAGGTCTACACAAGCCAAGCTCTCCAGCACATGGTAGAAGACCTCTACCGGGGCTTCAAAAAGCCAATTCATGTTTTCTACCACGATGACGACGCCCAGCGCGATGCGTTTGTTGCGGAATGGAAGATCAACGTTCTCGAAAACGGCATCCAGTCGCGTGACAAACAATCCGACATGATGTTCGAAAAGCGCTATCGTGACGAAAACGAAGCCAAGCAAGTCCGCAATGCGGCGGAAGCGGCAGCCGAAGCGGCCGGCCAGGAATACACTGGCGAGAAGGAAAAGACGCTCGGTGAAATTCACGGCCTCGAAGAAAACGATCCGTGGGATCGTCGTACCGAGGAAGAGCTCGAATACGATCGCGAAATGAAGAAGATGATGAACGACGCCAAGGCGGCCGGCACAATGTCGGACGACTCGTTCGCCACGCCACAGCAACAGGCAAATGCCAACCCTGACAAGATGCAGCCGGGCCAGACACCGCCGGCCAGCAACGGCAAGCTGACGATCACTGACACTGACGGCATCATCAACTCGGACGGTACCCTGAACATTTCCAACATCCAGGCAGTCAAGACCGGCGGCCCGGTTGACGAGAACCTCAAGGCTGCGCGTGAAACCGCATATGAGGACAAGAAGAAGGAACTTCTCCAGGGCCGCAAGACGTTCTCTCCCGAGGACTTTGCTGCGGTTCTCGCCGGCGATGGTTCTTCCGATGCCAACAACATTCGCGGCGATCGCGAAATTCGTTCCGGCGCCAAGCCCATCGAGCGTCCGTCACTCTCGCAGAATGCTGAAGAAGCACGTTCGGACATCAAGAAGATGGAATCCGACGCAATGGCGCAGACGCGCCAGGAAAACGACTTCAAGCACAAGCAGGAAGCCGAACAGGGCATTTTCCGTGGTGCTGACCTCTTCGGTGAGGACGATGTCGATTTCGGCGATCTCGATGCGGATCTCCAAGCTGCGTTGCAGAACAACGGCATTCCCGGTGGCACGATCTCGGTGAAGGACTATCCCTTCAATAGCCAGCTCGGCGGCAAGTCGATCATTCCCTTCGACACGTTCGGTCGCGTAAGCGATTCCGGCAAGGAAATGACTGCGGTCGTGGAAACGGTCAACATTGTGAATCACGGCGCTATCAACATGGGCGCAACCGCTGCGCTAGTTGTATCCCGCGAAGACGAAACCAAGGACGGCTGGGTCATTTACCAGCGCACCGGTGGTCGTCTCGGTAACACCGTTGTAACGTCCGTCGTTCGCATCCGATAAAACATACGGTGCCGGTATTCAGTTACCGGCACCATTACCATTGGTTTTTCTCATGGCCTATGATGACGGTATGCCCTTTCCTTTGAAGCTAGATCCGGATTCCCTCCTGCATTGGGTTAATTATAACCTGCAGGAAAATCCTCGTGCATCCATAAAGATGTATGATACGATCAACACAAGCGAACCATATCAAAGCATGTCCGATAACACGGAGCTCTTAAAGCGTCTCCGTGCTGTCCTGGAGGCTGATGCGGCTGTACGGGAGGCGAGGAAAAGTCGTCGGTTCTTTTTTACCAGAACCGCTGCAAAGATACGTCAGATCAAGTTCTTTAAACGGAAAACTGGTCTCGAAGTCCACACTTTGGTGGCCGAAAGACAGAAAGCCTACGATGCATATGAAATGCTTCGTAAGCTCTCTTATCAGACCGGCGAAGGTCTAGAGTTTGTGCTGGAACTAACTTAGTAGTCCTTCAGCAGGCTCATAACGATTTCCTTCTCAGCAGCAACTTTGGACTTCCACTGAGCGATCTGGTCTTCGGAATGACCAGCACCCATTGCCTTGCCCAAGTTAATTGCAGCTTGGATGAGTGCATCAATGGAATCTTCATCTGGGTGACCGAACATGTCGGAACCCTCAGAAACGGATTCCGCAGGCTGTGCTTGAGCAGCCATCGCCTTCAGCTTATCCAGCTTTGCATCATAGGATTTGCCCCAGCTTGCTACCTTTGCGTAGAAGCGCTTTGCAATGTCCTTGATCTTGTCTAGGAAGCCTTCTTCTAGCTGAATTGCTTCTTCGATAGATTCGTAACGCTTGTCCTTGGCCTTCAGGCCCGGAGATTTCTGAGTTACATTGGAGAACTGAGACTTTAGGCCTTCCATGACCGCGATCAGCTCAGGAGTCAGGTGCTCCTCAAGAGCCTCGAGTACCTTTGCGTACTGAACAGTTGTCGTTGGCTTTGGATCCTTCGTCATTTCGAAGGTGAAACCAACAGTTTCAACAACACGAGTACGGCAAGCATCATCAGCGTGGAACAGATCAGCAATAGCTCCCTTAGTATCGGCTTTGACTTCTTCCTTAAGCTGGTCAATCTTTTCAGATAGCCACTTGATGCGGTTAAGGTTACGACCGAGCTTGGTGTATCGGCCGGAATCGTGGGAGTTGAGGGTTGCGATGACTTTTGTGATTTCACCCTTCTTCTCCTCTGCCGAATAAGCGATATTCGGGGAATCAATTGGGCCTGTGTAATCGGCTTCCGTGAGCTTCATAAACAAACGCATCTGGTCTGTGTGGTTTGACATTGGAATATCCTTAACAAAGAGTTTTCCTTATTTATTGACTTTTATCTGTCTGTGATTGCAGATTGCAAGGAATAGAAAAAGGACTCCCCAATGTATCATTTGGTATTTCACTCACGTAAGCATCAGCCTTCGACATATTATTACCGTCAGCCGAAGATCAATCGCTCCTCTACTCATAACCAGTTTGAGCTTGATACAATCCGTTCGGCAATCAAGACTCGTTGGACTCTCACAGGTTTCGGTAAGACAGACTTTCAGACCGCACTTTGGGATATGGAAGACAAGCTGAGCATCACGGCTCCTCCAGGTCACCTTCATACTCACATGAATGGTCACATCATCACCGTAGAGGGTTCCGCTGATGTTATTTGGTTCCGACTGAATCACGAAAACGTCAGTAAAAACAAATGCGTGCTTCACGAGATTTATCGTGACCTTGATGCCGATTATGTCAATACCCGCTATGCGGAATTCATGGAAATCAACAACAGGCTATCAACCCGATACAGCTTGAACGGTCAGCTAACTCAGGCCATGTATGCGTTGGATCGTTTTGCTGGCAATTCCGTGACCATTGAGACGACCTCTATCGGAGAGCGTTCAATTGAAGCAGTTCGTAACCTGAAGGAAGTTCTTAAGGAAAACCAGGGACTTGTTGACAAAGAACGCGCTGATTGCCGTGCCATTGCTACCGAGGTATTTGAATACGTTAAGTCCAAGCGCACTAATGTCGGTTAATACTTATTAACGAATAGCTTACGCAGAAATGCTTACATGAGTTGTGGTTGACAACACTGGTAATTCAGTTATAATTTAAACAGTAACTGGAAATTCCTCGCTTTTGGATCGTAAGATGTTCAGGCACGTGTTAGTCAAAGCACAATGTCGGAAAGAGCTAGTGTCCGCCCTAGGGATAGGACCGGATGACTTGCGTATTGTTCGATTCAGACCTTTTGAAACTCGGTTGGCAACAACCGAGTTTCTTCAGCATAAGCTGAATCTCCTGCGTTCGCATAAAGCCATAGCAGCTCCAGTAAAGCTCCCCAACGATGCCGCCTACACTGATGCAGTCGCCACGTTGAACGCGCTGGGCGAGCGTCTACGGATGACGCCTGCGGGATGGCAAGCAAGTAAAGCCCAGACTGAAAAGAAAATTGTTGAACAGTATGCCCGTCTCAGCTACATGGAGCAGGAAGACAAGGGAACCCAAAAGGAACTCTACTGGCTCGTGTTTATAGCAGAGGAAGCAAACAATGTTCAACACGATAGCTCTGGTCCGCAATTACAGCAAGCTCATTAAAAACGGCCGCACCCAGAGATCTATATCCGCTCATATGCGTGGCGAACACGACGAACTCGATATCGAAATCGAAAAAGTCGAACAGGGCCTGTCAGAAGGCCCTGACGGCATCGTCGGCGAAAACATTGACATTATTGCTTGCGCTCTGGATTCCATTTTCGAACATGCTCCGGATATCACGGACGAAGAAATCTACAATATCATGGATCGCAAATGTCGCAAGTGGGTTGAAAAGTACGGCAATCCTAAAGTGTCGGAATAAACAACCAACCGCAGGGCTCAGGTCGTTTTGGCTTGGGCTCTTCGCTTGTGTCGATCCCGGTGTCCATACGCTTGGGCATCTTGTCGGTCGAAATCCACATATCACGATACAATACGTAGATTAAACCTCTTGGCATCTCTGTGAATCGGACACTGCTATAGGCATTGGTGTTGATAATCCAGGCCCTTTGCGTTGCACTGAATAGCTTCAGCATTTTTTGATTCGCCGATGGGCTCAGACGCTGAACTTCCAAACCATCATCGCAAACAGTTTCGGTTCCACTGTGAAAAAACATGCGAGCATTGTCCGTGAGCAAAACATTATCAGGTGCGCTCAGGAGCATCGTACACGCGCTATAGCATTCGCCATCAATGACAATGGTTTTTGCGGGATGATTGCGCAGGTACTGGAGTGTATCAAGCATTCCATTGACACGGCCACCAAGACCCAATTGAATCACAACCGCATCTGAATCGTCGAGTAATTCGATGAGATTGTTATCCGTTGGGCCAGCCAATGTGTAAATGGTTTCAGCTGTGGAAAAGTTCTGATGCGAGGGCAATTTGTGGGAATTGCCCACAGTAAAAAGAGTGACCAAAGTGATCACTAATATGGTGAAAAACTTGCCCACAGTTCTCTCCCAAATAGCTTGCTTGACTATTTAAGAGAGTTCTGGTGTCTATTTAATGTTAAGAGAACCGTGATCCATGAGATCGGGAAGCTTGGATGCTTCCATATACATCCGGGGGAAGAATGCGCGGGCAGTCTCGTTGTCCATGTCGGTGAATTCGATGGAGCCAAACGCATCTGTGTCTAGGATCCATTCCTGAACTTCCTCAGGGAACAGATCGAACATTTTTGCATTGCCGACCGGTGCCAGCTGGTAGGACTTTTTGTCCGAGGAATACACCGCCGCGCTATGGAAACGGAATACCGCGTTTTCTGTGAACACGACATTCTCGGGTCGAGTCAACAAGAGTGTGCAAGCACTCGCACATACTCCGTCGATCACGATGAGTTTGTGTTGGTTTTCATCCAAATACTTGAGCGTGCTGAGCATACCGTTGAGCTCACCACCACGACCTTCTCGGATGATGATGGCGTCGGTCTGTTTGAAAATCTTGACCATGAACTGATCGGTCGGCAACGTTTGATCGACCATTGCGAACACTTTGTTAGTGAGTACACGGTCAGCGACTGTAGTGCCTGCACAGCCAGTAGCCAGAGCTGCAAGTGCCAAACCAAATATTGCTTTTGCGATCTTCATTTTGTTCCTCGTTTCCTATTTGTACTAAAACAGGAAAGGAAAAAATGTTCAAGTCTAAAAATAAAAATATTGAGCTTTTTGGTGGCTAGATGCTAGGTAATTGGAGAACGCTCTAACTTAAAGGAAAACAGCATGTTCAACTTCTTCAAGAAAATCTTCGCTCGTATCGACAACCTCGGTCGCGTTGATAACGAAGCCGTATATGCGGCACTCCCGGGCTTCACTGGCGAAGCTGATCATGCCACACTCGGCGCACGTATTGATGCAGCCAAGGCTACCAATGCTGCAAATCGCCGTCGCCTGGGGCTATCCCAGTACACGTACTCGCATTAATCTGTTAGGCCGGGATTAACCTCCCGGCTTCACCATACCTGGTAAATAATCGGACACATCGAAATACCAGGAGCTAATATGTCCAACGCAAATGAAATGCGCAAGGCACTAGAGATAGTGAATGAAGCGCAAGTGCCGCAAGCCGGTGTTGACCAAAACAAGAATGTCCGTGTTGCCATCGAAACTCTGGGACGCGAAGCACCATCCCGTGGACGTTATGATTTCAACAAGGGCTTCCTAACATTCCAAGACATTCTTGATGACCCGAATCCTTTCATCGGAAAGTATCGTAAGGAATCCCAGCAGGATACTTCGAACCTTGCCCAATATATTGGCAATATGAAGCCGAATGCCAAGCTCACGGATAAGGAAAAATATCTGCGTGATGGTTACGAATCCCGTGGGTTCTCAAATGGTCGTAACTATTTGGTTTGGTACAAGGACAAGAAAGAGTCCTTGTTCATCTTTGCGTCATCGAAGGATGACCACATGCAGATCAGAGACTTTCTCAAATTCTTCAACGTTATCAGATAACAAATTGACGCATACGCGCAAATAGTCTATCCTCAACTCAAAAGGTTGAGGATTTTCTTTATGTCTAAGTTATTGCGTAGGGGATTAGTTGTAGGCGCTGCCGCAGCTATCCTGGTAATCCTATATGGCGAAATCAACAATGAATTCTCACGTTGCCCAGAAGGCACGATGAAGGTACGCCTTTATGATGGCGGCATCGGTTGTGTAACGGGCACGTTGGCCATCGATACATTTCCATTCGGTGAGCAGAAATGAAACACGCGGGAACAATAGCGCTGATTGCGTTTGGGCTTGTTATCGCGGGCATCGTTGTCCGTGAACAACGTAAGGAGCAAATGGCATCTTTGATTTGCCCTCCGGAAGCCGCTCGTATAGTTCTACGTGATGGAACAATTGGCTGCCCGATTAGCCTAACAGATGAGGCGAAGAAATGATTGATACCACTGCATTTGAAGAAGCCGTGTACCAGTACAAATTGGACTGTGTCACGCTGGAGCTTTGCCGCAGCGTAATGATGAACGACACATCGAATCGTTCGGCACGCAAAAATTTCGAATCAGCACTTCAGGATGTTAGCCGTAGTGCAGTCCGAATGAACAAGCAGGAGGCTGCAATCGTCGAAGCAGCACTTGCAAGTGCTTGTTTGCGTTTGAATATTCCGACACCGGAATAAAAAGAATTCAAAAAAGTTCGTGTCCTGTAATTAAAACTATTGACAATTCCACACAGGACATATAAATATAAACATAGAAGCGTCGTGCAAATGCACCACGCAAACGAGTTTTGAGGAATATCGACCGTGACCAAGTTCAACCAAAATAGCTGGCAGATTAAGGGCTTCAAAGCCTTGGCCGCGGCTATTGTGGCTGAGGTCGTGGCGCTCGAAGCGTATATGGGCACCCAATTTAATCTACGCCCAGATACCACGCCCGGGTCGACTTTCCTAAAGGGGATTGAAACAGTAGTGTAAAACTACAGATCTCCAAAAAGGTTAAAGGACCCGGGCTAGGAAACTAGCCCGGGTTTTGTCGTTTCTAACTTCCACAAAAACAGCTACTGAAAAAGATTTTAAAAAAGTTGAAAAAAGTAGTTGACGCGGAAAAGAAACATATCGTATAACAAGAACATAGCAAATAACAGTTGACGCGGACAAGAAAAACTGCTAGACTGTTGGGTAAGAGCGCAGCGAAAGCTAAGCTTGAACATGCTAAAAACTTTTCGAAGGTGGCTGCTTCCCCATAGAAGCAGACTTCGGCTTGTAGGACGGCGAGAACTTCGAGTGTCTCAATGCTGGACTGGTTTCAAGCGAAGGATACATTACGGGGACGGACTGTAGTAGGTCCGCTCCCGTATTGGAAAGCTCATCACTGCCACAGTAACGGCCGATTCGACGCCCGCGGCGATGATCTTTCTTATGCGGGTATGATGTAATGGTTAGCTTGAAACGTTGCCAACGTTTACGTGGGAGTTCGATTCTCCCTACCCGCTCCAACTAAACTTTTTGTGGGCCGAACGACTCAGGGTTATCATTTGGATTGAAGCTCCCTGGGACACTTTACTTGCCCACTTTTGCTTGTGTAGATCATTTGGTAAAGACTCCGCACTGTCTATGCGGAAAAGCGGGTTCGATTCCCGTCACAGGCGCCAATTTGCATTGAAGGCAGAAATGCTCAGCTACTCGGCTTAGAGGAAACTCTCCCGGTAGTGGCTTGGGTGCGGTTCAACCCCGCCTTAAAACATCAGACCTAGCCAATGCAACCCTATTACGCGAGCCGATATGTTTTGGTTATCTTGACTCTTAATCAAACCACTACCCAAGGCAGTCCACTTGCTCGCAACTTTATGCCCTCGTAGCCCAACATAGGTAGAGGTGTCGCACTCAGAATGCGAAGGTTGTCGGTTCGATCCCGACCGAGGGCACCAAATAACATGGTCCTGTAGCTCAGCCAGGTAGAGCGGCACCCTGAAAAGGTGCGCGTCGGAGGTTCGAATCCTCCTTGGTCCACCAAATAACAAGCAGTTATTCTGCTTATTCCGGTTTCGTCTAATGGCAGGATACCTGACTTTGACTCAGTTGACGCTGGTTCGACCCCAGCAACCGGATCCAATTCTGTAATACCCAATGGGCGGTAAAAGCTGATGGTTTCAGCAGTCGGTCTGTAAAACCGAGCCGTTAAGGGAGTTGTTCGATTCAACTACCGCCCACCAACTATGATGGCAAATGGCGCAACTGGTAGCGCAACACACTCTGAATGTGAAGGTTGTAGGTTCGAGCCCTACTTTGCCAACCAATACTACTTTGACGATGTGCTTAGCTGGTGCGAGCCGAACATGGTGGACGGGACTCACTGTTAATGAGTACATGGTAGGTTCGATTCCTACCGCATCAGCTAAACACATCTCAAAATGGGCCGTGGCTCTGGGTTAGCGGGTTTTCCTTGCAAGAAAACTGACACCGGTTCGATTCCGGACGTGTCCACCAAACAATGGGGTAGGTGCTGGGTACACACGAGACGCTGGCAGCGTTTCCGAGAAGGGTTCGATTCCCTTTTACTCCACCAATTATTTTCGATTAATTTGAATTCAGGAGTTGACGCATTCCTGAATTGTGTTATTCTGATAATACGGAAACAAACACAACGGAGATCGAAAATGGCTAAGTCGAAGATGGAACTGATTCGCGAATTTGCTGCAAAGCAGGGCGTTGAAATCGTTGAAATCAAGGTCAAGCGCGTTCGTGCAAAGGACCTCGCAGGTCTCCCGAAGATGGTCGAACAGACCAACGCAATGACCGGCAAGAAGTTCATGGAAGCCGAAGGTACGCCCTACTACGCAAGCCCGCGTAGTGAAACGTACTGGTGCAGCTAATGGCCTACAAGGTCCGCGCAGAACTATATCATGCACTTGCCCTGCTAACTCATCGGGGCAAGTTGTTTGTTTCAAACGACAAAACGGTGATGGCTAAATTGATCGGAGAGATTCTGATCGAGGAGAAAGGTTATCCAACGGATACAGTTGTAGAAATCGATGGCTCCGACCCCATGGACATGGTTTTGGTCGTAGAAGACAACGGTTCCTGGGAACTGGTTTAAATTCGAGTTGGGGAGCAACGGCGGCAATCGTTGCCGGCCCCACTGAGCCACAGCCCTACACGCGCTTTGCCGAGCGTTTGTGGGGTTGAGACTTCTGGTGTAATGTAGCACACCGCAGGCGCGGGAGAGTCCGTCGATTCGGACAAAGTCGTTGGCAACAATATGGGTCATGGGCCAGATGGGACGGCTCCGCTTTTACACGGCGGCATTGACTAGGTTCGATTCCTAGATGACCTACCAAACTACATACCTGTCTAGTATAATGGTAGTGCTACTGGCTCCAACCCAGTAAGCGTGGGTTCGATTCCTACGGCAGGTGCCAAAACAATTCATACGCCTTTGGCGTTATGGGTCGCGCAAGTAAGCTAGGGTGGTCCCTAGACCCGGCTGTAAACCGGTTCCCTTTGGGCAAGAGGTTCGATTCCGTCCGTGACCCACCAACATATCCCTGTAGAATATTGGTTATTTCACCTCCCTTTCAAGGAGAAGAAGCGAGTTCGATTCTCGTCAGGGGTACCAAACACAGATATGCTGACGTACTCCAATCTGGTAGAGAGGTTACGTTGAGAACGTAAATGTTGTGGGTTCGACCCCCATCGTCAGCACCAACTATATGCTCTGTTCGTCTACTGGTTAGGATACTAGGTTTTCACCCTGGTGAAACGGGTTCAATTCCCGTACAGAGTACCAAAAACAAATTGATTCTCACTGGGAATCACGTTACATTACAAACACTTATGCAGCTCTGGCAGTGATGGTTCATGCGCTGGATTGAAGTCCCAGATATGTCGGTTCGATCCCGACGGGCTGCACCAAACTTTGGGCTGTTAGCTCATCTGGGAGAGCGCCTGCTTTGCACGCAGGAGGTGATCGGTTCGAGTCCGATACGGTCCACCAAAGTTTTCGGTACAACTTGTGGGTTAACTCTGCTACTGTGGACAAAAGGGAGTCTACTATGGCGGTTGTACTTAAAATTGTTGGAATGCCAAACGGCAACCCAACACCCTATGATAACAAATACTTGGTTCGATGCAATTTCGAAGCTGGGTTTGGAACACTTGCTGTTGACGTCACGGACAAACCCGAAGACGCTTTGCAGTTTCCTCAAGCTGCGGAAGCGTTTGCTTATTGGCAAACGCAAAGTAAAACCGAACCATTGCGGCCAGACGGTTTACCTAATCGGCCGCTCACAGGCGTCAATATGTCGCTTGAACATTTTATACCAGAGAATCCAAATGGTGCGGACCACGCCCGATAAGCGTGTTTTAGTGGGGTCAGAACCCACCTCTGGTACCAATGCACATAAGTCCGAATGGTGAGGGCCTCCCCTGATAAGGGAGTGGTAGAAGGTTCGATTCCTTCTGTGTGCACCAAAGTTTTGCGGGTTAGAGAAGTGGTCATCTCATCGGTCTCATAAACCGGGAATCGTTGGTTCGAATCCAACACGCCGCAACCAAAACAACAGGCGTAAAAGGACTCTTTGACCTCGGTAAAGATTCGACTAAGCCCGAGTAGATGTCCGTCGATTAGCTCTGTTGTTTCTTATCTGCCGGCAGTAGGACCGGAGGGCAATGCAGTGCCCAAAGAGGATAACGCCTTGCTGCAACCATCGCTCTGCAACTGGGTTGACCCGGCTCTCATAAGGCTGGCGAGGTGGTTCGATTCCACCCTGAGCGACCAACTTCCTGAGATTCCGATCTCGCCTGGGCACCTATACACCGGATGTACGTGGTAGGTTGCCCCTCCCCTATGTGTCTGTAGCTCAACTGGATGAGCACCACCCTACGAAGGTGACCGATGTAGGTTCGACTCCTATCAGACACGCCAATGCGTTCGTAGTGAAACTGGACATAACAGGAGTCTACGAAACTCCAGATGAAGGTTCGAGTCCTTCCGAACGCACCAAAATCCGTCGTATTGACTTTGCAAGAGCCTGTGTTATAATGTAAAAACAACAGCTTAGCGAGGTTTACGTGAGTTTTGTTCATAATGATGGTGGCCGTGCAGCGGCCGGATTCAAAGGTCGCACTGGTGATTGTGTTACACGCGCTATCGCAATTGCGACTGAGACCGAATACAAAACGGTTTATGATGCGCTTAATCGGATCTCGAAAGAGGAACGAATCACCAAGCGTAAACCAAAGAAATCCAACTCCCGTACTGGTGTTTGGCGCGATACCGCAGGCAAATACTTGGAGAGTTTGGGTTGGGTCTGGGTTCCGACTATGCGGATCGGCTCAGGCTGTAAGGTTCATTTGAACCCGAATGAATTACCATGTGGTCGCATCGTAGTGAAGCTATCGCACCATATGGCCGCAGTCGTTGACGGAGTGCTACATGATACGTATGACTCCTCCCGCGATGGTACACGATGCGTCTACGGGTATTACTGTAGGCGCTGATATGCTTTGTTGAAGTGTGACCGAGAGGTAAGGTACCCGGCTGTTAACCGGAGGTTGGATTCGTCCAGACAGGATCGATACCTGTCACTTCAGCCAAGCATATCAATATTGACTGTTTGGGTTATCGTTTAGTAGGTTAGGGTTTGTTAACCCTAAAGGATTTTACGATGACTGTAGACGAACAGATCATAAATGCAATCAACAATCACCAGCGTATGGTTATCCTCTACAAGGATGCAAATGACGATGTGGCTGTTGAACGTACTTTCGATGCTTGGACCTATGGCGAAGCTTTGCTCGCTACTGGTACAAAGCAGCCGATGATCGGTGGTAAGTTTGTTGGTGAGCATGTTGCTCGCATCAAGTTCGACCGCATCGAAAGTGTCAAGGCCGTGCTTACGGAATCTGCTGAAGCTCCAATTGCATCCACACCAGGATCCAAAAAGGGCTGGACTTGGGAAACTGTTTACGCGAGCTGGTAAGACCCCGGGGCTTCGGCCCCAAATGGTTCATTGGTGAATGGGTATCACACTAGTCTGTCTAACTGGAATAGCGGGTTCGAGCCCCGCATGAATCGCCAATTCCTAGTTGACTTGTATCGTTCCTATGTTAGGATCAAGTCAGCATAGGAGAAACAATATGAGTGACCTAATCAAGTATTTCCACTTGTACGAAGTCCAGTATATTTCGTGCGAAGGAAACTACCGAACGGCAAACGTGATTATTGAATCCGATTGCGACGACGTTTCGGTGGAAACGGCACAGTCAGAATATTATTCCAATTCGGATGCTTGGGGTGATTCGCCATCCAACATGGTCGGTGGTCATTTTATCACAACGTGCTATTCATCCGACGAGATGGCAGACTACTGTAACTCGCAGAACATTTTTGCCGAAACTTATTCGGCCTAACAGGGTATGAGAGAGCCTGGTTACTCGGTCACCCTCGGACGGTGGCAACGCTGGTTCAAATCCAGCTACCCTGACCATTTCGGTTGCTTCTTATTTGGGGATCATGTTAATGAGTCCTTAACAAAGGAGTACACCATGTTTACTGAACAAGACAAAACCGAAAATGTCGGCAAGCCCGTCGATGATGTCGTAGCTTCACTCGAAAAGAAGCTGGAAGATTTCCGGGTCGTGAAAGTCGCAATGGGCTCGTTCGTGACGATGGATCATCGTCTTGATCGTGTTCGGGTTTGGTACAACCCAGAAACAAATTTGGTGACTGGTGTCACCAACGGTTAACACCGAAAAATGGCAGGACCCCGGACTACACCGGTTGACATTGTCCTGAGTCGGCGTACTAGGAACGGAGAACGGATTGATCATCCGCTGAACCCAAGTGCCTGTCCTGCCACCAATCATCGGAGCATAGCGCAGTCTGGTTAGCGTATTACCTCGGGAAGGTAAGGGTCGCAGGTTCAAATCCTGCTGTTCCGACCAACAGTTAGGCCGCTGGTTCAAGTCCAGTTATCCTGACCAACTAAATACGCATAAACGGAGAACCTATAATGCGTATTTTTGAAATCACCGAAGACGACAAACACAACACGCCAGAGGCTGGTTATGCGGTTGCGCTAAACAATGATTTTGGTAAAATCGTCACTGTTGATGATGCAAGCGTGGTCGTTGCTTGGGATAGAGGTGGAAAAACTACTTTCGATAAATCGGAGTGGATTTTCTATTTTGATCCTTACTCGAATAACGGTGAAGGTCGATTCAACATGGTTGGCCCCTTCCGCTAACTATGACGCATGTTACATGCGCGTTAGTTCGCATGGACTGGTAGCTCAATTGGTCAGAGCATCCGCCTCTTAAGCGGAGGGTTGTGGGTTCGAGTCCCACCCGGTCCACCAATAATAGGATTTGTAAATAGAGAACAGTTACAAATCCCAGGACTTCCCATGCGTTATAATACACTCCGTCGAATTGGTGTTATTTCTTCTGGATCTAAGTCAAGATCTGCATCGGTAATTCCGATTGGGGTCTCGCCAGATGCCGATAAAATAGCATTGATGTCGGGCACTGGGTATGCTGGCTCCACATACACCGCTAACTTTCCAACTGGCGGGCAATGGTTCGCAGATGGTGTTGCTATTTCTGGTGCAACTGGTCTGAACTACACTATGACGGTTGCAAACGAGGGCAAATCACTCACGTATCGTCGAAGCGGTGTTATTTCGAATTCAATCCAATTGTGGATGTATCCGATGTTGGGCACAGCTCTCAAATGTTGGTACGACGCTGCTCTTACAACGTCGTTCACATATCAAGGCGGTGTAAACGTTCGGAATTGGGCAAATCGTGTTAGCGGCGCTGTGGCAGCGACACAGAACACAACAAACAAATATCCGCAGTTCACAACTAATGGGCTCCAATCCGGCTATAATGCGGTTGTTGCCAACGGTACTTTCCAACAGTTTACGATGGCTTCGGGCTTTGCGCTTGGTGATCAGACTGTTCTCGCAGTCATGAAGACCTCAGATACAAAGACAACCACTACGACTAGCTGGTGGGGTAGTCCTGGTATTTGGGGTAACGAAGTCAGTGGCTTCCCAGCGGACTTTGCATGGGGCTTCCAAGCTGGATATCCAATGTTTGGTGCAAGCAACACCAAGTTCACATCAACAACGAAAATAGTCGCTGATGGTCAACCCATGCTATTGAGTTACACTCGCAACAACACAACAGGGTTGATCAACAATTACCATAACGGAAGTTTTCTTGACTCTGGAACAACCGCAGCTGGAACTCGTACCATTAACAACGGAACAACTTCGTTGTTCAACAGTAATTCGATGAACAACGTGGCTTCCGGCAACGCAACATACCTGAGTGCAGCGATTTCGGATTTCATTATCGTTGATACGGTGCTACTTGAAACCGATCGCGCCCAACTTGAGGGATGCGCGGCGTGGCGTTGGGGTCTTCAAAGCGTACTGGATCCTGAGCATCCATTTAAAAATGGTCCTCCTGGATTTTTGCTAGAAGCTGCTTGACACTAATGGAAATGGTGTTAGAACAAACTGGTATCGGACGCAAGTTCGGTACTTGAACTACATACGCCAGACGATCTTATCGGACAGGGGAGTAATTAACCCCGGGTCCAATTGAGATAGTTTAAAGGTAGAACACAGACGGTGACCAGGGTTCGATCCCCTGGGCGGGCGCTTGTCCGCTACGGTGAAGCCGGAGAGATGCAAGTTTCGAAATCTTGCTCCGATCATAGGATCGTCTGGCGTATATAGTTCAAATGGGTGTGTGACTGGAAGTGGAAATCAGGTCTGGCTCTTAACCAGAAACATGTCGGTTCGATCCCGACCACACCTACCAATTTATGGGCCGGCTACAAGTGGCTGGTAGAGCACGTGGCCTTCGGGGCGTGCTTGCGAGGGGACACGCGCCTCGTCTGGTCCACCAAATTGACCTGAGACGCGACATAGGTCATTAAATATGCTACGTCTGGGAGAGTGCAAGGCTCTCAATAATCTTCACCTGGGGGTATTTCCGTAGCGGCGAACGGTCCGGCCTTTTAAGCCGGGATACAAACACCGTGGGTTCGAGTCCCACTGCCCCCACCAAATGATCGGGTAGGCTAATTGTTAAAGCCGCTTCCGCACAAAGGGAGTGATTGTTGGTTAAAGTCCAACCCTGATCACCAAATTTTCGATGTGCTTTGTCAGGGTGTAGGGGAGCCTGGCCGTCCCTGCTACTTTTGGAAAGTAGAGATCGTGAGTTCGAATCTCACCACTCTGACCAAGCACATCTTTATGCCCGTGTAGTCCAATCTGGTAGAGGCGCCGCATTCAAACCGCGGATGTTGTCGGTTCGAGTCCGACCATGGGTACCAAATATGCTCCTATCGAATAGCGGTCAGTTCGCTACCCTCTCAAGGTAGAAACACGGGTTCGAATCCCGTTAGGAGTACCAATTATTGACTCCCTTGTGTTTCTGAGTTTAAAATGCTTAGAAATCAAGGAGTTACAAATGAAGCTAGAAGACAAATACGCAGGTGCAATGGGC
>RCUQ01000217.1_pt1 | contig 33404 bp, 19 predicted proteins | sample 2166351 | NCBI WGS metagenome assembly RCUQ01 (sample SAMN09932597, study PRJNA488358) | compost metagenome | feature: garden; material: soil; isolation source: compost soil in acetonitrile-enriched culture | place: Germany: Experimental Botanical Garden Goettingen | collected 2016-01-27
GTCTTACATTGTAAATTTCACAGTGGTGAGGACAGTTCATTGGTTTCAATAAAAACTCTTCCCCTTCGGCAGGAGTGTTTATCGGTTGGAAACTATCAGCCCCATATTTGGCATAATGTCCAGAAGTTACATACAATTCTTTTTGACCGATATGTGGCGTAACTACCTGCTCATAACCTGCTTTTTTCTGTGCTTTTTTCAAAAATTGCTCTAAACGATCTCTTAAGGCAGCACCTTTTGGTAACCATAATGGCAAACCTTGACCTACTTTAGACGAAAAAGCAAACAATTCCAATTCTTTACCTAGTTTTCTATGGTCGCGACGTTTAGCCTCTTCCAATAATTCTAAGTATTCTGTTAAGTCTTTTTGTTTAGGGAATGAAATACCGTAAACACGAGTTAACTGTTTGTTTTTCTCATCACCTCTCCAGTAAGCACCAGCCACACTCATGATTTTCATCGCTTTGATAATTCCGGTATTCGGAATATGTCCACCACGACATAAATCAGTGAAAGTAGAGTGGTCACAAAAAGTGATGGTTCCGTCTTCAAGATTCGAAATTAATTCTGTTTTGTAAACATTGTCTTTATATACTTCCAGAGCTTCCGCTTTAGAAACCGGACGCAGCTTGAATTCATGTTTTTCTCTTGAGATTTCTAAAACACGATCTTCAATTTTTTTGAAATCGGCATCAGTAATTTTATGCTCTTCAAAATCCACATCATAATAAAATCCATTGGCAATCGCTGGTCCAAGAGTTAATTTTATTCCAGGATACATTTCTTCCAGAACTTGTGCCATTACGTGTGAAGTAGAATGCCAGAACGCTTTTTTTCCGCCTTCGTCATTCCATGTATATAAAATAAGACTGCCGTCCGTAGTTAAAGGAGTGGTTGTTTCAACAATGGTACCATTGAAAGAAGCCGAAATTACATTTCTGGCAAATCCTTCGCTTATGCTTTTGGCAACATCCATGGGGGTAATCCCAGGAGCAAACTCTTTAACTGACCCGTCGGGCAAAGTAATCTTAATCATTTTTTATATTTTTAGGAATGCAAATATAGGTCATTGCAAAAACACATACAAAATATAAAGAAGGTTTGTAGTAGGTAAATGCATTTTCTGTTAAAATAGTTACTAATCACAGGATGTTAGTATTAATTTTTTGTTCAGATTTAAAATTTATAGTGTATTTCATTAGTAAAACCTGCTTTCGAAGTTTCGGGACTGAAAACAATTCTTTACTTTTGCACCACACAAAAAAATCACCATGTATAAACTGTTCATTCGCCCCATACTTTTTTGTTTCGATCCGGAAAAAGTACACTATTTGACCTTTTCATTGATCCGTTTTGTATCTAAAATACCAGGTTTTCCGTCTCTTTTTAGAGCGCTTTTTGAAGTAAAAGACAGCCGGCTGGAAAGAGAAGTTTTTGGTTTGAAATTTAAAAATCCGGTAGGTTTAGCGGCAGGTTTTGATAAAGACGCCACTTTGTATCAGGAGTTTTCAAATTTTGGTTTTGGTTTTATCGAAATTGGAACGCTTACGCCAAAAGGACAGGAAGGAAATCCAAAAAAACGTTTGTTCCGATTGAAAGCGGACAATGCCATTATCAATAGAATGGGTTTCAATAACGGAGGTGTTTTGGAAGCGGTTGAACGTTTAAAGAAAAACAAAGGAGTTCTTATTGGTGGAAATATTGGTAAAAACAAATTGACTCCAAACGAAGAAGCTACTTCGGATTATGAAATCTGTTTCGATGCGTTGTTTGATTATGTGGATTATTTTGTGGTGAATGTAAGTTCGCCAAACACTCCTAATTTAAGAGCATTGCAAGACAAAGAACCGTTGACACAATTGCTGCAAACTTTAGAGAATAAGAATTTGGCTAGACCAAAACAAAAACCGATTTTGCTAAAAATCGCTCCCGATTTGACTGATGAGCAATTACTGGATATTATAGATATTGTAAAAGAAACTAAAATTGCCGGGGTAATTGCAACAAATACGACGCTTTCCAGAGAAGGATTGCAATCTGAAAATAAAATTGAAACCGGCGGCCTTTCCGGAAAACCATTAGCGAAACGTTCGACTGAAGTGATTCGTTTTTTATCTGAAAAAAGTAATAAAGCATTTCCAATCATTGGAGTGGGAGGAATCCATTCTGCTGATGATGCGATAGAAAAACTGGAAGCCGGAGCAAGTCTGGTTCAGATTTATACGGGTTTTATTTACGAAGGTCCTGCTTTGGTGAAAGCCATAAACAAAAAGATTTTAGAGAAATTATAGTTTTTTAATTTTTTGATACTATCAAGAAGAGCATCATTCTAAACATGACCAAACAGCAGGAAATGTTTAGAATGATGTTTTTTTATGTCTAAAAAAAACTTTGCAAGTAAGAACCTTTGCAAATTTGCAACTTTTCCTATCTTTGAATTTCTATGGAAACAGTAAAAATTATCGAATGCCCACGTGATGCTATGCAAGGCATAAAGACATTTATTCCTACCAATAGGAAAGTGACTTACATTCAGTCTTTGCTTCGGGTAGGTTTTAATACCATAGATTTTGGCAGTTTTGTTTCGGCCAAAGCAATACCGCAAATGCAAGATACTGCCGAAGTGCTGGCTCAACTCGATTTGTCGCAAACCAGAAGTAAATTATTAGCGATTATTGCCAACACACAAGGGGCTATAGCTGCCGCAGCTTTTAAGGAGATACAGTATTTAGGGTTTCCCTTTTCTATTTCTGAGAATTTTCAAATGCGGAATACCCATAAAACTATTGCGGAATCGTTAGTCACTTTACAGGAAATTCTGGAAGTGGCCGATAAAAGCAATAAAGAGGTGGTAGCCTATCTTTCTATGGGTTTTGGAAATCCGTATGGAGATCCTTGGAGTACCGAAATAGTAGGGGAGTGGACTCAAAAATTATCTGATATGGGGGTGAAAATTTTATCGCTTTCGGATACGGTAGGCAGTTCAACGCCCGATGTTATTTCCTATTTGTTTTCGAATTTGATTCCACAATATCCGCAGATAGAATTTGGAGCTCATTTGCACACCACACCTGATAAATGGTTTGAGAAAATAGACGCCGCTTATAATGCCGGCTGTCGTCGATTTGATGGGGCGATCCAAGGTTTTGGAGGTTGTCCGATGGCGACAGACCAATTAACCGGAAATATGCCTACAGAAAAATTACTTTCGTATTTTACTTCAAAAAAAGAAAATACAAATTTAAGTCCAATGAGTTTTGAAAGCGCTTATAACGAAGCATCCAAATTGTTTGGGGAATTTCACTAAAGAGTAATAATGGTAATGATAAAGCGTTTTGATTAATAGAATAGCTCTTTTTAGATTTTGGATACTCTTATGAAATACTCCTTCCCATATAAAATTTTTGCGATACTGTTTTTTGTGACAGTCTCTTTTTCATGTGCCAGTGATTTGGATTTTGATCAGGTCAATGATCTGAAGTTAGAACCTGTCTATGTTACCAATTTTGCCTATTTTGATGTTCCTGCCAATGATTTTGTTACAGGAGGAGTAGAACAAACCCTAACTTTTGATGAGCAAACCGTAGATCTGTTTAATGATGATTTCTTCCAGGATAATTTAGTCAAAACGGAGTTCTTTTTTGAATTTAATAATACGATAAACAGAGCCTATGCAATAGATATCATTTTGTTTAACGCTAATGATGCTCCTTTATATACGATGCATTTTGATGTGCCGGCATACACTGGATCTGAAAATTTGGTAACCAAAACGGAGGTGTTTGAAGGTGCTAAACTGGATTTGTTAAAAAGTACCGTAAAAATGGCTTTTGTCCTAAGACTGCTTCCTGGTCCGGCATTAAGCGAAAGCAGTTTAGGAAGCATAAAACTTCGTTCGGGTCTAACCGCTTATTTGGTCGTTGAATGAGAAAAATAATCTTGCTTTTTGTTTTATTTATAACAACCTATTGCTTTTCACAGAACAAGCAAATTGTATATAATTTTACCGCAATTCCCCAGTCTTTAATGACCAATCCGGGTTCCGATGTCAAATACAAATGGTATTTTGGAGTTCCGTTAGTATCGGGGATTTATACTAATGTTAGCTCGAGTGGATTTTCAGCTTACGACTTATTTGCTGATAATGGAGTTGATTTTAATACCAAATTACGAGGAGTGTTGTTTTCAACCTCGAGAAACGACAAAGTTGTTGCTAATGAACAAGCCGAAATTTTTAGCGGAGGTTTGCGAATTGGAACGGAGGAAAAGGAAGCTTATTTGTCTTTTGGAATGTATCAGGAATTTGATTTGTTTTCGTATGTGCCAAAAGATATTGCCATTTTGGCCATAGACGGAAATAGAGATTATATGGGGAAAGTGTTTAATTTGAGTGATTTGAATGCCAAAGCCGAATTACTTTCTGTGTTTCATGTTGGTTATCATAAAAATGTCAAAGAGAATTTGATTTTAGGAGTTCGAGGAAAAATTTATTCGAGTATTTTTAACGTCAGTTCGACAAAAAATGACGGATATATCTATACCATTCCCTCTACTAACAACGTGTATGAACAGATGATTTATTCTGACATGCAAGTCAATACCTCTGGGATTGCAAAATATGATGATGATGATTATGAAGTTGATGTTGCAAAAGATATCAGACAAAAAGCATTTTTAGGAGGAAATTTAGGTTTGGGAATGGATTTAGGGTTGACATATTATCCTGAAAAAAATATCCAACTAACGGCAAGTGTGGTAGATATAGGGTTTATAAAGCATACCAAGGAAGTGGAGAGTCTCAGCTATAAAGGGACTTATAAATTTGAAGGCGTATTGCCTAATTTCAGCGGAACGGATGAACCGGAAGATGCGTATCAGGAATTTAAGGATGCTATTCCCTTAGATACGTTATACAGTAATTACACTAGCTGGCGACCTGTTAAATTTAATTCGTCGTTCCAATATTCATTTGAAGAAGAAAGAGCTGAAGATTGTGATTGCCTAGGATTTGGTTCTGAAACTTCTTATAAAAGTTCCCTTGGAGCCCAATTGTTTGTTATGACTACACCAAGAGCGCCTTTGGCAGCCTTCACAACATACTACAGAAGAAAAATTTTGAATGCAATACAAATGAAGGCAACTTATACCATAGATTCCTATTCATATAGTAACATCGGTTTGGGACTGTCCAGTCAGTTCGGGCCAGTTAATTTTTATGTGCTTGCCGATAATCTTTTGGAATACAAAGATGTTACCAAGGCAAATAGTCTTTCGCTCCAGCTTGGACTTAATTTAATTTTTAAAGATAAATAATTGGAATAAACCATTAAAATTAAAGGATTTAATATTTGTAATGTTTCTAAATGAAACTTAATATCTTAATGGTTTAAAAAGAAATATTTTATGATCCTCGATTTTTGAACTTGATTTATTTCAATGTTTTTTGAAAATTATAGTTCTTCTCAAAAGGGTATGAAACTCAAAAGTAGTTTTTAAATCATTTAAGAAATGGTATGATATTCCAAGTGAATATAGGGATGCCAGGACTTAAATAAGCTTATATATCTTATACGGTTTGTAAAATGTATAACATTAATCTGTTTTTTTAATGCGTTTCAGTCCTTTGTAAATTTCTATCCAAAAAACAGAAATCCCTCCCACGATGATACTCAATCCTATTTGATGTCCTGTTACACTATGAAACATGAAAAACTGGGAAAAGCTTGGGACAGATAATAGTAAAGCGGTAACGAAAATAGTGATTCCGATAATCATCGGTACCAGATTATTTTTGTATTTCAAAGTTGTGAATACAGAATAGTGAAAAGAGCGATTAGTAAGCGTCAGGAATATATTGGAAGCTATTAATGTAAGGAAAACAACGGTTCGGGTTTCACTTTCCGTACAATTTTGATGTACACAATATTGATAGACAAACAATAAACCAAGAGTGATGGCAAGCCCTTGCAGAATACTTATGGTTATTTCCTTCAGATTAAAAAAAGTATTGGTTAAAGGTCGTGGTTTTTGCAGCATTAAATTATCTTCCATAGGTTCATTTTCATAAATGATAGAACAGGTGGGTCCCATTATTATTTCGAGAAAAATGACGTGAACCGGAGAGAAAATATTTGGGTAAATCCAGCCCAGAGCCAGCGGAATAAAAACAATCAATATAATCGGAATATGAATGGATATAATGTACTGAATGGCTTTTTTTAGATTGATGTAAATTTTTCTTCCCATTGCGATTGCATCCGTCATTCTGGCAAAATCATCATCGACCAGAATCAGATTAGCGGCTTGTTTCGCAATTTCAGTTCCCTTTTTACCCATAGCAATCCCTATATGAGCTGATTTCAGGGCAGGACCATCGTTTACTCCATCACCGGTCATCGCTACAATTTGATTGTTGTCTTTTAAGGCTTTGATGATTTTGAGTTTGGCTTCAGGAAACATTCTTGTGAATATAGTGGTTTCCATTACTTTTGTTTTCAAGCTAGCATCATCCATAACCATCAGATCGTCCCCATTTAGTACTTTTTCCGGGTTTTTAAAATCAATTTGCTTTGCAATGGTCGAGGTGGTGGCAGCATTATCGCCTGTTATTATTTTTACTTCAATTCCGGCATTATAAAAGGTTTCGAAAACACTTTTTATGTTTTCTTTAGGCGGATCATAAAAAGCAACCAGCCCTTTGAACTGAAAAGAAAATTCCTGTTGCGTTTTAGGGTAATTGTTGCCGTCAAATTTTGTAACTCCAACTCCCAGGACACGAAACCCTTTGGTAGACATGGTTTCCATTGCGCTAAGTATTTGTTGGGTTTCTTTTTCGGATAAATGAGAACAGGCAATCAAGGCTTCAGGAGCTCCTTTGGCAGCAATAATTCTGATACCCTTTTGGTTTTCAAAAATATGGGTCATCATGGGCGGTTTTCCACTCAAAGGGTATTCATGAACCATTTTGAAATTGGAGCGTTCGTCTTCTGATTCTAATGCAGCATAGGTTTCGTGAAGCGCTATTTCCATGGCATCAAACGGAATGGGTTCACTCGCCCACATCGAAAGACTCAATAATTCTTCTTCCTCTTTATTGATGGTTTCTTTGGAATCGGAAATACTATTCGATGAAAGCGTATACCATTGCGCCAGACTCATTTTGTTTTCGGTAATAGTACCTGTTTTATCAGTACAGATTACAGTGGCACCGCCCAAGGTTTCAACGGTCCTGATTTGTTTGACAATTACTCCCATTTTCATCAGACGCCAAGCGCCTAACGCCATAAAAGTGGTAAAGGCAACCGGAATTTCCTCAGGAATGATACTCATTGCCAGAGTTAATGCTTTTAGTAAGCTGTCTAAAACATCTTTGGAATTATAGAAATTAATGATCCATACAAAGGCAAAAATCACTAAACCAACAAAGGACATTTTCTTTACAAAATTCTCCATTTGATTTTGCAAAGGCGTTTTTTCTTCAATAATTGTATTTAGACTCTTTCCGATTTTTCCTAATTGGGTTTGGTTTCCAATCGCGGTTACTTTACAAATGGCCAATCCGCTGGAGGCAATAGTGCCTTGATAAACCTTATTGTCCTCTGATTTCTCATTTTTGAAAACGGTCAGCGATTCACCGGTAAGGATAGACTCATTTACTGAAAAATCATTTGATTGTATGATGATTCCGTCTGTTGGAATAAAGGTGCCTTCTTCGACTTGAATACAATCACCTAAAACTATTTCTTCACTGGGAATTTCGATCAGCTCTCCATCGCGAATGACTTTACTTTTGGGTTGAGACAATTTTTCTAAGGCTTCAATGGCATTTCTGCTTTTCGATTCCTGATAAAGGGAAATTGTCGATACTAAAGCGATGGCGAAGGTCATAAAGATGCCATTTCCATAATCTCCGGTGATAAAATAAATGCTTGTAGCAGTGACAAGAAGAAGAAACATCGGTTCTTTAACCATTTCAATTACCGATGAAAGGAAAGTATTTTTATTCTGATAGGTTAGAGAATTGGAACCATTTTGTATTCGGGATTGTATCGCTTCATCATTAGAAAGCCCTTTTATTTGTTGGTTTGCTTCTGTCATATCAAAAAAAATAGAATTTTATCGATTGCAAAAAATCGGGGGCAATAATTGCATTAGAAATACCTGAGAACTGCAATTTAATCATTTATTATAAAATTAGGATGGTTTTTTGCTTAAGATTTTCTATATTTGCACGCAATTTAACTACAACTACAAATTGCAATGATCGCACACAACTCTAAGATTATCGGTGAAGGATTAACTTACGATGACGTCCTATTAGTACCTAACTATTCGAATGTGCTTCCTCGCGAAGTGAGTATCCAATCTAAATTCTCAAGAAATATAACACTTAATGTTCCTATTGTATCTGCAGCTATGGATACTGTAACCGAAAGTGCAATGGCAATTGCTATGGCGCAAGAAGGAGGAATTGGTGTTCTACATAAAAACATGACTATCGAGCAACAAGCTGCCAAAGTACGTAAAGTAAAGCGTGCAGAGTCAGGGATGATTATCGATCCGGTTACTTTGCCTTTGACTTCTACTGTTGCAGATGCTAAAAGCGCGATGAAAGAATTCGGTATTGGTGGTATTCCAATTGTTGATGAAAACAAAATACTAAAAGGAATCGTTACGAATCGTGATTTACGTTTTGAAAAAAACAGCTCAAGACCGATTGTTGAGGTAATGACCACTAACAATTTAATTACTGTTGCCGAAGGAACTTCCTTAGAGCAGGCAGAAGTAGTTTTGCAAGGACACAAAATTGAAAAATTACCTGTTGTAAATGCTAATTACGAATTAGTTGGGTTAATCACTTTTAGAGATATTACAAAATTGACTCAAAAACCAATCGCTAATAAAGATATCTACGGACGTTTGCGAGTAGCGGCTGCAATTGGAGTTACCGGTGATGCGGTTCAAAGAGCCGAAGCATTAGTTAATGCCGGAGTAGACGCTATCATTATTGATACGGCTCACGGACATACACAAGGTGTGGTTAATGTCTTGAAAGAAGTAAAAAGTAAATTTCCTAAAATTGATGTTATCGTTGGAAACATTGCTACTCCTGAAGCGGCAAGGTATTTAGTGGAAAGTGGTGCCGATGGTGTAAAAGTAGGAATTGGCCCAGGTTCTATCTGTACTACCCGTATCGTTGCCGGTGTTGGTTTTCCTCAATTTTCTGCAGTACTTGAAGTAGCTGCGGCTATTAAAGGAACTGGGGTTCCAGTAATAGCAGATGGTGGAATTCGTTACACAGGTGATATTCCTAAAGCAATTGCTGCAGGTGCTGATTGTGTGATGTTAGGATCACTTTTAGCAGGAACTAAAGAATCTCCTGGAGAAACTATTATTTTCGAAGGAAGAAAATTCAAATCATACCGCGGAATGGGATCTGTTGAAGCGATGCAAGAAGGTTCAAAAGATCGTTATTTCCAGGATGTAGAAGACGATGTTAAGAAACTGGTTCCAGAAGGAATTGTGGGACGTGTACCTTACAAAGGAGAATTAAACGAAAGTATGCAACAATTCATTGGTGGTCTTCGTGCCGGAATGGGCTATTGTGGTTCTAAAGATATTCCAACATTACAGGAAACAGGTCGTTTTATTCGTATCACTGCAAGTGGTATTAATGAAAGTCATCCTCATAATGTAACGATTACTAAAGAGGCTCCGAATTATTCAAGATAATTAAGTCAAAAGTCATAAAGTCAGAAGGTGTACAGTAATGTGCACCTTTTTTTTATGAAAAAACAAAAAGTAAGTGCAATTACACGAATCTAAATAAAGTTTTGAGCGACAATAAAACTTTATGACATTTGACTTTAGACTCAATATGTTAATTATGAACCAAGTCGGATAATAATTTCTTGTCACCCACAATCCAAAGGATATCTTCTTTTTCTAAAATGATATAGGATTCCGGATTCAGGATACGTTTTCCTTTTTTCTCCAGACCTACAATCAGACCGTTTGTCTTTTCCCGTAATTTAGAATCTTTGATGCTTTTCCCGATGAAAGCTTCATTTTTTAACTCTATTTGGCGTAATACAATTTCTGGTTCGGTGGAAACATCCGGTGCATCCATTTCGTGTTTGTCGAGATAGGTTTTGAATTCCTTTACTTGTTTATCGGTTCCGATTACACAAATCTCATCTCCCGGAAATAGGCGTTCATTTTTATTTGGAATATTAATCATGATTTCCCCTCGTCTGATGGTGGCAATGTTGATTCCTAATTGTTCCCGAATCTGTAATTCTTCCAAAGTTTTACCGGCAATGTTAGATGCGGGCGCAATATCAAAAAACGCCATATGTTCATCCCAGGGAGATAAACTGCTTCGGGTTCTTTTGATTTTGGTCATCTCGCGGTCATTTAGGTTTCTTAAAAAATGACTTTCAATTTTATGATATTGGGCGTTCAGCCTTTTTTGAAAAATAAAATATAAAATCATGGCACCAACTAATGCAACCAAAGCGATTACGGGTGAAAAAAAGATATTCAATAAAAAGCCAATAAAAAAGATGGAAAGCACTAATCGAAATAAAAACATCATGATTATGGGGCCCTGATATTTTCGTTCTTCCAACAAAATGGAGAGTTCATGTGTGGCAAAACGACGTAACGATAAGGCCCATAAAAAAGGGGATAGTGCAATTAATGTGATTAAAGCGCCCAAAGCATTTCCAAATTCAAAATCCTTGACCAATGGTAACAGATATTTGGAAGAAAGTAATATGACGGCAAATATAATAACCGACAGCACAACGAGTTGGGTCAGGTAACTGTTGATTACAATTTGCCAGTTACTGACTGATTTTATAGCCTGGGTATTGGCGCTGTATCGTTCAATACTTTTAATCCATCTTCGGGGTAACTTTGCTGTCAGAAATTCCGAAAAAGGCGTAGAGAATTTAACCATGAACGGAGTCGTAAAAGTCGTTACTGCCGAAACGGCGACTACTATGGGGTATAAAAAATTACTGGTAACATTTAGCGTCATTCCCAGTGAGGCAATGATAAAAGAGAATTCACCAATTTGCGATAAACTCATACCGGTTTGAACGGACTGTTTTAAAGGTTGTCCCGAAAGTAAAGCACCAATTGTAGAACTGATGGACTGCCCAAAAATGGTAACGAAAGTCAAAATGACAACCGGAAGGGTATGTGTATATAAGGTTTCCGGTTCGATTAGCATTCCTACCGATACAAAGAAAACGGCACCAAATAGATCTTTTACCGGTTTTACTAAGTGCTCGATATGTTCCGCCTGGGTGGTTTCAGCAATAATAGAACCCATGATAAAAGCACCAAGGGCAGGAGAAAAACCAACATTAGCCGCTAAGCCTACCATCATCAGGCACAAGGCCAATGAAATAATAAGCAACATTTCATCGGTCAGTAAATGTTTTGCTCTTTTGAGTAAAGTGGGAATAAAAAAGATTCCGCCTACAAACCAAATCGTTAGGAAAAAAATCAGTTTAAATACGGACTGCATTAATTCCATTCCCGAAAATTGCTGACTCACCGCAATCGTCGAAAGCAATACCATCATTAAAATCGCAACAATATCCTGTACAATAAGCGAACCAATAACAATTCCGGCAAACTTTTGTGCTTTTACACCTAATTCATCAAATGTTTTGAGAATGATCGTCGTTGAAGAAATAGAAAGGATTACTCCAAGAAACAAACTGTCCATTTTGGACCAATCCATCCACTGGCCTGCGAGAAAACCAACAAAAACCATTGTAATAATCTGGGTGACCGCAGTGATTGAAGCCGTTCCGCCCACTTTCATCAGCTTTTTAAAACTGAATTCCAATCCCAAACTGAACAATAGGAAGATAACTCCAATTTCTGCCCAAACTTCTACACTTTTAATATCTTTTACTGAGGGGAAAAAATCAAAATGATTTCCAGCCAAAAAACCGGCAATCAAATAACCCAAAACTAAGGGTTGTTTCAGTTTCCTAAATAACAAAACGGCGATTCCCGCAGTGAGGAGTATCAGACCTAAGTCGCTGATCAGTGGCTCTAAATGATGGGAAACTTCTGCTACTTTTTCTGATGTACTCATAAATTAGTTGTTTTTGTCAGGAGCTATTCCAGAGGTTCCGTTGGTCGTTCTGTCGGTGCAAGAAAAAATAGCTTTTTTCTTTCGTCGCTTTCTCCCGAAGCTTCGGGACTGTCTGGGCTAAATTACAAAAAACCTTTAAATTCTAAGGAGCTTTTCCATTCTTAAAAAGATTTTTTAACGTCAATTTATAAAAAAAGCCATCGGTAAGGATGGCTTTTTATAGAATTCGGTATCTATTTAAATCCCCAAGAAATTACTTGGAGTGATCTGCATCAATTCTGCTTTGATTTCATCTGAAACGTCTAAGGTAGCGATAAAACCATGAATGGCATTTTTATCGATGGCTTCATTTGTTCGGGTTAAACCTTTCAATGCTTCATAAGGATTAGGGTAGGCTTCACGACGCAAAATGGTTTGAATCGCTTCGGCAACAACTGCCCAGTTTTTTTCTAAATCTTCGTGAAATTTAGATTCGTTCAATAACAGTTTGTTCAATCCTTTTAAAGTAGCTTCAAAAGCAATGATGGTATGTCCCATTGGTACACCAATGTTTCTCAAAACAGTACTGTCTGTCAAATCACGTTGTAATCTTGAAACAGGTAATTTTGCTGATAAATGCTCAAAAATAGCATTGGCAATCCCTAAATTTCCTTCTGAATTTTCAAAATCAATTGGGTTCACTTTATGTGGCATAGCCGATGAACCAATTTCTCCTGCTTTGATTTTTTGTTTGAAATATTCCATGGAAACATAGGTCCAAATATCTCTGTCTAAATCAATAATTATGGTGTTGATTCTTTTCAAAGCATCAAAAAATGCAGCGAAATGATCGTAATGTTCTATTTGTGTGGTAGGGAAGGAATGGTGTAATCCCAGATTTTCTTCTACAAATTTACCTCCGAATTTTCTCCAGTCAATTTGTGGATACGCCACATGATGAGCATTGTAATTTCCGGTTGCTCCACCAAATTTGGCTGCAAAAGGAACATTAAACAACAAACGCATTTGTTCTTCCAAACGTTCTACAAAAACACCAATTTCTTTTCCTAAACGAGTTGGAGAAGCCGGTTGTCCGTGTGTACGCGCAAGCATCGGAATGGCTGCCCATTCTACGCTCAACTCTTTTAATTTTGATGTCAAAGTAATCAAAGAAGGCATATACACTTTTTCGAAAGCATCTTTTGTCGAAAGAGGAATCGCTGTATTATTGATGTCTTGTGATGTCAAACCAAAGTGTATAAACTCTTTGTGTGCAGACAAACCTAATTTTTCAAAAGCATCTTTGATGAAATATTCTACAGCTTTTACATCGTGATTGGTGACTTTCTCAGTTTCTTTTATCCAAAGAGCATCTTCGGTAGAGAAATTTCTATAAATATCGCGTAAACTTTCAAATAATGAAGCGTCAACGTCTTTTAGTTGTGGTAAAGGCAGTTCACATAAGGCAATGAAATATTCAATTTCAACCAATACTCGGTATTTGATTAAAGCTTCTTCAGAGAAAAAAGGAGCTAATGAATAGGTCTTATTTCTATATCTTCCGTCAATCGGGGAGATGGCATTCAATTCGTTTAAAGTTGTCATTGTCGTGTTGTTTGTTCGAAAGGCACAAATATAAACCTTTAGAAACAATTTAGAAAAGGATTACTTTTTAAATAAGTGGGATAAGTTTCTTTTTTAGCGTTTTCATTCCTTCAGATGCCACTTCCGGAATAACTTCTAAAGGATTTCTCAAATTTGGAATCTTAATAGGTTTAGGATCGATATAGAAAATCGGTATTTGCGGTTCCGTAAAATCAATTAATCCTGCTGCCGGATATACCTGCAGTGAAGTTCCAATAACGGCAAAATAATCGGCACTTTGAGTAATAGTAATGGCTTCTTCAAGGGCAGGGACTTCTTCGCCAAACCAAACAATATGAGGACGAAGTTGCATTCCTTTATTGTCCGAATCGCCTAAATTTAAATCCTCTTGCCAGTCTAAAATATAGTTGGGGTTTGTGCTGCTTCGTACTTTCAATAATTCCCCGTGCAGGTGCAATACATTTGTACTTCCGGCACGTTCGTGTAAGTCATCTACATTTTGGGTAATGATATATACCTCAAAAACACTTTCTAATTCGGCCAAAATCTGATGTCCCAAATTAGGTTGTACTTCTTTCAGTTGTTTTCGTCTCTGATTATAAAAATCAAGGACCAGTTCAGGATTTTTACGCCAGCCTTCAGGAGTGGCAACATCCATAACATTATGCCCTTCCCAAAGCCCGTCACTATCCCGGAAGGTTTTTATACCGCTTTCAGCACTAATTCCGGCTCCGGTCAAAATCACAAGTTTCTTTTTCATTGTTGGTATGTTGTCACGAATTACGAATTGTTCCAATTTGGATAAAAAATAAAATTAGTGAATTCGTGGTAAAAATAGTTAGTATTTTTGCCAAAAAAATAAACTAAAATGATCGATATCGATTACCTTAATTTTCTTGAAAATATCCTAACCGACAACCGAAAAGAAAAATTCCTGAAAGTATTGCAAAACAGAACCAACCATTTTACAATAGCTGTTGAAGATGTTTTCCAGATGCACAATACGAGCGCTGTAATGCGTAGTTGTGAAGTTTTTGGCATTCAGGAACTAAACGTGATTGAACAGCGGTATGGGAAAAGTATCGATAAAGAAATTGCGATGGGAGCACAGAAATGGGTGGATATTAACAAATTTGACAATGTAACAAATTGCGTGGATACCTTGAAAAGCAAAGGCTATCAGATTATAGCAACCACACCTCATGAAAATGATTGCCTGTTGGATGATTTTGATATTTCGAAACCAAGTGCTTTATTTTTTGGAACAGAACGTGACGGACTTTCGGAGGAGATTTTGCAGAAGGCAGACGGTTTCTTAAAAATCCCAATGGTTGGTTTTACTGAAAGTTTGAATATTTCTGTTTCAGCTGCCATCATCATTCAAAATCTAACGAATAGACTGCGGAATTCAACTATTGATTGGCATCTGTCGGAAGAAGAAATTTTAGAAAAACGTTTGGCTTGGGCTAAAAGTTCGATTAAAGATATCAAAAGAATTGAAGCAAGGTATTATTTAGAAAACACTAAATAATTGCGTGTAGGGCTTATTTTTATTAAGCCAATTTTTGTTTAGGAATCGTTTTTTTAAAATTATTTCCGAAGTTTAATCTCTATTTTTGTGTACTATAAAAAGTATCTTATGAAAAAAATAATTTTGTTTTTTGTTTTTACTCTTGCAATTAACCTTCAAGCACAGCAGCGACCAAAACTAGTGGTGGGAGTTGTGGTTGACCAAATGAAAATGGAGTATCTGTATCGTTTTTCAGATGATTTTACTCCCAATGGATTTAAACGCATAATGAACAGTGGCTACACTTTTCATAACATGCATTATAATTATGTGCCTACTTATACCGCGCCTGGTCATGCGTCTATTTATACAGGAACCACACCTTCTACTCACGGAATTGTGGGGAATGATTGGTTTAATAAAGAAATAGGAAAAGACATGTATTGCACGGATGATGCATCTGTCAAAACACTTGGTGACGGTACAGAAAAAGAAGGTGCGATGTCTCCTAAGAATTTATTAACGACTACGATTACTGACGAGTTGCGTATGGCAACTAATTTTAAAGGAAAAGTAATTGGGATGAGTATCAAAGACCGTGGCGCCATTTTACCGGCAGGTCATTTCGCCAATTGGGCCTTTTGGTACAGTAAAACAGGAGCATTTATTTCGAGTACTTTTTATGGTACAGCCTTACCGGATTGGGTGACGCAATTCAACCAGGAGAAAAAACACATGGACTACATCAACAAAGGATGGAGTTTGTTGAAACCTATAGCTACTTATAACGAAAGTCTTCCGGATGATAATCCGTATGAAGGTAAAATAGATAAAACAACAGGTCCTGTTTTTCCGTACGATTTGAGTAAAATCTATAAAGAAAAAGGTGGCGATGTGTTAAGAACGACTCCTTTCGGGAATGATCTTCTGGCTGATTTAGCGATAAGAGCGATAGAAAAAGAAGAATTGGGAAAAGATGATATTACCGATTTTCTTGCGGTTAGTTTTTCTTCAACAGATTATATCGGACATACTTTTGGTCCTCGTTCTATGGAGCTGCAGGACACTTATTTGCGTCTGGATCAGACTTTGGCTAATTTGTTAAACTACTTGGATAAAACGGTTGGTAAGGATAATTATTTGCTTTTCCTGACAGCTGACCATGCGGGAGCAGAGAATCCAAATTATTTGAAAGACAACAAATACAATGTGAAAAATATCCCTTCAAAAGATATTGTGGATGCTTTGAAGAAATATTCTACTGAAACCTTTGGGGCTGATTTGGTATTGGATTATTCTAATTTTAATCTTTTTTTTAATAAAACAGTTATGAAAGAGAAAGGCTTAGAATTGGGTAAAGTGAAACAAAGTTTCAAAGATTTTTTGATGACTCAGGAATATGTGAAAAGAGTGTACACCGAGGAAGAAATTTTGGCATCATCAGGGGATGATTATTTTTTAAGTTGTATCGCAAAAGGATATGATCCTAAACAGAACGGCGATATTGTTGTTTTGGAAAAGGCGGGTTATATGGAATATCATGCCACAGGAACTACGCATGGAACACCTAATAGTTATGATACACACGTGCCCTTACTTTTTTATGGATGGCAGGTGCCAAAAGGAGAGTTGCATGCCAAAAAATACATTACGCAGATTGCACCGACGCTTTCCCAACTGTTAAAAATTCCATTTATGAATGGTACTGAATCGGAAGTATTAGATACACTTTTAGATAAATAGTACGAGCTTACAGTTTGAAAAAAGTCCCATTTTGTTGAAGAGCAGAATGGGATTTTTTTATTTAGTATTTAGATTAAAACACTTCTTGTTTTGATTAAATTATTGATATTCAATACTTTTGAAATATTATTTATTCCGATTTTTTGGGTTAATATAAAATAATTAGTAATTTAGAATTAGAATTAGCAGTTCAAATGATTCAAAAAGGAATGAAAAAAAATATTGAGATAATTAGCCAAACCCAAAAAACTTTGCAAATGAAAAAAATCCTAAAAAGAATACTAGTACTTCTGATTGTTGGAGTTGTTGCACTATTGCTTTATGTGAAATTGGTGCTGCCAAATGTTGGTAAACCTGAAGAAATTAACATCGAACGCACGGCGAAACGCCTTGATAGAGGAAAATATTTGGCAACAAGTGTTTCTGTTTGCATGGACTGTCATTCTACCCGGGACTGGAATAAATTTTCAGGACCTTTAGTTGACGGAACCTTAGGTAAAGGAGGTGAGGTTTTTAATCAGAAATTTGGTTTTCCAGGCGTTTTTTATTCCAAAAATATCACTCCTGCAGGGATTGGTAATTGGACAGACGGCGAACTGTTGCGTGCCATTGCCAGTGGTGTGAACAAAAGCGGAAAAGCCTTGTTTCCCGTAATGCCTCACGCTCATTTTGGAAAAATGGATAGGGAGGATGTATATTCAATTATCGTCTATTTGAGATCATTGCAACCAATTGAAAATCAAATCCCGGATTCAGAACCTGATTTCCCGATGAATTTTATTATCAATACCATTCCTTTAAAAGCGGAATTTTCCAAAATACCCAATAAAAGTGATGCAGTGGCATATGGTTCCTATTTGTTTAATGCTGCTTCTTGTTCTGAATGTCATTCAAAACAGGAAAAAGGGAAACCAATTGCCGGAATGGAATTAGCAGGTGGTTTCGAATTCCAGATGCCAACGGGAGGAATTGTCAGATCTACTAATATTACCCAAGATAAAGAAACTGGAATCGGAAACTGGTCAGAAGAGGATTTTGTGAGTCGTTTTAAAGCCTATGCCGATAGCTCTTATGTTCCTAATAAAATTGAAAAAGGAACTTTCAACACAGTGATGCCTTGGATGATGTATGGCAAGATGGAACCCGAAGATTTGAAAGCTATTTTTGCGTATCTAAAAACAATTAAACCGATTAAAAATAATGTTGTAAAGTTTTAAAATGGTCCTATTATAAAAAACTCCTGTCTATCAATAAGAAAGACAGGAGTTTTGTTGTTTTAAGAACTGTATTAAAGCCTTTTTATCTAAAATTTATTTTCCACTTCAGCGGCTTCCAGCATCAAATAATGCAAGTCGGTGTTTTTGATAAACGGACTTAATAAGTCACTTCCCGGACCGTACATCGCCAGTTCTGTATAATCAGCGGAATGATCCATACTGATCCAGCCCACAGAATTGTGTTTCTTTTGGAAATCAGCCAACATCTTGAAAGGCAAATGTTTTGGGTTGTACAAACCATCTTCCATTTTAATATTCGAATAGTAATTCAAAATTTCTTTGGCTTCCTCTTCTTTGAAAACGGTTTTAGTGGCATATTCAATTCTTTCTATTGCTTGAGCGACAGAAGTTTCTTTTCCCATTCCGTTTAAAATCCAGTCGTTGGTTTGCTTGTAATTTTGTATAGTATCAAAATTAACGTTAGCATCTTTTCCGTAGATTATTCCCGGATTGGCGTTACCGTGATCTGTTGTTATGATAACCAAGGTATTCTTGTCTTTGTCGGCAAAATCAATGGCCACTTTTACAGCCTCATCATGTGCTGCCTGGTCATAAATTAGACCGGTTATGTCATTACCATGTGCCGCCCAATCTACTTTACCGGCCTCGATCTGCAGTACAAAACCATTAGGATGATTTTTCATTTTAGCAATGGCACGGTCAGTCATTTCGGCTAATGTTGGAATCGATTCTGTTAATTCTTTACTGCTTTCCCTGTCTTTTGAATAGGGAAGTCCGTCATTGTGAAAAACACCCAGTATAGGTTTACTATTATCACAGGCTAACATTTCGCTTTTGTTTTTTACTACAGAAAATCCTTTTGCAGCAAATTCTTGGTACATATCTCTTTTATCTTTTCGACTTTCGGATGAGAAATAATTATTTCCTCCTCCCATCATGATATCAAATTTCAGGTCAAGATACATTTCAGCAATACTTTCCTGACTGTTTCTGCTTTTGGAAGCAATACAAAAACCAGCCGGTGTTGCATGAGTAATTGGAACGGTAGTGACACAACCGGCCATTTTTCCTGCCTTTTTAAATTTTTGCCAAATAGGAAGGTATTCTTCTCCGTTTACACCAATATTCAAAGAGCCATTTTTTACACGAAAACCACTTCCCCAAGAGGAACTTGCCGCAGCAGAATCAGTAACAATGGAGGAAGCTGAAGCCATATCCATCATGGCACGACTGACCTTTTTGTCTTTGTACAATTGAAGCCAATTGCTGCCTTTTCCCGTTTTTCGGTTCAAATAGATATCGGTCATGTTTAGGGTACCAATGCTCATACCGTCACTGACTATCACGATAATATTTTTAGCTTTTTTATTCTTTCTTATAGTATCAAAATCCAGTTCTGCGCTATTGCCTTCAAAAGGATTTAATAGTGATGCTCCAAGGGCAAATAAAGAACCGTTTCTGAAAAATTTCCGTCTATCCATTGAATGTTGTTTTTTGTAGGAATTTCAAAAGTAAACAAACTATGGCATTGCAAATGTTAAGGACCAATTAAATTTTTACAGAAAAGATGGAGTCCAGACCGAACTTAGTTTTTGTAAAAAAAAATCCCGTCTCAATTGGGTTGAGACGGGATTTATATTTTAAACTGTTGCCACTGTTTCAGGCAAAGGAATCTGATTTCTTAATAAATCTTCAAAGGTTTCATGCGCTCGGATTAAATGTCCTTCGCCATGTATCCATAATACTTCAGCTGGTTTGTATCTGGAGTTATAATTAGAAGACATAGAGAAACAATACGCTCCTGCATTTCTAAAGCATAAAATATCACCTTCTTTTATTTCGGCAATTTTTCTGTTATTAGCAAAAGTATCCGTTTCGCAAATGTATCCTACTACAGAATAGAAACGTTCTTTTCCTTTTGGATGAGAAATATTCTCAATATAGTGTTGTGAACCGTAAAACATTGGTCGGATCAAATGATTGAATCCACTGTCTATTCCTGCAAATACTGTAGAAGTAGTTTGTTTTACTACATTTACTTTTGCCAAAAAGAAACCGGCTTCACTCACTAAAAATTTCCCTGGCTCAAAAATTAAAGTCAATTCTTTACCGTATTCAGCACAGAAAGAGTTGAATCTTTTTGATAATTTTTTTCCTAATTCTTCAATATCCGTTTCGATATCATCTTTTTTGTAAGGAACTTTGAAACCACTTCCGAAGTCCAAAAATTCAAGATTTTTGAAATTTCTCGCAGCATCAAATAATATTTCGGCAGCATATAAAAATACTTCAATGTCTAATATGTCTGAACCAGTATGCATGTGAATACCAACAATATTCATATGTGTATTTTCGACAATACGTACCAAATGAGGTAATTGATGTACTGAAATACCAAATTTACTATCGATATGTCCTACTGAAATATTGGCATTTCCACCAGCCATTACGTGAGGATTAATACGGATACAAACAGGTACATTTGGGTATTTGGTTCCAAATTGCTCTAATATGGATAAATTATCAATATTGATTTGAACACCCATGGCGGCAACTTCTTCAATTTCTTCAAGGGAAACTCCATTGGGAGTATAAAATATTTTATCAGGTTCATATCCGGCATGAAGACCTAATAATACTTCCTGAATAGAAACGGTATCCAATCCTGATCCCATTTCTTTTAACAGTTTAAGTATGGCCACATTAGACAAGGCTTTCATAGCATAATTGATACGCAACTTATCAACCTTAGAGAATGCTTTTGTTAATCTGTTGTATTGAGATTGAATTTTCTCTGCATCATAAACATATATGGGCGTACCAAATTGTTCTGCTAATTGTAATAAGTCTTTTCCTTGCATTTTGATTCTATTTTTGAGCAAATTTATTATTCTTTATCAATACAAACAAATTAAAACACAAATTATAACAAATTATAACAAATTGTTATAATTAAAACAATTGTCGCTATTATTTGTGTTTTTATAACTGTCTTTAAAAAGAAATCCCTTGATAATTATTTTTATCAAGGGATTTCTGAAAAATCATTTTTATTATAAACTTGGTAAATCACCATTGCCCTTTGTTGGCAAGTTGGTACAACCCATTAAGAATAAATCTACTTCTCTTGCCGCTTCACGACCTTCAGAGATAGCCCAAACAATTAACGATTGTCCTCTTCTCATATCGCCGGCAGTAAAAATATGTGGTACATTGGTTTGATAGTTGGTAGCTTTATAATTGCTTCTCATATCAACTTCTAATCCTAATTGCTCGCTCAAAGTTTTTTCAGGACCTGTAAAACCAAGTGCTAATAACGCTAAGTCACAAGGCCATATTTTTTCAGTACCTTCTTTTTCGATTAGCTCAGGTCTTTGGCCAGGTTTCATTTTCCATTCTACTTCAACAGTTTTTAAACCTGTTAATTCCCCTTTTTCATTACTAATGAATTCTTTGGTATTAATCAACCAGTTTCTGTTACAACCTTCTTCGTGTGAAGAAGAAGTTTTAAGTTGCAACGGCCAAAATGGCCAAGGAGTACTTTCGCTTCTTCCTACTGGAGGTTTTGGCATAATCTCAAAGTTAGTAACTGATTTAGCACCGTGTCTGTTTGAAGTACCCACACAGTCAGAACCTGTATCTCCACCACCAATAACGATTACATCTTTACCAGTAGCTTTAACTTGATTTTCAATTTTTTCTCCGTATAAAACTTTTGTTTGTTGCGTTAAGAAATCCATGGCTTGAACAACACCTTTGCTATCTGCTCCTTTTGTTGGCAAACCTCTTCTTTCTGTAGCTCCTCCACATAGTACGATAGAATCAAAAGCATTCAATTCTTCAACACTATAATTCACACCAACATTTACATTGGTTTTGAAAACAATTCCTTCAGCTTCTAATATAGCTACTCGTCTGTCGATAATTCCTTTCTCTAATTTGAAGTTTGGAATTCCGTAACGAAGTAATCCACCGATTGCATTGTCTCTTTCAAAAACAGTAACGGTATGTCCGGCACGGTTTAATTGTTGTGCAGCGGCTAAACCCGCAGGACCTGAACCTATGACAGCAACTGTTTTACCTGTTCTTGTTTCTGGAGTTTGAGGTTTAATCCAACCTTCAGCAAAACCTCTTTCGATAATACTTTTTTCAATATTTTCAATTGCTACAGGTTCTTTAATGATTCCTAACACACATGATTTTTCACATGGTGCCGGACATAATCTTCCTGTAAACTCCGGGAAATTATTGGTTGATTGTAAAATGGCCAAAGCACTTTCCCATTCCTCTTGATGCACCATGTCATTAAAGTCAGGAATTAAATTTCCTAACGGACAGGCACTGTGGCAAAAAGGAATTCCACAATCCATACATCTTGAACCTTGTTCTTTTATTTTATCTTTTGCTAACGGAATCGTAAACTCATTATAATTTGATATACGTTCTGCAACAGCTATATTACTTTCGTCAGCTCTATTATATTCTTTAAATCCGCCTATCTTACCCATAACTATGCTATTAGTGCTTCTATTTGTTTTTCTTCTGCTAATCTTTGTAATGCTTTCTTGTAATCTGTTGGCATCACTTTGATAAAGTGTTTTTGTTGATTTTCCCAATCTCCCAAAATTCTTTTTGCCAATGGACTGTTGGTGTACAATGAATGATTTCTAATCAAATGTTTCAGTTTGATTATGTCTTCATCTTCTGTTGGTTCAAAAGCAACCATTTCCATGTTACATACTGTCGCGTCGAATTTTTTATTTGGATCATAAACATAAGCAATACCACCGCTCATACCAGCTGCGAAATTTCTTCCTGTTTTACCCAAAACGACTACAGTACCACCAGTCATATACTCACATCCGTGATCTCCAATTCCTTCAACAACAGCAGTTGCTCCAGAATTTCTCACACAAAAACGTTCTCCAGCCATACCGTTGATATATGCTTCACCAGTGATTGCTCCGTAAAGGGCAACGTTACCAATGATGATATTTTCTTCAGGTTTGAATGTAGCAGTAGGAGGGACTTTAATAATTAATTTTCCTCCGGAAAGACCTTTTCCTAAATAGTCATTACAGTTTCCATGAATTTTGAAAGACAATCCATTGGTAGCAAATGCACCAAAACTTTGTCCGGCAGAACCTGTAAAGTCAACTAATATGGTGTCTTCAGGTAAACCTTGAGCACCGTATATTTTTGAAATCTCATTACTTAAAATCGCACCAACTGAACGGTCTGTGTTTTTGATATTAAAAGTAACTCTCGTTTTTTCTTTTCTATAAATAGAAGGAATAGCAGCTTTTATGATATCAAAATCAAGTACATGTTCTAATGCGTGATCTTGTGTAGTCGTATTATGATTTGGAACCGTTTTAGCTTTTTCTGGTTTATAAAGAATGGTAGATAAATCTAATCCATTTGCTTTATAATGTTTGATAGCTTTATTGACATTCAATTTTTGTGATTGTCCTACCATTTCTTTAAGCGTTCTAAATCCTAATTGAGCCATTATTTCTCTTAACTCCTCAGCGATGAAATACATAAAGTTGATTACATGCTCTGGTGTTCCTTTGAAATTTTTTCTTAATTCTGGATCTTGTGTAGCGATACCAACTGGACATGTATTCAAGTGACAAGCTCTCATCATGATACAACCGGAAGCTACTAGAGGAGCAGTTGCAAAACCGAATTCTTCAGCTCCAAGTAAAGCAGCGATTGCTACGTCACGACCTGTTTTCAATTGTCCGTCACATTCCAATACCACACGACTTCTTAGATCATTTAAGATTAATGTCTGTTGTGCTTCAGCTAGTCCAAGTTCCCATGGAATACCTGTGTGTTGTAATGAAGTTAATGGTGCGGCACCAGTTCCTCCATCATATCCTGAAATCAAGATTACGTCAGCTTTTGCTTTGGCAACACCGGCAGCGATTGTTCCAACACCTACTTCAGAAACCAATTTAACGTTTACACGGGCCTCACGGTTGGCATTTTTTAAATCAAAGATCAATTGTGATAAATCCTCAATAGAATAAATATCGTGGTGTGGAGGAGGAGAAATAAGTCCAACATAAGGAGTTGAATTTCTTGTTGCAGCAATCCACGGCACCACTTTTTCTCCTGGTAGTTGTCCACCTTCTCCAGGTTTAGCACCTTGAGCCATTTTGATTTGAATCTCTTTGGCATTAGTCAAGTAATTGATGGATACACCAAATCTTCCTGAAGCTACTTGTTTGATAGCACTATTTCTGGAATCTCCGTTAAGTTCTTTTTGGAAACGTCTTGAATCTTCTCCACCTTCTCCAGAGTTACTTTTTCCACCAATTCTGTTCATGGCAATAGCCAAATTCTCATGGGCTTCCTGACTGATCGATCCATAAGACATCGCACCCGTTTTGAATTTTTTTACGATTTCTGTCCAAGGTTCTACTTCATCAATAGAAATTGGATCTAAATTATTGAATTCAAATAACCCTCTGATAGTCATTAAGTTTTTACTCTGATTGTTAACCATGTCAGAATATTCTTTATAGCTTTCAGGACTGTTTAAACGAACTGCTTGTTGCAATTTTGCAATTGTAGTTGGGTTAAACATGTGCTTTTCACCAGATCTTCTCCATCTGTAGATTCCTCCAATTTCTAATGGCAATAGGTTTGCGATTTTTGAATTAGGGAAAGCTTTTTGATGTCTTTTCTTAACCTCTTTTTCTACTTCCATCAAACCAATTCCTTCTATTCTTGAAGGAGTGTATGGGAAATATTTAGAAGTGAATGTTTTATTTAAACCTAAAATCTCGAAAATTTGTGCCGCTCTATACGAATGTAAAGTAGAGATACCAATTTTGTTCATGATTTTAAGAATTCCTTTTGCAATCGCTTTATTATAATTGGTAATCGCGTAATCTGCTTTCACACCTGTAATAAAACCTTCATTTACTTGGTCATGAATGATTTCATTTACCATATAAGGGTTTATTGCACTGGCACCGTATCCAAATAATAAGGCGAAATGATGTGGTTCACGAGGTTCTGCTGATTCGATGATGATACCGAATTTTGAACGCACTCCTAGAATGTTAAGGGAATGGTGTATGTAAGAACAAGCCAATAACATTGGAATTGGAGCTAATTTCTCCGTTACACCTCTATCAGAAAGAATAACAATGTTACATCCTTCAGAAACTGCTTTGAAAGTAGCCTGAACACATTTCTCTAACGAACGTTCTAGACCATTTACTCCTTTTTCTATTTTGTATAGCGTAGAGATCGTTACTGATTTAAAATCAACGTGATCTATGTTTCTTATTTTATCTAAATCCTCATTAGAGATAACCGGATTTTGGATTTTTAATTTTTTACATTGTTTTGGTTCAATATCAAAAATATTGTAATCGCCACCAATTGCTAAACTAATATCAGTAATGATTTCTTCACGGATACCATCCAAAGGAGGATTGGTAACTTGTGCAAATAATTGTTTGAAATAGTTGTACAACAATTGTGGTTGTTCCGATAAAACGGCCAAAGGAGTATCATTACCCATAGAACTAATGGCTTCTGCACCTTGTGCTCCCATTGGGTTAATGATTGTTTTTAAATCCTCGATCGTATAACCGAACAAACGTTGTCTGGTAGAGAAATCGATAGTTTCTGTTGGAATTGCATTATTCGTATAAGGAATTTTTGCCAATTGCAACAAGTTCTCGTCTAACCATTTTTTGTAAGGACGTTTCGTAACAATTGCATTTTTTACCTCTTCATCTTCAATGATGCGACCTTCATTCATGTCTACAAGGAACATTTTTCCTGGTTCCAGTCTTCCGTGTTGTATTACGTCTTCCGGATTAATGTCAAGGACACCAATTTCAGACGACATAATTACGAAACCACTTTTTGTTAAGGTGTAACGAGAAGGACGCAATCCATTTCTATCCAATAAAGCTCCAATTACATTACCGTCAGTAAACGGAATAGAAGCAGGACCATCCCAAGGTTCCATGATACAAGCGTTGTACTCGTAAAATGCTTTTTTGTCCTCTGACATGGTTTGGTGTTTTTCCCAAGCTTCAGGAACTACCATCATCATTGCTTCTGGTAGAGAACGTCCGGTCATCAATAATAATTCGATAACCATATCCATAGAAGCTGAATCTGATTTTCCTTCTAATATAATAGGGAATAATTTTTTGATATCATCACCAAAAACATCGCTTTTCATTAGCTCTTCACGAGCACGCATTCTGCTGATGTTTCCACGAAGTGTATTGATTTCTCCATTATGACACATGTATCTGAACGGTTGTGCCAACTCCCAAGAAGGGAAAGTATTGGTAGAGAAACGCTGGTGTACTAATGCCAGTCTGGTTACCAGGTCACTATCCATTAAATCAGTATAGTATCTGCTAATGTCTTCCGGCATCAACAAACCTTTATATATAATGGTAGTCGTTGATAAACTTGAGAAATAGAACATGTGACTTTCAGAAGTTCTTGAATTTCTGATTGTGTGTTCAGCTATTTTTCTGGCAGCAAACAATTTAGCGTTGAATTGTTGCTCTGTTAGGTCTAATCCATTTTTGGAAACAAAGACCTGTTTTACGGTTGGTTCTTTTTCGGCCGCAATTTGTCCTAGATTTGAGACATCAACAGGTACATCTCTCCATCCTAAAATTTTTAAATTTTGTTCTTTGATAGTAGTTTCAAAAGTCGTTTTACAAAAAGCGACTTGATTTTTGCTTTTAGGCATAAAAACCATTCCCACTGCATATTCCCTAGTGTCAGGAATTTCAAAATCACATACTTTCTTAAAAAAATCATGAGGAATGTCAAACAAAATTCCTGCTCCATCTCCGGTTCTTCCATCGGCACTCACAGCACCACGGTGCTCTAACTTTATTAAGATATCGAGTGCTTTATGGATAATGTCATTAGACTTAATTCCATTCAAATTACAAATAAATCCTGCGCCACAGTTGTCGTGTTCAAATTCAGGCAAATAAAGGCCTTGTTCTTTAACTTTCATGCTTGATATTTTTTTTACAAAATTAAAGATTTCATAACATATAACGAATAGAAATGAGGTTTAGACCGTATTTTTGCAATAATAGTAGAAAAAGGTTTGATTAATGATAATATTATTATTTTAAGACAAGGGAATTGATATTTCAATAATGGCGAAACTTAAAAAGCCTGTAAAAGTTGTGATTTTTAACAAAAAAAGTCAATTTTAAACTTGATTTTATATTTGTAACAAATTAGTTGCTATTTTTTAAATTTTTAAATCTAGGTCTTGTTTATTGTTGGTTTAGATCAATCTAAAAGGGGCCTTAATATTATATAAAAAAAAAATAACAGTTATGTTTAATTTTGCTATTTTTGTGCCACTTTTATTCTGAAATAAATTCAGAATCCAGACAAATTCTATATTATGAACATACACGAATATCAAGGAAAAGAGATTCTAGCTAGCTACGGAGTTCGCATTCAACGCGGAATTGTGGCTAACAGTCCAGTAGAAGCGGTTGCTGCTGCAAAACAATTAACTACCGAAACAGGTACAAGTTGGTATGTTGTTAAAGCCCAAGTTCATGCAGGTGGACGTGGAAAAGGAGGCGGAGTAAAATTGGCCAAAAATTTACAACAAGTTGAAGAAATTGCAGAACAAATTATTGGAATGCAATTGATCACACCACAAACTTCGGCTGAAGGTAAAAAAGTACACAAAGTTTTAATAGCTGAAGATGTGTATTATCCAGGTGAAAGTGAAACTTCAGAGTTTTATGTTTCTGTATTGTTGAATAGAGCTACAGGCCGTAACATGATTATGTATTCTACTGAAGGTGGAATGGATATTGAAGAAGTTGCTGAGCACACTCCTCACTTAATCTTTACAGAAGAAATTGACCCAGCTGTTGGATTACAAGGTTTTCAAGCAAGAAGAATTGCTTTTAACTTAGGTGTTTCTGGAAATGCTTTCAAAGAAATGACGCAATTCATTACTGCTTTGTATAATGCATATATTGGTTCTGATGCATCAATGTTTGAAATCAACCCAGTTTTGAAAACATCTGATAATAAAATCTTGGCTGTAGATGCTAAAGTAAATATCGATGATAACGCTTTATACAGACAAAAGAAATATGCTGATATGCGTGACATTCGTGAGGAAAATCCAATCGAAGTAGAAGCGAAAGAAGTAGGATTGAACTATGTAGATCTTGACGGAACTGTAGGATGTATGGTAAATGGTGCTGGTCTTGCTATGGCGACTATGGATTTAATTAAGTATGCCGGTTTTGAACCTGCAAACTTCCTTGACGTAGGTGGAACTGCTGATGCAAAACGTGTTGAAACTGCTTTCCGTATTATCTTAAAAGATCAAAACGTAAAAGCAATTTTAATTAATATTTTTGGTGGTATCGTTCGTTGTGACCGTGTGGCACAAGGTGTTGTAGATGCTTACAAAAACATGGGTGATGCTATAAAAGTGCCAATTATTGTTCGTTTACAAGGTACTAATGCAGCCATTGCAAAAGAATTGATTGATAATTCAGGAATGCCAATTTTATCTGCTGTAGAATTCCAAGAAGCTGCAGATCAAGTACAAGCGGCTCTTTCTTAATTAGAAAATAGTTATATATTAGAAAAACCTGTTCGTCATGGCGAACAGGTTTTTTTTTGCTTTACATTTTTTATTTGTATGGAAAATGTTTTTTTGGTTTTTATAAGTAAAACGATTTTGGTTATAAATTAAAGTTATCATAAGAATTAAATTATTTGTAAAGTATCGAATACCTTTACATTGTACTAGACATAATTATTTCTAGTTTACATTAATCCGTTACCAAATGAAACTTCATATACAAAATAATTTTACTGCCGAATTGCCTGCTGACCCAAGTGAAATTAATACTCCGAGACAGGTACAGCATGCTTGTTTTTCTTATGTCGTACCCAAGCAACCTTCCAACCCATCTTTGATTCATGCTTCAGTAGAAGTGGCAAATTTATTAGGATTGTCTGAGGAAGACATTCGTTCAGAGGATTTTTTAAACATCTTTTCAGGAAATACCGTTTATCCAGGAACGAAACCGTATGCCTTGAGTTATGCCGGACATCAATTTGGGAATTGGGCAGGTCAATTAGGAGATGGGCGCGCCATCAATTTAACCGAAGTCGTACATAATGATAAGGCATATACCTTACAATTAAAAGGCGCCGGACCTACACCATATTCCCGTACAGCCGATGGTTTTGCAGTATTGCGTTCTTCTATTCGAGAGCATTTGTGTGCTGAAGCGATGCATTATCTAGGCGTTCCTACCACACGTTCGCTTTCGTTAATGCTTTCGGGAGATCAGGTACTGCGCGATATTTTGTACAACGGAAATCCCGCTTATGAAAAGGGAGCCATTGTATGTAGAGTAGCTCCTTCGTTTATTCGATTTGGCAGTTTTGAATTGTTTTCTTCCAGAAAAGATCATGCTACCCTGCAATTATTAACGGATTATACTGTTAAACATCATTTTCCGGATATTAAAAGCGAAGGCGTAGAAAAGTACCTTGCCTTTTTTCAAGCAGTAACTAAAACTACTCTTGAAATGATTGTACATTGGCAACGGGTAGGTTTTGTTCATGGTGTCATGAATACCGATAATATGTCTATTCACGGAATTACGATAGACTACGGCCCTTATGGATGGCTGGAAGATTATAACCCCAATTGGACCCCAAATACAACTGACAGCCAATATAAAAGGTACCGATTTGGCAATCAACCCGAGATTGCATTGTGGAATTTATACCAATTAGCCAATGCCTTGTATCCTTTAATTAATGATGCCGAACCATTAGAGGTTATTCTAAATACTTTTAGAAGTGATTATGAGAAGGAATATTTGAATATGATGCGAAATAAACTCGGTTTCAAAATAGTAAAGGATGAGGATGCTACTGTAATTGAAAGTTTGACCGAACTGCTTCAGTTGGTTGAAACCGACATGACTATTTTCTTTAGAAATCTGAGTAGTGTTAAAAAAGAAGATTCAGCGATAGAAGCGTTGAATACGATTAAAGAGGCTTTTTATAATGAAAAAGCACTTGACGAAGCTATTCTGAATAAATGGTATACCTGGCTGGAGCAATATAGTAATCGCACCAATCAAGAGACGCTTACGGATGCCGAAAGAAAGGAATTTATGAATACCGTAAACCCCAAATATGTATTGCGAAATTATATGGCGCAATTGAGTATTGATGCTGCTGATAAGGGAGATTATTCTTTGGTAAATGAACTCTTTGAATTACTTAAAAATCCCTACGACGAACAACCAGATAGTCAAAAGTGGTTTGCCAAAAGACCCGATTGGGCCAGAGATAAAGTGGGCTGTTCGATGTTAAGTTGTAGTTCGTAACCGTTTTTAACATTAATAGACTAAAAAAGAGTGCCAATTAAGATAAGAAAAGAGTAGCAAATAAAAGTTTGTTACTCTTTTTTTAAATGCGCCCTAGTTTTTTTAAGTTTCAGACTTAGGTTCGATGTCTTTATTTATTATATGTATATCATGTTGTGAAAATGGAATGACAATATTGTTTTGCTTTAATGTTTTGTCAATTGCAATTATCAATTCACTCCTTGTGTCATTATCAAAATCAAAGTGACTAATCCAGTATTTTAGAACTATGTCAATTGAGTTGTCGCCAAATTTGGTATACCAAATTGCCGGTAATGGTCTCATGAGTACATTTTTGTTTTTCTTAAGGATATCAAAAAGTAAGTTTTTGGTTAATTCTAAATCAGTTCCATAAGCTACTCCAAATCGAATTTCTGATCTGCGACTGCTGCTTCCGAGAGTCCAATTGGTTAAATTTTTATTTAATAATTCTCCGTTTGGAATAACTACGTCGGCTCCGTCAAATGTTGTGACCACACTACTTCTAATGCCAATTGATTTCATTTTTCCGGATTGCGTGCCAACTTCAATAATGTCGTCTAAACTCACTGGTTTCTCAAAGGCGATGATTAACCCGCTTATTAGATTATTGACCAGGTTTTGCATACCAAAACCAATACCAACTCCCAATGCACTAATGATTAAGGTTATTTTATCCAAGGGGATACCCGCTGATGCAAAAGCAACCAGAACACCCAGGGTCACGATGGCTATTCTGGATAAAAATAACCAGCTTCCAAAATTTTTAGTTTTGTTTTTACTTTTGATAATTTGACTATCAGAGGCCAAAAAGGAAACCACTTTTGAAATGAAACTGGATAATAGAATCACAAGAATGAATATTATAATATTTTCAAACGAAAACGTAATGTTTCCGATACTTCGGGGTTCAGAGATGGAGCTTCTTAAAGGTTCAATAAAATTTTGAAAAGTAAAGGTATTTCTCGTCATTAACAAAAACCAACAAACAAAAAGCATTAGATAAAAACCAATAGTAAATTGATGTGAGATGGCATTGATAGGATTTTTTGGTTGCTCTTCATCAGCTTCATTCAGAATTTTGGATACCATATTAACTTCCTTGACTATTATAAAGGTGCTATAAAGAGAAAAGACTACAACAAGAGTATAGACTGCCTTAGTCATTAAGAATTTACCTAAATTGTAATGGCCGTTTATCAAATAATAGAATGAAAATAATTGAAGGATTGTCCCTACTATAATATACCATAAATAAATTTTTCTTTGAATTTGGGATCTATTTACAAATGCATAAATACCTATTGCAATACCTATACAATTTATTGCCAAAATTAAAAAAGATTCCCCTATAAAATGAACCAGAATTATAAGGTCAAAAAATGCTATCAAATTCAATATAAAAATGGCTATCCAGATTTTCCAGACAAATATATTAATTGATTTCCACATCATTGCCGTCAATGAAATGGTCGATATTGTCCAGATTATAATAGAAAAAATAAGTGGAGGCATAGGAAGAATGAATTGGTACAAATTCAAGACTACTAATACGGCCGTTGCTATAGGACTGTTTAGTATGTAAACACCAATTAACATGTCCTTTCTATAGCCCAAATTAAGGAATTTTCTCTTTTGTAATTTAAAGTATACCGCCGTACCGATTATCAGCATCAGCATTGTAAGAATAGAATTTCTATTGTTTATCAGATAAAAGTAAAGTACCAGATTATTGGTTTTTATGGAAAAAGCCAAAGGATCTTCAACCATTAATGTTTTGATATTAGGGCGCTGAAAAACGGGTACTTTTTTAGTAAATAATTGGTTAAGTTCTATTTGTCGAAGTTTGTTATTCTCTATTATATCCGATTCAATTTTGTACTTCAATTGATCTCCTAAAATTTCTAATGTCTGAATACTGTCTACAGCATTTTTTAACCTTTCAGAAATCAGATCAATGTCTGTATTCATCTTCAGTGATTGCAGGCGGTAAATTTCCCTCGAAACGGAATCGGTTGGAACATAATACAGATTTTTTTCAGCAACTAATGAATCAATTTTTTCTTGTGTTCTGCTAAGTTCTTGATTTTCAACAGTAATATTTTTTAAGCGATTGTTGACACGCTTTAATAATTCGTCAAGAAGAATAGAAGTAGAGCTAAGGTTTCTGTCGGTCAGAACTCTAAATTTCTTTCCAACAATTCCTCTGACGGCAAATTCTTCCCAGTCTTGCAACTGATGCATTTCTTCGGCAATATCCTTGTAATCAAATCCCCTGTTTAAAAGAAACTTTGCATTTTGAACCTCGAATTCAATTGAATTGAAGATTTTATTTTGTTTTTGGATGTTTAGCTGGTTAATATATTTATTCTGTCTTTCCTTCTTTTCATTTCGTGCTTTATTCTCAAGTAAAATCTGAGTTAATCTATTTTTTATTTCTAATTTTTCAGTTATAGAATCTTTCTCTTTTTTGGGGGTTTGAGATGCAACCGAAAAAAAGGAGATTAGGGCCAAAAAAGCAATAATGCATTTCCTGCTAATACCGCTATTATTTTTTATTGGACTGATATGCTGAAATGTAAATTTTAACATGATATCGTATGTTTAAAAAAAGGTTTCATAAAATTAATCTTCTTGGGAACCAACCCGATGATTAATTTTTCATTTAGAAAGTTTATTTTTCATACTATTTCAATTAGAGACTAATAGATGAGGATATGTCAAATTTAACAAAAAAATATTAGTTTTTTTACTATATATAATTAAAAAAGAGC